>Ga0208612_1000278_pt1 | contig 24697 bp, 19 predicted proteins | sample AntDryMetagUQ889_FD_188089 | JGI IMG/M metagenome (GOLD analysis project Ga0208612, IMG submission 188089) | Polar desert microbial communities from Antarctic Dry Valleys - UQ889 (SPAdes) | ecosystem: Environmental > Terrestrial > Soil > Desert | place: Antarctic Dry Valleys | collected 2008-12-31 | reverse complement strand
GTCTGCGCGGTGACCTCGACGCGTGTGATCCCGTCTGCGCCACTCTCCAGCGACCACACGGTCATCGAGCCGATGCGGTTGAACATGCCACCACGGCCTTGGGCCACGATACGCCGCGGCGGATCGACCTCGACCAGCGCCATGTCCGCCCAGCCATAGCGGGTGAGGCGCCGGGTGCCCTTGAAGCGCGCTCCCGCTCCCCTGCCGTAGCTGTCCTCGCGGGTCAGGCGCCAGTCCGTGAGGAAGTGGTCGCAGAACTCGGGGTGGTTGGCCACGTCGGCGAGGTAGTCGAACAGCTCCTCGCGTGGCCTGGCGATGTCGATCGAGACGGTCACGGGGTTCATGGCGCCCGCGAAGTCTAAGGAAGCGTCAGGCAACAAGTGCGTACTTGTTGGTTGACGCTTCCAGTGTCGGCGCGGGACGCTCAGGCCGCGCGGCGCAGACGGACCGTGAGTCCGTGCTCGCCATGGCGCACCAGGCGCGTGGCCTGGGGTTGGTCGCGGCGCAGCACCCGGCACAGTTCGCACACCACGAGATCGGTGCGCGACCGGCCTGCGGCACCGGCAGGCCCCTCATACAGGTGCACCCGCTCGCCGACCAGCGGCGTGCGCCCGCAGTCGTCGCAGCGGTGGCGACCCGCCTCCAGCGCGCCCACCCCCTTGCGCAGGAGCTCGCGCTCGAGGTCGGCCTCATCGATGGTGGCGTCAGCCGTGCGCATGGCGGCGAGGTTCGGCGCACGACGGTGGACTCCTGCCGTGAGGCGTTTTGCGCTTCGGCGATCGTCGGGTACGGTTGCAGTCCCCAGGTCGCGGAGGGAGAGAGCCTCATGCTGGATTCACTCGTGTCGGGCACGCTCGCCGGCACCGGATCGTTCCGTTGTCAGCGCTGCGGTCACGTCGTCACGCTGGCCGCCCAGGGCACGCTGCCCGAGTGCCCGGGCTGCGGCGCCCACAGTTTCGAGCGCGCCTCGCTGTTCGGGCCCACGCGCTTCTCGCGCGCGGAGGCCCACGAGCCGGCGCCCCAGGAGGACACCTCCTGGCTGGAGGGTGCGCGCGGGGAGATCACCTCCACCGGGGTGCACATCGCCTGGCAGGACCACGGCACGACCCATGTCGTCGCGCTCCACAAGGAGTGGACGCGGATGGGCCGCAGCCTGGCCGCCGACGTGCGCTTCGACGACCCGACCGTGTCGCGACGCCATGCGCTGGTCGTGCGCGGACCCGATGGGCTGCGCGTCCTCGACGACCGCTCGCTCAACGGCGTCTTCGTCAACGGGCAGCGGGTCGAGTCGCACGCTCTTGCCGACGGCGACGAGCTGGTGGTCGCGTACGGCGACCTCCGGTTCCCACTCGACCCGAGGACGCTCGGCGAGCTGGCGAGCGCGGACGATGCGCGCATCGCCGAACTGAACGCCGATGCGGACCGGCTCGACGAGCTCCTGTCAGCCCAGCACTGGCGGCTCGCCTCCTGGCGGGCGGCGTCCCGCGATCTCGGCTATCGGCGCTTCTTCGACGTGGACGGGCTGATCGGCCTGCGCATGGAGGAGCCCGAGGTCTTCGACGACACGCATGCCCTCATCCTGGAATGGGTCGCTGACGGGCGCGTCGACGGGCTGCGGATCGACCACCCCGACGGCCTGGGCGACCCGGCCGCGTACTTCGCGCGGCTGCGTGCCGCGGCGCCGGACGCGTGGATCGTGGCCGAGAAGATCCTGGAGGCCGACGAGGCACTTCGGCCAGCCTGGCTGATCGATGGCACCACCGGCTACCGCTTCGCCAACCTCGCCACCGGGGTCCAGGTGGATGCGGCCGGGGAGCCGGGGCTCGACGAGGCATGGGCAGCGGTGGCCGATGTCGGACCGCAGTGGGAGCCGATCGCCGGCGAGGCCCGGCGGGAGGTGCTCGCATCGCTGCTCGGCAGTGACCTCAACCGGCTGACGGCTCTCTTCCTCCGGGTGTGCGAGGCGAACCGTCGCCACCGCGACTTCACGCGTCACGAGCTGCACCACGTCCTGCGCGAGGTGGCGGCCGCCCTGCCGGTCTACCGCACCTACGTGCGGCCCGAAGATCCGATCGGCGATGACGACGTCCGCCTCATCGGCGCCGCGGTCTCTCGGGCCGCCGAGCGGCGCCCCGACCTCGACCCGGAGCCCTTTGCTTTCCTCGGCTCCATCCTGCGCCTCGAGGTGGACGGGCCGCTCACCACCGAGCTGGCGATGCGCTTCCAGCAGCTCACCCCGGCGGCTATGGCCAAGGGCGTGGAGGACACCGCCTTCTACCGCCACCATCGGCTCGTCGCCCTCAACGAGGTGGGTGGCGATCCGGGCCAGTTCGGGACGAGCCTGGAGCAGCTCCACGCCGCCATGCAGGGGGCGCAGGAGGCGTGGCCGCTCGCCATGCTGGCGCTGTCGACGCACGACACGAAGCGCAGCGCGGACCTGCGCGCGCGCCTGGCGCTCATCGCCGAGGATCCCGACGGCTGGAGGGCGGCGGTCGCTCGGCTGACGGCCGCATCCGCTCCACACCGCGCAGGACCCGAGCGCCCGACCGCCGCCGATGGGTACCTTTTCTTCCAGGCCGTGGTGGGCGCCTGGCCGATCGACGCCGAGCGCGCCACGGCTTACATGGAGAAGGCGAGCCGAGAGGCGAAGCTGCACACCTCGTGGACCGCTCCGCAGGCCGAGTACGACGATGCCCTCGCCGCCTTCGTGCGGGGCTGCCTGAGCGATCAGTCGTTCGTCGCCGCGGTGGAGGCGACCGTCGAGCCGCTGCTCGATGCTGGGAGGCGGGCCGCCTTGGCGCAGCTGGCGCTCCAGCTGACGGCGCCCGGCATCCCCGACCTCTACCAGGGAAGTGAGCTGTGGGACCTCGCGCTGGTCGACCCGGACAACCGGCGCCCGGTGGACTTCGAGCTGCGCAGCCGGCTGCTGAGCGAGGTCGAGCCGATGACCGCCGGCCAGGCCTGGGAGCGGCGCGAGGAGGGGCTTCCGAAGCTGTGGCTGATCTGCCGCGCGCTGGAGATCAGGCAGCGCCGTGCGGAGGCGTTCGGTCCGCGTGGGACGTACGAGGCGCTGCGCTCGAGCGGTGCGCAGGCCGACGCGGTGGTCGGCTTCGCGCGCGGCGGCCAGATCGTCACCGTGGCACCTCGCCTGCCCCGCCGCGTGGCGCGATCTGGCTGGGGCGATACCGTCGTCGAGCTGCCCCCCGGCCACTGGCGGGGGCTGGACGGCCGCGGGCACGCGGGCGCGGCGCCCGTCGGTGCGCTGCTCGACGCGTTTCCGGTTGCCATCCTGGAGCCCGTGTCATGAGCACCCGGCCGTCGGTGCGGCCGCCGGAGCTTGAAACTGAAGATGGACGGGTGGAGCTTCCGCCAGACGGGGTCGCGATCCTCGAGCGGGGCGCATGACCGGCGAGCTCGTCCCCGAGGTCTACACCGATGCCTTCGGCGTGCGGCGGACCGTGGATCCCGAGGTCCGGCGCGCCGTGACCGATGCCATGGGCGATGCGGATGTCCCGGAGGCGGAGGACCGCGTCGTCGTCGCGCCACCCGGCCACGCCCTGCCCCAACCGGGCGAGCTGATCCTCGAGGATGGCACCGATCTCGGGCGCACCGATGTACTGCCGCGCGACGTGACGCATGGCTACCACCGGCTCCGCCGCGACGACGGCAGCGAGCAGGTGCTCATCACCGGGCCGGGACGCTGCCACCTGCCCGCTGGCGTAGCCGAGTGGGGCTGGGCGATCCAGCTGTCTGCGACCCGGTCCCGCGGGAGCTGGGGCATCGGTGATCTCGCCGACCTGCGGGAGCTCGGCGAATGGTGCGCCGCGGCCGGCGCCGGCTTCGTGGCGGTGGCGCCGCTCGGGGCGCCGAACCCCGGGCCCGACCCGGAGCCGAGCCCCTACTACCCGAGCACGCGTCGCTTCGCCAACCCGCTCCACCTGCGGGTTGAGGAGGTTCCCGGCGCCGCCGCGCTCGGGGCGGAGCTTGACGCGCTCGGGGCGGAGGCCCGGATGCTCAACGAGACGCGCCGCATCGACCGTGCGGCGGTCCTGCGTCACAAGCTGACGGCGCTCGAGCGGATCTGGCAGCGCGGCGGTGACCGCGACGCGTTCGAGGCCTGGCGTCGGGAGCAGGATGCCGCCCTGGAACGCTGGGCCACCTTCACCGTGCTCAGCGAACGGTTCGGGCCGGGTTGGCAGGCGTGGCCCGCCGAGCATCGCGATCCGAGCGCCTCGGCGGTGACGAGCGTGGCCGCGCAGCACGCGGACCGGGTCGCCTTCCACGCCTGGCTGCAGTGGTGCCTCGACCGCCAGCTCGCAGCGGCATCGGCGCCACTGCGCCGGATCGCCGACATGCCGGTGGGCGTCGATCCCGGCGGGTTCGACGCCTGGGACTGGCAGGACCAGCTGGCGCTCGGGGCATCGGTCGGCGCGCCGCCGGACCGGTTCAACGGCCGGGGCCAGGATTGGGGGCTGCCACCGTTCATCCCGCATCGGCTGCGGCAGGCCGGCTATCGGCCCTTCATCGACACCATCCGGGCTCAGCTGAAACATGCCGGCGGCCTCCGGATCGACCACGTGCTGGGCCTCTTCAGGCTGTGGTGGATGCCCGCGGGTGCCGATCCGTCGCGCGGCGCGTACGTCCGCTCGCAGACCCGTGAGCTGCTCGAGATCGTGGCGCTCGAGAGCGAGCGAGCCGAGGCCGTGGTCATCGGCGAGGACCTCGGCACCGTGCCGGCCGGGGTCCGCAGCGAGCTGCGCCGGCGCCGGCTGCTCTCGACCCGGCTGGTCCTCTTCGAGCGCGTCGCCCCGTCGCGCTATCCGCGGCAGGCGTTTGCGGGAGTCACCACCCACGACCTGCCGACGATCGCGGGCCTGTGGGGCGGCGCGGACCTCGACGATCAGGCCGCGGCGGGCATCGAGCCCGACACGCGCGGCACGGCGCTGCTGCGATCGCGCCTCGTTCGGGCGGCCGGTGTGGACGCGGGCACGACGCTGGAGCAGCTGACCGAGGCGGTCCACCGGCGCCTGGCCGCGTCACCCGCTCGGTTCGTCGCCGCCACGCTCGAGGACGCCCTGGCGGTGCGGGAGCGACCGAACCTGCCCGGCACCATCCCGCCGCAGCGCGACAACTGGTCGCTGGCGCTTCCGGTGCCCCTCGAGGAGCTGCGGACGCATCCCGGCGTCGGATCGGTCGTCGCCGCGTTGCGGCGCTGACTCAGCCGGGGACGAGGATGAGGCCGCTGAGCGGAGGCAGCGTCAGCGTCGCGGAGGCGGGCTGCCCGTGCCAAGAGTCGCCGGACGCCTGGACGCCGCCAAAGTTCCCGAGGTTGGATCCGCCGTAGTGCTCGGAGTCGGAGTTGATCGCCTCTACCCAACGGCCGGCCGACGGCAGGCCCAGCCGGTAGTCGTGGCGCGGGATCGGCGTCAGGTTCAGCACCACCACGCACGTCTCTGATCCGCCGCGCCGAATCCAGGCGTACACCGAGGACTCGACGTCCGAGGCATCGATCCAGGCGAAGCCCTCCGGGTCGTGGTCCGCCGCCCACAGCGCCGGGGATGCGAGGTAGACGCGGCCCAGGTCCTCCACGAAGTGCGCGATCCCGCCGTGCATCGGCTCCTTCAGGAGCTCCCAGGGGAGGGCGCGATCGTGCGACCACTCGTCCCACATTCCGATCTCGATGCCCATGAACAGCAGCTTCTTGCCAGGCTGGCCCCACATGTTGACCAGCAGGGCGCGGAGGTTCGCGAAGCGCTGCCAGTCGTCGCCGGGCATCTTGCGCAGCAGCGAGCCCTTGCCGTGCACCACCTCGTCGTGGCTCAGCGGCAGGACGAATTGTTCGGTGCCCGCGTAGAGGCCGCGGAAGGTCAATCGGTCATGGTGGAAGCGCCGATGGATGGGCGCGTGGCTGAAGTAGTCGAGCGTGTCGTGCATCCAGCCCAGGTCCCACTTGAAGCCGAAGCCCAGGCCGCCGAGGTACGTCGGCCGCGTGACGCCGGGGAACGAGGTCGACTCCTCGGCGATGGTCAGGACGCCGGGAAAGCGCCCGTAGACCCGCTCGTTCGTTTCGCGCAGGAAGGCGACCGCCTCGATGTTCTCGCGGCCGCCATGGATGTTTGGCGTCCACTCGCCCGCCTTGCGGGAGTAGTCGAGGTAGAGCATCGAGGCCACCGCGTCCACCCGCAGCCCATCGACGTGGTATCGGTCCAGCCAGAACAGCGCGTTGGCCACGAGGAAGTTGCGGACCTCGGGACGGCCGAAGTCGAAGATGAGCGTCCCCCAGTCGGGATGCTCGCCGCGCTGCGGATCGGCGTGTTCGTAGAGCGGCGTGCCGTCGAACTGGCGGAGCGCGAAGTCATCGGTCGGGAAGTGGGCGGGCACCCAGTCCACGAGGACTCCGATCCCCGCGTTGTGCAGCGTGTCAACCATTGCCGCGAAGTCGTCGGGGCTGCCGAAGCGGGCGGTGGGCGCGTAGTAGCCGGTCACCTGGTAGCCCCACGAGCCGTCGAACGGATGCTCCGCCACGGGCAGCAGCTCGACGTGGGTGAAGCCGAAGGCACGGCAATGCTCGACCAGCTCGGTTGCCGCCTGGCGGTACCCCAGCCACGAGCCGTCGTCGTTGCGCATCCAAGAGCCCAGGTGGACCTCGTAGGCGCTCATCGGAGACCGATACGGATTGCGCGATGCCCGCTGCCCCATCCAGTCCGCATCGGTCCAATCGAAGGCCGATGTATCCCAGACGCGCGACGCCGTCTCCGGCCGCACCTGCATGGCGAAGGCGAAGGGGTCGGCCTTGAGGCGCAGGGTGCCATCCTTGCCCAGGATCTCGAACTTGTAGAGCTCGCCCGGACCGATGCCGGGGATGAAGAGCTCCCACACCCCCGACGCGCCCATGGAGCGCATGGGCAGCAGCCGCCCATCCCAGCGGTCGAAATCGCCCACGATGCGCACGCTGCGCGCGTTCGGCGCCCAGACCGCGAAACTCACGCCCGCCTCGCCCTCGTGGGTTCGCGGATGCGCGCCCAGGACGTCGTAGAGGCGCTCGTGCGTCCCCTCGCGGATGAGGTGCAGGTCGACCTCGCCGAGCGTCGGGCCGAACCGATAGGGATCCGCGCGCTCCCACGTCTTCCCGTCTGGGAATGACAGCCGCTGGCGGTAGCGCAGCCTCTCCGGCTCGAGGCCGGCCGCGTACGCGGCCCATGCGCCGTTGCCGATCGGCTCCATCGGCAACTCGCCGCCGCCGTCAACGAGAACGGTGGCGCCGTTCGCATCGGGATGGAACGCACGTACCACCACACCGCCGTCCACCCGATGGGCACCCAGGATCGCGTGCGGGTCGTGATGCTCGCCGCGGGCAAGGCGCGCGACGTCATCGGCGGGCGGGGCGAGTGAGCGCGTCGTCACGGGGGTAACCATAGGCTGTCGGTCGGCGCAAGATGCGTGCGAGGGTCAGGTCTCGAAGGGGTCGCTGACCTCGATGCCCCGGAAACGACGGTAGTCGCGGTCGTGGGTCCAGATCGTCCGGACCCCGTTCTCGAGCATGAGCGCCACGATGTGCGCGTCCGGCACGAGATTGCCGGTGGGCGTCGAGTCATCGGTGACCTCGCCGAACCGGCGCCAGAACCGATCCTGCTCGCCCACAGTCTGCACGTTCGGCAAGTCCAGCAGATGGGAGACGTTCTGTCGCGCCTCCTCCATGGACATCGGTCTCGCAAAGACGGACGGGTGGGTCGCAAGCCGCAGGTAGGCCATCACCGTCGGCCAGAACAGGTAGACGATCTGCGGGCCGAGCGCGATCTCGTCGATGAGCTCGACGGCCCGGTCCCGAAACGGGCTCTGGCCGTCCGACGCGTACAGCAGCACGTTCGCGTCGATGGTGGCGCTCACCGCGATTCGAGCGCTCGGCGCACCGCCTCGGGGTCCTCGAGATCGACCAGGGCGCCCATCGGCCGAGTGATCCAGTCGATCCGACCGCGCGCAGGAGCCTGATCGGCCCGAAGGACGCCGGCGAGGAGCTCTGAGGCGACCTGGCCCAGCGATCGTCCATCGCGGCGCGCGCGTCGCTTCAGGCGGTCGAGTACGACGGAGTCGATGTCGATGGTGGTGCGAGGCATGATGCATGATGCTACGATGAAGAGCATCAGATGTCAACGGGGAGTGCGGTGCGGCGCCTCATGTCGCGCTTGACCGTGTGGGCATCGCGCGCCGTCGTGGCGTGCGGATCGGCAGCACGGGCATCGCTCCGGCAGGGCAACCTACGCGCGTGGGACTTCTCGATGGCCTGCTCGGCCTCCTCAGCCATGACGTCGGCATCGACCTCGGGACGGCGAACACGCTCGTGGCGGTCCGCAACCGCGGCATCGTCATCAGCGAGCCCTCGGTGGTGGCCCTGGACTCGCGCACGAAACGAGTGCTGGCCATCGGCGCGGAGGCCAAGCGCATGGAGGGCCGCACGCCGGCCGACATCACGGTCATTCGGCCTCTGCGCGACGGGGTCATCAGCGACTTCGACGTCACCGAGCAGATGCTCCGCTACTTCATCAGGCAGGTCCATGACCGCTACGCCCAGGTGTCGCGTCCGCGCGTCATCGTCGGCATCCCATCGGGGGTCACCGAGGTGGAGAAGCGGGCCGTGCGCGATGCGACCATCAACGCCGGGGCGCGCTGGGCGAGGCTCATCGAGGAGCCGATGGCGGCCGCCATCGGCGCCGGGCTGCCGGTGATGGAGCCGTCGGGCAGCCTGGTTGTCGACATCGGCGGCGGCACCACCGAGGTGGCGGTCATCAGCTTGGGCGGCATCGTCGTGTCGCGCAGTATCCGCATCGGCGGTGACGAGATGGACAGCGACGTCGTGGCCTTCGCGCGCCGCCAGTACAACCTGCTCATGGGGGAGCGAACGGCGGAGGAGATCAAGATCTCGACCGGCTCGGCGTACCCGGGGGAGCGTGGCGACCGCACGGTCACGTTTCGCGGTCGGGACCTTCTCACCGGCCTGCCGCGCAGCGTCGAGGTCGGTGGGGACCAGCTCCGCGAGGCCCTGGAGCCGTCGCTCGCCCAGATCATGGACGCCGTCACCGAGACGATCGAGGAGACGCCACCTGAGCTCGTCGCCGATCTCATGGACCAGGGGCTGGTGCTGGCGGGCGGTGGCGCGCTGCTGCCCGGCCTCGACCGCCGCATCGCCGAGGTCACGCAGATGCCGGTCCACGTTGCCGACGACCCGCTGACCTGCGTGGTGCGCGGCGCGACCCACGTCCTCGAGGAGCTCGACGCCCTGGGCCGCGTGCTGGTGAGCGAGCAGCTCACCCGTCCGCCGCGCTGACGTCGCGAGATGCTGCCCGGCCGGCCCTCGCGCGGCCGAGCGCGCCCCGGACCGGCGGCCCTGTGGTTCGCGGCCTTCACCATCGTCAGCCTGCTCCTGCTGCTGGCGAGCTCCACCGAGCCGCTGCGGACCGTGCAGCGCGCGGCGGGGCAGCTGCTCGATCCCGCGCGCCAGGCGATCTCGGCGGTGGGGCAGACCGTGTCCGACGGGATCGAGGCCATCGCCGAGATCGGCCGGCTGCGCGAGGAGAACGAGTCGCTCCGCAGCGAGCTGGCAGGGGTGGAGCAGCGGCTCGCCGAGCTGGCCGAGGCAGCTCGTGAGAACGAGGAGCTGCGCGAGCTGCTGGACATCACGGGCGCGCTCGACATGGAGTTGCTGCCGGTGCGGATCACGAGCCGGGAGCCGTCCAACCTCGTCGCCGAGGCGAGCGTCGACGCGGGCACCGACGCCGGCGTGCGGGTCGGGATGCCGGTCCTCGGCAACGCGGATGGCGCCGGGGCGCTGGTGGGCACCGTCGTCGAGGCGAGCGCCGAGAGCGCCCGCGTCCGTTTCATCGTCGACGCGCGTTCGGTGGTGATCGCCGTGGACCAGCAGACGCGTGCCCTCGGCGAGGTCCGCGGCCAGGCCGGCGGAGGGCTCGTCCTGGTGAATGTGCCGCTCACCGAGGCCCTGGCCATCGAGGACACGGTGGTCACCGCGGGCATCACCGTCGCCGACGACGCGAGCCGCTATCCCGCCGGGCTGCTCATCGGCCGCATCCGGGCGGTCGAGCCGGATGCGAATGCGCTGACCCAGACGGGCTTCGTCCGCCCCGCGCTCGATCCGTCGGACCTCGAGCGCCTGCTCATCGTGATCGACTTCGATCAGGGCTGAGGCCGAATCCGCTCCAGGGCAGCCGTTAGAATGGCGCCGCCCCTACCGGAGACCACCGTGACCCAGCGCGCGAAGGTGCGCATTCACCCGACTGCCGACGTGGCGTCCGACGCCGTCATCGGCGCGGGCTCGAGCATCTGGAACCAGGCCCAGGTCCGAGAGGGCGCCCGGATCGGCGCCGGCTGCATCATCGGCAAGAACGCCTACGTGGACACCGGCGTCGTGCTCGGTGACAACGTGAAGGTGCAGAACAACGTCAGCATCTACCGCGGCGTCACCATCGAGGACGGGGTATTCATCGGTCCCCATGTCTGCTTCACGAACGACCTCACTCCGCGGGCGGTGAACCGCGATGGCAGCGTCAAGTCCGATGCCGACTGGGAGGTGAGCCCGATACGCGTGCGCACCGGCGCCGCGCTCGGCGCGAACTCGACGATCCTGCCCGGGATCACGATCGGCCGATGGGCGATGGTCGGCTCGGGGAGCGTCGTCACGCGCGACGTCGCCGATCGCGAGCTCGTCCTCGGAAACCCGGCGCGCCGGGTCGGCAGCGCGTGCGCCTGTGGCCAGCCTCTCCGAGATGGAGACGATGGCGCGCCCTTCACCGGCGCCTGCCCCCGCTGCGGCGCCGCGTTTCCGCCGGAGGACGGCCGGTGAGGGTCCTCACCGTCGTCGGCGCGCGTCCACAGTTCATCAAGGCAGCACCGATCAGTCGCATCCTGCGCGGCGCCCACACCGAGATCCTCGTGCACACCGGGCAGCACTACGACGAGGCGATGAGCGCCACCATCTTCCACGAGATCGAGATGCCGGCGCCCGACGTGAACCTGGCGGTCGGCAGCGGATCGCACGGGGCCATGACCGCGGAGATGCTCCGCGGTCTCGAGCCGGTCATCGAGGAGCACCGGCCGGACGGCGTTCTCGTGTACGGCGACACGAACTCGACCCTCGCCGCCGCGCTCGTCGCCGCCAAGGCCTCCCATCCCGACGGCTCGCGTCCGTGGCTGGCGCACGTGGAGGCGGGCCTGCGCTCGTTCAACCGCCGCATGCCGGAGGAACGCAACCGGATCGTTGCCGACCACCTGGCGGACCTCTGCCTGGCACCGACCGACGCGGCCATGGGCAACCTCGGCCACGAGGGTCTCGGTGATCGAGCGGAGCTCGTCGGCGACGTGATGGCCGACGCGTACCGGTGGGCGGCCTCGCGCTCCGCCGAGCACCTCCCGGAGGTGGCGGGCGGCCTCGCGCGCTACGTCCTGCTCACGCTGCACCGCGCGGAGAACGTCGACGATCACTCGACCTTCGCTCGGCTGGCGGCCGAGCTGCGCATCGGCCTGCCGGTCATCTTCCCCGTCCACCCGCGGACGCGCGCTCTGCTCGCATCCGGTACGGTGACGCTCCCCGACAACGTGGTCACCACCGACCCGGTCGGCTACCTGGAGATGGTCGCGCTCGAGACGTCCGCGTTCGCGATCGCGACCGACTCGGGCGGCGTGCAGAAGGAGGCGTACCTTGCGGGCGTGCCGTGCATCACGCTGCGGACCGAGACCGAGTGGGTCGAGACTGTCTCGGCCGGCTGGAACCGGGTCACCGGCCTCGAGCCCGGCGGGCTCGCTGCGGCGCTGGCCGACGTGACTTTCATGAACCGCGATCGCCCACGTCCCCAGCTCTTCGGCGACGGGCGCGCCGCCGAGCGGATCGTGGCGTCCCTGGAGAGGCTCGATGCCCGAGTCCGCGCCTCGTGATCCCCATCGCCCGCCCACAGCTGGGGCAGGAGGAGAAGGATCGCGTCTGGGAGGCGATGGCCTCCGGCTCGCTGGCGCAGGGACCGCGCGTCCGCGAGTTCGAGGAGCAGTTCGCCGCCCTCATCGGCACGGCGCACGCCGTCGCCACGAGCTCCGGCACGACCGCCCTGCACCTTGCCCTGCTGGGCCTCGACATTGGTCCCGGCGACGAGGTGGTGACCGTGCCGTTCACGTTCATCGCCAGCGCCAACAGCATCCTGTACACGGGTGCCCGGCCCGTCTTCGTCGACATCGACGAGCGGGACTTCACCATGGATCCCGCGCTCATCGAGGCGGCCATCACGCCGCGCACGAAGGCGATCATGCCCGTCAGCCTCTATGGGCAGCCGGCCGACATGCCGGCGATCGGCGAGATAGCCGAGCGCCATGGGCTCGTCGTGGTCGAGGACGCCTGCCAGAGCCACGGAGCGGCCGTCGGCACCAGGCGCAGCGGCACGTGGGGCGCCGGCACCTTCAGCTTCTACCCGACCAAGAACATGACCACCGGCGAGGGCGGCATGCTCACCACCGACGACGGCGATCTGGCTGAGCGGGTGCGCCTGCTCCGCGAGCACGGTATGAAGGTGCGCTACCACCACGACATCGTGGGCTACAACTTCCGGATGACCGATATCGCCGCCGCCATCGGCCTCGGGCAGATCGGCAAGCTGGCCGGCTACAACGAGCGACGTCGCGCGATCGCCGCGCGCTACGACACTGAGCTTCGTGGCGTGCTGACCCCGCACGTGCGTCCGGACGTCACGCACGTGTATCACCAGTACACGATCCGGGTGAAGGGTCGCGATGCCTTCGCCGAGAAGCTGAAGGAGCGCGGCGTGGGCAGCGCCATCTACTACCCGATCCCGGTTCACCGCCAGACGCCCTTCGTCGCGCTCGGCTATGGCACCGAGTCCCATCCGGTCACCGATCGGCTCACCGAGCAGGTGCTCTCGATCCCGGTCCACCCCTCGCTCAGCGACGACGAGGCCTCGACCGTCATCGAGGCCGTCAACGAGATCGCCGCCGAGCTCGGAAGCCTGGACCTCGGGGCGAGCCACGGGTGAGCGACATGGATGGGCGGCCGCTCCGTGTGGCCGTCGTTGGCCTCGGGATGATGGGCCGAAACCACCTCCGCGTCTGGGAGGCGGCGGAGGACGTCGAGGTGGTGGCCGTCGCGGACCCGGACCCGGCCGCGCTGGCGCGCGTCACCGCCGGTCGCCAGCTGCGCACCTACGAGGACCCGGAGCGGATGTTCGCCGAGGAGAAGCTCGACCTCGTGAGCGTGGTGGCGCCCACCAGCCTGCACCTGCCGGTGACGCTGGCCGCGCTGCGCGCCGGTGCGAACGTGCTGGTCGAGAAGCCGATCGCGGCCACGCGCGAGGAGGCGGTCGCCATGATCGCCGCCGCGGAAGAGGCCGGGCTGATGCTCACAGTTGGTCACATCGAGCGCTTCAACCCCGCCATCCGCGAGCTGCGCCGCCGCCTGGTCGCGCACGAGCTCGGGCGCATCTTCCAGATCACCGCCACGCGCCTCGGGCCGTTCCCGGCGCGGATCCGCGACGTGGGGGTCGTGGTCGACCTGGCGCCGCACGACCTCGACGTGATGCGCTACCTCATCGACTCCGAGCCGATCAGGCTCTACGGCGAGACCGAGCGCCGGATCCACACCGAGCACGAGGACCTCTTCAACGGGATCATGAAGTTCGCCAACGGCGTGGTGGGCGTGCTGGACATCAACTGGCTCACCCCGATGAAGAAGCGGACGCTGACCGTCACCGGCGAGCGCGGCATGTACGTCGTCGATTACCTCACCCAGGATCTCGTCTTCTACGCCAACCCCGACGCGTCCGACACGGTCGCATCCGTGTCCGAGGGCGAGATGACGCGCCGCGTCATCCAGCGACGGGAGCCGCTCGCCGTCGAGCTCGAGGAGTTCGCTCGCGCGGTCCGCGTCGGCGGCCCGCCGCCGGTCGAGCCTCGCGACGCGATGGTGGCGCTGCTGCTGGCTCGGATGATGGTCGAGTCGGCCAGCACGGGCCAGGTGGTCGCGGGGCCGGCGCTGGAGGCCGCCCTCCAGTGAGGATTGCCGTCATCGGGCTCGGCCACATCGGGCTGCCGCTGGCGGTGCAGTACGCGTCCCGCGGCCACGACGTACTGGGCGTGGACGTGGATCCCCGGGTCGTCGATGCGATCAACGGCGGCAGCTCCCCGCACCTCGACGAGCAGCGGCTCATCGACCAGGTGCCGGAGCTGACGGCGGCGGGGCACCTGCGGGCGACCACCTGGGAGCGTGCGGATGGCGTCCGAGAGGCCGAGGCGGTGGTGGTCATCGTCCCGGTCGTCGTGGACGAGCACCGCACCATCGACTTCGGGCCGATCGACGCGGCCACCCGCGACCTCGCCGGCGTCCTCGGTCCCGGTGCGCTCGTCATCTACGAGACCACGCTGCCGGTGGGGACGACGCGGACGCGCTTCGGGCCGGCACTGGCGCAGGGAAGCGGGCTGGAGCTCGACCGCGACATCTTCCTCGCCTTCAGCCCCGAGCGCGTGCTCGTGGGGAGGGTCTTCGAGGATCTCGGGCGCTATCCGAAGATCGTGGGCGGCACGAGCGACGAGAGCACGCGGCGCGCGGTGGCCTTCTACGAGGCTGTGCTGCCCGAGCGCACCGAGGTGATGGCGGTCGCGAGCGCCGAGGCCGCCGAGCTGACCAAGCTCGCCGAGACGACCTACCGCGACGTGAACATCGCCTACGCCAACGAGCTCGCACGCTACGCCGCCCGGCGCGGGATCGACATCGGCGAGGTGATCGCCGCCGCCAACACGCAGCCCTACAGCCACATCCACCAGCCGGGCGTGGGGGTCGGGGGTCACTGCATTCCGGTGTACCCGCACTTCCTGTTCAACGACGATCCCGACCTTCGGATCCCGCCGCTTGCGCGCGAGATCAACGAGGGCATGGGCGCATTCACCGTGGACAGCATCGAGGACCGCCTCGGCTCCCTGGACGGCCAATCGGTCGTGGTGCTGGGCACCGCGTACCGCGCGGACGTGCGCGAGGATGCCTTCAGCAGCGCCTTCCGGCTCCGGGACGAGCTGCTGGCGGCGGGGGCCCGCGTCTACGGCCACGACCCGTACTTCGATGCCGACCACCTGCGTGCCACCGGGTTCGAGCCGTACGACCTCGAGGCACCGGAGCCCGTGCGCGTGGCCGTGCTCCAGGCGGCGCACGCCGCCTACCGCGAGCTGGATCCGGCTGCCCTGCCGGGCCTCGAGCTGTTCGTCGATGGTCGCAACGCCCTCGACCGCGAGCCGTTCGACCGTGCCGGCATCGCCTATCTCGGCATTGGGCACTGACGCGGCGGCCGGGGCTCCCAGCGTCGGTCTGGCGGCCGGCCGCGGCGTCTGGGTGGTCCTGCCCACATACAACGAGCGCGAGAACGTCGAGCGCATGGCGGACGCCATCCTCCGCGTGCTGCCCGAGGGCCGTCTGCTCATCGTCGACGACGGCTCGCCCGATGGAACCGGTGACATCGCCGACACCGTCGCCGCGCGGGAGGAGCGGGTGTCCGTCCTCCATCGGTCTGCCAAGCAGGGTCTCGGCGTCGCGTACCGCGAGGGATTTCGCTGGGTCCTCGCCCGCGAGGAGATGCGTGCCGTGGTCCAGATGGACGCGGACCTCAGCCATGACCCAAAGGACCTGCCCCGTCTGCTCGCCCCGCTCATGGGCGACGCCGACCTCGTGCTCGGCACGCGCTACATGCGCGGCGGCGGCACCGTCGGCTGGCCGTGGCGGCGGCGTTTCGTGAGCCGGGGCGGCACCCTGTTCGCGCGCACGGTCCTGACGCTGCCCTACCGGGACCTGACTGGCGGCTTCAAGGCGTGGCGCCGCGAGATCCTGGAAGCGATCCGCCTTCGCGAGACCTCCGGCTCCGGCTATGCCTTCCAGATCGAGACGACATGGTGGGCCCACCGCCGCGGAGGGCGCATCGTCGAGGTTCCGATCGTGTTCCGCGAGCGCACGGTGGGGACGTCGAAGATGAGCCGCGGGATCGTCCGCGAGGCCGTGCTGCTCGTCTTCCGGCTGCGGGCGCAGGCGGTGGTGCACTGGGTGCTGCGGCGCCCTGCACGGTGAGATGGGCTAGGATGGCCATCCGCTGAGCGCCCGGGGCCTTGAAGGTCGCAGACCGAGCCGCCGCGTGAGCCTCGTGATCCGGAGCCGATGACCTTCCGAACGCGCCCCGTACTCGACCGCAAGCATCGCCCGCGCTGGCAGGACGAGCTGCGCACCCAGCAGCTCACCGTCGCGGGCTTTGCGCTCGCCATCGCCCTTGCCCTCGGGATCTTCGGCGCGGCGGCGTGGAACGGCTACTGGGAGGCGCACTTCCGTTCGGTCGCGGCCGTTGACGGCACCACCTACGACCGCTCCGACCTGAACGCGAGAGAGCGCATCATCGCGGCGGAGACGATCGCCGCGCTGGTCGAGCTCCAGGATCAGCTGGGCGGCGCGCGCGACCAGGTCATCCAGCAGGAGATGGACAGCCTGAGCCTGCGGCTCTCCAGCCTCTCGACGACCGCCGCCGACTCGCTTGTCGACTCCGCCGTCCTCGCGTCACGCGCCGGTGACTTCGATGTCACCGTCAGCGAGGAGCAGGTCGATGCCGGAGTCACCGCGCGGCTGACATTGGCCGAACGCGTCTTCGGCCGCCTCATCCTGCTCGACCCGCTGCCCGCGGACGTCGAGCCGGACGCCGAGCCCACCGACGAGCAGACCGAGGCCGCGCGGGCGGAGGCGGAGGCGGCACGGCAGCGCGTGGAGGACGGAGAGGACTTCGCGGCCGTGGCTGCCGAGCTGAGCGACGATTTCACCTCCCAGATCGGCGGCGAGCTCGGCTGGTTCGGTGCCGACAATCCGGTCTACGGCGAGTACTTCGAGGCACTGGCCGGCGCGGAGGCGGGCGACGTCGTCGGCCCGCTGGAGACGGAGGGTGGCTTCGCGGTGCTCGAGCTGGTCGAGCGACGCGAGGCGACCACCGAGGGCGGGCTCGGCGAGGCTCTCGCGGAGCAGGGCATCGACGCGGCGGCGTTCCGCGACTACGTGCGCGGTGAGCTGCTGGTGGATGCGTTCCGGGAGCACTTCAGCGAGGAGGTGGCGACGTCGCCCGCGCCGCAGCAGCGGGTGGCGCAGATCCTCATCGCCCCGCTCGTCGGAGAGGCCGTGCCGCAGGAGCGGGCGCGTCACATCCTCATCTCGCCGATTTCCGATGCGCCCGACCAGAGCGTGGCCACCGATGAGCAATGGGCGGCGGCGCTCACGGAGGCGGAGGAGGTCCAGGCTCTGCTGAGCGAGCCCGGCGCGGACTGGTTCGCCCTCGCCGAGGAGCGCAGCGACGACCCGGGCTCCGGCGCGCGGGGCGGTGACCTCGGCTGGTACGACCCGGCGGCCGCCCCGTACGTGCCGGAGTTCGCCGAGGCGCTTGCCGCTCTCGAGGTCGGGGAGCTCAGCGGACCGGTGCGGACCGACTTCGGCTATCACGTCATCCAGAAGACCGCGGAGCGCGAGAGCCCCCAGGCCCAGGCCCAGGCGCTGGTGGAGGAGCTGCGCACGGCGCCGGACTCCTTCGCCGAGACCGCTGCCCGCGTGAGCGAGGACCACGTGACCGCGCGCGAGGCGGGCGAGCTGGGCTGGGTGGCGCGCTACGAGCTTGACACCGCGTCCGAGGTGGCGACCTTCGCGCTCACCGAGGTGGGCGAGATCAGCGATCCGGTCGACCGCGGCACCGACGGCATAGCCATCTACCAGCTGCTCGAGTCGAGCGAGAGCCGTGAGGTCGAGCCGGATCGCCTCGAGGAGATCCAGGCCTCTGGCTTCGAGCGCTGGATCAGCGACGAGATCCGCCGGCCGGTCCCGACGTGGGTCGACCCGCAGTTCGCGTCCGCGGCAGCCTGACCGCGGTGACCGGCGCCTCGCGCGGCGTCGACCGGCTCCTCGCCGATGCCGGCCTGGACGCCGCCGATGGGGTCCAGGTGGTCGCCGTCAGCCGCCTGGCCGGCCTTGCCTTCGACCCGTCGGTGCCGCTGCTGCTCCTGGCGGCCGGCAGTTCGGAGGTGGCGGGCGCGCGCGCCGCGACGTTGCCGGGGCGGCATGCCCGCGGCGGGCCGCTGGCCGTGCTCTCCGCGCTCTACCCTGCCTCCCACGGCCTGATGCGGCTCGCCGATGGCTCGGAGCACTCCCTCGGGACGCTCGACGAGGCCGCGCTGGTGCAGGATGCCTGGCTGGTGCCGGCGCTCGATGCGGTGGACAACCTCGCAAGCCCGCATGGCATGGCCGCCATCTCCGCCCGGCTGCGAGCGCCCGACGGCTGCCCGTGGGATCGGCGCCAGACGCACCTCACGCTCCGCCCATACCTGCTCGAGGAGGCGTACGAGACGCTCGACGCCATCGAGCACGGGACCCCCGCGGACCTAGCCGAGGAGCTCGGCGACCTCCTCCTCCAGGTCATCCTCCACGCGCAGTTCGCCGCGGAGGAGGGGAGCTTCGACCTGACCGACGTGTATCGGTCCATCGCCGCGAAGATCGTGCGACGCCACCCGCACGTGTTCGGCGGCGTCGAGGTTGCCGGCGTGGAGCAGGTGCTCAGCAACTGGGAGACGATCAAGGCCGGCGAGCGCGCGGCCAGCGGCAAGACGGCCGAGGGGCCGTTCGGCGGCGTCGCGCGCGCCCTCCCCGCGCTGGCGGCCAGCCGCGAGATCCAGGAGCGCGCCTCGGCGCTCGGCTGGGACTGGGACGCGATCGAGCCGGTGTGGGACAAGGTCGCCGAGGAGCTCGACGAGCTGCGCTCCGCCGCCAGCGACGAGGAGCGGCTGCAAGAGCTCGGCGACGTGCTGTTCACGGCCGTCAACCTCGCGCGCTGGATGCTCCTCGACCCCGAGGAGGCGCTGCGTGCCGCGAATCACCGCTGGGTGGCGCGCCACCGCCGGGTCGAGGAGCTCGCCGCGCAACGTGGCGTCGACCTCGCCGCGCTCAGCCTGGCCGAGAAGGACGAGCTGTGGGACGAGGTCAAGCGCACGTGACCGCAGCCCGCCGGGTCGCAATCGTCGTCCACGCCATCTACCCCGGGGACGCCAGGATCAGGCGGCAGAGCGACGCGCTGGTGGAGGCTGGCTATGCGGTCGACATCTTCTCGCTGCGCCAGCGCGGCGAGGCCGCGGAGGAGCGGTCTGGACCGCTGCGCATCGTGCGCCTGCCCGTAAACCGCATCTTCATCGGGTTTGCCGGGCACCTGGCCGAGTACGCGGCATATGCGCTGATGGTCGCCTGGCGCCTGGCGCGTGAGCACCGCCGGCATCGGTACGACCTCGTCCAGGTCGCGACCGTCCCCGACTTCCTCGGCTTCGCCGCCGCTCCCGAGAAGCTCCGCGGGGTGCCGCTGCTTCTCGACCTGCACGAGGACATGCCCGAGTTCTTCCGCGATCGGTTTCGCGGCAGAGCGCTGCGGCCGCTCATGCCGGTCATCACCGCCACCTCGCGGGCGGCCGCGAGGCTCGCCGACGAGATCATCACCGTGCACGAGCCGCTGCGTCAGCTCTCGATCAGGCGGGGCGTTCCGCCCGAGCGTATCAGCGTCGTCATGAACAGCGCCGACGCGCGCCTGTTCGACCCGGACCGGCATCCCCGTCGTCGGTTCATGGCGGATGGCGAGCTGCGCCTCATCCATCACTCGAACCTCCAGCGCGTGTACGGCCTCGACTGCGCGATCCAGGGGCTCGCCCGGCTGTCGCCCGACCTGCGATGGCGCCTCGACGTGTATGGCGACGGCCCGTGGCGATCGAGGATCGAGGCCGCCATCGCCGGCACGGGAACCGCGGACCGCATCAGCCTCCACGGACGCGTGCCCATCGACGACCTCCCCGCGCTGCTTGCCGCCGCGGACATCGGCCTCGTCCCATCGCTCGCCGAGCCGTACCTCGAGTACTCGCTGAGCACCAAGCTGCTCGAGTACGCGGCGATGGGCGTGCCCACCATCGCCAGTGACCTCGCGACGTTTCGTCACCACTTCACCGACGAGGCGCTGCGCTTCGTCCGCGGCGGAGATCCAGCGGCGCTCGCGTCGGCCATCGAGTCGCTGGTGGCCGACCCGGAGCGCACCGTGGCCATGGGGGTGGAGGCCCGGCGCCAGGCCCGAGCCTACGACTGGGAGCGCCACCGTGCGCACTACCTGGGGATCATCGATCGGCTGACGTCGTCGGGTCCGGGGGGTGCGCGCGGAAATTGACCCATTGGTCGGGCCCCATGGCGGACGATGGTTCTATAGGCGGAGTGAGCCGCGGCTCATAGGATCGGCGAGTCGGCAGGCAACGCGCTTGCCCGCTCATCCTGTCCTGCCCACGAGGAGCCCCTGTTGCCGGACCGCATCCGATCCGCGCTCATTGCCGCCGTCGTACTCTCCACCGCCATCCTGGGCGTCGCCCCGGCTCCGGCGAGCGCTGCCGGCGAGAAGGTCGCGATCATCGTCGCGCCCGTCGGTGGGATGACGAATGGCTATCGGGCGCAGGCGGACCAGGTCGCCGCGGCGGCGATCGCGGCAGGCGCCATCCCGGTCACGGTGTACTCGCCGAACGCCACGTGGGCGAACGTGCGCGATGCGGTGAACGGGGCGAACGTGATCGTGTACTTCGGGCACGGCAACGGCTTTCCGAACCCCTACAGCGCGACGCAGAACCCCGATCGCGTGAACGGCTGGGGCCTCAACCGCACGACCACGAACGGCGACGGCGACAACTGGGGCAGCACGATGGTGTACTGCGGCGAGAAGGCGCTCCTCGGCACGCTCACCTCCGGCGATGGCGCCGCGCAGTGGAGCTTCTGCGGCGGCAGCACGAACACCGACGGCATCACGCCGGCCCCGGGCTTCACCATGATCTACGGGCAGTCACACTACACCGGCGGCTGGGGCGAGCGCTATTCGCCATCCGACCCGCTCACGACGCTCGACCAGGCGCAGCAGCGCGTCCGGAACTACAGCCGGCCGATGCTGGCCCTGGGCGCCAACGGCTATATCGCCACGGCGTTCGGCGACGCCGACGACATCCTCACGCGCGTCCTGACGCAGCCATCGCGCGCGTTCGGCGAGATCTACGCGGATGGCACCGGATACAGCGCAGCGGCGCAGGTCGCCATGGCCCATCCCGACATCAGCGGCGCGCAGGTGTTCGTGCAGGAGACGCTGGCGGGATCGATGCACTTCAGTCAGCCGGACTACTGGTACGCCTTCGCCGGCGACCCGGCCCGCGCACCGGGTGGCGGCGCCCCCGGTTGGGTCCCCGCGCCGAGCAAGGTCACGCGCTACGCGGGCTCGGACCGCTACGCCACTGCTGCGGCGGTGAGCGCCGGGAGCTACTCGCCGGGCGTCCCGATAATCTATATCGCGACAGGCACCAACTTCCCCGATGCGCTCGCGGCGGGTGCGGCGGCGTCCCGATCAGGTGGGCCCGTACTGCTGGTCACGTCCAACCGCCTCCCCGGCCCCACCGCGCTTGAGCTGGCCCGACTGCGCCCCAGCGTCATCAAGGTGGTCGGGGGCCCGGCCATCGTCTCCGACGGCGTCCTCGAGGCGTTGCGCCCGTATGCGACCTCGGGCAACGTGCAGCGCATCTTCGGCGCGAATCGCTACGCCACCGCTGCCCAGATCAGCGCGGATGCGTTCGCGCCGGGCGCGGCAACGGCATACATCGCCACAGGCTTGAACTTCCCCGACGCGCTGGCGGGCGTTGCCGCCGCAGGGGTGACCGGCGGCCCCATCCTCCTGGCCACGGCAGGTGCCCTCCCGCCTGACACCGCGGGCGAGCTGGCCCGGCTGCAGCCCGGTCGCATCGTCGTGCTGGGTGGAGCTGGCGTCATCTCGGACGCGTTGGCATCGCAGCTTGCGGCCTATGCCACCAGCGGATCGGTCACTCGGCTCGCAGGAGCCGACCGATACGCGACCGCCGCCGCTGTGGCGAGCGGCACGTTTGGCAGCGCCACGACCGTCTACATCGCCACCGGCCGTAACTTCCCCGACGCCCTCGGCGGAGGCCCGATTGCCGGCGTGGTGGGTGGGCCGCTCCTGCTCGTACCTGGCGGATCGATCCCGCAGAGCGTCGTCGACCAGCTCCGGCGCCTCGATCCGACGTCCGTGGTCATCCTCGGCGGCACCGGCGTGGTCACCGCGGCCGTGGCCGCCCAGATCGACGCGATCCTGGCGGACTGACCCCCGTCGCGCCCTCCGGCTGGCCCCCGGCTGGGCCAGACGTACCACCGGCTGGGCCAGACGTACCATTGGTGGCGCCCTGAGAGGCGGTTAGGGTGCGGTGCGGTCCGGTGCGCTCGGCGTGCCGCCGCGCATCGCTCGCACGCAAGGACCTCATGCCTGACACGCTCCCGCTTCGCCGACTGTTCCTGCTGGCGCTCGCCATCGCGACGCTCGCCACGCCCATGCCCGCGCTGGCTGCCGAGCCGGCGCTGGGGGACGCGGTCACCCTCGAGGACGGCACCGTCCTCCCCCCGATGCCGGCGGAGCTGCTGGCCCCGAGCGTCCAGGCGGAGCAACTGGCCGAGCACGGCGGCATGCCGCCGGACGGTGGTGCGCAGGGCATGGCCGCAGCGGGCGCGGTCGCGAATGACGCGGGCGACGCGGTGGCGTCCGACGAGCTGCGGGTGGCCGCGGGCGGCGTGACGGGGCCGGGCGGCCCGCTCCCGAACGGGCTCCGGCGCGAGGTGCTCGGCTTCCTGCCCTACTGGAAGCTGGACGCCACGACGCGCGCATCCCTCCGCTTCGACCTGCTGTCGACGATCGCGTACTTCAGCATCGGCGTCGAAGGCGACGGATCTCTCATGAGGGGACCCGCGGGAAGCCCCACGACCGGATGGGCCGGCTGGACCTCGCCCGGGATGACGCAGGTCATGAACGCGGCACACGCGCAGGGCGTGCGAGTGGTGCCGACCATCACCCTGATGTCATGGAACGGCGACTACTCGAGGCTCGGCACGCTGCTGAAGGACCCGGCCAACCGCGCGCGGCTCATCTCCGAGGTGGCCACCGTCATTCGTGATCGGCGCGCCGACGGCGTCAACGTGGACTTCGAGCCGGTGCCGTCGAGCCTTCGCTCGGCGTTCACCGGGTTCATCCGCGAGCTCAAGGCCGGCCTCGTGGACGCCGGCGTCGGCTCGTACCTGACCGTCGACACCATGGCCGGCGCGGCCGCGTGGGCCACCGGCTACGACGTGGCAGGTCTCACTGCCCCCGGCGCCGCCGACGCGCTCATGGTCATGGCCTACGACTTCAGCTGGTCCGGCTCGGCGCGCGCGGGTGGGGTGGCACCGATCGAGAGCGACTACATCTACGCCTCGGGCGACGCGATGCGCGACCACCTCGCGAGGGTGCCGGCGAGCAAGCTCATCTGGGGCATCCCGTACTACGGCCGCGCGTGGAACACCGACACCGACGCGCAGAACTCACCGGTGCGCTCACCGAGCCAGTCCGTCGCCTTCAGCTACTACTTCACCGACTCGGACGGCCCCCAGGGCGGGGCCTTCCTCGCCGCCCGCCATGGGCGTCGCTGGGATGCGACCGGCCAGGTGCCCTGGTTCGCGTTCTGGGACGCCAACAGCAGCGGAGCTCGGCAGGGCTACTACGAGGATCCCGAGTCGCTTCGCATCAAGTACGACCACGTGCTCCGCAACCGGGTGGCCGGCATCGGCATCTGGGCGCTCGGCATGGACACCGGCGTTCCGGACTTGTGGAACGTGCTTCGCGAGCGCTTCGTGAAGCTCTTCGTCCGGCAGGCTGGCGCGGACCGCTACGAGACGGCCGCGGCCGTCAGCGCCGCGACCTTCGCGCCGGGCGTTCCCGCGGCGTACGTCGCCACGGGCCGCAACTTTCCCGACGCGCTGGCGGCAGGGCCCATCGCCGCCCGAGCGGGTGGCCCGGTGCTGCTCGTCACCGGTGGCTCGGTGCCGGCAGCCACCGCCAACGAGCTCGCTCGCCTCCGGCCGGAGACCATCTTCGTGCTCGGCGGCCCCGGCGCGGTGAGCGACGGCGTTCTCGAAGCGCTGCGACCGTACGCGGTCAGCGGGGCCGTGACGCGCTTCGGGGGCGCGGACCGCTATGCGACCGCCGCGGCGGCGAGCGCAGCGAGCTTCCCCACGGGCGTTCCGGTCGCGTACGTCGCCACGGGCTCGAACTTCCCCGACGCGTTGGCGGGCGGCGTGGCCGCCGGCCGCGAGGGAGGCGACGTGCGCGACGGCAGATGGTGCACCGAGGGCAAGAACCGCCGAGAAGACCGAGACGCTATGGCTGTTCTCTCCCTCGACGTCGGTCAGCATGCTTAGGAGATCGGGATACGAGAGGAACCCCTTGAAGCCGATCGCCCCCCAGGACCCCAAGACCGCCGCGGCAGCCACCACGACGGCGGCGGCAGCCGCCTGAATGCGCCTCGTGGCCAGGAGCCAGATCGCGAACGGCCAGAGTACGAGCTTGAGGGCGATGCCGAGCCCGAGCGCAGCTCCTTCCTTCGGCCAGGAGTCGCGAAAGCGCCACGTCAGTGCACAGGCCAGCACCAGCAGGGCACTCACGTTGGCGTTTTGCCAAGCCGTCATCGTCGGCAACCAGAGGACGAACACCGCATAGCAACGGGGATCGCGCACACCGAGCACCCAGACAGCGAACAGGAGGATTGCGAT
>Ga0208612_1000277_pt1 | contig 24758 bp, 23 predicted proteins | sample AntDryMetagUQ889_FD_188089 | JGI IMG/M metagenome (GOLD analysis project Ga0208612, IMG submission 188089) | Polar desert microbial communities from Antarctic Dry Valleys - UQ889 (SPAdes) | ecosystem: Environmental > Terrestrial > Soil > Desert | place: Antarctic Dry Valleys | collected 2008-12-31 | reverse complement strand
GTTTCGGACTCGACAGCCGCCACAAGAACAAGAGAACAAACAAGAAGAACGGTCTGACTGACGAACAGGCCTAGCGCCACTTTGAGCGCCAAAGACTTGCGGTCTTCTAGTGACTTGTTCTTGTTGTAGGCATGCCACAGGTCGTTCGCGACCAACCACGTCAGCGTCGCATCATCCTTCTCGGAGAACTGGTCTTTGAAGACGTCTGCGAGCTTGGGCCCACTCCGCCACGCGCTCGCCCGAAAAGCATTTAGCGCGAAGCACGTTAGAACAAGCCACGAGGCGGCTGACACGATCGGTACCACGATCTCCCAACGATCGAATGCATCGGGCCTGAGCGCGTAAATCGCTACGAGAAGGCTCACAAGAGCGCTGCTTCCCGACAGTAGAAAGACCAGCTTGCCATCCAGTGAGTCCAGAAGGGACGCTTGCGCTGCGTGCCGGTCACGCGCCAGTTCGTAGAACAGTTGCGGGTCGCGATCCGGGTACCCGCTGCTCATGCGACTGAGCCTAACTCGGGTTCATCGGACCCCGTTTCGTCAAACCTCCTAGATGGAAACGGCCTGGAAACCGCTCCTGGCAACTCGCCGCGACTCGAACGTCCCTCCTCGGCGGCAGCGATCCCCGTTGAACACGGCTCTGACTACTATCGGCAGTTCACGGCGACCCGCAGGGCACGTTTTGCAAGCCGGAGGTCGCCGGTTCGATCCCGGCACGCTCCATCGAGAAACTGGCTGGAAATCGCGGCCTTTCTGCTGCCGAGATCGAACAAGAGAACGCATTATGGGCCAACTGGAAACAGTATGGAAACGCTGGACCTGAGACGTAGGCTGTTTGCCTAAGTGAGTCAGGCAAGGCGGAAGTAGCGGCGCGTTCCTGAGAGTCGCAGTCCCAAATGCGAGCGGTGCGACGCGCGGCGAGTAAAGCTCTATTTGGTCGCGGGCACGTGGGCGTGTCGGGTGTGTCAGGGCCTCCGCTATGAGTCCCAACGACTCGCTCCCGCTGATCGCGCATTCCTCAGGGCGCAGCGGCTCCGAGCGCGGCTTCGACAGCCCTGTGGATGGCTCGGTGATCCGATCCCGCCTCGGCCCAAGTACGCCAAGCTACGCACCTATTTGCGCGTGGTCGAGCAGCTCGACGAGGCTGAAGCCTCGGCATTGGGTCATGTCCATGTGGCCATATCTAGCTTGCTCCGTAGTTGAGAGCCGACCTTCCCGCAGGTTGTCTGAGATAGGCCTGAGCTGAGGTAACTCAGACCTTACGACGAGGTACCGAGAGCCAGAAACCGGGCCACCGAGGGTGAAGCGTCGTTTTCACGCGAGTAAGGTCTGGCTCGTCGTGACCGAGAAAACGTCCGCCGGAAATCACGACCTGCCGTTTGCCAAAGACCTTTTCGAGGCCGCTGATCGGCTCCGGGGCAGTGTCGAGTCGGCCGAGTACAAGCACCTCGTCCTCGGACTGCTCTTCCTGAAATACATCTCCGACACATTCGAGAGGCGTCGCAAGGTGCTTGACGCCGAGACCCGCGAGCCGACGAGCGATCTCTTCACCGCTGACGATGGGGAGCGTCGAGACATCCTCGAAGACCGCGACGAGTACATCTCGGAAAACGTCTTCTGGGTGCCCGAGGGTTCCCGCTTCGGCGAGCTACTGAAGGCAGCCGCTCAGCCCGACATCGGCCAGCGGATCGACCGGGCGCTTGAGGAGATCGAGCGTGACAACCCGGAGCAGCTGCGCGGCGTGCTGCCCCGCATCTACGCACGTGCGCCCATCACGGCGGCGAAGCTCGGAGCGCTGGTCTCGACTATCGCCAAGATCGGCTTCGGGGAGGACGAAGAACGTGCCCGCGACCTCCTCGGGCGCACATACGAGTACTTCATCAAGTCCTTCGCTCGCGCCGAGGGCCATCGGGGCGGGGAGTTCTACACGCCTGCCTCAGTGACGCGACTTCTAGTCGAGATGCTAGAGCCATACGAGGGGCGCGTCCTCGACCCTGCCTGCGGATCGGGGGGCCTCTTTATCCAGAGCGCCGAGTTCGTCAGGGCGCACGGCGGTCGGCCCCGACAGATCTCGATCCTCGGCCAGGAGAACAACCAGGCGACCTGGCGTATCTGCCGGATGAACCTCGCCATCCACGGGATCTCTGGCGACGTGCGGCTCGGCGACTCGCTCCTTGATGACCAGTTCGCCGGGATGCGGGCCGACTACGTAATGGCGAACCCCCCGTTCAACATGAAGAAGTGGGGTGCCGCCTCGGTCGCGAAGGATGCGCGCTGGGAGTACGGCGAACCACCGGACGGCAACGCGAACTATGCCTGGATCCAGCACTTCATCCATCACCTCGCACCGAACGGGCGCGCTGGGTTTGTGATGGCAAACGGCTCGCTAACCTCGAACACGAGCGGCGAGGGGAAGATCCGAGAGCAACTCGTCCGAGCTGATCTCGTTGACTGCGTTGTTGCTCTGCCGGGTCAGTTGTTCTTCACCACCGGGATCCCGGTCTGTCTTTGGTTCGTCGACCGCGACAAGGCGTCAAGCTGCGAGCGCGACCGCAATGGAGAGGTCCTGTTCATCGACGGCCGACCGATGGGCGCGAAGATCAGCCGCACGCAGATCGAGTTGACCGATGACGAGATCGGACAGGTCGTTAGCACGTACCACGCCTGGAGGGGGCAGCCACGAGCCGGGGAGTACGCCGACCGACCGGGTTTCTGCAAGGCGTCGACGGTCGAGGAGATCGAGAAGGCTGGGTTTGCCCTCACCTCTGGGCGCTACGTCGGTGCCGTTGTTGAGGAGGAGGAGGAGGAGGGCGTGTTCGAGGAGCGGATGACCAAGTTTGTCGGCCAGCTGCGCGATGATTTCACCGAGAGCGACCGACTAACCGCCGAGGTGAGGAAGGCGCTTGGAGCAGTGGGGTATGAGACCTAACAGGACTCGGTCTTGATGAGTGAGTGGCGGCAGGCAACCGTTGGAGAAGTCGCCACCCGAGTGACCAAGGGGACAACCCCAACCACGGTCGGTGGTCGCTTCTCCGAGAGCGGGATCAGCTTCGTGAAGGTCGAGGCGATTCTGGACGGTCGAATCGACGCTAACAAGCTGGCGTACATCGATGAAGCGACCCACGCGCTCCTGGCTCGTTCGGTTCTCCAGGCGAGCGACGTACTCTTCACCATTGCCGGGTCAATCGGGCGGTTGGCGTTGGTGTCGGAGTCACTTCTTCCAGCGAACGCCAACCAAGCCGTCGCCATCATTCGTCCGGACGCGACCCGAATAGATCCGCGCTTCCTCTGCTACGCGCTCTCGGATGAAGCCCGCATTCGACACGCTCAGGCGAGGATCGTCCAGTCGGTTCAAGCCAACTTCAGTCTCACGGAGTTGCGTTCGATGCCTATACCTCATCCACCGCTGCCTGAGCAGCGCAGGATCGCGAAAGTCCTCGGTGCACTTGACGACAAGATCGAGCACAGTCGCCTCCTCTCTGATCGATGCGAGGCGCTCGCGGACACATCACTCGACCAACTCCTCGACTCGGCGGACCGCGGGAGATGCCCGTTGGGCGAGATCGCTCGCCCGCACAAGGCAAGCATCGCTCCACGTGACCTGCCAAACGATTGGTTTGAGCATTTCAGCATCCCTGCCTTCGACGCGGGGCGTACGCCGACAGTTGAGCGTGGGGCGGCGATGTTGAGCGCCAAGACGAGACTGCCAAGCGGTGATGTCGTGCTGGTTTCCAAACTCAACCCAGCTACACCTCGGATCTGGTGGCCCCGTCCGACTGGCGAGCACTCCGCTGTTTGCTCACCGGAGTTTATTGCTCTCGTACCGCAAGACGGCTGCCCTGCGTCGTTCCTATATGCCAGCTTCAGGCGTGACCGTATGTTCTACGACGAGATCCTGAGTCACGCGACGGGTACCACCGGCAGTCGTCAGCGTGTCAAGCCGACGGAGGTCATGGCGTCCCACGTCCTGGACGCAAGGGAACGCTGGGAAGGCTTCGACGAAGTCGCGCGACCTCTGTACGACAAAGCTGCGGCAACCATTGCTGAGTCGCGCCGTCTTGCCACTATCCGCGACCTTCTCCTACCGAAGCTCATCTCGGGCGAGATCCGCGTTCCCGACAGTTACGACCCTGACGATGCGCTAGGCACCGTAGCCCAGGCTGCTGGGAATGCGGCCTAATAACAGGCTGACGTGTCAGACGCCGCAATAACGGAGGACACCTACGCGGAGCAGCCGACGCTCGAATGGCTCCACGGCCTGGGGTGGGAGTTAGTCCGTGGCGGAGACATCGCCCCGGGTGCTCTTGCTGCTGAGCGTGAGCACTGGGAGGAGATCGTGCTTGTTGATCGACTCCGCGCTGCCGTCCAAGAGCTGAATCCCGAGCTTCCGGTTCGAACAATCCAGTCGGTGGTGGACCGAGCGCGGGAGACAGCTTCCCCGACGCCGGTCCTCGATCACCAAGCGTTCCACGAGTTGCTAAACGCAGGGGTACCGGTGACATTCACGGACGAGACCGGAGAAGAGCGCTCGTTCCGCGCGGCACTCGTGGACTGGGCGCATCCGGTGCGCAACGACTTCGCCGCCGTGAATCAGTTCACCGTTATCAACGGGCAGAAGAATCGACGACCAGATGTGCTCTTGTTCGTCAACGGCCTTCCGCTTGCCCAGATCGAGTTGAAGAACCCGGCGAACGCACAGGCGACGGCCGAGAGCGCAGCCCGGCAGATCGCGCACTACGTGGAAACAATCCCGCAGCTGTACCGCTTCGTGGAGTTCGTTCTGGTCAGCGACCTGATCGAGGCTCGCGCAGGCACGCTCACTACTCCAGCCGAGCACTTCGCCGAGTGGCGCTCAATGGATTCGGCTGAGGAGGAGGGACGGTCACGATTGGAGGTTGCGATTCGCGGTCTCTTCCCGCCGGATCGCTTCCTCGACCTCGTCCGCAACTTCTCGCTCTTCGAGACGGATGGAGCGAAGACGCTCAAGCTGATGGCGAAATACCACCAGGTGGACGCAGTCAACCGCGCCGTCGAGACGACCTGGGAGGCGATGCAGGAGGACGGACGCGCCGGGGTCGTGTGGCACAGCCAGGGGTCGGGGAAGAGCTACTCGATGGTCTTCTACGTCTCCAAGCTGCGACGTGACCCGCGCTTCGAGACGCCCACGGTGGTTGCCGTGACGGACCGGCTCGATCTCGACCAGCAACTGTGGGAGCAGTTCGCGGCGCAGGCTGACCTGGCCGAGGTCGTGAAACGGGCCGAGTCGATAAGCGAGTTGCACGACCTGCTCGATGTCCCGGCGGACGACATCGTCTTTACGACCATCCAGAAGTTCCAGCCCGATAACCCTGACGAGCGGATGCCGGTGATCTCGGAGCGGCGAAACGTCATCGTGATCGCCGACGAGGCGCACCGCTCCGAATACGGCGGGCACGCGCAGAACATCACCGTGGCGCTCCCCTACGCCACCCGCATCGGCTTCACGGGGACGCCCATTGAGACGAAGGACAGGTCAACTCGCCTCGTTTTCGGCGACTACATCTCGATCTACCGTATGAACCGGGCCATCGAAGACGGCACCACGGTTCCCATCTACTACGAGAACCGACGGATCCCGCTCAAGATCGATGACCCTAACCTGCTTGAGGCAGTCGAAAAGGTCGCCGAGCACGAGAGCGACGAGGCGAAGTTGAAGCTCGTCTCCTCGTGGGCGCGTCTGGAGCAGGTGGCGGGTGCGCCCGAGCGCCTGGAGACGCTCGCCGACGACATCACCGAGCACTTCACGAAGCGCACCGAGACGCTTCCCGGCAAGGCGATGGTGGTCGGGATGAGCCGCCGCATCTGCGCGGAACTGACCGAACTGCTGAAAGCCCGTCTGGGTGACGAGGCTGTGACCTGCGTCATCTCCGCCTCAGCTGGTGACGACCCGGCGCTCAGCAGGTGGCGACGCTCATCAGCTGAGAGCAAGCAGGTCGAGGCCGACTTCAAAGACCCCGATCACGCACTCAAGGTCGTTGTGGTCCGAGACATGTGGCTGACTGGCTTCGACGTTCCCCCGCTGCACACGATCTACATCGACAAGCCGATGCGGGATCACGGACTGCTCCAGGCCATCACTCGCGTGAACCGGGTGTTCCGAGACAAGCCGGGCGGGCTGGTCGTGGACTACATCGGCATCGGCGAAGACCTACGGGCGTCCCTGTCTGCCTACAGCGCGGACGTAGCCGAGGAGGCGATGGTCACCCTCGATGACGCCATCGCCAAGCTGCGCGAGAAGCACGATGTGGTCAAAGAGTTCTTCCATGGCATCGACTACCAGCGCCGACACGAGATGAGCGCGGCGAAACAAGCGACCCTCTTCGCAATCGCCTACGACCGCGTGGTCGAGTACGAGCCAGAGCGCAAGCGCTACCTCGCGGAGTGTGGGTTGCTCGTTCGCTGGTTTAAGCTCGTCAACCCAAACCAGGCGGCGATTGAGATGGCTGGCGACGTTGAGTTCTTCTCAGGAGTCGCCCTCGCGATCACGAAAAGACCCGACCGCGTCGGTGAACCGAGTGACGCAGCCCGACAAGCCGTCAAGCAGTTCTTCGCCGAGGGCCTCGCAGCGGGCGAGGTTCTCGATGTTTTCACCCTGGCTGGCGACGAGCGGCCCGAGATCTCGATCCTCTCCGACGAGTTCCTCGACCGTCTCCAGCGCGACGGCGAGCACCCCCACATGCGCATCGACATCCTCAAGAGGCTCCTGGACGAAGAGATCCGCGTGCGCGAGCGCAGCAACAACATGCAAGCGAGACTGTTCGGAGACGCCATGCAGGACGTGCTCGCCCGCTACGAGTTGCGTCAACTCACCAGTGCTGAAGTCATCGAGCGCCTCGTCGAACTCGCGAAACAGATGCGCGAAGCGCGGCGACGCCACGAGAACCTCGGACTAACCGTCGAAGAAGCGGCCTTCTACGACGCTGTCGCCGGTCGCACCGATGACTGGGAGCCTGATCCGGAGATCGCGACCATCGCACGCGACCTTGTGGCAAGCATCAAGGCTGACCTCAGCATTGACTGGGCAGACCGCGAAGCGACGGAGGCCGCAATGCGCGTAAAGATCAAGCGACTCCTACGACGTCACCAGTTCAGTCGCAAGGGGCACGGTGGCGGCAAGCGACTGGACGAGGTCGCCGACCTCATCTTGGAGCAGGCTCGGACTCTGTATCGCTACTGGCCCGACACTTTCTACTCGGAGCTTCCGCTTTGAAGTCGCCCGCCAGCATCGACTTTGGCGAAGCCGCCGGGCCTCGGCCCCTGGACGAAGATCTCGCCGGAGCCCGGCGTACCGTGGACTTCCTCGACCACGACGCCCTGCTTCGCTGCTTCTTCGCGGAAGCGTTCAATAGCCGTCTTCTTCGTCGGCTTCGCATCCGATGCCATACACAGGGAGCGTACCGACCGACACCCACCTACGTTTCGCCACCGACTACTTGTTTAGCTCTACCTTGGCGGCAGTGCGAGCGGCAAGACACTGAAAGAAGTCCAGTCAGCGTCGGTCTCCGCTTCGCCCCGATACTAGGAACCGTGTCCGTCGATGACCGCTAATGGCCGCCACAACGGAGATGCGGTGTTGGTCTCGCATCTCGCAGTGGGTCACACCTATGCCGCAGCAGCAGATGCGGCTGGTGTTTCGGAACGCACTGCCCGACGCCGAATGAGCGAGGCCTCATTCAGAAAGCGCGTGGACGAGGCGCGTGTCGAGATCATGAGCGTGGCCGTGAACCGTGCGGGGAACGCGGCCCTTGAAGCAGTTGAGACGCTCATCGTGCTCATGCGAAGCGCCGACTCCGAGTCGATTCGTCTGCGGGCCGCACGTGAAGTCCTTGCGCTCGTTAGCACCCGTGACGGTGATCCCGTGGCAGATCTGATCCAGGGACTCACGCGGCTTTCTGGCAGCGAGGTTTACGACCTCACCGGTCAGGTGTTGCGAACAGCGCTGCACTACATCCCCGAGGAGAAGGCCGAAGCCTTCATGGATGATGCTGGGAAGGTATTCGCTCGTTGACCCATCGCTTCGTCTCCGTGCGAGGGCTCTTCCGGCGACCGGCGTTGGTCCCGGCTCGGCCTCAACGTCGGCCGACTCATCCCACGCCTCGCCGGGACGACTGCGGGCCTGTACGACGGCTCGGGTCGGCTCGACACGGGCATCGGATATGACGTCGCTTGGTAGGTGGGTCCTCAGCGGATCACGTGGGTGGCTGCGTGACGCCTGGAGTGATCTCCTGGCGCTCTCTCACCCGCCCGGAGCCAAACGAACCAGCTCTAGCGTCTGAGGGTGCCGAACGAAGAAGTGTCGAACGCTCGACGGTCGAAGCGCGCCATGCGCGGCCATGACATAGGCGGTCTTCTGCCCGGGCAGCGCATGGTCCCGATTGATCACCCCGTTGAAGAGTCTTACGCCGCACTCTTCGTACAACGCGCTACCCACCGGTGATCGCCCAAGCCAGTTGTCATCGTTGATCCAACGGCCAACGTCGTCGAATGTCACCCGCCGTCCAGCCTTCGTGACCACGTCCACGCTCGGGCCGTCAAGCTCCGTCTTCCCTCGGCGGTTGTCCAGGACAACGGTCAGGTACGTCAGACGCGGCGCACGAAGACGCTGTCGGCACCGCTCGACGCGGTCGACAACCGGCGATGAGCCGGGCAGCGAAAATGTGATCTTCCAGCCCCCGGACCTCAGCACGTACAGCGCGTTCGGCCGTGCTAACGAAGGCGCTGCAAGCGCTGCTGCGAGGGCGGCGAAACAAATGATCGCTCCTGCCGTCGACACGATCCGCCGCATAGCGGAAGCCTAACAGCGCTCGATTCTCACGATCGAGGTCGATGGGGACGCTACTAGGTGGCGGCATTCGGTCGGCCCTTGTAACGTGGCATGGCTGTCCTTCTGACCAGGTAGCCTGACTTCGCTCGATCCTGAGCGGTCGATCATTCCCCTCGACGGCCCCCTCGGGGGTCGTCGTCGTTCACGGCTCCGTCCGGTGGAGCGGCGATCATTCGACCCGGGAATGGTCATGACCGACAGGAACTTGAGTGAACGCTCCGGGTAGCCGAAGGCTCGAACTCCGCCCGCCCCCTTCGCCCGAGCGCGATGCCGTAGCTGTCGCGCAACGCGTCGCCCGCGGCGAGGGCTCAGCGCAGGACGTCGCCGAGATACGCGCGTTCGTCGAGGGGGTCGCACGGCTCCGGCCGTTCCGCGGGTTCATCGCGCGCAGCGAACGTCGCAATCCGAACCGCTGGGAGTCCGACGTCCGAGCCCGTCTGCGAGGTCGCCGCCTCCTCGTACTGGTCCCGCGCTGTCGGGCACGGAGACGGTCGCCGAGAGGACGGCGGTCAGTTGGTCGCGCTCGGTCGAGATCGCCCGGCCGACGATCATCTTCATCCGACGACGGCCCAGAACCGCCGGAAGCGCGTAGACGCCGTCACGCGCGTCTAGGGCTCTCGGAAGCCCAACCGGCCTCTTGCTTCCCGCGAGCGGCGTTCCTACGTGCGCTCTCGGCACCATCTAGGAGGACGGCGTGAGGGGCCGTTCCCGCTTTTCGATCAACCGCTATCGGCGGGAGCGATTCGTTGCGCTCGAACGCCGGGTCGAGTTCCTCGAAGCCGAGCGCCACCGGCTGGAACGGCTGCTCGGACTTGCGCTCAAGCTCGCGGTCTCCGGGACGAAGGCGACGCCGCCCGCCCTGCTCGACGTCCTCTGCGAGGTGGACGGGACGAATCCGGCGAGAGGCGCGGTCTTCGAGGAGCGGAGATCGTGAGCATGAGCATGAGCGGCGGACGGCTCCACCACCCGTTCGACTTCGGGACCTATCCGCGACTCCTGAACCGGGCGCTCCGTGCGCGTCTTCTGAGTCGGGACGAGTACGTCATCCTCGTCGGTCTCTACGCCAGGGCGAACCGGGAGACGTGGCTCGCGTCGGTGACGCTCGACCAGCTCGGCGACCTCATCGCCTGGGAGAAGTCGGAGGACTACCTCTACCGGCTGCTCGATGCGCTCAAGCGGAAAGCGTGGATCGAGTACCCGACGACACCTGGCAAGAAGCAGCACGTCTACGCGATCCGGCTGCTCTGGGACCGTCCTGAGCGGTCCGAGGACGGTCCGAGGATCGAGAACGCGCCGAGTCCGAGCACCGCGGCAGCGGAGGACGGCTCAAGTGCTGACGTTCCTCCAGCCGCCCTCTCGAACGAGTCCGAGGATGAGGGCGGCCGAACGACGGCGGCGGGTCCGAGCACGGAGCCGTCCGGTCCGAGGATCGAGGACAGCTCAAACGCTGACACCGAGCGGGATTCGCGCTCAGTCGGGGACGAGCCGGTCCGAGCACCTAGAGACGTCAGAGAGAAAACAAACCCTTCTAGTAAGGAGAAGTTCAAGGACCAGCGTCTCGGTTCTTCGGACCACAGGACCGTTGAGGGTGAAGGGACCGCGGAGACGAACGACGATCGCTTCCTCGACGCGCTTGGCTTCCGGCCGAACGGCGACGGCCCGGCCGTCTCGGCCGATGAGGACGGAGGTCTCGTCTGGCGTGACGAGCCGATGGAGGGCGAGGCGGGATTCCTGGCCGACGCGCAGGCGCTCGTGGACGTGGGGCTCGCCGCATGGGAGGACTCGTGAGCCCGTTACGGCTGTCCCGTCGCCGGACAAGCTGTAACGCGCCCGACGAGGTCTGCCCCCGGTGCGGTGCCGAGCTGTCCGGCCGACCTCACGAGTGCGTCGCCTGCGGGCGCTGCCTTCCGGCGCGGTGTCGGCGCGATCGCCTCTACTGCTCGAACGCCTGCCGTCAGCGCGCGTATCGGCGGCCGTGGGTGGAGGCCGATCACGACGACGCCGCCGGGGGGAATGTATGAGCGACCGGCGTCCCAACGGTCACTGGGAGAGCGTCATCCTGCCGCGCGCAGCGCTGATCGTCGCGAGTTACGAAACCCCCGTAGGGCTGCGGCAGCTCTACTACCGAGTCTTGTCGGAGGGCCTCCTCCGCAACACGACGCCCGAATACAAGCAGCTCAGCAGCCGGACGGCCGCGCTCCGGCGAACGGATGAGTTCCCGGCGCTGATCGACCGCACCCGTACGATCATTCGGCGGCCATCGTGGACTAGTCCAGAAGCCGCGCGCAGGGCGCTCAAGAAGCAGTACCGTGTCGACCGCACGGAGGGACAGGAGTGGTCGATCTACCTCGGCGTCGAGAAGGCCGGGATCATCGAGCAACTGCGCCTCTGGTTCGAAGGTCCCCTCGGGATACCGATCCTCCCTCTGGGCGGCTACTCCTCGGAGTCGTTCGAGCGGGAGATCGTCACGCACGACGCCGAGCACGATCGTCCGTCCGTCCTGCTCTACGCGGGCGACCTCGACGCCTCCGGTGAGGACATCGAGCGCAACTTCCTCGCGCACACCGACTTTGACGAGTCCAAGAAGGTGGCGCTCACGTTCGAGCAGGCCGAGCAGTACGAGCTACCGCCGATGCCGGGGAAGGCGACGGATCCCAGGGCGGCTCGGTTCGAGGCGAAGTACGGGCGTCTGTTCCAGATCGAGGTCGACGCCCTCGACCCCAACGTCCTGCGTGAACTGTTCGCCGACGCCATCGCCGCGTACTGGGACGACGACGCCTATCAGGCGGTCCTGGAGCGCGAAGCATCCGAAAGGGAGCAGGTCTAGTGACGCACGAGGGTTCCCTGCCCGTCTCCGAGGATGCTCTCGAAACGCTGCGCCCGACCTTCCGCACACGAGGTCGCCGTACTTCCGGACGCGGACGCTCGCGCCGTCTGCGTCCATGCGGAATCCGCGTCGAGGGCTACGGGCCGGAAACGACAGTGAGCGAGGGGCGAACTGTTGACCACCAAGCACCAGGACGGAGCCTGCCGTGACTCCTCCAGACAACGGCTTCAAGCTCCTGACGGCGGCAGAGGTCGCGGACCTCCTCTCCGTCCCTGAGCGCTGGGTCCGGGACGCGAGCCGCGAGGGTCGGATCCCGACCGTGAAGCTCGGCCGCTACCGCCGCTTCCGGCGAGAGGCCGTGCTCGCGTGGATCGAAGCGCGTGAGGTAGAAGGACGAGGTAGAAAGTGACCGCCCGGCCGCATGGCTCCGCGGCCCGCTACGGGTTCTCACAACCTGACCGGCTGGCGCTCAGCGGCTTGAGGGAGTACGATCCGAGGTACCGGTACCGCGATTGCGCCGCGAGTCGCCGGAGGCAAGGAAGTAGATTCCGTCCCGCCCTTCGGGGAACGCGGACGGCGCAATCGTCTGGCGACCCGGAGGGCACTCCAAAAGGGGTGAAGTGATGCCAGCCGGATCAGCCGTCATTCGATACGACGGCGCGCGAGGCACTACCTGGCGGGTGAAGTACCGCGATGCCAGCGGCCGTCAGACGATGGAAACACTCGGCAAGTCGCCGGAGTGGAACCGCCGCAAGGCTGAGGCCGTGCTCAGGCACCGACTCGCGGACGTTGACCGCGAGGGGTACACGAGGCCGGAGCCGACGAGGTTCGAGGCTTACGCGCTCGCGTGGCTCGACTCCTACCCGGTCTCGCAGTCCCTCAAGGCTTCCACGACGGCCGGATACGGGGTGATCGTCCGCGCTCACCTAGTGCCCGCCTTCGGCCGTGAGGAACTGAGCACTATCGACGTGGCGAGGATCGAGCGCTACATCGCCACGAAGCGCAAGACGCTCGCGGCCCGCACCGTCAACCGCCATTTGAACTTGCTCGGCTTGATCCTGCGAGCGGCCAGGCGGGACAAGCTCATCCGCTCCAACCCGGTCTCTGAGGTTGACCGTCCGCGCGAGTCCGACCCGGAGTGGCGGATTCTCGACCCCTCCGAAGTACGAGCCGTGGAAGCGGCCTTCCGCGCGTTGATCGCTGAGACCGAAGATGAGCACGAGCGGCGCTGGCGGGAGACCTGCCGGACGATCTTTCTCACGGTCGCCGAGCTTGGACTACGCCGCGGCGAAGTGCTCGGACTCCGGTGGCGATGGGTTGCGCTGGCCGACCCGGAGGGAGCTTCGCTCCGAGTCTCCGAGACGTTCGTCCAGGGTCGCACCGATGACCCGAAATCGAAGGCCGGAAGGCGGACGATCCCGATTAGCTCCAAGCTCGCGGCGGAACTGTTCGACCACCGCGCCCGCTCCCCCTACCAGTCGGACGATGACCTCGTGTTTGTTTCCCCCTACAAGGGGTCGCACGTTGACCCGCGCGTGTACGCGGAGACCTTCCGGGCCGCGCTTGCCAAAGCCGGGATCACCGACTACCTCCGGCCCTTCCACGACGGTAGGCACTCAGCAATCACGAACGCGGCCAGGGCGGGTCGGAGGGAGCACGCGCTTATGACCCTGGCCGGTCACTCGGACTCGCGCACAACGCGGCTCTACACGCATTTGGCCGGTGAAATGTTCCGCGACGAGGCCGACCGCATGGGCGCGGCGTTGTGGGGAGAGGTAGAAAAAAGCGGTAGAAAGTCCGACGTTGAGCAAGTGGCCGCGGAAGCAGAAACGGCTTAACGGAGCGGCGCAGGAGTCGAACCTACCGAGCCGTGGGTTACACGACCGCACTGGTTTTGAAGACCAGCTGGGCCACCGGGCCCATGCCGCTCCGCGGGCAGGGTACCGCTGTGGGGAAGACAGCAAGAAGGGGGCTCGCGGGGAAACATGGTTTCCCCCGCGCTACACCGGGCCCATCCGCTCCGCGGGCAGGGTATCGCTGTGGGGAGGACACAAGAAGGGGGCTCGCGGGGGAAACATGGTTTCCCTCGCGCTACACCGGGCCCATGCCGCTCCGCGGGCTGGGTATCGCCGGCGGGAGGACTACCGAGTCGGTGCGCCGGGAAGCGAGAACGTCATCCTGACCTCGGTTCCCGACTCGCGGGCGGTCGTGATCGTGACTCGCTCGGCGATCGCGTCGATGATCGTCAACCCGTAGCCGCCGGTCGTCCGGCTCTTGGAGGTATCGCGCCTCATGCCGTGTCCTTCGTCGCGCACGACGACGTTGAGATCCTCGTTCTCGCGCTCCACGACGACGTCGACGCCTCCGGGCCGTGGGCCGTAGGCGTGGCGTACGACGTTCGAGACGGCCTCGCTGACACAGAGACGAACATCATCCACGACACGCTTGCTCGCGCCGAGCCGAGCCACTGTCTCTGCAACCGAGACGCGCGCCTTTCGGACGCTCGCGGGCGTTGCCGGCAGCGAGAGCTCGAGACAGGTTGCGATCATCGTCACCTTCTTCCTCTACCCGATTGTCTGTCCTGTAATCCCCGGATGCGCTCACGATCGACCTCTCTTCCAACTTGTCAGGTCGAAGCGCTGGTTGAGGTGGGCGAGAACCTTCCGCGCGATCAGGTCTCCGGCTGCTCGCTCGAAGTGCACGCCGTCGTCTGCGCGCATCTTGACGAGCCTCCCTGAGTCGTTCTCGACGTACTGGGCATAGCCGCCGTCGTCGCCGGCGAAGAAGAAGTACGTATCGAGGTAGGACACTCGGCCAGGGCGCTTGGCGGCCTGGGACTGAACCACCGCGTTGATCGTGTCGAAGCGAATCGTCTGCTCGGGGTCGTTCGTGATGGGGAGGCCGATCCAGACGAGGTAGGCACCTTTCCGCGTGACGGTGTCCATGACTCCCGCGACGCGCCGGCGGTACTCGGCCGTCCAGCTGGCGCGCCCGAAGGCGCCGATCTCGCGACCTTCGGGAAGTCCTGTCATGAAGGCGTGGTCGTCGTTGCCGCCGAACATGAGGACGACCGCGCGGGGCTTCTCCTTCGTCATCACCTCGGACACGTGCTCGAACCAGTTGAAGACGTCCGGACGCTCGAGACCGCTCGCGATGCGCCCGTCGACGTCGCCGATCGGCTCGATCGCCCGCCTCTCGCCGACCGCTCGCAGAATCGACTGGCCCGGGACGACTACCAGCGAGTCCCCGGCGACCCAGATCCGGAGCGGGCGCGTCGGCGTGAACTTCTCGCGGCTCGGCGGGGCGATCGGCGTCGTCTCGGGCGGGCGGTCGGGAATGGCGATGCCCGTGTCGATCTCGTCGTCCTCCGAGCGGCCGAGCACCGCTTTGAGCCCGCGACGCGGCCGGTCGAGGAACAGCGCGTCGCTGACCGACGTGAGCGGCTCGGTGACAGCGAGCGCGACGTCCCGCTTCCAGCCTTGGGGCTGGATCTCCGCCGACTTGTGCAGCCCGGGCGGGTTCAGCAGGGCACCGGCGAGCAGCGCGAGCAAGGCGACGACGATCGCGGAGCCGGCCGAGTGCAGCCGCCGGCCGTCTTCGTCGACACGTCTGCGCGGATGCCGTCTTCGGGTCGCCATGGCTAACTCAGAATTGGAAGTAGATGAACGGAGCCACGCCCTCCGGCCCCATGGCATGGGTGGCAAGGAGCGCGACCGAGAGGACGAGGGCCTGGGCCGGCACCGGAAGGCGTGAGAAGCGTGCCATGAGAACGAGCGGAAGCCTGCGGGGAAGGTACTGCGACCCGATGCCGACCGCGATCGCGAGCAGGACTCCCCCGGTCACGAGCTCGGAGGGCTCGCTCCAGGCGGTGAAGAGGCGCACGATGACCTCCCAGGCGTCCGAGAAGGAGTCGGACCGGAAGAAGATCCAGGCGAAACAGACGATCTGGAAGGTGACGAAGCGCTGCCAGGCGCGACGCCAGGCGGTGGAGGGCGGCTCGACATAGCCCGGCCGCTCACTCCACCAGCGCTCGCCGACCAGCGCCGACCCATGGATTGCCCCCCAGGCAACGAACGTCCACCCGGCGCCGTGCCAGAGTCCGCCGATCAGCATCGTCAGCATCAGGTTGCGGTAGGTGAAGAGCGAGCTGCCGCGATTTCCGCCCAGCGGGATGTACAGGTAGTCGCGCAGCCAGCGCGAGAGGGTCATGTGCCAGCGGCGCCAGAAGTCCTGGATCGAGACCGCGGTGTACGGGGCGTCGAAGTTCTGCGGAAAGCGGAACCCGAGCAGGAGCGCGAGACCGATCGCGATCGACGTATACCCGAAGAAGTCGGCGTAGATCTGGACCGCGTAGGCGTAGATCCCGACGAGCACTTCGAGCGAGGAGTGCTGGTTCGGCGCCCCGAAGACCTCGTCGACGATGTTCGAGGCCAGGTAGTTGGCGATCACCACCTTCATGAAGAGCCCCGTGCCGATCAGGAAGAACGCGCGCGAGGTGTCGACGTAGCGCGGGTCTCGGGGCGAGTCGAGTTGGGGGATCAGCTCTCCGGGGCGGACGATCGGCCCGGCGACCAGGTGGGGAAAGAAGGAGAGATACGCGGCGAACTTCCCCAAGCCGGACGGGGCGAAGTCGCCGCGGTAGACGTCGACGACGTAGCTGATCGCCATGAACGTGAAGAAGGAGATCCCGACGGGGAGGATGATCGAGCGCGCCTCGAGCGGCACGTCGATCCCGACGGACGCGAACAGGTTGTTCGTCGACGTGATGAAGAAGTCGTAGTACTTGAAGTACCCGAGGAGCGCGAGGTTTCCCGTGAGCGCCGCTGTGAGGAGCAACTTCCGAGCGCGTGCGTCTCGCCGGGCGTGGATCGCGAGCGCGAACACCTGGTTCCACAGGATCGAGAACGCGAGCAGGATCGAGAAGCGCCAGTCCCAGCCGGCGTAGAAGACGAAGCTCGCGGCGATGATGAACGCGCGCCAGCGCTCCCCGCGCGGCATCAAGAGCCACGAGAGCGGTAGCACCACCATGAAGAAGATCGCGAAGGTGGCGGTCGGGAAGAGCACGACTTCCCGTTCTAGTGATTTACGCCGGCCGGCGCGCCGTCCTCAGTCGGCAGCGGGTGCGGGCAAGCGCGTCTTCGTGTCCTCATCCTCGTCGGAGGCCTCGATCGCGGTGGGCTCGACGGGCGACCCGAACCAGGATGGGTCTTCACCGAAGAAGGCGCCTGCGCCGGACAGAGGCGCTGCCTGCACGAACGCATGGCGCCTCGCGTCCCGCGCCGCGACCCACTCGGCGAGCGCGACGAGGGCCCACGCACCCGCCATGACGAGCGCGATGACCACCGGGTCGAGCTCCGCGATCGCTGCGGCGAGCGCGACCCCGGCGAGAAAGACGATCTCGATCAGAAGCCGGGGAACAGCAGGGCCTCGCGGTCCCGGTCGTTCGAGCGTTCGCACCCAGGGGGAGCTCTCGCGGCGCGCGGAGGGACTGTCACCCCAGCCGGGGGCGTCGACCGGCTCGGGCAGTGGGCGCACGTGCGAACGAAGTGCATGGAGCTCGGCCTGGAGCCCACCGACCTGCGCCGAGAGCGTCTGCACCGCCCCGAGAAGCTCACTCGTCTCCGAGCTCTCGGGATCGACGGAAACCTGCGTCGACTCGGACGGGTCGGCCACGTCGGGCTACTCCTTCTCGGCGTCGCGCATGTCGTCGAGCGCGGCGCGGCCCTGCTCGTGCACGTCGGACCGCCGATCCTCGACGGTCTCCTCCGGAGGCTCCGGCTCCTCGGGAGCCTCTTCCGCTCGCGACTCGACGAGCTTGCGGCGAAGCTCGGCCGCGGGGTCGTCGCCCGCCCCAGCGGCAGGAGTCGGCGCCTCGCGCTCGGCCTCCCCGCGGCGGCGAAGTCTTCGTACGAGCGCGGCGATGCCGAGGGAGACGAAGAACCAGGTCAGGCGCCTGCGCATCGCGCCGATGGTACCGCGCTCGGCAGAAGGCACGCCGCGGGCGCGGAAGCGTCCTCGCGCCGATTAGAGAGCCTCTTGCTACCATCCTGCGGCTTCCTGCCTCGCATCTGCCCGCCCGTTCCCGGCGGTGTCGGAAGCGGCGAGGCCGACCAGACCGAAGGAAGGAGACACGGGAACCTGTGACCGAGTACGAGATTCTGCTGCTGCTCGACCCGGACCTGGAGGAAGACCGCCAGGGCGAGGTCGTGACGCGTGCCCGAGAGCTGGTCGAGAAGGCCGGAGGGTCGTGGGATGTACATGACGTGTGGGGCCGGCGCAAGCTCGCGTACGAGATAGGGCACAAGGGCGAGGGCGTCTACCACCTGCTGCAGTTCACCTGCGAGGCGGGGACGCTGGACGAGATCTCGCGTGTGCTCCGAATCGACGACGGCGTCCTTCGCCACATGGCGACACGTCGGATCGAGGGGAGTCCCGGACGGCCGGTAGCGGTGGGCGCTCCCACGCGCGAGGATGCAGAGAACGCATCCCCGGACGCCGGGCCAGTCGACGGGCCAGTCGACGAACCAGCCGAGGCGCCGATCGAGGAAGAGGAGGAGTAGCACCATGGCCGGAGACCTGAACCGCGTGATTCTCGTCGGGCGCCTGACGCGCGACCCGGAGCTTCGTCACCTCCCGTCCGGCACGCCCGTGCTCGAGATGGGTGTTGCCGTGAACGGCCGTCAGCAGGACGACGCCGGCAGCTGGGTGGACAAGCCGAACTTCTTCGACGTCAAGGTGTACGGCAACCAGGCGGAGATGCTCTCGCAGCATCTGACGAAGGGCCGCCGCATCGGCATCGACGGTCGCCTCGACTGGCGCTCCTGGGAGGCCCAGGACGGCAGCAAGCGGTCGAAGGTGGATGTCGTCGCGCAGAGCGTGCAGTTCCTCGACAGCCGTTCAGACCAGGAGCAGGGAACCCAGGCGTACGTGCCTGCGGGAGCAACCGCGAGCGCCGGCGGGGACGACTTCCCGCCCTCGCCCGCCGACGACGACATTCCCTTCTAGGAGCGACATGGCCGGGAAGAAACCCCAACAGCGAAAACGTACCGGGCCGACCACCGCGCCAGGACGAAGGAAGAGCTGCCACCTCTGCCGCGACAAGGTCGCGGAGGTCGACTACAAGAACCTCGCCCAGCTCCGGCGCTACATCTCGGAGAAGGGCAAGATCCGCTCTCGGCGCATCACCGGCGCCTGCCGGCGTCATCAGCTGCAGGTCGCCGGCGCAGTGAAGCGCGCGCGGGAGATGGCCCTTTTGCCCTACGTGTCCCAATAGCCGTGTTCTTCTAACCATGCAGATCATCCTGCTTCAGGACGTCGACAAGCTCGGGCTGCGCGGGGACGTCGTCGACGTCGCACGGGGCTACGCACGGAACTACCTGCTTCCGCGGAAGCTCGCCGAGATGGCGACGCCGGCGCGAGTGACCGAGCTCGAGCGGGTCGAGGCGCAGCGCTCCAGAAGCGAGGCCCGTAGCACCGAGCAGGCCCAGGAGATCGCCGAGCTGCTCGCGAAGACCGTCCTCCGCTTCGACGTCAAGTCCGGCCCCACCGGCTCGCTGTTCGGGTCGGTCACGCCCACGGACATCGCCGACAGGATCTGGGCCGAGCACAAGTTGCGGGTCGACCGGCGCAAGATCGGGATCGACCCGATCAAGCGGATCGGCCGCTACGAGATCCCGATCGTCCTCTTCGAGGACGTGCAGGTCGAGGTGAAGACGCTGGTCGTCCCGGAGGGCGGGGAGCTTCCGCCCGAGGAGGAGCTCGCGGCGCTCGAGGCAGCCGCGGCCGAGGCGGCCGCGGCCGCGGAGGCCGAGCACTCGGAGGCCGAGTCGGTGGTCGCGGAGGTCATCGCCGAGGAAGAGCTCGCCGAGGACGCGTTCGACGAAGACGAGCCCGACGAAGACGAGCCCCACGAAGAGGAGCCCCACGAAGAGGAGCCGGGGGACGCGTCGGACGACGAGTTCGCTGAAGCCGCCGGCGACGAGGTCACCGAGGCTCGCGAAGCGTAGGCACGGTGACTGTCACCGCAGGTGACAGTCACCAGCTCCGAGCCACTCGCCCGCTCCCCAGGTCTCTCCACAGGCCTGTTGAGCGTTACCGGAACTTCCCGCTCTCAGCGGCTGTTTCCGGCTGGACAACTCGGCCGGACCTGTCGAAAGGCTGTCCGAAACCGGGGATAAGATGGGAACGTCTGTTCTCTTCTTCCTGCTGTGCCGCGCTTCTGCGGCTCACAGGGGTGGACTGGACGGACGTGTCGCTGACGGATTGACTGCCGCACCCATGGCCAGAGTCCAACCGATCACTCCGGAGCGCCTCAGCGCGCTCGTCCCGCCTCAGAACCTCGAGGCCGAGGAGTCCGTGCTGGGCGCGATGCTGCTCTCGCCCACGGCTGTCGGCACGGTCAGCGAGATCCTCGACGCCTCGGACTTCTACCGCGAGAGCCACGGGAAGCTCTTCCGGGCCTCGCTCGCGCTCTGGGCCAAGGGCGAGCCGGTCGACGCCATCACGCTCTCGAACGAGCTCGACGAGCGCGGCGAGTTGGAGGCCATCGGCGGCCAGGCGAAGGTGGCCGAGCTCGCCGCGCTCGTCCCGTCGACCTCGAACGTGGAGCACTACGCGCGGATCGTCAAGGAGATGGCGACCCTCCGTGGGCTCGTCCGCACCGGCCAGGAGATCACCCGCTTGGGCCAGGAGCGCCCCGGCGAGGTCACGGATCTCGTCGACCGCGCGGAGCAGATGGTGTTCGAGCTCGGCCAGCAGCGCGTCACGAGCGACTTCACCCACATCGAGACACTCCTCAAGGAGAGCTTCGAGCGGATCTCCCAGCTCGTCGAGATGGGAGTCGAGGTCACCGGCACACCCACCGGCTTTCGCGAGCTCGACTCGATCACCTCGGGCTTCCAGCCCGGCAATCTCGTGATCCTCGCCGCGCGGCCTTCGGTCGGGAAGTCTGCCCTCGGCATGTGCATCGCGGCGAACCTGGGCGTGCGGCACGGTATTCCCGTCGCGCTCTTCACCCTCGAGATGTCGAAGGCCGAGGTCACGCAGCGGATGATGTGCAGCGAGGGGAAGGTCGAGTCCCAGCGCCTGCGCACGGGTCGGCTGGCTCCAGAGGACTGGCCGCGGCTGACGACCGCCTGCGACCGGCTCATGAAGGCGCCGATCTGGGTCGACGACACCGGCTCGACCACGATGATGGAGCTGCGCTCGAAGGCGCGCCGGCTGAAGTCACGTGAGCCGAACCTCGGCCTCATCGTCGTCGACTACCTCCAGCTGATGACCTCGGGGGCGAGCGCGGAGAACCGCGTGCAGGAGGTGTCGCAGATCTCCCGCGCGCTCAAGGTGCTCGCACGCGACCTCGACGTCCCGATCCTCGCGTTGTCGCAGCTCTCACGCGCCGTCGAGCAGCGCCAGGACAAGCGTCCGCTGCTCTCCGACCTGAGGGAGAGCGGGTCGCTGGAGCAGGACAGCGATCTCGTCTTTTTCCTGTACCGCGACGAGTACTACAACGGCGAGGAGTCAGACCAGCAGGGCATCGCGGAGGTGATCTGCGCCAAGCACCGAAACGGCCCGACCGGCACGGTCAAGCTCTCCTTCCTGCGCCGGTACGCGAAGTTCGCTGACCTTGCGGCTGCCTAGCCGCGGCCCGCCGGAGAGCCGGCTGAACCTCGTGAGGAACCGACCGGCCGTCGGCGCTCGGGGTTTCAGCCCGTGCAGTCGAAAGTCGTTGGGAACATCCGGTCCTGTTGCCGGGTCGCCCGAATCCCGAGCGCGATGACGCCGAGAAGGAGAACTAGCCCCATGATCGCGTACGCGGGCTCACGCTCGCCATCGCGCTCGAAGGGTAGACCTTGTGCGTGGCCGGGCGGGTAACCCGTCCGGTATCGCGTGACGCCAGGAATCAGGCCGTCTCTAGTGTGACGGTTTGAGCATCGCCGCCGAAGCGCCGATTCCGTCGAGCTCGAGGACGATTGCCGGCTACTACGCGCTCGCCGGCCTGTACACGCTCTCCGCGGCCGCCATCTGGGGCGTCAACACGCTGTTCCTGCTCGACGCCGGCTTGAGCTTCTTCGAGGTGTTCGTCGCGAACGCCGCGTTCTCGCTGGGGACAGTGCTGTTCGAGATCCCGACGGGGGTCGTCGCAGACACGCTTGGACGGCGGATGTCGTTCCTGCTCAGCGTGTCCGTGCTCGGCGTGTCCACGCTTGCCTACGTCGGGCTCGCGGAGATCGACGCGGGAGTGATCGCGTTCGCTCTCGCGTCGATGGTCATGGCGCTCGGGTTCACGTTCTACTCGGGCGCGATGGAGGCCTGGCTCGTCGACGCCCTCGCCGCGACCGGCTACCGCGGCATCCTCGACCGGGTATTCGCGCGAGGCTCACAGGTGACGAGCGCGGCGATGCTCGTGGGCACGATCGTGGGTGGATTCCTGGGGCAGATCGACCTCAGCATCCCGTACGTCCTTCGGTCGATTCTGCTCGCTGCGGTGTTCGTCGTTGCGTTCGTCGTGATGCACGATGTCGGCTTCACGCCCCGGCCCGTGCCGGCGGGCCGGCTGTCTGCGGAGATCGCGAAGAATGCGCGCGCAGGAGTCGCTTTCGGCTGGGGGCAGCGGCCGCTCCGTTTGCTCATGCTCGCCTCGGCTCTCCAGCTCGGCTTCCTCAGCTGGGCGTTCTACGCGTCGCAGCCCTATCTGCTCGACTTGCTCGAGAGCGATGCGGTGTGGGTCGTCGGCATGGTCGCGGCCGCCATAGCCCTGTCGACGATGGCCGGGAACGAAGTTGTGAGCATCGCAGCGCGGCGGTGCGGGCGGCGGACGACACTGCTGCTCATCGCCGCAGTCGTGCAGACAGCGGCGGCGATCGTTCTCGGCATCGCCGGGTCGTTCTGGGTTGCGCTTCCCGCCCTGCTCCTCGTCACGGCGAGGCTCGGCGTGACGAGTCCCGTTCGCCAGGCGTACCTCCACCAGCTCGTTCCGTCGGAGCAGCGCGCGACCGTCGTCTCCTTCGACTCGATGGTCTCGGGCGTCGGCGGTGCCGGCGCGCAGGTCGGACTGGGCGCGCTCGGCGAGGCGCGCTCCGTCGGCTCGGCGTTCGTCGTCGGCGGGCTCGCGACGGCCGGAGCGATCCCGCTTTTTGCGGCAGTACGCAGGATCGGCGGGCGGGCGGACGACATCGCGGGGTCGCGTGGCGGTGTGGAGTCCCGGACTCCCGGCGGTAGCCACGGTCGACGCGATAGCCGTCGACGAGCTGGAGCCGGCGATCGCCGCGCGCCCGTAGCTGCCCGCGTCGCGTGCGACACTGCCGCACGTGCCCGCCACGGTCATCGTCGGCGCGCAGTGGGGCGACGAGGGGAAGGGGAAGATCGTCGACCTGCTGGCCCAGGAGTCCGACCTCGTCTGCCGCTATCAAGGCGGTCCCAACGCCGGGCACACGATCGTCGTCTCGGGCGAGACGTACAAGATCCGCCAGATCCCGTCCGGGATCATTGCCGGGAAGCCGAGTGCGATCGGCGCCGGCTGTGTCGTCGATCCTGCGGTCCTCGTCTCCGAGCTCGACGACCTCGAAGCACGCGGCCACCGAACCGAGGGCGTGCTTTTCGTCTCGGGGAACGCGCATCTCGTGATGCCCTGGCACGTCGCGCTGGACGGCGCTCGCGAGCGCCGGCTCGGCCGCCTTCAGATCGGAACCACCCGCCGCGGGATCGGCCCCGCTTATGCGGACAAGGCCACGCGCATCGGGATTCGCGTCCAGGATCTCCTCGACCCGAAGATCCTGCGCCAGAAGCTCGAGCTCGCCGTGGAGGAGAAGAACGTATGGCTCGAGCGGGTGTACGACCTCGAGCCCCACGACGTCGAGGAAGTGGTGGCGACGCAGCTCTGCTTCGCCGAAAGGCTGGCACCGTACGTCGCGGACACGTCGCTGCTCGTCCACCGAGCGCTCAAGGGCGGCCAGCGCGTCCTCTTCGAGGGAGCTCAGGGAACGCTGCTCGACCTCGATCACGGCACGTACCCGTTCGTGACCTCCTCGAGCCCGATCGCAGCGGGCGCAGCAGTGAGCTTCGGCATCGGCCCCAACCGCATCGACGAGGTTCTCGGCGTCGCGAAGGCATACGTGACGCGGGTCGGCGAAGGACCGTTTCCGAGCGAGATCGAGGGGCCGGCGAACGACCGGGTGCGCGAGATCGGCCAGGAGTTCGGCACCGTGACCGGGCGGGACCGGCGCTGCGGATGGCTGGATCTCGTTGCGCTCCGCTTCGCGGTCCGCGTGAACGGCATCACGTCACTGGCGCTGACGAAGCTCGACGTGCTCTCGGAGTTTCCCGAGCTTCCGGTCTGTGTTCGCTACGCGTTACCCGACGGCACCGAGACCGACGAGTTTCCCTCGCATCAAAGCGACTTCCACCACTGCCGGCCGGTCTTCGAGACGCTCTCCGGCTGGCGGGAGGAGATCGACGAGACCCTGCCTCGCGCCGCCCAGGGCTACGTGTCGTTCGTCGAGGAGGCGCTCGACGTTCCGGTCAGGCTGGTCGGGACCGGCGCCGCCCGGGAACGCGTGCTGGCGCTTCCCTGACTGAGAACTCGTTCTACGCGTCCCGCCGCATGAAGAGCTCGGTGAACTCTGAGCAGCGGCCGTCGTCGTCGAAGCGGCAGAGGAAGACGTTGTGATACTCGCGCTCGACCGTCTCGCCGTCCGCAGCGAGGTAGCGCGAGATGCCTGCTGCCACGGCCCGATCTCCGTCGATCGCCCATGGGCGGTACTCGGCCGTCCACGTGCCGGGATCGTCGCGCTCTTCGAGCCAGTTGGCGACGATCGCGGCACGGCCTTTGACCTCGTCTTCGCCCGCGTCCCACGGGTGATACCGGTAGCGGGCGACTTCGCTGAAAAGCTCGCCGATCGCTGCTTCGTCGTACGTTCTCCACGCTTCGACGTACGCGTCGAGCCACTGCTGAAAGGCGTTGTGATCCATGCCTGTGAAGCCTACGTTTAGATGCGTGATCGGGGGTCACGGCGGGCCGGATGACGGCCACGACACTGCGCCGGATCGCCACCCTCCCTCGCCGTCCAGGCTT
>Ga0208612_1000276_pt1 | contig 24797 bp, 26 predicted proteins | sample AntDryMetagUQ889_FD_188089 | JGI IMG/M metagenome (GOLD analysis project Ga0208612, IMG submission 188089) | Polar desert microbial communities from Antarctic Dry Valleys - UQ889 (SPAdes) | ecosystem: Environmental > Terrestrial > Soil > Desert | place: Antarctic Dry Valleys | collected 2008-12-31 | reverse complement strand
TCGGAGGGCAACTTCGCCGCCACCAACTTCCAGACCACCATCGCCGTCAGCGATCAGACCGGCATCCCAGCCGAGGGCGAGAAGGTCCCAGCCGTTTCGACGCCCACCTTCGACGACGTCGGCGACGTCTCTGAGATCGACACCCGCGTCCCCCCGTCCACCATGCACGAAGAGGACCTCGCCGACGTGCTCGGCGAAAAGCCCGTCGTCCTCCTCTTCGCAACGCCGGGCCTGTGCCAAAGCCGCGTCTGCGGGCCGGTCGTCGACGTCACCGAGCAGGTGAAGGCCGAGTATGGGGAGGAGGCCGCCTTCATCCACATGGAGATCTACGAGGACAACCAGTACGACCCGAAGAAGCCGAACCTCCGCCCGCAGGTCGATGAGTTCGGTCTCTTCACCGAGCCCTGGCTCTTCGTCATCGACGAGAAAGGTGAGGTCCAGACCCGCATCGAGGGCGCCTTCAGCGTGTCCGAGCTGGAAGGCGCGCTGGATTCCGTGATCGGCTAAGGAGACAGGTGCCCGACGCTGAAAGCAAAGGGACGCTCCCATGCCACTGCTGTCCCGAGCCCAAGCCGAACACGAGTACGCGCGCAATGTCGAGGCGCCGGGCATGGCCCGCGTCACGGCGATCCTTTATGCCTGCGGCTCGGCCTTCGTAACCGCTTCGATTATTTTGCCGCACCCCCTGGGTGCCGATACGACCGGACTCTGGATCGTTGTCGTCGTCGCCGCCACGGCTAGCGTCGCGATCTTTAGGCTCGCCGACCACTTCAGCCCGTGGGCCATTCACACGGTCTTCCCATCGGCTCGGGGCTCATCGCCACATCCGTCGCCCTGTCGGGCACCCCAGCGGGCATCTACTCCGCCATGTACATCTGGGTCGTCCTCGTGGCGGCGCGCTCCTTCTCCTACTTCGGCCTCACCTCCCAGCTTCTCGGCATCCTCGCCACCTACGGCATTGCCCTCTCCACACTCGATACCGGCCCAACCGAGTTCGCCAACTCCACCCGCTGGCTCCTCTCGGTATTCGCGCTTACGGTGACCGGGATCATCTCCCTTCGCCTCGTCTCCGACGCGAGGGATAAGGAGGCCGAGCTCACCCGCCTCTCAGACGACCATCGCTCCCGAGAAACGCAAGACCAGGCCTCAACACGGCGAGACTCCCATCAGAACCGCCTCGAAGCCGCTCCGGGCGCCGGTAGTCTCGCGGAACCGGGCCGGTAGCTCAGCTGGTTAGAGCAGCGGACTCATAATCCGTCGGTCGGTGGTTCGATCCCACCCCGGCCCATGCGATAGCGATGGGGGATGCGGCACCGACGGGCGCCGCTCCCGCGTCCGGTGGGCAACTACCTACCGCGAACGTCCGCAAGCGCCACGACACTGCTGTCGTGGGCGAGCCCAAGTTCGACCTGACCAACGGCCTCTCGACCGGCGAGGCGCGAGTCCTGTCCGCCGTTGCGCTGCTCCTGGTTACAGCCACCGCCGCGATGTTCGCGTTCCGCGCCGTCCGCGAGACTCGGAAGGCTCGCGAGCAAGCCGTCCGGCCGGTGCTGGCCTTGGACCTCAACTTCATAAGCCCTGTCGGATACGCGCGAATCGTGGTCGCCAACGTCGGGCAGGGCGCTGCCGTGGATGCCGACCTGGAGTTGTCGTTTCGGCCTGCGACGGAAACGGGCGCGGCTCCGATCGTGCGCTCGTGGACTTGGCCGCTTCTTGCACCCGGACAGACGTACGAGTTCAACCCGCCCGACATGGACGACAAGTTCCCGACCGTGAGCGATCTGGCCCTCGTGTGGCCGATGGTTGCCCTGAAGGGCAACGTTCGCGATCAGCTCGGGAAAGTTCACCCGGTGAACCTTGTGGGGCTCGACCTCCGCCAGATTTGGAGGAAGGTCGAGAACGCGGACCAAGCCTGGGAGACCGACCCAACGGTGGAGGTGCTCAAGAAGATCTCACTTCAGCTCGGCGCCATCGTGTCGGAGGCCAAGAAGCTCGCGGCGCAGTTGGGGCGCAAGGGCTGAAAGCCCGCTTCACGGCTACCTAGACGAGAAGAGGGGCGCCGAAAAACCGGCCGTCGCTGCCTTGGAGCGGACGACCGCGACGTGCGCCCGTCTGCTCGGCAAGCTCGGCATGACCTCGGCAGACCGCGCTTCGCTCGGCGTGGACCTCGCGCGAACGTGCAACCTCGCCTCCGATTGGGCCGAGGAGGCGGGCGCGTGAGGCGGCTAGAGGGCCATCCTCTCGAATGCCTGACGGACCTTCTTGTCCCCATCCCCCGGACCGTTACAAGGGTTCCGGTGCCCTCGGGGCTGAGCGCAATCACGAGGGGCGCCTCGTCCGAGAAGGAAAACAAAAAGAGATCGCAAAGCGGATGGGCACGAGCGCGTCGGTCATCTCGCGCATCGAGAGCGGTCAGCACGCGACGAGCGCGAAGACTCTGAAGCGTCTGGGGAGGCCCTCGACGGCCAAGCGATCATCGGCTTCGACTTCGGGACCAAGAAGCGCCCGAGGCGCGAGCTGGCGTTGCTTTGAGAGTGTGTGGAGCGCTACCGTAGGCACATGAGCGGACTCACGTTTAACGCCGTTTATGAGGACGCTGGCGACGGCTGGGTCTACGCGCACGTGCCCGAGCTTCCCGAGGTCCATACCCAGGGCAAGAGCCTTCAGGATGCGCGTGAGATGGTTCGCGACGCGATCGCGCTCGTGCTCGAGGATCGTCGGGAGCGTGGCGAGCCGATTCCCGATTCGGGGTGGGCGCTCGTCGAGCCGGTAGTAGTCCCCGCGTGAAGAAACGGGACCTCGAGCGACACCTCGCTGCTCACGGCTGTCGCCTTGCCCGTCAGGCCGCGAAGCACGAGTTCTGGGAGAACCCTGCGAGCGGGCAGCGGACCACGATTCCGCGGCACCGTGAGATCAAGTGGCCGGCCGCTCGCGGAGCGTGTCGCCAACTCGGCATCCCGCCACCCGCTGGGGGCCGCTAAAAACCGTATCCCGAGCCGTATCCCGACATAGGCAATTCCCAGGTGACTTCACAGAACCTCACACGGCTTGAACGAGCCAAGTCGATCTGAGGTCCGACGGATTCACGAAACTCATAATCCGTCGGTCGGTGGTTCGAGTCCACCCCGGCCCATCGTTTGTGCCAACCGGTACGATTGTTGCTGCCCGCTGGGATCTTTTGTTTCCTCTGCCCGCCGAGTGCCCATCCCGAGGAAGCGAGATCTGGAGAACCTTTGTCTGAGCCGCAGCAGGTGCCCGCGAATCCGAGCGCGACGGAGGCTCTGGGCGCCTCACTCAACTCGGTCTGGAATCGCTATGCGGACTCGGCCCCGGCCGATGCGTCCGTAGAACTTGACAATGGGGTCGTGCGATGGTCGATGCCCAAGGAGTCCGCGGACGAACTCAGGGACTGCATCGCGAGTCGCAGCGCCGAGGCGGACGGACCGGTTCGGACGATGGCGTCTTTCGAGCGCGAGACGGCGGCGGTCGTCGCCAAGGCGATGCATCGAAAGATCATGGCCCGCTTCTCAAAAAAGGTGAAAGACGGCATCGAGACTCAGGTCTTCGTGCTCGAAACCATCCCTCGCAAGAACTGAGCGGGGACTGGGGCGGCGCCTTAGACGAGTGGCGAACGGCTACTCGAGAGTCGCTCGCTTGGTCAAGAAAGCGTTTCCATAGCCGGTTTCGCTCGATAGAACGCAGCTTGCACTCCCGGGCCGATCAAAAGAGCGAACGCGATGGTGCCGATTCCGACGGTGCCGCCCAGCGCAAAGCCGGCGGCAAGCGCCGACACCTCGATGACGGTTCGCACCAGCCGAAGCGAGCGCCCGGTCTTTGCATGAAGGCCCGTCATCAGCCCGTCGCGCGGGCCTGGACCGAGGCGAGCGCCCAGGTATAGCCCGCCGCCGATCGCCACCAGAGCGATCCCTCCTCCGAGCAAAGCCCAGCGTGAGACATCTGAGGGCTCGCTCGGAAGCACCGGGACCATCACTCCGATCGCGACGCCGACAACAATCGCGTTGAGGACGGTACCGAGACCCGGCGCTTGGCGCAGCGGAATCCAAGCGCAAAGGACCCCGAACGAGATCGCGACCGTCGCCCCGCCGATCTCGAGCGAAGTGTTCTCCGCGACTCCCTCGGCCAACACGGTCCACGGCGAGTTGCCGAGCTCGGCGGCCACGATGAGCGCTTCACCGGTCCCGAAGAGCCACAAGCCGCCGACCAGGATCGCGAGCCGCAGCGGTCCGGTGCGCCAGAGCTGAGCGGGAAGCACATCGTGACGCTATCCGGGACCCTGTGGACGAACGTGTAGCCCAAAGACACATTGTTCGCGCGCGATAATCGCTGGATGACATCCGAGTGGACCACTGCTGAGCGCGTCGAGCACTACCTCGGTCTTGCCGACGGCGTGCCGCATCGTGCGGAGGCCGAGGGCGTCCTCTTCGGCCTCCTCCCGCTCGACGCCGAGCGGGTCCTCGACCTCGGGACAGGTGACGGGCGCCTCCTCCGACTGCTGCGAGCAGAGCGCCCCGCGGTGCGCGGAGTCGGCGTGGACTTCTCCGAGCCGATGCTCACCAGGGCCCGCGACCACTTTGCCGGCCACGATCGGATCGAGCTCGTCCAGCACGACATGAACGAGCCCTTGCCGGACCTCGGCACCTTCGACGCCGTGGTTTCGTCGTTCGCGATCCATCACCTGGAGCACGAGCGCAAGCGCTCGCTCTACGCGGAGGTTTTCGGCGTTCTCCAACCGGGCGGCCCTTTCGTAAACCTGGAGCACGTCGCATCGCCGACCGAGAAGCTTCACCTGGCGTTCTTCGACGCGATCGGTGAGCCCATCGAGAACGAGGACCCTTCCGATCGCACGACCGACATCGAATCTCAGCTCTCGTGGCTTCGGGACGCCGGGTTCGATGACGTTGATTGCATCTGGAAGTGGCGCGAGATGGCGCTCCTCGCGGGAACGAAGCCGGCGTAGACCTACCGGCCTCGTCGCATGTCGCGCCGGCGCCTGCCCGCCTTCGAGCGCCCGCGCTCGGCGATCTTGCCCGGCCGCGACTCGAACGCGCTTACCTTCCGGAGTTGGCGAAGCTCGAGCATCGGGCCGTCCTCGGCGCAGGAGCGGTGCCAGTGCTGGTGCTCGGTGCCGCCCAGACGCGCCACCCGCTGAACGACCACGTGTTCCATCCCGATCTCGACCGCGCGCCCGCATCCGGGGCAGCGGTAAAGCTTCTGGGAGATGGCCCGGATCAGCCATACCTCGTCGCCGTCGGCTGAGAGGCCGCGGAGGCTGGTCCTGGAATCGGGGAGGCCGTCGAAGTTCTGCATGGCTCAACGGCAGACTGACAGCATTAGGCTCCGCGAACTGTGGAGCAAGCGCCGCGCATAAACCGCACTGGCCTCGCCGCCGCGATCATCGGCGTCGTCGTTGTCTTGGCGGTCGTCGCGATCGTCTTCGACCTCGGACCTTTTTCCGACGACGAGCTGAGCGCCGCCGAGTTTCTCTCCCAGGGCGACGAGATCTGCGCTCAGGCCCACGACGAGTTCCTCGACATCCAGGGCTCGGCCCCGCGGACGGCTGCAGATGCCGAAGCTCAGGTCGAGGCGCTGATCGAGGTCGCCTCCGAAGAGCGCGACGGCATCTCTGAGCTCAACCCGCCCGGCTCCTTGGCCGAGCAGGTAGATGCTTATCTGGAGGAGCGGGAGAAGGGCATCGAGATCCTTGGGGACGGCCTCGCCGCGGCGCGAGACGACAACCCTGAGGAGTACGAGGCCGCTCAGGCAAAGCTCGCCTCCCAGCAGGCAAAGCGCCAAGAGACGGCCCAAGAGGTCGGCTTCAACGAGTGCTCGGAGCCACTCGTCTCAGAGGACGAGCTCAAGCGGCAGTCCCGGGCGCCCGAGGACAGCTAGCGGCTAGCGCGAGACGCAAGCCAGGCAAAGCCCGTCGCCATCGCGGCGTTGGCGACGCCGGCCAGCCTCAGCCCCTCGGCGGCGCCCGGCCGGCTGACCGCAGGCGAGCGCGCCCACACGGCGTCGGTCGCAAGCTCGGTGCCTCGCAGCCAGGCGAGCGCCCACCAGTCTTTTGAAGAGCCGCGCCGATCGGCCACCAGGTGTGCTGCGGCGAACGTCAGCCAGATCGGGCCGCAGCGCCTGAAGAGGTGCTCCGCGTCCTGGGATGGAGCGTCGTGCCCGATCACCGCCAGAGTCGCCTTCGGAGCTAGCAGCGCCCCGGTCCCGAGCACCAGGTCGAAGGCGATCATGTTCCGGTTCACAGCGCGAAGTGCGTCTTCGAGGTCCATGCGCTCGATCCAACCACACAATCCTGCTCGCCGTCGCTTCGTACGAATTCTGTTCAGGCCCAGAAGGGAAAGCGTAAGCCGGGGCGAATCAACCCGCCGTGAGCAAGACAGCGACCAAGACCCGCCCGGCCCCGTCCACCTCTCGCGCCGCTTCTCGCGGGAATGGCACGGCCACGCGGACAAAGGCGAAGCCAAAGAAAGAGGCAAAGACCCTCTCCGCCTTCATCACCGAGCGCTTCGACGAGTTCTCCCGCTCGCAGAAGGACGTCGCCCGCTACATCGTCGACCACCTCGACGAGGCCGCCTTCCAGACCGCCGAGGAGTTGGCCCGACGCGCCTCGACTTCCTCTTCCACCGTCGTTCGCTTCTCGCAGGCTCTCGGCTTCGAGGGCTACCCCGAACTTCAGCAGGCCGCAATCGAGGAGTACCGCACCCGGCCGTCCGAGAATGGTGTCGCCGAGAAGAGCTCACTCTTCGACTTCGACCATTCCGAGTTCGAGGCATCGCTTGCCGCCGACCACGGCGATCTCGAGGACACGGTCAGAAACCTCTCCGCCGAGCAGGTCGAGGCGTGCGTCGAGGCGCTCGCCAACGCCAATCGCGTGATGATCGTCGGCATGGACCAGCTCGCCTTCTTCGCGAGCTATCTGCGGCACCTCCTGGCGCTTCTCGACATCCGCGCCGAAACCGTCCACAGCCCGCGCCAGGACTCGATCACCCGGCTCAGCCGTCTCGAGGAGGGAGCGCTCGTCATCGCCTTCTCCGCCGGCCGCGCCCACCCGATTGTCGTCCGCGCCATGAAGCTCGCTAAGCATCGCCAGGCCACCACGCTTGCGATCACGGACGCGACCCTCTCCGAGGTCGGCGAGCACTCAGACCTAACCCTCTACTTCTCGTCGAACAGCCCGTCCTTCATCCAGTCGAATACCTCGCTCCTGGCGCTGGTCCAAGCGCTCGCCCACGGGGTCTACTCCCGTGACAAAGGCGCATACAAGGACCGCATCCGCGCCTTCAAACTGAAGTAGGGATGGCGCGGCGAGACCGCAACAAGGCCGGAGCGGGGCATTCGCCCCTGGTCGAGCTCGAGGCCGAGCTCCGCGCGCTCGAGCGCAAGCGTCGCGAGGCGATAGTGGATGCTCAGCCCGTGCGTCGCTTCGAAGGGCCTAAGCGAGTCGCTCCCGGTTCGTGGGCGGAGCTCGAAAGCGCCGTTTACCTCGAACAGGCCGCCTAAACACCTCAAAAACGTCCGTCACCTACCCCTATAAGGGTTACTCACGGACGTTTGAGGGCGCAAGATCTAGGAGATTGCCAGGGTAGTCGTATACGTCGTCGCTTGGGATGCGCTCGACTCGCCAGCCGGCACTCCGCCACCTTTCCTCCTTGCGTGCATCCTCGCCTACATCCTGATGGAACGGCCCACCATCGATTTCGATAACGAGCCTGTCCTGCGGCCAGCTCAAGTCCGCCTCTTCTCCGGCTATGCGAAAGTTCAACCTAGGCATTGGGCGCCCCGCTCCGCGCAGAAGCTCAAGCGCGCGTATCTCGGCGCCGCTCCGGGCCCTGTCGAGTGGTAAGCCCTTGTATCGGGCGAGAGCTTGGGCGAGCCGCAAGCAACCCTTCCTGCCTTGACAACGCCCCAGGTAGTCGCCGAGCTCCCACGTCGTGGTGCGCTTAAGCCGGATCGATTCGCGCACTGCTCTCGCTAGCGCTTTCTCGCTTACGAAACAGGCGAGGTCCAACAGGGTGCGCGGCATTGTTGTGATCGGGATGCCGTCGCGCCCCGTCGTCTCTCCGTCGAGCGTCGTGCTGCGATAGACGACGATTCCCTCGAAGCGGCGAGGGCCACCGCTTCCAGGGCGCACGACGGTCTCAAAGGCCGGTCTGCGGTTGAGGACGCCCCATGAGCAAGCGGCACTTAGACGGTTGAGATAGCTCTCCGGTGCTGCGAGCGCCGCCGTCATCCACTTCGCGCGATCGTCGTCGAGAACGGGAGGTAGCGCAAAGACACCTTCGACGATCCGGACGAGCCTGCCCACCCGGAGTCGATGCTGAATCGCCTTGGGGCTCAGGCCGAGGTCCTCGAGTTGCTCTCGAGAGAGGCGATTGGACTGCCGCGCGGCCAGCGCATGTACCTCAACGTCCTTCACCTACCCCTATAGGGGTTACTCACGGACGTTTCGCCCCCGTTGTCTCAACGGCTAGGTCATTTGCGGACCGTTTGCCCTTTGGGCAGCAGGTTCTTCCCTATCCTCCCACGAGATGACGGAGCGCGCCACATTCCGAGTTAAGCGCGGCCTTGCCGAGATGCTCAAGGGCGGCGTGATCATGGACGTCGTCACCCCGGAGGAGGCGGTTATTGCCGAGAACTCAGGCGCTGTAGCGGTCATGGCGCTCGAGCGCGTCCCCGCCGACATTCGCCGCGACGGGGGCGTCGCCCGCATGTCCGACCCGGCGATGATCAAGGGCATCCAGGCCGCCGTGACCATCCCGGTCATGGCGAAGGCGCGGATCGGCCACTTCGCCGAGGCGCAGGTGCTCGAGGCGCTCGAGGTCGACTACATCGACGAATCCGAGGTCTTGACACCCGCCGACGAAGCCAACCACATCGAAAAGCAGTCCTTCGAGATCCCGTTCGTCTGCGGCGCCACCAACCTGGGCGAGGCGCTGCGACGCATCGCCGAGGGCGCAGCGATGATCCGATCCAAGGGCGAGGCCGGCACCGGCAACATCGTCGAAGCGGTCCGCCACCTGCGCGGGATCACCGGCGGCATCCGCCACCTCCAGTCCCTCGACTCCTCAGAGCTTCCCTCCGCGGCAAAGGAGCTCCAGGCCCCGCTCGACCTTGTTGCCGAGGTCGCAGAGGAGGGCTGCCTTCCCGTCCCGCTCTTTTGCGCCGGGGGCATCGCCACTCCTGCCGACGCCTCGCTCACCATGCAGCTCGGCGCCGAGGGCAACTTCGTCGGCTCGGGGATCTTCAAATCCTCTGACCCCGAGCGCCGCGCCCGCGCGATCGTTGAGGCGACCACGCACGCCGCAGACCCGGCGCGCGTCGCCGCTGCCTCGATGGACCTCGGCGAGCCGATGCGCGGCGACAACATCGCAGAGCTCGCGGCCCAAGGCGAGCTGCTCCAGCACCGCGGGGTCTAGCCCTTGCGCTCCCGCCCCCTGGTACCGCCGCAAGGCGAGGCGAAGCGCCTGCGCGTTGGCGTGCTAGCCAGCCAAGGCGGCTTCGCAGCGCATGTGCGCATGCTCTCAGAGCTCGGCGCCGACGCCCGCGAGGTCCGGACCCCTGCCCAGATTCGCGAAGTTGATGCGCTCGTCATCCCGGGCGGCGAGTCGACGACGATCGCCAAGGCGATCGAGCGCGACGGCTTGGCCGAACCGATCCGCGATCACCACTCGGCCGGCAAGCCCATCCTGGGCACCTGCGCCGGGATGATCCTCTGCGGGCGCGACCACCTGGGCCTTATCGATGCCACTTGCCGGCGAAACGCGTTCGGCCGCCAGCTCGCGAGCTTTGAGGCAGACCTCGAGATCGCCGGCCTCGGGCAAGAGCCCCTGCGCGCCGTCTTCATCCGGGCGCCTTGGGTCGAAGACCACGGCGACGGGGTGAAGGTCCTCGCCTCGGTCGACGATCACCCCGTCGTCATCCGCGAGGGCTCGGTCCTCGCTTGCGCCTTTCACCCCGAGCTCACCGACGATCCTCGCCTCCACGCCTTGCTGATGGCGATGGCCTCAGGCGAGCGGAGCCCATACTCTGGCGTTCAGGGAGAGAGCAAGAAATGAACGATCCACGCGTCGCCAACCACGCCAAGATTCTCGTCCACTACTCAACCAAGGTGGGCGAAGGAGATACGTGCCTGATCGAGGGCCCGGTCGCTGCCGAGCCTCTGGTCGCCGCCGTCTACGACGAGGTGCTTGCGGCTGGAGGGCAGCCCGTCCTCTCGATGGCCTTTGACGGTCAGCCCGAGAGCTTTTTCCGCCACGCGTCGGACGAGCAGCTCGAGTGGATCTCGCCGGTCTCCAGGTGGGCGGCCGAAGAGGCTGATTGCAGAATCGTGATCGGCGCCGATACCAACACCCGCGCGCTTTCCTCGATCGCCCCGGAGCGCCAGACGAAGCGCCAAGCGGCCACCCGCACCCTGATCGAGCAGGTGATGAAGCGCTCCGCCGAGGGCGAGCACCGGTGGGTCTACACGATCTTCCCGACCAACGCCTATGCCTCCGACGCCGATATGAGCCTCGCCGAGTTCGAGGACTTCTACTTCGGCGCCTGCCTCGCTGACGCGGACGATCCCCTGAAGGCGTGGGAAGAGGCCTCTCGGGAGACGAGGCGCCTGGCCGAGCTTGTCACCGGCCATTCCGAGGTCCACGTGACCGGCCCCGGAACGGACATAACGCTCGGAGTCGAGGGCCGCACGTTCATCCCTTGCTTTGGTGATCGCAACATGCCCGACGGCGAGTTCTTCACCGGCCCGGTCGAGGACGCCGTCGACGGCGATGTGACGTTCTCCCTCCCCGCGATGATCGGAGGTCGTGAGGTAGCGGGCGCCCGTTTCCGCTTCGAGGCAGGGAAGGTCGTCGACGCCTCGGCCGAGCGCGGCGAGGAGTTCCTGATCCAGTTGATCGACACCGACGAGGGCGCCCGCCGCCTGGGCGAGCTCGGGATCGGCACCAACTACCGCATCGACCGCGGGACGCGCGACGTCCTCCTCGACGAGAAGATCGGCGGCACCGTCCATATGGCGGTGGGGGCGAGCTATCCCGAGTCCGGCGGGCAGAACGAGAGCGCCGTCCACACCGACCTCGTCTGCGACCTGCGCCAAGGCGGCCGGATCGAGATCGATGGCAAGCTTCTCCAGGAGAACGGCGCCTTCCAGCTTTGATCAGCTAGCGGTTTCGGCGCGCCGAAAACGGGCGTGGGGTGCGGCATGGGGTTGGTAAGGGTTTCGCTCGCAGCATTGGCTGCGCTTCTCGTTTCGCTGGTCTTGGCCGTCCCTGCGTTCGCGGACCACGACACCTACGGCGTCGCCGAGTACAGCTCAGGTGCCGGCTTGACGTCGATGTTCGAGACGCCGCTGGCAATCCCCGGCTCGCAGGCGACGGCGCCGATCACCCAGGCGGGCGGAAACGCTGACATCAAGTCGCCGGGTTTCCGACGCCTCGACCAGGACCCTGTCCGCGTTCGCCTGCCTCGGCGCGTTCGTGATCGCCGACATCTCGAACCCCGCGAAACCTAAGACGCGCTCGGTTATCCAGAAACCCGCGATCGAGCTCGACCACTCGGCAGCGCTTACCTGGGACGGCAAGTACGCGGTGATCGGAGACGAGCACGCCGGCGCGGCAGGCGGCGTCGGTTGCTCGACCGACCAGACCAGCCCCGTCGGCGCGATGTGGTTCTACGACATCACGGACCGCAGAGCGCCCACGCTTGCGGGCAGCTACTCGCTGCCGCGCGTGCCACCGGTGGACACCCCCGAGGAGGCCGAGCGATTCCGCTGTACGACCCACAACTACTCGATCTTGCCGACCAAGGACAGGGATAGCTACATCGCCGTTTCGCCGTACTACTCAGGTGGCCTTTCGGTCGTCGACTTCTCGGATCCCTCGGCGCCGGAGGAGAAGGGCTTTTACCTGCAACAGACCGACGGAGTCAACCCCGATATCTGGTCGGGCTACTGGTTCAAGAACCGGATCTTTACGAACGAGAACTCGTCCGGCTACGGGGTCGGCGTGTTCAAGGCCAAGGGCCTTGGACGCAAGAAGGTCCGCAGCCTCGGCGGCACGTTCAACCCGCAGACGCAAGTCCTGCCCTAGCCCGTCGCTTTATGCAAAGCGATTCGCGGTGGGCCCCCACGCCCACCGCGATCGCCTTTGGCATCCCCGATCCAAATCCCTGCGCTTCAGGTGTCCGGAACACGTCTTCGCCCGCGAAGTTGCGCCCCCCGGTATTCGTAGAATCGTCCAATGGCCGGGCATTCCAAATGGGCATCGATCAAGCACAAGAAGGCTGCTACGGATGCCAAGCGAGGCAAGCTCTTCACAAAGCTCGCGCGCGCCATCACCGTGGCCGCGCGCGAGGGCGGGGGAGACCCGGCCGGAAACCACACCCTGGCCGCGGCGATCGAGAAGGCCAAGAGCTACTCGATGCCCAAGGACAACATCCAGCGCGCGATCGACAAGGGCACGGGTGAAGGTGATGCAGGCACCATTGAGCGGGTCCTCTACGAGGGATACGGCCCCGCAGGGACCGCGCTCTTGGTCGAGGCGCTCACCGACAATCGCAACCGCACGGGGTCGGAGGTGCGAAACGCTTTCGACCGCCACGGCGGCAGCCTGGGTGAGCCCGGCTCGGTTGCCTGGCAGTTCGAGAAGAAGGGCGTGGTCCTTCTCGACGGCTCCCGCTATGGCGAGGACGACGTGATCGGTGCGATCGACGCCGGTGCCGAGGACGTGATCGCCGACGAGGACACGCTCAAGATCACCTGCAAGCCGCAGAGCCTCACGGCGGTTCGCGAATCCCTGACAGACACGGGCGTCGAGATTGAGTCGGCCGAGCTGGCGATGGAGCCCCAAAACCTGGTCGAGGTGACCGACGCCGCCGAGGCTCGGCGCCTGATCCGCCTGATCGACATGCTCGACGACCACGACGACGTCGACGAGGTCCACTCGAACTTCGACATCTCAGCCGAGCTCATGGAAGCGGGCGAAGCCGCAGCGTAGAGCCCGGGCATGGGGTCAGACCCCATGCATGGTGCCTGACCCCACGCATGGTGCCTGACCCCACGCGTGGGGTCTGACCCCATCGGAGAGCGGCAGTCGTTGCCGTCGCGCTCACCGGCGTCACGGGCACTGCAGTCGCCGGGGCGCCAGTTGCCAAGTCGAAAGTGACGGCCAGAAGCACTTCGCGGTGGCCAAGCGCAAAGAGTCGGAGAAGGTCACGTGCCAGCAGGCGAAGTCCGAGAAGTTCCTCGTGTAGGAACCTTCTCAATCAGGCACAAGAGCGCCGCGGACTTCGGGCTGGCGGCGCTCGTTCGTTAGGGGACCATTCGGTCGTCGCTACGGGAGGCATCCGCGGCTGAGACCAGAATAGGTACGGATGGTGGTAGTGATGGGTATCGATCCGGGGCTCGCCAACACGGGCTTCGGCGTCGTGAGGGTGGCCGGCTCTTCCATGAGCGCGATCGACGGCGGCGTGATCGAGACGTCTTCCGGCCTGGCGCCCGAAAAGCGCCTCAGCCGCATCCACGCGGCGCTCTGCGAGCTGATGGAATGGCACGAGCCGGTCTCGGTCGGCCTCGAGGACCTCTATTTCGGAAAGAACGTCCGCTCGGCTCTCGCGGTAGGGCAGGCGCGGGGGGTGGCGATGCTCGCAGCGGCCGAGCGAGGACTCTCCTGCACCGATTACACGCCCCAGGCCGTGAAGATGGCCGTCTGCGGCTCGGGCGGAGCCGCCAAGGACCAGGTCCAGCAGATGGTCGGCGCCCTCCTCGGGCTTCCGTCGCCCCCTGCGTCCGATCACGCCGCCGATGCTCTTGCGGTTGCCATCTGCCACGCGGGACATCTCGGACGCGAGAATGCGGTTCAGCTGGCCTCCGATCGGGAAGGAGCGCTCGCGTGATCGCATCGGTTCGCGGAGAGGTGCTCCAGCGCCGCGCCGACCACGTCGTGATCGACACGGGTGGTGTCGGCTATCGGCTGAGCGTTTCAGCGGAGACCTTGAAGTCCGTTCCGGCCGTCGGAAAGCAGGCGACCCTTCACGCCCATCTGGTCGTCCGTGATGACGCGATGCAGTTGCTCGGCTTTGCGACCGAGGAGGAGCGCGACCTCTTCCTCTACCTCAACTCCGTCTCGGGCGTGGGGCCGAAAGTCGCGATGGCGATCCTTTCAGGAGGCGCACCGCGCGAGCTACTGACCGCAATCGCGCTCGGCGACGCAAAGCGCTTCCAGGCCGTGCCAGGCGTCGGCAAGCGCACGGCCGAGAGGGTGATCGTCGAGCTTCGCGAGAAGGTCGCGGGTGAGCTCGCGCATGCTGAGCCGGTCGCCGCGGTCTCGGGCTCAGATGAGCCGCGCTTGCTTGCGCGCGACGGCCTTGTCGGCCTCGGCTACACGCTGATGGAGGCCGAGCGCTTGCTGGACGGCGCCGAGGGCGAGGCACCTGAGGAGCTGATCTCGATCGCGCTTCGCCGCGCGGCGGACACCACGAGGAGCGGCTGATGGACACCGAGCGAAGCCCCGGGATCGTGCCCGACCCATCGATCGAGGCCGCGGCGGCGGAGGTGCGCGTGCGCCGCTTGGGTCCGGCCGAGCCAATGGCCGAGGCGCGAGTCGGCGCGGGGGACGAGGAGCTCGATCGCTCGCTCCGCCCACCGCGCCTCGCAGATTTCGTGGCACAGGAAGCGGTGACAAGCCAGCTCGAAGTGTTCATCCAGGCGGCGCGCGGGCGCGGCGAGCCCCTCGACCACGTGCTGCTCTCAGGGCCGCCCGGCCTGGGCAAGACCTCGCTCGCCCACATCATCGCGGCAGAGCTCGGTTCAGGCTTCGTCCACACGGCCGCGCCGGCGCTCGAGCGAAAGGCGGACATCGCGGCGTTTCTCACGGCGCTCGAGCCGAACTCCGTCTTCTTTATCGACGAAATCCACCGCCTCAACCCGGCGATCGAGGAGACGCTCTACCCGGCGATGGAGGACCGAAGCCTGCCTGTCGTGTTGGGCCAGGGAGCCGGCGCGCGGACCGTAAATCTCGACTTGCCTCCGTTCACGCTCGTCGGCGCGACCACCCGCGCCGGCCTCATCTCGAAGCCGCTTCACGATCGCTTCGGCGTCACCCACCGCCTCGAGCACTACAGGCCCGATGACCTGGCGGTGATCGTCAGGAGATCCGCTGGGATCCTGGGCGTCGAGATCGAAGCCGGGGGAGAGATCGCGATCGCCTCTCGCTCGCGTGGCACGCCGCGCGTCGCCAACCGCTTGCTGCGCCGGGTGCGCGACTTCGCCGAGGTGCGCGGCACAGGTGTCGTCACCGAAGACATCGCGAGGGAGGCACTCAGCCTCCTCGACGTGGACGAAGCGGGCCTCGACCGCCACGATCGCGTGATCTTGGAGACGATTGCCGTGAAGTTCACGGGCGGCCCCGTCGGCCTCACGACTCTCGCCGACGCGATCGACGAGGAGACCGACACGATCGAGGGCGTCTACGAGCCCTATCTCATCCAGCAAGGCCTGATCAAGCGCACCCCACGCGGCCGCGTCCTGACCGAACGGGGCTACGAGCACATGGGCCTCCCGGTGCCGGAAGGGGCCGCGACGCTGTTCTAGCGGCGAGCGGTGCCTCTTCCCTCGCTACGCTTCCGGCGTGCCGTTCTTCATCTGTCCCAACTGCGGGAATCGGGAGCTCTCGAACTCCCGGACGGCCGGTTTCTCGAGCCGGCCGAAGAGCTGTGCGAAGTGCGGAGCCGGGTTCATCTTCGAGCTTCTAGACGACTATTACCCGGCGCCGGACGCCGCCTTCTTTACCTGCGATAAGGACGGCAAGGTCCTCGACGTGGGCAGAGGCGGATTCGAGCTCACCGGCCTGAAGGACGAGGACGTGATCGGGCGACCGGTGCGCGACGTGCTCGGCCTCGAGTGGAAAGGCGGCGACGACGTCCCCGAAGCGCCGCCGACCGAGAACGGAGAATCAGATCCGATTGGGACGACACTCGAGTGGGGCGTTCGCTCGCTCGGAAGGCGCGTTCAGGTGAATGCGGAGGGCGACCTGCCGGCCGAAGCTGTCGCCGACGTCTTCCCTGCATATGACGACGACGGTGGGCTCCTGCTGGTCCTCACCCCTGAGTAGGTTCTTGGGCATGGGTTTGGGCATTTTTAGCCCCGCAGGGGTCGTTTGACGATGGGATCTCGTCGGCGCAACCTGATCATTCTCGGCCTGGTGCTCGCGCTGGTGGCCGGGTCGCTCTATGCGGCCACCACCAAGCCGACGCGCCAGGGCATAGACCTCGCCGGCGGTACCGAGCTCGTCTACGAGGCGCGCTCGGTCGGCCAGAACCGAACGCCTAGCGTCGACGACGTCGATCGCTCGGTCGATCTGATCCGCGAGCGAGTCGATGCACTCGGAGTCGCCGAGCCCGAGGTAACCCGCATCGGCGCGGACCAAATCTCGGTCAGCCTGCCCGAGGTCCAAAACGCCCAGGACGCGATTGACCAGGTCGGCGAGACCTCGCAGCTCTCGTTTTATGACTTCGAGCCGAACGTCATCGCGCCGAACCCCAGGCTCCCCGACGCAGAGGAGCGGCCCTTCAACCGCCTATACGACGCCGTCATCGCCTCCCAGGACGAAGAGCCTGAGTGCTTCGAGAAGGGCGGCGACCCGCTTTGTACCCACGACGGCCAGTTCTACCTCTTCGACGAGAACACTTTGGAGGGTCTCGCCGGCCCCGTTTCGGTCAAGAGCGACCTTTTCTTAAAGACGGACGGCGAGCAGCCAGAAGGCACGGTCGCCGAGGAAGTGCCACAGGGCTACGTGGTCCTGCAAGAGGAGGCTCCCGCCGACGATCCCGCGACGGAGGACACGGACGAGAGCGAGACGGGCCTTCGTGGTTACTTCCTTCTCCAGGACCGCCCCGAGGTGACCGGTGATGACATCCGCAACCCCGAGCAGAACACGGATCCCGTCTCGGGGCAGCCGAACGTCACCTTCGACTTCACCGACGCGGGCCAGGAAGCTTTTGCCGAGGTAACGGAGCGGATCGCTCAGCGCGGTGCCGCGAAGGCGGGCGCGCAGGCCGGGACCATCCCGATCGATCAGGCCGCGAACATCTCGGACTCCTTCGCCGTCGTCCTCGACGGCGAGATCGTCTCGCGACCGATCATCAACTTCCGCGAGAACCCGGGAGGGATCTCGGGCGACACCGGCGCTCAGATCTCGGGCAACTTCACGCTCACCGAGGCACAGGACCTCGCCGAGTTCCTGCGTATCGGTGCACTTCCCGTTGAGCTTGCGCTGATCAACCAGTCGACCGTCTCGGCGACCCTGGGCCAGGAGGCCCTCGACGGTGCGATCATCGCCGGGCTTACAGGCCTGGTCCTGGTCGTCCTCTTCCTCCTCGCCTACTACCGCTTCCTCGGCCTTGTCGCCGCCATCGGCCTCGCGGTCTACGCCCTCTTCTACCTGGCGATGATCAAGACCATCCCGATCACGGTGACGCTGCCCGGCATCGCGGGATTGATCCTCACGGTCGGCGTCGCGGCCGACTCGAACATCGTCATCTTCGAGCGAATAAAGGAAGAGTTACGCCTCGGGCGCTCGACGCTTTCGGCGATCGGGCAGGGCTATCGCAAGGGCATCGCGACGATCGTCGACGCGAACGTGATCATCTTTATAACCGCGTTTGTCCTCTTCATCCTGGCCGACGCCGGCGTCAAGGGATTCGCGTTCACGCTCGGAATCGGCACGGTCGTCTCGCTCTTCACCGCGGTCCTCTTCACGCAGGCGTTCCTAGCCATCCTCGGTCGCTCGCGCTTCCTTCGCTCCGGCAAGTTCTTGGGCGCCGCCGAGCGGCGCATGGAGTGGAAGTTCGACTTCACCGGGCTCTCGAAGTACTTCTTCGCGGCCTCGGGTGTGATCCTGGCCATTGGCGCGATCGCCTTCTCGACGCAGCAGCTGAACCTCGGCATCGACTTCGAGTCCGGCACGCGGATCACCGCCGCGCTCGGAGAAGAGGCAACGGCCGACGAGGTTCGCACCACGCTCACGGACGCTGGAATCGACGGCGCTGAGAATGCCGAGATCCAGCTAGTCGAGAATGAGGACTTCGGGCAGAACGTGATCCAGCTCCAGGCGAAGATCCCACCCGATCAGGCGCCCGGGGTCCAGGCGGCACTGTCTGATGCCTTTGGTTTGGAGGGCGAGGAGCAGGGCTTTCAGAACGAGTCGGTCGGCCCGACCTTCGGTCAGCAGGTGGCCAAGAATGCCGTTTACGCGCTTATCTTCTCGCTGCTTGTGATCTCGGTCTACGTGGCGATCCGGTTCGAGGCCAAGTACGCCGTGCCGGTCCTGATCGCCCTTGGCCACGACATTCTCATCACCGGCGGCATCTACGCTTTGACAGGTCAGGAGGTGACAAGCGCCACTGTCGCCGCATTCCTCACCATCTTGGGCTACTCGATGTACGACACGATCATCGTGTTCGACCGAATCCGCGAGAACGTGCCGCGGATGCCTCGCGCGGCTTTCTCGCAGATCGTGAACCGCTCGATGTCGGAGGTGCTCACGCGGTCACTCATCACCGGCCTCTCGACCGTGTTCCTCGTGACCATGCTGCTCATTTTCGGCGACGAGACGCTTCGTGGCTTCGCGTTCGCGATGATGGTCGGGATCGCGTCGGGTACCTATTCGTCGATTTTCATCGCCGCACCGGTACTGACCGAATGGAAGGAGCGGGAAGCGACCTACCGCGCCCGCCGCCACCACATCGAGGAGACGATGGGCTACGTGCCGGTGTTTCCCGAGGACAACGTTGTTGCCCGCGTCGAGGGCCACGGTGGCGACGACCAAGGCGAGCGCGTGCTCATCGGTGGCGGCCCGCCCGTCGCGACCGAGGTCCCGGCCGATGCTTCTGATGCTTCCCCGCCCACCGGCGCGCCCGAGACCCGCCCGCTTACAAGCGACGCTCCAGAGCGCTCTGAGGCAGTCACCGGGCCGCCCGGTGCAGCGGAAACCGACGGCGCCGGCGGCGGGGGCGATCAGGCCGAACCGGTTGTCGCCGAGCGCAGCGCTGCCGAGCGCGAGCGCCGCCGCCAGCGCCAAAAGCGCCGAAAGAAGCACGGGAGGAATCGCTAGATGGCAGTCCTGGTCTGGTTCACGGTCGGAGTCGCGCTCTGGCACTTCACGGTCTTCTTCCCAGACCGTTTCTGGGGCGGCATCGTCGGCGCGCTCCTGGGCGCGGTCGCGGGCGCGATGATCACCGGCGCCGCCGCGCACCTGGCGACGGGCGACAGCGTCGGCGACACGGGCGTCGACACGGTTCTCTTCGCCGTGCCGGGCACTCTGATCGGTGCCGGCATCCTCTATCTGATCGGTGCACGGACCGCGGACAGTCACGTGAGCGAGCCAGACCCGCTGGCAAGCGGCCGCGCGCGCTAATCGCGGCAGGGACTTCTGCTGGCGGCACCGACCCTCCGCGAAAGCGGGGAAAGTCGCGAGTAGCATGATTAACCGGGCGCTCGGCGATCGAGGGGGTGATTCCGTCCCCTCTCGCTCCTAGCCTGAGTTGGTGAGCACGTCTGCCTGGCAAGAGGACCAAAAGAGGTTTCGCCTCGCTTCGTACTCGTACGAGGAGGCCGCTGAGATCGCTCGCGCACTCGAGGTGCCGGAGCCCGTCGCCGCGGTCCTCGTCCGGCGGGGGCATCGCACCGTCGAGGACGCGCGCGAGTTCCTGGCTGCCGACGAGCGCCACGACCCGTCCGAGTTCGAGGGCATCGGCGACGCTGTCAAGACGATCCGCGCGGCAATCGACGCCGGGAAGCCCATCACGGTCCACGGGGACTACGACGTGGACGGCGTCACCTCGACAGCGATCCTGGTCCGGACGCTTCGCGAGCTGGGCGCCGATTGCGACTGGCTGATTCCCGGCAGGGTCGAGGACGGCTACGGCGTGACCGAGGCCACGATCGACCGTCTGGCCGAGCGCGGGACGGGCCTTCTGATCACGGCCGATTGCGGGATCACCTCGGTCGCCGAGGTCGAAAAGGCCAAGGCGCTCGGCATCGACGTCGTCGTCACGGACCACCATCAGCCCGGGGCGGAGCTACCCGACTGCCCGATCGTTCATCCCGTCGTCTCGTCGTACCCGTGCCCCGACCTTTGCGCCGCAGGCGTCGCCCACAAGCTCGCCGCCGCGCTGGTAGGAGTCGAGCAGGCCGAGCGTGACCTCGATTTGGTCGCGCTTGCGACGATCGCCGACATGGTTTCGCTCCACGGCGAGAACCGCTCGCTCGTCCGGCGAGGCCTGGAGCAGATGCGCCGCTCGCCCCGGATTGGCCTGCGCGCGCTCATGACCTCCTCCAAGGTCACGCCCGAGTGCGTGAGCGAGTCGGACGTCGGCTTTCGCCTCTCGCCGCGCATCAACGCCGCCGGGCGCCTTTACCGGGCGGATGCAGCCGTCGAACTCTTCCTCACCGAGGACCCCAAGCGCGCCGGCGAGATTGCCGTCGAGCTCGACCGCGCCAACCATGACCGCCGCGAGACCGAGCGCGAGGTGCTTGCTGACGCGAACCGTCGCCTGGCAGAGCTCGAGGCCCACCGCGAGCCGGGTGCCGCGATCGTGCTCTGGGGCCAGGGCTGGCATCCTGGAGTGGTCGGCATCTGCGCTTCGCGGATGGCCGAGCGCCACCTACGCCCAGCGATCCTGATCGCGCTCGATGAGAACGGGCGCGGCAAGGGCTCTGGCAGGAGCGTGCCGGGCTTCGACCTCCTGGCGGGGCTTCGCGAGTGTGGAGACGTGCTCGCCCGGTTCGGCGGCCATCGCGCCGCTGCCGGGCTTGAGATCGAGTTTTCGCAGCTCGAGACTTTCCGTGAGAGCTTCGCGCGGCACTGCGCGCCGCTGCTCGCGGGCGAGGCACGCGCGAAGGTGGAAGAGGTCGACGCCGTGGTCGGCACCGAGAGCCTCGGTCACGAGCTCGCTACGCAGATGGCGCGACTGGGCCCGTTCGGGATGGGCAATCCCGAGGTTCGCCTGGTGATTCCCGGCGCTCGTCTCGACGATGTGCGACCGATGGGGGAGGAGGGGCGCCATGCCCGTTTCACGCTCAGGAGCGGCCCCGGGCAGGCGCGCGGTGTCGCCTTCGGTGTCGGCTCGACCCTTGAGCGGGCGGCCACCTGGGGCCCGCGGGACATAAGCGTCCGCCTTGAGCTGAACGAGTGGAACGGCGCGACTGAGCCCAGGGTGCTCCTGGGATCGCTCTACGAGCCCGCGCCGGCGCCCGCGAACGATCCCTGGCTCGCAAGCGACGCCGAGTTCGCCGAGCGCCTGAGCGCAGCGCTTCCGGGCACGAATGGCGGCGAACGTTCCACGTTGCCCCCTATAGGGCCCAGCGTCGGACGTTCGGTGCCGGAAACCACTCGCGAGCACATGGATAGAAGCTCGTCCTCGGGGCTCGCCGTCATCGGCGAGCTGGCGTCGAGCGGCGCTTCGGTTTTGGTCGTCTGTGCGGACGCGCTTTCCCGCCGCGGGATCGTCGAGGCCGCGATTCACCCCGGCCGCTACGGCGTCGGGACCAGCGCCATCGTGGCCTCGCGCGGCTCGGTGACGAATGGCGCCAAGGCGGCGCATGCCATCGCCACGAGCGACGACGGGGGCATCGTGCTCGCCGACTGGGGCGCTCTCAGCCTGGTGGCGGATCTGGCGGGCGCGTTCGAGCATGTCGTCGTCGCGGACCCCGCTCCGCACCCGGACCTCGACGCCCTGGTCGGAGAGGGCAGCGGCTATCTGCACCTGCTCGCGACCAAGCGCGAGCTTTCGCTTTGCGCTCTCGCCTCGGCCCTGCCTGACCGTAAAGCCCTGGCCGCCACGTACAGGGCGCTTCTCGAACCCGGCGAAGCGCTCCGCAACGCGCTCTGCGGCCCCACAGGTGCTGCCAGATCGCCCGAGTCGTGCGCGCTTGCGCTTCGCGCCCTGGCCGAGATCGGCGTCGTGCGGGTCGAGTCGGCCGGTCATGCGACCAGCGCTGAAGCCGTATCCTCGGTTAGGGGCGATCTCTCATCGTCGATGAGCTTTCGCCTCATCGAGAAAGCCCATGAGGAGTGCGTCCGATACCTGAACCGACCGGAGAAACCAAGCTCGAGCCCGCTCGAAGCGGCGGCGTAGACGACGCTGCCTCCGAGCCTGCCGTGAGGCCGGCCGGCCATACGCGCGTGGGTGCCGAGGGCAATGGCGCTCGCGCCACGCTGCCTGACGACGAGTTCACGAAGAACCTCACCGGCGATGAGCGGGCGCTCCTGAGCGACCTGTTCGCGGTGGTCGAGGAGTACTCGGACGATGACACCGAGGCGCTCGAGCGCCGAGCTGTCGAGCAGGCGTTCGCCTTCGCCTGCGAGCGCCACGCTGACCAGCGACGGCGCTCCGGCGAGGACTTCATCACGCACCCGGTCGAGGTCGCGAAGATCTGCGCCGGGCTTCGCCTCGACACGGAGACGCTCTGCGCGGCGCTCCTCCACGACACCGTCGAGGACACGTCGGCGAGCCTCGACGAGGTCAAGAAGCTTTTCGGCGAGGCGGTCGCGGGACTCGTCGACGGGGTCACCAAGCTGACCGGAATCACCTTCCAGAGCCGCGACGAGAACCAGGCCGAGAACTACCGCAAGATGATGGTCGCGATGGCCTCGGATGTGCGGGTCATCTTGATCAAGCTCGCCGACCGCCTCCACAACATGCGAACTCTCTCGGCGATGCCGAAGCAAAAGCAGCTCGAAAAGGCGCGCGAGACACTCGAGATCTACGCGCCGCTCGCCCATCGTCTCGGGATCCACGCCATCAAGTGGGAGCTCGAGGATCTGGCCTTCCAGCGTCTCCATCCGCGCAAGTACGAGGAGATCAAGAAGCTGGTGTCGCAGCAGCGCGCCGATCGCGAGACGTACGTGGAGGACGCGGGAGCGTTCCTCACGTCAGAGCTGGCCGACGTCGGCATCGAATCCGAGATCTCGGGCCGTGCCAAGCACTTCTATTCGATCTACTCGAAGATGACCAAGAAGGGCCGCGAGTTCAACGAGATCTACGACCTCACCGCGATGCGCGTGATCGTGGGCTCGGTCAAGGACTGCTACGGCGCGATCGGGATCATCCACTCGATCTGGAAGCCGCTCCCCGGGCGCTTCAAGGACTTCATCGCGACGCCGAAGCTCAACCTCTACCAGGCGCTCCACACGACGGTGATCGGGCCCGAGGGGAGGCCGCTCGAGATTCAGATCCGGACGCCGGACATGCACCGGATCGCCGAGTACGGGATTGCGGGCCACGTCCTCTACAAAGAGGTGCCGGACGGGGGCAAGCGGCGGGGCGCAAAGGACCCGGCGGATGCCGCACGCGAGAAGATGACGTGGCTCCGCCAGCTCCTTGAGGAGGAGGGAGAGCAGGAGTCCGCCGAGTTCCTCGAGTCGCTCAAGGTCGACCTCTTCGAAGACGAAGTGTTCGTCTTCACGCCGAAGGGCGAGGTGAAGAACCTCTCGGCGGGCTCGACGCCGCTCGACTTTGCTTACGCCGTCCATACGGATGTCGGGCACCGCTGCGTCGGCGCCAAGGTGAACGGCAAGATCGTCCCGCTCCACTACCAGCTGAAGTCGGGCGACATCGTCGAGGTGCTCACCTCGAAGGGCGATCGCGCCCCCTCTCGAGACTGGCTGAGCGTCGTTCGCACCAGCCGCGCTCGCAACAAGATCCGCGCCGCGCTTACGCGCGAGAAGCGAGAGGACGCAGAGCGCCGCGGCCGAGAAGAGCTCCAGAGCGCGCTTCGAAAGCAGGGCCTGCCCCCGCAGCGAATCGCCGGGTCGCCGCTTCTCGCCGACGTCATCCGCGAGACTGGATTTCGCAAGGGTGACGACTTCTACGTCGCGCTCGGCGGCGGCAAGATCTCGGCGAAGACGATCGTCAACAAGGTCATGCAGCGCTTGAAGGGCGGCGAGGCGGCCGCGGGCGACGAGACCGAGTCGCGCCTCGCCGGCGTCCTCGAGGGCAAGGACGAGCGCCAGCGCCGGACTCAGGAGGCCTCCGACTACGGAATCGAGGTGCAGGGCGATGCCGATGTCATGGTCCGTCTTGCCAAGTGCTGTCGCCCGGTGCCGGGCGATCCGATCGTGGGCTATGTCTCGCTCGGCCGGGGCATCACGATCCATCGCGAGGACTGCAAGAACGTGAAGGCGCTGATGAAGTCGCCGGAGCGGTTCACCGATGTGGCATGGGAGGGCGGCAACGCCGCCTCTTACCGCGTGGAGCTCGAGATCGACGCATGGGACCGCGCGCGCCTTTTGGAGGACCTCTCGCGGAGCTTCTCCGAGTCGGGCGTGAACATAATCGAGGCCCGCTGCTCGACCAAGCACCCGATGGTGAAGAACCGCTTCGTCGTCGAGGTCGGCGACTCGGACCAGCTTCGCCAGTGCGTCTCGCGCCTCCGGCACGTCGAGGGCGTCTTCGACGCCTACCGGGTCACGCCCGGCGCCTGAAGACAAGGGTGGCAAGGCCGGGGGTGAGCTTGGTCGTCCCGTTCCGGGGGGACGCGGGGCAAGCCGAGCGGCTGGCGAGGTCGCTGACGAGGCTCGAGCTTTCGCCGGGTGACGAGGTGATCGTCGCTGACAACTCGGAGGAGGGGTGCTTCGCCCAGGGCGCAGGCGTTCGCGCCGTCCGCGCAACCAGGGAGAGGTCGTCCTACTACGCGAGGAACGCCGGGGCTAAGGGCGCCGAGGGAGAATGGCTCGTCTTCACGGATGCCGATTGCGTGCCTGCCGGCGGGT
>Ga0208612_1000275_pt1 | contig 25044 bp, 26 predicted proteins | sample AntDryMetagUQ889_FD_188089 | JGI IMG/M metagenome (GOLD analysis project Ga0208612, IMG submission 188089) | Polar desert microbial communities from Antarctic Dry Valleys - UQ889 (SPAdes) | ecosystem: Environmental > Terrestrial > Soil > Desert | place: Antarctic Dry Valleys | collected 2008-12-31 | reverse complement strand
CGCCTCCATCGTCGCCGCGACCGAGGCTGAGAGCGCAGCCAGGTCGTAGCCGCCCTCCAAGACGCAACCCACCGGGGCGTCCGCGCGCGTGCCCAGGACACGCGACCAGCGCCCGAGCGAGGCGAACGAGGAGGTCTCGAGGAGGCAGCCGCCGAGGGGGTCGTCGCGGTGGGCGTCGTAGCCTGCGCAGACCAAGACCAGACCGGGACGAAACTGAGCGACCACCGGCGCGACCACGTGCTCGATCAGCGAAAGCCACTCCTCCTCGCCCGAAGCCCCCGGGAGCGGCAGGTTCAGCGAGTAGCCCTCCCCCTCCCCCGAGCCCGCGTCCGAGAGCGGCCCCGTGCCCGGATAGAACGGGTAGCGGTGCAGGCTCACGAACAGCGCTTCGCGGGAGTCGCGCAGCGCAGCGTTGGTGCCGTTGCCGTGGTGGACGTCCCAGTCGAGCACCAGCACGCGCTCGACTCCCGAGGCCAGGGCGTGACGCGCGGCGATCGCGGCGTTGGAGAACAGGCAGAAGCCCATCGCGCGGCCGGGCTCGGCGTGGTGGCCTGGCGGCCGCAGAGCACAGAAGGCCCTGTCGGCCTCGCCGCCCAGCAGCGCGTCCACCATCGCGCAGGCCCCCCCCGCCGCACGCAGCGCCGCCTCCCACGAGCCCGGGCTGGTAGGGGTGTCGAGGTCGAAGGCCGCGCCCCGCGCGCTCGTCTCGCGCACAAGCTCGACGTGCTCGCGCGAGTGCACCCGCAGCAGCTGCTCGAGCTCGGCTGGTGGCGCCTCGCGACGTTCCCAGCCCAGCCAGTCGCGCCGAGCCAGCTCGGCCTCGATCGCCTCGATGCGCCGCGCGTTCTCCGGGTGCGCCCCGGTGTCGTGTTCGAGCGACGCCGGGTGAGAGAACAAGAGCGGTCGGGCGATGGCGTTACCGTATCCGCCTGCCGTGGCCGGCGAGACAGCCTCCACCGAGCCGGCGGTGCGGGCCGACCTCGCGGTCGTCGGTGCCGGCGCCGCCGGCCTCTTCGCAGCGCTGACCGCCGCCCGCGAGGGCGCCCGGGTGGCGCTCGTCTCGCGCACGCCCCTGGCCGATACCGCCAGCTACTGGGCCCAGGGCGGCATTGCGGCGGCGCTGGCCGCCGACGACTCGCCCGAGCTCCATTTCGCCGACACGCTGACCGCGGGGCGCGAAGCGGGCCGTCCCACCGCGGCGCGGGTCCTGTGCGAGGAGTCACCCGCGCGGGTGCACGATCTCGAGGCGCTGGGCGTGCGCTTCGACTCCGATCGCGCCGGAGCGTTGGCCCTCGGCTTGGAAGGTGGCCACTCGCGCAGGCGCGTGGTGCACGCGGGCGGCAGCTCCACGGGCCGCCGTGTGACCCGCGAGCTGTCGGCGCTCGCGGCCACCGACGAGCGCATCCAGGTGCTCGAGCCCCTCGCGGCCGGAGCGCTGTGGTGCGACGAGGGCCGCTGCGTGGGGCTGGTGGCGGTCGACCCCGGCGGAGAGACCCTCCCCGTGGTCGCCCGCGCCGTGCTGTTGGCCACCGGCGGCGCCGCGGCCCTGTGGTCGCGCACCACCAACCCGCCCGGCGCGGCGGGCACGGGGCTCAGCCTCGCGCTGGCCGCCGGGGCGGCGCTCGCGGACCTCGAGTTCACCCAGTTTCACCCCACGGCGCTGGTCACCGGCGGGCGGCGCGAGGGCTTTCTGGTCACCGAGGCGATCCGGGGCGAGGGGGCTCTGCTGCTCGACGCGTACGGCGAGCGCTTCGTGGACGAGCTCGCGCCCCGCGACCAAGTGGCCCTGGCCGTCCAGGCGCGCATGCTCGAGCAGGGCACGGACTCGGTGGGCCTCGACGTGCGCTCGGTCGACCTCGCGCGCTTTCCCAACGTGGCGAGCGCGCTCGCCGAGGTGGGGCTCGATCCCCGTGAGCCGCTGCCTGTCGCGCCCGCGGCTCACTACACGATGGGCGGCGTGACCGCCGACCTCGACGGGCGCTCCTCGCTGCCAGGCCTGTTCGCCGTGGGCGAGAGCGCCTGCACCGGCCTGCACGGGGCCAACCGGCTGGCCTCGAACTCGCTTGCCGAGTGCTTCGTCTTCGGTCGGCGCGCCGCGCTCGCGGGGCTCGACGAGCCCGCGCCGGCAGACGCGCCGGCGGGCGCGCCCGAGGCCGAGCCGGCGGCACTTCCTCCACGCTCAACGCGCGAGGCGCTGTGGCGCGGAGCGGGCCTTGCTCGCGACGCCGAAGGTCTCCTGGAGCTGCTCAACGACCCCTTCCCGCTGGCCCGCTCGGTTGCCGCGGCCTGCCTGGCGCGCGAGGAGAGCCGCGGCGCCCACCAGCGCCGCGACCACCCGGCCACCGACCCCGGCCTGGAAGGCCGCCACGCGGTCGTGCGCGAGGGCGTTGAGCCGCGGTTCGAGCACTGGGAATGACCGTGCTTCGTAGAGTCGAAACCCGGTGAGCGTGTCCACGCGGGACCTCTTTCGGGAAGCGATGGCCTCGCTCGCCTCCGGCGTGACCGTGATCACCGCCCGCCGGGCCGACGGGGAGCCCTGCGGCCTGGCCGCCACATCCACCGCGTCGTTCTCCGCCGACCCGCCGTCGGTCATGGTCTCGATCGCGCACGCCTCGCGCTGCCACGACACCCTCGTCGCGTGCGAGCGCTTCGGCGTGCACATCCTCGGCGCCGACGAGGAGACCGCCGCCCGGCTGTTCGCCAGCCGTGAGGATCACAAGTTCGCGCAGCTCGACTGGTCGTGGGACGGGGACGTGCCCGAGCTCGGCGGGGCCATCGCCTTCCTGCGCTGCCGGCGCAGCGACACCTTTGCGCGCTACGACCACTCGATCCTCATCGGCGATCTCGAGGGCGGCCGCCACGGGCCCGGCGAACCCCTCCTCTACGCGCTCCGGCGTATGAACTGGACGCTTTCCTAGCGCCTGCGCGCCAGCCGGCTCCCGGGCCGGCGCCTATTAACTCCAACTTAACTTTCCCTTTGTTGTCCCTCAAACAGGCGTTGTTCTAATCGTCTTGGTCGCAGGACTGTCAAGAGGGACAGGAGCAGAGAGGATGTACCAGTTCAGCCGCTCGATCTACCGGGAGCTGGCCGGGGAGGTCGTAAACGCCAAGCGCGACGGTGGCTGTGCGGCCCGGCAGGGGCTGCTTTTCGCGTGCGAACGCACGATGGAGCGCCTCGCAACCGATCGCCACTACTTCGCCCGGCCCGTCCACAGCCTGTTCAGCGAGGTGCGCGACTTCTTCCCGATCGAGAGCCAGGTGCGCGTACTGCGGGTGATCGAGCGCCACGTAGCGCTGGCCACCGAGTACGTGGACACCCAGGCTCGCTCGGGCGTGACCTTTGACGGCAGCCCGCTGTGGTGCCACGCCACCACCCGCAAGGGCATGTCGTGCCAGCGCGTGCCGCTGCCGGCGAGCAAGTACTGCCCTTCGCACAAGCACCTCGACGAGAGCCTCAAGGTCAACGCGGCTTAAGACCCCACGTCTTCGTCCCGCGAGCCGGCGCAGGATGCGCCGGTGCAGGGACAAGGAGGGTGGAGGGAGAGACGCCGAGGGCGGCCCGTGGGCCGCCCTCGGTGTTCAATGGGCGCCTCGAAGGCGACCTACGAGGTCAGACCTGCGGCCGGACGCCGCAGGGGTAACAATCCGTCACGTGGTCCTTGGAGTCGACGTCGGCGGGACCTTCACCGACGCCGCGCTCGTCGCGGGCGAAGATCTCGTCACGGCCAAGGTGCCGAGCACGCCCGAAGACCAGTCCGAGGGCGTCCTGACCGCGGTTCGCGAGGCGCTCGCCGAGGCCGAGGCCGAAGCGGGTGACGTCGAGCGCTTCGTCCACGGCATGACGGTCGGCACCAACGCGCTGCTGGAGGGGAGGACCGCGCGCTGCGCGCTCCTGGCCACGGAGGGCTTCACCGACCTCGAGGAGCTCGGCCGCCAGGCGCGACCCGAGCTCTACCGCTTGTGCGCGGGCCATCCCCCGCCGCTCGTGCCCGCCGAGCTGCGCGTGGCCGTGCCCGAGCGCACCGGCCCGGAGGGGGTCCTCCGCGAGCTGGACTCCGCGCTCCTGGCGAAGCGGCTCGCCGAGCTCGGGGACGACGTCGAGGCCGCGGCCGTCTGCCTGCTGTGGGGCTTTCGCCACCCCGCCCACGAGCGCCGGGCCGCCGCGGCGCTGGACGAGGGCATCCACGTCTCGACCTCGCACGAGACCGCCGGCGTGTTCCGCGAGTACGAGCGCTGCGCGACCACCGTGGTGGACGCCGCGCTGTCGCCGCTGTTGCGCCGCTACCTCGAACGGCTGTCGGTGCGCACGCGCGAGGAGGGCCTGCCCGACCCCCAGGTGATGCTCTCCAGCGGCGGCGTGGCGGGTGCCGCGCTGGCCGCCCGCCATGGCTCTTGGACCGTCCTCTCGGGTCCCGCGGGCGGCACGGTGGGCGCCGCGCGCGCTGCCGAGGGCGCGGGCGCCGTCGACGCGGTGGCGCTGGACATGGGCGGCACCTCGTGCGACGTCTCGGTGGTGCTGGGCGGCGAGGTGGCGGTGGGCAGCGGCCGCGAGGTGGGCGGCCGCGCCCTCGCCCTTCCGATGGTGGACGTCCACACCGTGGGCGCGGGCGGCGGAAGCGTGGCCTGGCGCGACACGGGCGGCGCCCTGCGCGTGGGGCCGCGGTCGGCAGGAGCCGACCCCGGCCCCGCCTGCTACGGCCGCGGCGGCACCGAGCCGACGGTCACCGATGCCGCCCTGGCCCTGGGCCACCTCGACGCAGGCTCGCCGCTGAGCGGGGATGTCGAGCTGGACCTCGATGCCGCCCGCGCGGCGATCGCGGAGCTGGCCCGCGAGCTCTCCCTGGGGGCAGAGCAAGCCGCCTCGGGCATCGCCCGCGTGGCAGCCGCGGAGATGGCCAGGGCGGTCCGCGTGGTCACGGTCGAACGGGGAATCGACCCGCGCGCGCTGGCGCTGGTGGCCTTCGGCGGCGCCGGGCCCATGCACGCCGCGGCGGTGGCCACCGAGCTGGAGATGAGCCGCGTGGTGGCGCCGGTCTCCTCGGGCGTGCTCTCCGCGCTCGGCCTGATCGTCTCCGAGCGCCGGCGCGACGTGACCGAGAGCGTCCTGCTCGGAGGAGAGGACCTCTCCAAGGAGGCGGCTGCGGCGGTGGTGCGGCGCCTGGGCAAGCGCGGGCGCGATGAGCTGGGAGCGCCCGACGCCGAGCTGCGCGCCGTCTACGACCTGCGCTACGCCGGTCAGGCCTTCGAGCTCTCGATCGCGGGCGAGCTCGAGCCCGACCCCTCTGACCTGCGTGCCGCCTTCGACCACGCTCACGACGAACGCTACGGCTACCGCGACGACCAGGCCGAGCTCGAGCTGGTCACTGTGCGGGTGGCGGCCGCCCTGCCCGGAGCCGCGGTGCCCCGGGGCGGCGGCGGGCTCACGCCGACCGGCTCTCGACGGGCCCGCTTCGGCGAGGAGGAGGTCGAGGCCCGCGTGCTGGCCTTCGGCGCACAGGGCCAGGCCTCGGCCGAGGGGCCGGCGGTGATCGAGCTGCCCGGCGCGACCCTGGTGGTGCCGCCGGGCTGGTCGGCGCAGGCCGAGGGGGATGCGGTCACGCTGGAGCGTGACCCGTGAACGTGGACCCCGTCGCCCTGCAGGTGATGCTCGGCGCCCTGCGGGCGGCGTGCGAGGAGATGGGCGCCGTTCTGGTGCGCTCGGCGCACTCGGCCAACATCAAGGAGCGCCGCGACTCCTCCACCGCGCTGTTTGACGCCGAGGGTCGCATGGTCATGCAGGCCGAGCACATCCCCGTGCACCTGGGCGCGATGCCCTTCGCGGTGGCCGAGGTGGTGGGCGAGATGCACGAGCCCGGGGACGCCTGGGTCCTCAACGACCCGTTTCGCGGCGGCACCCACCTGCCCGACGTGACGGTGATCTCTCCCGCCTTCACCGGCGGCGAGCTGGTGGGCTTCGCGGCCAGCCGCGCCCACCACGCCGACGTGGGCGCGCGGGAGCCCGGCTCCATGCCCGCCGACTCGCGCACGCTGGACGACGAGGGGGTGGTGATCGAGCCGACCCGTCTTGCCCGCGGTGGCGAGATCGATCGCGCCCTGCTGGCCGACCTGACCTCGCGCATGCGCAATCCCCGCCAGCGCACGGCCGACCTGCGCGCGCAGCTGGCGGCCAACCGGGCGGGCACCGAGCGCCTGGCCGGGCTGGCCGAGCGCACGGGGCTTGACGCCTTCCGCCAGGCTCTCGAGGAGACCCAGGACTACGCCGAGCGCCGCATGCGCTCGGGCATCGCCGCGCTGGGCGAGGGCACCCGCGAAGCCCGCGACGTGCTCGAGGCGGCTGACGAAGACCTCGAGCTGCGCCTGGCCGCCACGGTGGACGGGGACGGCCTGACGCTCGACTTCAGCGGCTCGGCGCCCCAGCACGAGGGCAACCTCAACTGCCCCTTCGCGGTCACGCTATCGGCGTCGCTGTTCGCGCTGCGCGTGCTGGCCGACCCCGACGTCCCGCCCTGCGCCGGGGCCCAGCGGCCGCTGCGCGTGATCGCCGAGGAGGGCTCGCTGCTGAGCGCCCGCTCGCCCGCCGCGGTGGCCGCCGGGAACGTCGAGACCTCGTCGCGCGTGGCGGACCTGGTGCTGAAGGCGTTCGGAAGGGCACTCGGACAGGGGACCATGAACAACCTCACCCTCGGCAACGACGGCTTCACCTACTACGAGACGCTCGGCGGCGGCCAGGGCGCCTGCCCCGACGCCGACGGCCCGAGCGCTGTCCACGTGGCCATGAGCAACACGCTCAACACACCGCTGGAGGCCCTCGAGCTCGAGTTCCCGCTGCGGGCGATCGAGTACTCGGTGCGCCGCGGCTCGGGCGGCGAGGGCGAGCACCGCGGCGGCGACGGCGTCGTGCGTGAGCTCGAGGCGCGCGAGCGGATGCGCGTCTCGCTTATCACCGAGCGCCGCCGCTACGCCCCCGCGGGCGCCGACGGCGGCTCGGACGGCCAGCCCGGGCGCAACCTGCTCAACGGCGAGGAGCTGGGGCCCAAGTGGTCGGGTGAGCTTGCGCCCGGCGACCGCCTTCGCCTCGAGACCCCGGGTGGTGGCGGCCACGGGCGCGGGCGAGCCCGCTAGAGCGCCCGCACCGATACCCCGAGTCGCTGGTAAAGCGACAGCGCTCGCTCGTCGCAGGTCACGAGGACGCGCTCGTTGCGCTTGGCCGTAAGGGCTATGAGGGCATCGTAGACCGCGCCACCGCTCACCGCGCTCTGCGACAGGTCGTCGATCAGGCCTGCCCGGGCGCCCGCGGGCAGAACCAGCCGGGCCCCGGGGTGGCGCCGGCGCAGGTACTCGCTGACCAGCGCCGGCTGGGCCCGGAAGGGCGCAGGCAGCCGAGTCAGGACCGAGTAGGCCTCGAGCTCGGCATGGGCGACGAGATCCTCGACGCCCCGCAGCGCTCGGCGAGCGCGATCGTGCACAGGGTGCCAAGCCGCGAAGGCGGCGACGATGGCGCTCGAGTCCGGCGTCAACGCCGGGTCTGCTCGAGGGTCTCCCGGACCAGCTCGGGGGTCAGCCGGGGCAGCTCGGCGTCGGTCACCGCCACCAGGTCGCCGTCGCGCTCCTCGAGGCGCATCGGCGTCGCCGGAACCTCGGCCTCGAGCCTCCCGTCGACGGCCCGCAACTCGAGCTCTTGACCCGCCGCGAGCCCCAGCTCGTCTCTCAGCGCCTTGGGCACCACCAAGCGGCCCGCCCCGTCGATGGTAGTCCGCATGGCATCACGGTACCATTGCCGCCATGAGAGCCGCCTTCCTCGGCCTGGGCATCATGGGCTGGCCCCAGGCCGCCAACCTGCGCGCGGCCGGACACGAGCTGACCGTCTGGACCCGCGACGCCGGCAAGGCCGAGCGCTTCGCCCACGAGCACGACGCGACGGCGGCCGGCTCGCCGAAGGAGGCGGTGGCCGAGGCCGGGGTGGCGATCACCATGCTTCCCGACTCCCCGCAGGTCGAGGAGGTGCTCGACGACGCAGAGCCGCCCGAGGGCTCGCTGGTGGTCGACATGTCCACCATCCGCCCAAGTGCCAGCCGGGCACTGGCCGAACGCCTGGGCGAACGTGGTGTGGGCTTCCTCGACGCCCCGGTCACCGGGTCGCGGCCCAAGGCCGAGGACGGCACGCTGACGATCATGGTGGGCGGCCCGGCCGCCGACCTCGAGCGCGCCCGGCCGCTGTTGGACGCGATGGGCAAGCTCGTCGTCCACGCCGGGCCGAGCGGCCACGGGTCGATGGTCAAGCTGATCAACAACACGCTCGCCGCGGTGAACGCCGCTGGGCTGGCCGAGGGCATCACGCTCGCCCGGGCAGCGGGGGTCGACCTCGACGCGCTGGGGGAGGTCGTCGGCTCGGGCTCGGGCTCCTCGGCCATGCTCGAGCTGAAGGCCGGGCCGATGCGCGAGGGCGACTTCGAGCCGTTGTTCAAGCTCGAGCACATGCTCAAGGACGTGCGCCACTGCCTGGCCGAGGCCCGCGCCCTGAGCCTGGAGCTGACCGTGGCGGGCGCCGCCGAGTCCCTCTACGCCGCGGCGGACACGGAGGGCTTCGGCGGCCAGGACTTCGCGGCGGTGATCCGCTCGGTCGAGCGCGACTAGGGCGCGTCAACCGGCGTCGCCGCTCGTCCCGAAGCGCTGTCGTCTCACCACTGCAATCCGGCCAGCTCGGATCGCCCCCGCCTCGCGTCCGCGGCTTCGAGCAGAGCCTCGGCCACCGCTTGGCGCAGGCCGATCGCCGTCACTCGACCGTCCTCCACGACCACCCCGTGATCGTTGGCGTCTTGCAACTGCTCGAGGGCCTGCTCGAGCGGCGTGTTGGGATCCAGTGCAATCGCCCCGTCCCGCCGCACCATCGCGCCCAGGACCGTCGAGCTCTCTCGCTCCTGCGCCGGGATCTGGTGGGCGAGCCCGAGCGACATGTATCCGACCACCTCTCCATCTCTAGCGACCCCGAAGGCCCGCGTCGAATGGCCTCGAACACGGGCTGTCCTATCGAGGAAGTCGGTCACGCTGCCTTCCGCGGGGACCACAACCGGGCTTCTTTGGAGCAGATCGCCGACGACCTCGATGCTCGAGCGCTGAGCGGTGGTGCTCGCGATGGTGGAGTTGTCACGAACCCGTCGCGACCTCCTCGCGCCGGCCGAGCTGGTGCTGAGGGCGTTTTCGAAGGGCGCCGCTACCGCCCAACGGTCTCCATCTGCGCCTCGGGGTAGCGGGTGCCGGCGGCGGAACCCACGGGTGCGGCCTCGTCGAGACGGCGCAGGTCGTCGTCGGAGAGCACCAGATCCACCGCGCCGAGATTCTCCATCAGATAGGCGACCCGCTTGGTGCCGGGAATCGGCACGACGTCGTCACCCTGAGCCATGACCCCATGCGATCGCGAGCTGACCCGCTGTGGCGTCCTTTTCGTCAGCGATCTCCTTCACCCGCTCCACCAGCTCCAGGTTCCTTTCGGAGTTCCCGCCCTGGAAGCGGGGGTTGCTGCGGCGGAAGTCGCCTTCCTCGAAGTCGTCGGGGCTCTGGAAGCGGCCCGAGAGGAAGCCGCGACCGAGCGGGCTGTAGGCCACGAAGCCGATGCCCAGGTCGCGCACCGTCGGGAGGATCTCCTCCTCCACGTCGCGGGTCCACAGCGAGAGCTCGGTCTGGAGCGCGGTGATGACGTGGGTGTCGTGGGCACGGCGGATGGTCTCGGGCCCGGCCTCGGAGAGGCCGAGATGGCGAACCTTGCCGGCCGCGACCAGCTCGCCCATGGCGCCGACCGTCTCCTCGATCGGCACCTCAGGGTCCACCCGGTGCTGGTAGTACAGGTCGATGTGGTCCAGTCCCAGGCGGGCGAGGGAGGCGTCGCAGGCCTCCTTGACGTACTCGGGCCGACCGCTCACGCCGCGGATGCTGGAGTCCTCCGCATCGCGCACGATCCCGAACTTCGTGGCGAGCACCACCTCGTCGCGGCGCCCCGCGATGGCCCTGCCCACCAGGCGCTCGTTGGCGCCGCTGCCGTACATGTCCGCGGTGTCGAGGAAGCTCAGCCCCTCGTCGAGCGCACGCTGGATCGTGGCGATCGACTCGCTGTCGTCCCCCTCGCCGTAGAACTCGGACATTCCCATGCAGCCCAGGCCGATCGCGGAGACTTCGAGGCCCTGGGTGCCAAGCGTTCTGTGTTCCATGCCTGTCACGTACCCCGGCGCAGCGGCAGGCACACCGACGTGAGCACCGAACGGTCGACCTGCACGAGCAGATGGGGGAAGAATGATCCGGTGGCGGGCTCCTGTCGGCCGTCGGGATAGAGGCGGCAGACGTTGTCCCAGGTCTCCGGAGAGACCGACAGGTCGAGCGGCTGCATCAGCTCGAGCCCCGAGGGCTCGATCACGTGTCGGAGCAGCTCGCGTGGGGTGAGCGCCTCGGCCACCACTGAGCGGCGACGCAGCCCGGCCGTCCGGCGCTTCGTGCCCAGCGACACCGCCCGGGCGGCCAGGTCCACGGGGGCCGCGTTCAGCGGGTGACGGCGCAGCAGGACGTCGGCACAAAGGAGCGCCACGCCGCCCGGCCGCAGCACCCGGGCGATCTCGCGCGCTGCGAGGTCCACCTGCCCGGGCCCGCCGAAGTGCTCGAGCGACGAGAGCGAATACACAGCGTCGAAGCTCGCATCGGGAAACTCCAGGCGCCGCGCGTCCATCCAGCGCACCTCGAGCCGGTCCTCGCGGTAGGCAAACGGAGCGTGGGCGGAGGGCTCGGTGAGCATCGAGCCGCCCGCCTCCCGCGAGGCGAAGTCGCCCGAGCCGTAGATGTCGGTGGCCACCACCTCCCCCACGCGGTTGGTCAGCCAGAAGAGGATGCGCTCGTCGCCGGCGCCCACCCCGAGCACCCGGGAGCGGTGATCCAGCAGACCGAGGTCCTCGAAGCTCATGGCCAACTGCGCGAACTCCCACACCTTGCGCTCGACGTGGGTGACCGGGTCGCGCTCGGGCAGGATGTCGCGGAGGACGCCGAGCAGCCGCCGATCACGGAAGTCGGCGAGGTCGCAGGCCTTGGCGTAGCGGCGTGTGAGGTCTGTCACGAGCGAAATCGAGCTTGAAAGAGAGCTTTCCCTGAGTAAGAATGGCTCTTCCCGGGCCGCCTTGCCTGACACCGTCGAGTGCGGAACGGAGGTTCTCTCTCAATGCCAGTCTCACTCAAAGAGTGGGCCGTGACCGTGCGTGCCCTAGCCGAAGGCGAGCAGCTGCTCACGCTGCGCAAGGGCGGCATCCGCGAGGAGAGCAAGCACTTCGAGATCGAGCACGACCGCTTCTTCCTCTACCCCACCTTCGACCACCAGCGAAACGATCTCGTGCGCGATTCCCACACGCCCGAGCTCGGGCGTGCGCTCGAGGAGGGGGTGTGGCCCGACACCGAGCCACCTGTCGAGGCCCTTACCCGCGACGGCGGCATCCCCCAGCCCGACCGAGTGAGAATCCGGGCCTGGGCGGAGGTGGCGGCCAGCTACCTGATCACCGACCCCCGCTGCATCGAGGCGCTGTCGCCGTACTACATCTGGACCACCGACTACGCGGAGAAGCGGCTGGCCTGGAAGCGCCGCCACCCGATGCACGTGATCGTGCTGCGCACGTACCGCATTCCCCGCCCGGTGACGGTGCGGGTGCGGCCCGAGTATCAGGGCTGCAAGTCGTGGATCGAGCTGCACCGCGATCTCCCCTTCGAGGGCACCCCCGTGCTCTCCGACGAGGAGTTCGACCGGGCCACGGGCGAGATCGAGGCGATCGCCTCGGATGCCGTCCCCGTCCTGGCCTAACGCGGCCTCGCCCCCCTGCCCCGCCTGGCCGCGCTGAGAGACTGGGCGGGTGCCCTGGGTCGAAAGCGACTCGCTGTCCTTTTCCGCGCGCCACGAGTCCTCACAGGCCGACGACGCCGCGCGCCTGCTCGACGACCTCGAGGCCTTTCGCTCGCAGCTCGGCCGCCTCTACCGGTCCACCCCCGGGGAGGTGACGGTGGTGATCCACCCGCGCCCGGCCATGCTCGCCCTGGCGCATCCGTGGCTCCCGCTGGCCCGTCGCGCCTCGGCCCCCGCGGCGCGGCCCTACTACGCCGGCTGGTTCTCGCAGGACGAGATCCACGTCCTGGCGCCCTCGGCGCTGCGAGCGCGCGCCTCCGGCGCCAAGGGCTCGTACGAGGCGCTGATGCTCTCGCCGCGCCACGAGTACGCCCATCTGGTGCTGGGCGCGCAGAATCCCGGCCTGCCTCCCCCCTTTCGCCCGCGCAGCTTCGCCCGCTACCTGCGCCTGGCCTGGCTGGCCGAGGGTGCGCCCGCGTGGCTGTCAGGCCAGGTTCCCCACCTGCGCGCGGCAATCGCTCGCCGCCTGCACGAGGGCGGGCGTCCCTCCTTTCCTCCCGCGCCGAGCGACGCCCTGCTGCTGGGCGGCACGATCTTCGCCCTGCTCGAGGAGGAGGCAGGACCCAGCGCCGCGGCCGCGCTGGCGGGCGCGATACCCGCCGAGCGAACCGAAACCGCGCTGTCCCACGCATTCAAGCGCCCGCTGGGAGAGCTGGCGCGCGACTGGCGCGACTACCTGGACGAGCTTCGCGCCAGATAGGCAACAGCCACTGCGTGGTAAACCCGCCTCGTTTGGGTAGATCAGCCCATGTGAGGGGCACGGCGACAATCCGCGCCTCGGTGGCTTCGACCGCGGCCGCCGTCGCCGTCATTGGGTGCGGTGGGGAGGACAAGCGCGAGCCGATTCCGCTGGCCAGCGTCAAGACGGCCGCCGAGCGGGTCGAGAAGCTGAGGGGCCTCGAATTTCGCCGTCTGCCGAAGGTGCAAAAGCTCGACCGAGCGGGCGTGCGGTCCACCTTCGGTCGCATCTTCAGCACAGAGCTGCTGCGCCTGGAGGAGGCCGGCCGTCTGGAGGGTCTGAAGAGGACCCTCGCGGCCAGCTCGCAGCTGCTGCTGCTGACCGAGACCATCGACCCCAAGGGCGATCCGAGAAAGGCCCGGACGGAGGACGTCACGTCGATCGCGGGCGCATACGAGCCGAGCAGGAACACGGTCTACCTGCGCAGGAGGGCCGTTCTGGGCGGCGGGCGCGCCGGGAACGAGGTGCTGGCTCACGAGCTGACCCACGCTCTCGAGGAGCAGACCCTGGGAAGCCGGCCGGGCCTTGCCGAGCCCCTGGCGGAGTCGACTGGCGGGCGCAAGGCCCTGGTCGAGGGGAGCGCCACGCTCTCCGAGATCGTGTACGCGCAGCGCCACCTCGGGGAGAGGCGCTCGGTCGACGAGGTCCTCGACGAGCGCGAGCGCGACGCGGAGGGACCGGGTTTCACCCGGGCGCTCGCGACGAGCCAGTCGTTTCCCTACGTCGCAGGCGCCCGCTTCGCGCAGGCGCTCCATCGCCGCGCGGAGGGAAGCTGGAGGCTGGTCGACCGAGCCCACCGGCGCCCGCCGGTGTCCACCGAGCAGATCCTGCACCCCGACAAGTGGGTCACGGGGGAGCGTCCAGTGCGTGTCACGATCCCCCGCAGGCCGCCACTCGAGCGCAGCCTTCGGAGTGTGGGGGGCGGTGAGCTCGGGGAGCTCGACACCGGCATCGTGTTGCGGACCGGGGTAAGCGAGGACGAGGCCGCGCGCGCGGCGTCGGGCTGGGGCGGCGGGGCCTTCGCGGTCTGGCAGCGAGGCAAGGGCCCGGATCCCCTCTGCCCGCCACCATGTCGCCAGCGCTTCGCGGCGCTGATGGCTTGGCGCTGGGACAGCGAGAGCGACGCTCGCGAAGCCCAGAGCGCGACTAAGCGCTACGTAGACAAGGCACTGAGGCCCCGCTCGGGCGGGAACGGGTCTTGGCGCCTGGAGGAGGGAGCGGTCGCGGTGGCGGGCTCGAGAGGTGGCAGCTCCCTCGCCTTCGCCCCGACCGTCAGGGCAGCGCGAGCGCTGGCTGCGACGGGCGTTCGCTAGCGGCGCCGGCGTCAGGGCCGGCGCACGTCGACCACGAACGGCAGGGTTCGCCCCCCCCGCGCGCTACTCGGAAGCGCCCGTCGCTTCGTCCTGCGCCCGGCGGCGGCGCTCGAAGCGCCCTGCGCGGAAGGCCTCCGGAATCGCCGAGGCGTAGACCGCGGTGCCCCGCCCATCGCGCTGCTTTCCGTAGAGCAGCGCGCGGTCGGCGCGGGCGATCAGCTCCGTTGGCGTCTCGCCCGGCCGCCACTCGGCCACCCCGGCCGTGGCGCCGACCTCGCCCGAGCGCTCCTCGAGGGCATCGACCGCCCGGCCCACGCCGCCAAGCGAGCGATGGGCCACCTCGCCCGCCGCGGCCTCGTCGGCCCCGCAGGCCAGCACGGCGAACTCGTCGCCGCCGTAGCGGGCGACGGTGTCGTAGGGACGCATCGTCGCGCGCAGGGCGTGACCGACCCGACGCAGGACCTCGTCGCCCACGAGATGACCGTGCTCCTCGTTCACCGCCTTGAAGCCGTCCAGATCGAGCAGGACAAGCGAGAGGTCGTGACCGGTGCGCTCGCAGCGGGCCAGCTCGCGCCCCAGGGCGTCGTGCAGGGCGGCGTGGTTGACGCAGCCGGTGAGCGAGTCGGTGCGCGCCTGATGTGCCAGCCCGGCGTGCGCGCTGGCGTTGCGACACGCCGCCGCGGCCAGATCGGCGAAGCCCTCCAGCAGCTCCAGCTGCTCGTGGGTGAGCAGCTGATGCGCTTGGCGGTTGCCTACTGCCAGCACGCCGCGCAACTCGCCGTCCCAGTGCATCGGCACTCCCAGCTCGCCCTCGATGTCCGAGAAGCCGGCGGGCGAGCGGGTCAGCTCGGCGTAGTCGTTGGTGAACATGCCCTCCCCGGACGCGGCGACCCGGCCGGCCAGCCCCTCGCCCGGCCTCAGCCTGGTGCCGACCAGCTCGGGCGGGAACCCGTACAGAGCCTCGAGCCGGATGCCCTCGACGCCGTCCCCCAGCCACACGCAGGCACAGTCGCCGGCCAGGAAGCCGGCCGCTTCTACACATATGCGCACGAGCACCCGGGTGAGGTCGAGACTCTCGTTCACTATCCGCCCGGCGCGCACCAGCTCGACCTGGCGGGCGGTGCGGCTCGCGTGCTCTTCGGCCAGGCGGAGCTGGTCGAGGCCGGCAGAGGCCGCGGCCGCGAACGCGGCCGCCAGCTCCACTTCCTCGGGTCCGAACTCTCGTTCGGCCTCCGAGAGCAGCACGAGCACGTGGCCAGGCATGTCTCGGGAACGCATGGGCACGAACAGGGACGAGCACGCCTTGATGTCCGCGAGCAGGCGCCCCAACTGCAGAGAGCCCTCGCCGGTCAGCTGCAGGGGCACCAGCCGGCCGTCCACGAGGTCGGAGACCGCCGAGAGCTCATCCAGGGCGATCGAGCCCTTCCGCTCGGCCTCGGGCGGTTCGGCGGCGATCACGGTGGCCCGCGCTTCGCGCTCGGCCAGCTCCACCATCAGCACCACCTCGACCGCGAAGGCGCGGCGGATCTCCGCGATGAGGTTGCGGCGGACCGCCTCGGGCCCCTCGCACTCGAGCCCGCTGACCAGCATCCGCGAAACCGCGTGTACGGCCTCGCCCGCGCTCGGGGCAGGTGACGGCGAAACGCCACTGGCGCTCTGAGCGCCCGCCGGAGGGACGGAGGCACCCACCACTCCCCTGTCGGAGGCTCCCGCGGGAGCCTCTAGAGCCCCAAGGTCTTCGCGATGATGTTCTTCTGGATCTCCGAGGTTCCGCCGTAGATGGTGGTCACCACCGCTGCGCGCAGGTGGCCCTCCATCGGGTACTCGGAGGCGTAGCCGTAGCCGCCGGCGGTCTGCACGCCGTCAAGAGCGCAGCGCTTGGCCAGCTCGGTGGCCGCCAGCTTGGCCATCGAGGCCTCCTGGGGCAGCATGCGTAAAGGGTCCTCGTCGGTAAGCCGCGCCACCCAGCGCACCAGCAGGCGGGTCTGTGCCAGCTCGGTGGCGCGGTCGGCGAAGCGGTGCTGAATGGCCTGGAAGGACCCCACAGGCCGGCCGAACTGCTTTCGCTCCTTCGCGTACTTCAGGGCATCGTCGAACGCGCGCTGCGCGATGCCCAGCGCGCTGGCGGCGAGGATGATCCGCTCCACGTTCAGCCCGGCCATGAGCTGCAGCCAGCCGTTGCCCTCGGTGCCCAACAGCGCCTCCTCGGGCACGCGCACGCCGTCGAGGTGCAGCTCGTTGGTCTCCTGGCCACCCATGGTCGGGATGGGGGTCATCGTGAAGCCCTCGGCCTCGCGCGGCACCAGGATCATCGACAGCCCCTCGTGGCGCTCGGACCCCTCGCCGGTGCGACAGACGATCAGCACATGGCTGGCGCGGTGGGCGTAGGAGCACCACATCTTCGCACCGTCGATCACCCATTCGCCCTCCTCCAGGCGGGCACGCGTCTTCAGCGATGCCACGTCTGACCCCGCGTCGGCTTCCGACATGGCGATGGCCAGCGTGCCGCCCGCGGTCACCCGGGCGAGGAAGTCCTTCTTCTGCTCGTCGGTCCCGAAGCGATTGAGCGCGCCGACCACGATCAGGGTGACCCCGTAGGCGGCCACCGGGATCTGCCCACGAGCCGTCTCCTCCAGGAACAGCGTGGCGTCGAGGAACGAGCCGCCCGAGCCGCCGTAGGACTCGTCGATCGTCAGCCCGTACCAGCCAAGCTCCCCCATGCGCGCGGCGGCCTCGTCGGAGTGATGGTCCTCCTGGCCCTCGAGCTCGAAGCGCTCGCGCTCGGCGAAGTCGCGCAGGGCGTCCACGAAGTCCCGCTGCTCGGGCGTCAGATCGGTGTCCGGGCCCACGGCGGTGGCCACTACGCCCTCACCCCCGCAGGCGCGCCGTTGCGCTGCGCCGGCGCCTCGGGCTTGAAGCGGTTGAGCTCGCGCCGGGCGATGCTCGCCTTGTGCACCTCGTCGGGCCCGTCGGCGATGCGCAGCCAGCGCCCCTGGCGCCAGGCCAGGGCAAGCGGCACGTCGTCGGACATGCCCAATGCGCCGTGGACCTGCATGGCGCGGTCGAGCACCTCCTGGTGCATCTGGGCGGCGATCACCTTGATCATCGAGATGTCCTGGCGGGCCTCGCGCTTGCCCTCGGTGTCCATCTTCCAGGCGGCGTGGAGGACCATCAGGCGTGCGGAGTCGATCTCCATGCGCGACTTGGCCACGAAGTCCTGGACGAACTGCTTGTCGGCGAGCCTGCCGCCAAAGGACTCGCGCGTGTTCGCGTGGGTGCACATGAGCTCAAAGGCGCGCTCGGCCGAGCCGATCGCCCGCATGCAGTGGTGGATGCGCCCCGGGCCAAGGCGGTCCTGTGCGATGGCGAAGCCCGCGCCCCGCGGGCCGAGCAGGTTGCCCTCGGGGACACGCGCGCCCTCGTAGCGCACCTCCCAGTGGCCGGGCCCGCTGTCGTGGCCCATCACCGCCACGGGGCGAATGCCGTGGAAGCCCGGCGTGTCGAGTGGCACGCAGATCATGCTGGCGCGTCTGTGCGGCGCGGCGTCGGGATCGGTGACCACCATGGCGATCGCCACCTCTGCGCCGTTGTAGCCCGACGTGAACCACTTGTGGCCGTTGATGACCCACTCGCGTGTGCCCCCTGGGGCATGGTCCCCGAGCTCGCCCCGGGCCGCCAGGCCGGTGGGGTCGGAGCCTGAGGTCTCGGGCTCGGTCATCGAGAAGCAGGAGCGGATCGTGCCCTCCAGCAGCGGCTCGAGCCAGCGCCGGCGCTGCTCGTCGGTGCCGTACTCGGCCAAGATCTCCGCGTTGCCGGTGTCGGGCGCCGAGCAGTTGAAGGCCATCGGCGCGACAGGCGAGCGGCCCATCTCCTCGCAGAGCATCCCATACTCCCAGTTGGTCAGCCCCGGGCCGTACTGCTCGTCGGGCAGGAAGAGGTTCCACAGGCCCTCGGCCTTGGCGCGCTCGCGAATCTCGACCAGCACGGCCGGGTATGCCACACCGGGCCGGACCTCTTCGTCGAGCGCGGCGAGCGCCTCGTCCTCGACCGAGATCACATGCTCCTCGGAAAAGCCGCGCACCCGCTCGAGCAGCGAGACCACGCGGTCCGAGGGCCGAAAGTCCATCGCCTGGCAGCCTAGCCAGCGACGTGCAGCAGCGCCCAGGCCACAACGGCGGCGGCCGTGCCGCCCCCAAGCACCGCCGCGGCGGTCCACGCCGCGCGCCGGCCATCGGTCGGCCGCCGCGAGGAATCGGGCTCGGGCTCTGGCTCCGCGAGCAGCTCGCGGGCCAGCTCGGCGCCCGTCTCGGGCACGAGCACGTCGCGCGGTCCGGCGGCGAGGAAGTCGGGCACGTCGAAGCCGGCCGTCCGCTTGAGGACGCTGGGCACGCCCTCCTCGAGGAGAAAGCCCTGAATCATCTCGGCCTCGGCCTGGTGGCGGGCCCCGGCCACCGTCACCAGCGGGCCGTCGGCATACTCGGGACGGATCTTGCGCAGACGCGCGTGCGTCTCGTCGCGCGCCGCCTCCGTCGAGGAGCCGCCCGGGAGGACCAGCGGCATCCCACAGCGAGAGCAGAAGCGCTCCTCGAGCCGGTGCGATTGACCGCACGAGGGGCAGACGAGATCCTCGGCCACTAGACGACGCTCAGCTCCTCCTCGGAGACCTTCCCATCGGAGATCCGCCAAAGGCGAATTTCCGGGTCGCCGTCCAGGGAGACGATCAGCCACAGCCAGTGGGGGTACTGGGCGAGGTTGATGTCGGTCTGCGAGGGCTCGGGCGCGCTGCGCGGGTGGGAGTGGTAGACGGCCACGCCGTGACCCTCGTCATCCCACTCGTTGGCCGTCGTCAGCGCCTTGAAGCCGAGTTCGAACCCGTAGGGCGAGTGGCGCTCGTTGTCCACGCGCACGAGCTCCTGCACCTCCCCACCCGCGGTGCGCAGCAGGCCGCAGCACTCGTTGGGGGCATCCTCGCGCGCGTGGGCGACGATCTCCTCCCAGTGCTCTCGAGCGATCCTCATCGGCGCCCTGAGGCTAGATGACCGACTGCGCGACGCCGCGCACGCGGCCGGGGGACCCTGAACGGGTGGCACAGCCTGCGTCAGACTTGCGTGCGTGGCCCGAACGACTCCCTCGAACCGACGCGAGTTCCTGCGCGTGGCCGGCCTCAGCGCCACCGCCGGCACGCTGGCGTTCGCGGGCTGCGGAGGTGATGACGACGAGTCGGCTCTCGGCATTCCCGACCCGCGCGCCACGCCGCAACGCGACCGCGCCATCCTCAACGGGGCCCTGAACCTGGAGAACACGGCGGTTGCCGCCTACACGGTGGGGCTGGCGCTCCTGCGAGGCGCCGTTCGCCGCCACGCCGAGCGATTCCTCGACCAGGAGCGCGAGCACGCCGCGGCGCTCGCCGGCCTGGTGACCCGGATGGGTGGCGAGCCCAATCGCGCGAAGCCCGCCGAGGAGTACCGGGCCGCGTTCCCACGACTAGAGGGCGAGACCGACTTCCTGCGCTTCGCCACCGACCTGGAGAACGTCGGCATCTCCGCCTATGTCGAAGGTATTCCCAAGCTCAAGGATGGCCGCCTGCGCCAGACGGTCGCCTCGATCCTCTCCGATGAAGCCCAGCACGTTACGGTGCTGCTCGGTGCCCGCAGCGACGGCCGTCCCGAGGCAACCGTGCGCGAGCCCTTCGTCACGGGAAAGGCGACGGCTTGAGCACCCCGGCCCTCACCCGCCGAGCACTCGCCGCCGCGCTGGCCGCGGGCGCGGTGCCCCTAGCGGCCGCTGACGAGGCACGTGCCCGGCCGATGGGCGATCGGGAGGTCGTCCTCGGCCTCCTCGCGCTCGAACAGCGCTCCGTGCTCGTCTACGACCAGCTGGTGCGCAGCGGGAAGCTCAGCGGGTCAGCGGCCGCCGCGGCCGAGCTGTTTCGCGGCCAGGAGCGCCGTCATGTGGATGCTCTGACCCAGGCGCTGAAGGGCATGGGCGCCACCTCCCTGCCGAAGGCGCCGAGCGCTCAGGATGCGCGCGGCGACGTCGGAGAGCTGATCCGGTTGGCGGCCGAGCACGAAATGGAGAGCATCCGCGCGTACTACGAAGCCCACGCGAAGCTCAGGTCCCCCGCCCTGCTGGCCACAGCAGCGAGCGTGATGGCCAACGAGGCCCAGCACCTGGCCGTCCTGCGCCAGCTGCTTGGCCGCGACCCTTCCCCCGTTGCGTTCGTGACGGGACGAGGTTGACGCGCAGTGACGAGGTCACTGGAAGGCGAAGTCGAGGTGGTCCAGTAGCCTCGTGAGCGTGCTCGCCTTCTTCTCAGTAGGTCCCCTCGAGATCGCGGTGCTCGCGATCATCGCCCTATTGGTGCTCGGCCCCCAACGCCTGCCCGAGGCTGCCCGATCGGTCGGCAAGGGCATGCGCGAGATGCGCGACGCCCTGCAGGGCGGCGGAGACGATGACGAGGACGACCGCCACGCCGACGACGACGAGCAGGCCGACGACGTTGAGCACGACCCGGATTCCACCGCGGACGCCGACCAAGAGCACGACCCGGATTCCACCCCGGACGCAGAGCACGACGCGGACGCCGAGCCGGCCCCAGCGCCCTCCTCCTAGCGATTTACCAGAAAGAGGCCGTTTCGATGGTCTCCTCGAGCTCCTCGAGGGGCTTCGTGTAGACCCCGGAGCTGAGGTACTTCCAGCCGTCGTCGCAGACGACGAAGACGACGTTGCCCTCGTCGAGGCCCTCGGCCACCCGAACGGCGATGGAGGCGATGGCGCCGCTCGAGACGCCCGCGAACAGCCCCTCCTCAGCGAGCAGCTTCTTGGTCCAGATCACCGAGTCCCGGTTGGAGACGAAGATCTTCCGGTCGAGCATCGAGAGGTCGATGATCGGCGGGATGAAGCCGTCCTCCAGCGAACGCAGGCCCTGGACGAGCTCGCCCTGCAGCGGCTCGGCGGCCACGATGAGCGTGTCGGGGTCTTCCTCCTTGAGGCGCCGGGCGTTGCCCATGAGAGTGCCCCCGGTGCCCAGGCCGGCCACGAAGGCCGTCACCTCGTCCAACTCCTCGAGGATCTCCACGGCGGTGCCGTTGTAGTGGGCGTTGGGGTTCGCCTGGTTGCCGTACTGGTAGGGCATGTAGTACGAAGGGTCGGCCGCGGCCATCTCGAGCGCCTTGGTCACGGCGCCGTTGCTGCCCTCCTCGCCCGGGGAGTAGACGATCTCGGCGCCGTGCATCCGCAATAGCTGCGTGCGCTCGGCGGTGACGTTGTCGGGCATGACCACCTTGACCGGGTAGCCCTTTCGCGAGCAGATCATGGCCAGCGAGATGCCGGTGTTGCCCGAGGTGGGCTCGAGGATCGTCTGGCCTGGCCGGATGGCGCCCTGGGACTCGGCGTCCTCGATCATCGCGCGGGCCACCCGGTCTTTGACCGAGCCCGTGGGGTTGTAGCTCTCGAGCTTGGCGTAGATGCGGACGCCAGGCTTGGGCGAGAGCCGCTTTAGCTCGACCAGCGGCGTGTTGCCGATGGCCTGGATGATGTCGCCATACCTGCCGCCGCAGGGCCGTGTGTCGAGGTCCGGCGCCGCCATCGCTTCAGAAAGTGTAGTGCTCGGAGGCGGCGGGCGAAACTACAACCGGGCGCCCCTACAGGCCGCCGGCCATGGCCGGCAGGATGACGAGCGTGTCGTCGGCCGTGACGTCGGTCTCCATGCCGCTCAGCACGCGGACGTCCTCGTCGTTGAGGTAGACGTTGACGTAGCGGTTCAGCTCGCCTTCCTCGCTGAAGAGCTGAGCTTCGGTGGCCGGGTGCTGGTCGGCCAGCGCACGGAGGAGCTCGCCGACGTTCTCGCCCTCGGCGTGCACCTCCTTCTCACCCTGGGTGGACGAGCGTAGGACCGGCGGGATCCTGATGGTCGGCACGGCGGCCAGCCTACCGTGCCGCAGGCGCCACTCGCCGCCGAGCTGAGCCGGCGAGAAGCCGGCGAGAAGCGAGCAGTTCAAGGAAGAGGGAGCCGGGCAGTGCTCGGCACGACCGGCTCCCGATGACGCCGAAATGCGACGCTTCGCAGCCGGCTCAGCCGGCCGCGGCGCAGAAAGCCTCGTAGTCCGGGAAGACGCCCATCTCCTCGTCGGAGATCTCGCCCGGCTCGCGCGAGCAGACCGGGCAGTCGGGATCACGGCGGACCTTGAGGTCGGTGAAGGTGGTGCCCAGTGCCTCGTAGAGCAGGAGGTGACCGATCAGCGGGTCGCCTGCGCCGGTCACGAGCTTCACGACCTCGATCGCCTGCAGCACGCCCATCACGCCGGGCAGCGCGCCCAGCACGCCGTTGGCGCCGCAAGAGGGAGCCAGCTCGGCGGGGGGCGGCGTCGGGTAAAGGCAGCGGTAGCAGGGGCCCTCGTAGGGGGCGAAGACGGAGATCTGGCCGTCGAAGCCGAGGATCGAGGCCGAGACCACCGGGATCTGCAGCCGCACGCTGGCGTCGTTGAGCAGATAGCGCGTGGGGAAGTTGTCGAGGCCGTCGACGATGACGTCGTAGCCCTCGATGATCTCCATGATGTTCTCCGCGCCGAGGCGAACCGGGTACTTGACCACCTGCACGTCGGGGTTGATCTCGCCGATCGCCTGCTCGGCGGAGTCCACCTTGGGCACGCCCACCCGGTCCTGGGTGTGGATGACCTGGCGCTGGAGGTTGGAGAGGTCGACCTCGTCGTTGTCGACTATGCCCAGCGTGCCCACGCCCGCAGCCGCCAGGTACAGCGCGCTCGGGGAGCCCAGCCCGCCGGCGCCGAGAAGCAGCACCTTGGCGTCGAGCAGCTTGAGCTGGCCCTCGAGGCCGATCTCGGGCACGAGCAGGTGGCGCGAGTAGCGCTCGCGCTGCTCGGCGGTGAGGGCGCGCGGGACCTCGACGTCATAGCCGCGGTCCTTCCAGAGGGTTATTCCGCCGGTCATCGACTCCACGGAGCCGTAGCCCAGCTTCTCCTGCATGTCGTCCGCGGCCAAGGCGGAGCGGTTGCCCGAGGCGCAGTAGAGGACGACGCGCGCGTCCTTGTTCGGCACGGCGGTCTCGATGCGGGACTCGAGGTGGCCACGGGGGACGTGGACGGCGCCAGGGATGTGAGACTGCTCGAACTCCTGCTGCTCGCGCACGTCGACGATCACCTCGCCGTTGTGCTCACCCCCGAAGAGCTCGTGCACCTCGCGCGGATCGACCTCGCGAATGCGCTCCTTGGCCTGCTTGATGAGATCGGTTCCCGAAGCCATAGCTTCAGAAAGTATAGCGGCGGAGCGCAGGCCGGGCGTTGGCCGGCCGAGCACCGCCCGCTCGAGAAAACAGCGGCCGGGCCGCCCCCTCCTGAAGGGGCGCCCCGACCGCTCAGTCACACCAGTCAAGCCCTCAAGCTCTGGAGGGATTGTCGTACAGCGGGCGTTCTGCCGATATGGGGTGTGGACCCCATCTTGGCCATGCCCCGACCGCGGATGACACGCAACGCAGACTCCCTGCTCGGGCAGGTGCTGGCGGCCAACGTCGTGCTGGTCGTGCTGACGATCCTGGCCGCCAGCCTGGCCGCGGGCCTGGACCTCAGCGTTCAGGACCAGCGCTGGGAGTTCCTCGTCCTGGCGATGGCCATGGTCCTCACGCTCGGCGTGAACATGATGATGCTCAAGCGCCGCTTCCGGCCGCTCGAGCGCCTGATCGATCGAATCGAGCGCGTCGACCCCGCAGAGCCCGCGGCGTTCGAGCCCGGCCACGAGCCCTTCGAGGAGATAGACCGCCTGGCCCAGAGCTTTCGCCGCCTGCTCGGGCGCATCGAGGAGGAGCGCCGCCGCTCGGGCCGGCTGGTCCTTCGCGCCCAGGAGGAGGAGCGCCGCCGCGTGGCACGCGACCTGCACGACGAGGTCAACCAGGCGCTGACCGCCATCCTGCTGCGCCTCGAGGCCCTTGCCTGTGACTCGCCGCCCGAGCGGGCCGGCGACGTGGCCGAGCTCAAACGCCTGGCCAACCAGGCGATGGAGGAGCTGATCGGCCTCGCCCGCCAGCTGCGCCCGGCCGCCCTCGACGACCACGGGCTGGTGTCGGCAGTCGAAGCCCAGCTCAAGCTCTTCGGCGTGCGTGCCGGCGTGCGAACCACCATGATCGCCCGCGGCGACGCCGGCGCCCTGGACAACGACCGCCAGACGGCCGCCTACCGCATCGCCCAGGAGGCCATGACCAACGCCGGGCGCCACTCCGGTGCCAGCGAGGTCGACATCGAGCTGGTGGTCGAGGCCGACGGGCGTACAGAGATGCGCATCAAGGACGACGGCCGCGGCTTCGAACCCTCGTCGCACCGAGGCGACTCCGGGCTGGGCCTGACCGGCATGGCCGAGCGCGCGCGGCTGGTGGGCGGGGAGCTCGACGTGCGCTCGGCGCCCGCAGCCGGCACCGCGATCACCCTGAGGCTGCCGCCGTGATCCGCGTCCTGATCGCCGACGACCACGGGATGGTGCGCTCGGGACTGCGCATGCTGATCGAGCGCCAGTCCGACGTCCGCGTGGTGGCCGAGGCGGGCGACGGCGTCGAGGCCCTCGAGCAGGCGCTGGCCGAGCGCCCCGACGTGGCCGTGCTCGATGTGTCAATGCCGCGCATGACCGGCCTTCAGGCCGCCCGGGAGATCCGCGCGCACGATTCGGAAATCGGGCTGGTGATGCTCTCGATGCACGACGACGACCGCTACTTCCTCGAGGCCCTCGACGCCGGCGCCACGGGCTATGTGCTCAAGAAGGCCGCCGACCACGACCTGGTCGACGCGCTGCGCACGGTGGCTGACGGCCGCCCATTCCTCTCCTCGACCGCTCAGCGCGACCTCCTGCGCGAGTGGGAGCAAGGCACTGCGGACACCGGAGACTCGCTGACGCCGCGCGAGCTGGAAGTGGTCAAGCTGATCGCCGAGGCCCACACCAACCGTCAGATCGCCGACACGCTGATGCTCTCCGAGAAGACCGTGGAGTCCCATCGAGCCAACCTGCTGGCCAAGCTCGGAATGCGTGACCGCGTGCAGCTGGTCCGCTACGCCATCCGCCGGGGGCTG
>Ga0208612_1000274_pt1 | contig 25101 bp, 28 predicted proteins | sample AntDryMetagUQ889_FD_188089 | JGI IMG/M metagenome (GOLD analysis project Ga0208612, IMG submission 188089) | Polar desert microbial communities from Antarctic Dry Valleys - UQ889 (SPAdes) | ecosystem: Environmental > Terrestrial > Soil > Desert | place: Antarctic Dry Valleys | collected 2008-12-31 | reverse complement strand
CCCGCCGTTACCGGCCGATTGCACATGGGACGACGTCTACCGGACGAGGATCACCGGCCGGCTCCAGGACGCTGCTCGGCGAGGCGAGTTCACCGACGACGACATCGCGTGGCTACAAGGGGCGGTTGAGGCGCTTCCGCGCACGACGCTCGACGTCCTGGCGGACGCCGTAGCGGGTCGTATGCCCCACGGCATCGCCCCCGACACCGCCGAGGTCGCCCGCCTCGCCGCCACGCTGCCGGCCCGGATCGCGAACCCGCTCGTGCGGCGGGCGATCTTGAGCCGTCAGGGAAGCGCGTGACCTGGCGCCTTGGAAACATCGGACGGCCAGCTGCAGGGGTCGCTGGATCGATAAAGGGACCGCCGCCGCAATCGCGGCCGGACGAAGGGCGACTTGCCTTACCACTCCACAACTGCTCCACATCTGTCGGGCGTCGCGCAGCAACTCGCCGTTGAAGTCAGATACCTCCGACTGCATTCCCGTGTGCCGGCCACGCGTGGGCCTCATCGGCTTATCCCCTATCGAACTGTCTGATGGCTGCAGTCCTGCTCGTCCCATTCAAGTCCCGCGACGCGACCCTTGCCCTAGTCCCTCCCAGCTAGCGCCACCGGTGTCCTGACCCACGATCAGGTCGCCTACCATCGGCTTTCCCATGGTCAGTCCTGCGACCGAAACTCGGCATCCTGCACAAGCCTGGTCCGGCAGCGGCCAGCTCGAGCGCCCCGCCCGGCGCATCGTGTCGCTGCTGCCCTCCGCCACGGAGATTATCTGCGCCCTGGGCCTGGCCGACCGGTTGGTGGCGGTCACCCACGAGTGCGACCACCCGGCCGATGAGCTGAAGCACGTCCCGCGTGTCACGTCGAAGCTGCTGCCGCCCGAGCTGCGACGCTCGGACGAGATCGATGCCGCCGTGCGCTCGGCGGTGACCACCGGCCACGGCCTGTACGCACTGGACGAATCCGAGATGGCTCGCCTAGAGCCCGACCTGGTGCTCACCCAAGAGCTGTGCCAGGTCTGCGCAGTCGCGTACCCACGCGTGCTCGAGGCTGCGCGCCTGGCTGGCGGTGGGTCGGGGCCGATGGTGGTCTCGCTGGAGCCGCACGCGATCGCCGATGTGTTCGCCACCATCCGGCTGGTCGCAGGGCTGGCCGGGGTGGAGGAGCGGGGGAACGCGCTGGTCGCCCGGCTGACCCGACGCCTGGACGCGCTTCAGTCGCCCGCTCGACGCCCTCGAGTGGCCCTGGTCGAGTGGCTGTCACCGCTCTTCGCACCGGGCCACTGGGTGCCGGAGCAGGTCGAGCGGGCCGGCGGGGTGTCAATCATCGGCGAGGCGGGGGAGCGCTCGCGCGAGTCAACCTGGGATGCGCTTGCCGCGGCCGACCCCCAAGTCGTGGTGCTGGGTCTGTGCGGCTTCGATCTGCCGCGCAGTCTGGACGAGTGGGCGGCGTTCCATCCGCCCGAACCCCTGAGCCGCACGCGGGCCTGGAGGGACGGCCAGAGTTGGGCGATTGACGGCTCGGCCTACGTCTCTCGCCCCGGACCGCGCCTGGTGGACGGGGTGGAGGTTCTGTCGGCCATCCTAGCCGGACGACCGGATCCGCGAGCGGTCAGGCTGCCCGCGGCACGCTAAGGACCAGCGTTTTCACAGCTTGCTCCGTGAAGAATTGAGGATCGTCCGCCTTCGCCCAGAATCGTGCTCCAGAAACCCGCCGCGGTAGGCGGTACAATCTCCCTCGGCAGCGAGCCGTTCGTCGAGTGGTCGATTGATCGATTGCGTTCGTCGAGTGGTCGCTTGACTAGGTTCCGGAGCGGTCGATTGACACCCCGGAAAACATAGGTCGCAGGTCCGCCGTCTGAGCGTGGAATACCCGGCTGAGGACCCTGATCCACTCGGTTAACTCTGGATCAGGAGATCCCCGCATCCGGGGCACGTACCTGGTGTCCGACATCGAGAGGACTCCTGCCAGGTCCCGGTCCAGCGGCCCCCGCCGCACGCAGCCGACCCACAGTAGGGCGCGTCCGATTATCAGCCGCTTACCGCCCGAACGGCTAGAGTGCAAAGAAGGTGCGCACCTTCATCGGCTTGGGCGGCAACATCGGTGAGCCGGCCGCTGCATTCCGGGCCGCGGTCGCGGAGCTGCGCGCCATCGGCCAGGTCGTCAGGGTCTCATCCCTGTACGACAGCGTGCCGCACGACCTGCCGGGCCGCCGCGATCAGCCGCACTTCCTGAACGCCGCGCTCGAGCTGGAGACCGACCTCGAGCCGACCGCGCTGCTCGCTGAGCTCAAGCGCCTGGAGCTGGCGCTCGGCCGGGACCCGAATGCTCGTCGATGGGGGCCGCGCAGCATCGACCTCGACATCCTGGTCATCGACGGCCGATGCGTCACCGATCCCGAGAACGACCTCATCGTGCCGCACCCGCGTCTCCAGGAGCGCCGCTTCGCGCTGGAGCCGGTCGCCGAGCTGGACCCGCAGCTGCGGCCCTGGCGCAACTGCTCGGACCTGCGGGTGGAGCTGACGATCTCCGATCTGCTGGCCACCGTCTCGCAGCAGGAGGTCGCGCGCATCGGCGGCCCCGGCTGGGCGGACCCGGTCTCGCTCAACTAGCGGGGGTCGGTCGAGAGCACCATCCGCGCCTACTTCGAGGCCCTCACCCGGGCCGATGTCGACGGGGTCGTCGCGCTGGACGCGAGGGGCGGCTAGAGGCGCACCTTCGGCGGGTTGCCCGGGTCCCACATGTGGACGGTGTCGATGAAGCGCACCAGGCCGCGCTTGTAGCTCATCATCAGCGAGTGGGTGCGGGCGCCGCCGCCGAAGAAGCGGACGCCGCGCAGGAGCTCGCCATCGGTCACGCCGGTGGCGCAGAAGACGACCTCCGCGCCCGAGGCCAGGTCGTTCGTCATGTAGATGCGCTCGGTGTCGTCCACGTCGACGCCCATCACCCGGGCGCGCTCCTTCTCCTCGTCCGAGCGCCACTTGAAGCGTGCCTGGATCTCGCCGCCAAGGCACTTCAAAGCGGCCGCCGACAGCACGCCCTCCGGCGCGCCGCCGATGCCCATCACCGCATGCACGCCGGTGCCCGACACCGCCACGCTGATGGCCGCGGTCAGGTCGCCGTCGCCGATGAGCTTGATGCGCGCCCCGGTGGCGCGCACCTTGGCGATGAGCGACTCGTGCCGCGGCCGGTCCAGGATGACCACCGTGATGTCCCACACCTTGCGACCCAGCGCATCCGCAATGGTCTGGAGCGTCTTCTCGACCGGATCGTCCAGGCTCACCCTGCCCGCCGCGCCCGGCCCCACGATGAGCTTGTCGAGGTACGTGTCTGGGGCGTGCATCAGTCCGCCGGGCTCCGCCGCGGCCAGCACGGCGGTCGCGTTCGGCGAGCCGGTGGCGACGAGGTTGGTGCCCTCCAGCGGATCCACCGCGATGTCCACGGAGAAGGCGGCATCGGCATTGCCGACCTGCTCGCCGATGTAGAGCATGGGCGCCTCGTCGCGCTCGCCCTCGCCGATGACGATGGTGCCGCTGATATCGGCGTCGTCCATTGCCTTGCGCATGGCGGTCACAGCCGCCTGGTCCGCCCCGTTCCGGTCGCCGCGCCCCATGAGCCGCGCGGCGGCGATCGCCCCCGCCTCGGTCGCCCGCACTGCCTCAGCGATGATGAGCTTGTCCATTGGCTCCTTCGTCAATGCGGTCAGTGCCGGAAGTGTCGACGGCCGGTGAAGACCATGGCCAGGTGGTGCTTGTCCGCCACCTCGATGGCCATCTCGTCGCGAATGCTGCCGCCCGGCTGGATGATGGCCGTCACGCCGGCCTGCGCCGCGATCTGGATGCCGTCCGGGAACGGGAAGTAGGCATCCGAGGCCATGACGCTCAAGGGCGTGCGGTCGCCGGCCTTGCGCAGCGCCACCTCGACGCTCACCACGCGGCTCGGCTGCCCGGCGCCCATGCCGATCATGGCGTGCTTCTTGGCCAGCACCACCGCGTTCGACTTCACGTGGCGCACGGCGCGCCATGCGAACAGCAGGTCGGTGAGCTCCTCCAGCGTCGGCCGTCTCTGCGTCACCGTCTGGAGCTTGTCGCGGTCCTCCTCCAGGTTGTCGAACGTCTGGACCAGCAGTCCGCCGCCGATGCGCTTGAAGTCGAATCGTCCGATACCCAGCTCGTCCCCGTCGCCGGTTGACTCCGGCACCTCCACGATCTCGAAGCCGCGCTTGGTCCGCAGGATCTCGAGGGCCTCCGCGGTGTAGCCGGGCGCCACGATGGCCTCGAAGAAGCCGGGGCGGATGGCGCGCGCGGTCTTGTCGTCGATGACCCGATTGGAGCCGATGATCCCGCCGTACGCGCTGACGCTGTCGCCCTCGAGGGCCAGTCGAAACGCCTCCGCGAGGTCCACGGTGCTCGCCAGGCCGCACGGGTTGCCGTGCTTGACGATGACCATGGCCGGCGTCCGGAAGTCGCTGGCGATGCTCCACGCCGCGTCGAGGTCGAGCAGGTTGTTGAAGCTCAGGTCCTTGCCGGCGATCTGGTGCGCGGAGCTGATGCTGCCGCCGGAATGCGCGGGATCGGTGTAGAAGGCGCCCAGCTGGTGCGGATTCTCGCCGTAGCGCAGGTCCGCCTTCTTCTCCACGACCATGGTCAGGCGGCTCGGGAAGACGGTGCCGCCGGTCAGGTTCAGGTAACTCGCGATCTGCGCGTCGTACGCGGCCGTCAGCGCGAACGCCTCCGAGGCGAGCTTCTGGCGCGTCTCGGGGCTCACCTGGCCGTGGGTCTTGATGTCGCGCATGACCGATGCGTACTGCGTCGGGCTCGAGACGGCCGCCACGCCCGGGAAGTTCTTGGCCGCCGCGCGCAGCAGGGCCACGCCGCCGATGTCGATCTTCTCGAGCGCCTGGTCGAGCGTCGTGTCCTTCTCGCGGACCGTCTTGGCGAACGCGTAGAGGTTGACGACCACGATGTCGATCTGCTCGATGCCGTGCTCGGCCAGCTGGGCGAGGTGATCGGGCTGGTCTCTCCGCGCCAGGAGCGCCGCGAAGATGGCGGGGTGGAGGGTCTTGACCCTGCCGCCCAGGATCTCGTTCGTCTCCGTGAGCTCCGATACCGGCCTGACGCCCTTGATCCCACCCTCGGTGAGGTGCGCGCGGGTGCCATCGGTCGCGAACAGCTCGGTGCCGGCATCGGTCAGGCCGCGGGCAAGCTCGACAATGCCTTCGCGATCGCTGACGGAGAGCAGGGCGCGCAATCGACGTCCTCAGGTAGTGCGGGCTGCGTTGGGCGGGTCCGCTCGGGGCTGCCGATTATATCGGTCGGCCGCTCCCGTGCCGATCGGGTTCGCCGGTGCCTGATCCGAACCCGAACTTGCCGCTGGGTGCAAGCAACTACGAGGATGCGTCCGCAACCTGGTCGCACATTGTCGTTCGCCGCAAACGGTGAGCAGCCAGCGGCTCGATTTCGCCACCCGAGAGGCTCATCTTCGTAGTTGCTGCCACCTGGCGACAATCGGCGACGAATTCCGCCGCTGCGGCAGGACGCCGGACCTGCCCACGTATCGTTGCGCAGTGACGGTTTCGATCCGCGACGCCCGACCAGATGACGCCGAGGAAATCGCCAAGGTTCATGTCGAGACGTGGCAGTCCGCGTACCGCGACATCCTGCCGGCCGAGTTCCTGTGCGGGCTATCGGCGAATCTCGACCGCCGGACGGACTGGTGGCGGGAGCAAATTGGCTCCGCCCAGCCACCTCGCCACACGTTCGTGGCTGTGGACGATGGCGAGCTGGTCGGATTCGCCGACATCGGTCCCAGCCGCGGTTCGGATGCCGATCCGCTGCGGGTCGGCGAGCTCAACGCGATCTATGTCCTGCCGAGCGCGTGGGGCCGAGGAGTCGGTCAGGCACTCATGGCCGAGACGATCGCCCGCCTATGCGCGGCAGGCTTCAACCTTGCAACTCTATGGGTGCTCGAGGGCAACCATCGCGCCAGGCGCTTCTATGAGGCCGCCGGCTGGGATGCTGACGGATCCGTAAAGGACGAGGCCATCGGCGACGTCGTAGGTCGCGAGGTCCGATACCGAATGGAGCTCAAAGATGAGCTGTAGATCTGCTCGAGGATTAGCTGGTGCGGTCTGCTTCCTGAGCGTGGTCGCGCTGGCGGGATGTGGCCTTCTTCCGGGGCCGACGGGGCTCGACCGGGGCGATCCCACGATGGCCGTCGAGTACGAGAACCGATCGGAACAGCGCTACGCACTGACGCTCGCCGAAGGGGACGTCCTTCGCGGGTATGCCGAGATCCTGCCGTGCAGCGCGAATGGAACCGGGATGAACCTGGCAGAGCCGTTCAGCGTCGGGCTCACGCGCCTCGCGCCCGGGATGGGGGAGGTCACGCAGCCGGGCCGCGAAGTGGTCGATTGGACGGCGTTCCGCGAGGCCGGCGGCGACGAGTTCGTGCTCGTGATCATCGAAGCTGACGAGACGGTGACCATCGCCACGATCGGTGAGCGGCGGTCGATCCAGGGCGGGTTCTGCCCTTGATTGCAGCTTGCGAGATCAGTCGTAGAGGCGCTCGACGACCTGCATCAGTCGCATGTCCGGTGGTGAGCCCTGGCAGTTCTTGTCGATGCTGCTGACGGCCGCATCGACGGCCTCCGCCTCCGTGGAGTTCGGCGGCATCTGTTGCGCCGTGCGGACGGCGTCGAGCCGCGTCTCGGTGAGCCACTCGGTCATCGACGCGCCGGTGCCGGCCGACCACTCGGACCAGTCCCCACACGTGGCCGTGGCCGGCTGGGCGCAGTTCTCCTCGTGGTCCTCGATAGTGCCGGATGCCGCACCGGTGCCCATGTCCAGCAGGTAGCTGTTGTCGGCGGCAACGGATTCGGCGTCGGCGACGAACAGGAGGGCGGTGCGGTCATTCGAGGTCTCGAAGACGACGTGCCTACCCGGGATCCCGCCGATACCGGGGCGGCCCACCTCGAGCACAAGGCCGCTGGACCAACCCAGGGCCATGATTGCGTGGACGTCCTCCTCCAGCAGGCCGAAGCAGCGCACCGGCTGGAGGTACACCCCGCCGCTGCCGGGACGGATGTCGAGCTGATCCTCGTAGACCTGGCGCACTCGGCGGTCACTCGCCTCCACCACGAGGAGCTCCAACGTCACAGAGGCGCCACCTTCTCGCACCCGCAGCCCCACGGCATCGCCGCCGACCATGACAACCGCGTCCTCGGGGAGCCCGAGGGCCGCCGCCGCTTCTGATCTGTCCATTCCCAGCCCGAACACGCGGCCGACATCGGCGCCGAAGGATCGGTCGCCCAGGAACAACGCGCCCGTGACCACGATGAGGACGACGGCCACCGCCGCCACGCCGATGAGGCCTCTGTGCCAGGACACGGTGCTTCCCTCCTCTGGAACGGCTATGCGCATGAGCTCGCGGACGTCGCCCGCGCGCTCCGGGGCGAGGTCGTGGCCGATGGACTCGAGGTCTGCATCGAAGCGACGCAGGAGGGCGAAGGCCCGGGCGCACTCGGCGCACGCCGCCACGTGTGCGGCCTGGTCCCGCGTCAGATCGACCTCGGCGAACCGGGCCTCGAGCACCGAGGGGGTGGTGGCGCATCGGCTCATGGCTCCAGCCCTTCGGCCCGCAGCCAGGCCGCGTGAAGCCGTTTCCGGGTGCGGGTGATGATGGTTCGCACGTTGGTGTGCGTCAGGTCCAGGAGCCCGGCGATCTCCTCGAGCCGATAGCCGTGGCCATAGTGCAGCACCAGGATGGTCCGATCCCGTGGCGCGAGCTGCTCGACGAGCTCGCGCAGGCCGACGTCGGGTGGGGCCGCGCGCCGCGGCAGGAGTGCTGGCAGCAGCTCGCGCAGGCGCCGACCACGGCGGTGATGGCTGAAGGCGAGGTTGACCGCGATGCGGGTCAGCCACGGCTCGAAGGCCGCGTCGTCGCGGAGCTGTCTGAACCGCCGCCTGGCGAGCAGATAGGTGTCCTGCACCACGTCCTCCGCATCCGCCTCGCCAACCAGCGAGGTCGTGATCCGCAGAAGCCGTTCGCGAGCCAGTGTGAAGCGAGCGTCGAAATCGGCGCGCGCATCGGTCACCGGTGACGCCTCGATGACGTCCGCGGTGCCTGCCGGCTCGAGCAAACGGCCTCTCCTCCCGTTCAGTTGCGTGTGTGATGCGCGGCCACCGAAGGATGTTGCAGCGATCCGGCAAGCAGCGCCTTCACAGATCGCTACGATTCGGGTGGATCGGGGGAAGGTCCGCCGATTGCATACCGCCCACGCAATGGCCGCTACGAGTGCCCCGTTAGCGATGTCCGACCTCTGGAGCCTGCGGCGCCGGTCCCGCCGCACCCCCGATCGCCGTGCCGAGCTGGCTCGAGTTCCCGAACGCCCGCGGGGGGTCAACCGGATCCAGCCGCTCATCGACGCGGCGCGGGCAGCCGGAGTCAGCATCGAGGAGCTGGACGAGGACCACGTGCGGCTTCGCTACGACGCGCGCGAGCGCGACCAGTGGCTGGCCATCGAGGACATCTACGAGGGCGTACACGGGCACGCGACGCTGGAGGGAGAGGGCCGCACCGAGGCGGCGCCGGACAACTGGATGGTCGTCCACTTCGACTTCTCGTCGTGCGGCACGAGCATGGCGCCGTAGCCCGACCGCGCTGGGCCGATGCTAGACTCGGCCGCCGATGAACGTCCTCACCGATCCCTTCACGCCGACGACCTATCCGGACCTGTTCACCTGGATGTGGATCGCCGGGATCCTGATCAGCCTCGGGGCGATCTTCGTGTACAACCTCGCGCAGCGCCGATACCGCCGCTACCCCGAGCTGCTGGCGCTCCACGAGTGGGTCTTCTGGCCGATCGTGACGACCTGGGGCGTCATCCCGCTGCTCGCCGTCATCGGCGTTCCGCTGCTGATCCAGCTGATCATCGTGCTCGCGGGGATGGGCCTCGCTGCCCACGCGGTCTTCGTCCGCTTTCCTCCGCGGATCGCAGCTGCGAACGGCGAGATCCAGCGCCGCCGCTTCGTCCCGCCGCCGCGCCGCGCGGCGCCGGCCCGGCCGCGACCGACTCCCTCAGGTCGCCGCCGCAAGCAGCGCTGACCCGCCCGGACAGAGACCGAGGCCCCGGCTTGCGCCGGGGCCTCGATGCCGTCGGTCAGGAGACCGCTAGAGGTACTTTGCGAACTGCCTGCTGTACAGCCAGTTGAGGTCGTCCGCGGTGTCGAGGCGATAAATTCAGGTGTGACTCGACGGCCGGTGTCGTGCCGCACCGGTTGTTTCGGCCGCCGATCCTTGACGTGCGCGGTCACGCTCAGGTACGGTCGCCACCGCAACGAAGCATCCGCAGAGGAGACGGCGACATGTCCGATACCGCAGGGACGGTCTTTCGCGCGTCGCGTCTCCGGACGGAGCTCGCGGGCTAGCATCCAGCTTCTCAACAGAAGCCGCTCGCTTGTTGGGCCGCCCGCCGGGCGGCCCAACTCATTCCTGGGCCGATGCGCGACGCAGCCGACGCCGTCCCATCACCCCGACCCAGGAGATCAGAGCGTTGTCTCGTTCCCACGACTTCCGATCCGCGCATCGCCGAGAGGCGCATCGCGCGAAACCAACGTCATTCCGCTGCGTGAACTGTCGACTCGACGTCCCGACCGATGCGCCCGGCACGCAGCACCGCAACCACTGTCCAGCCTGCCTCTGGTCGCGCCACGTGGACGACCAGTCGGGCGACCGCGCCATGCTCGACGAGTGCGGCTCCGGCATGGAGCCGATCGCGATCAGCGTCCGCGGCCGCGGGGAGTGGGTGATCATCCACCGCTGCACGGGCTGCGGCGAGCTGGACGCCAACCGATCGGCCGGCGACGACTCGCCGCTCCTCCTGCTGCGGCTGGCCGTCAAGCCGCTGGCGCTGTCACCGTTCCCGCTTGATCGGCTGGCCCTCGTGTAGCGCGGTGGATCGAGCGCGCGCCTAGTTCATCCGCTCGCGCGGGTTCGGCTGCGGGTGCTCTGTTGCGAACTTCTCGAGGTCGGCGCGCGCCTTCTCGTCCAGCTTGGGAAGCACGACGCGGGCGGTGACGACGAGGTCGCCCTTGTCCCCGCCGCGCTTCGGCAGGCCGCGGCCGGCAACGTGGATCTCCTGGCCGTTCTGGGTGTTCGGCCGGATGCGCAGCTTCACGCTGCCCGTGGGAGTCGGGACGCGCACCTCGGTCCCCAGGAGCGCCTCCGCCAGCGTCAGCGGAAGCTCGGTGTGGAGGTTGGCACCGTGCCGGGCGAAGCGCGGATCGGCCTTGACGCGAACGTTGATGAGGAGGTCGCCGCCGTCGACCGCGCCGCTGAGCTTGATCCGGGACCCGTCGCTCACCCCCGGGGGGATCTTCACGCGCAGGCGCCTGCCGTTCACGTCGACCATGCGCTCGGCGCCGGTGGTCACCTCGGCCAGCGTCACCTCGGCCGTCGCCTGCGCCGTCGCCTGGCGGGCGCGCGATCGTCCCTGGAGGTCAGCGAGGTCGACGAATTCGAACCCACCGCCGGAGCCCGCGCCGAACGGGTTCGCCCCGCCGCCCGCGGCTCCACCGCCCGCCGTTCCGCCGGCGCCGCCGAAGAACTGGCGGAAGAAGTCGCTGAAGCCGCCGAGGTCTTCCGCAGGTGACGTCCGGTACGTCCACTGCGTCCCGCCGGGTGCGCCGCCGAAGCCGGCCCAGTCGGTCGCTCCGCCGGATCCGTACCCCGTCTGCTCGTACGCCTGCCAGTTCGCGCCCAGCTCGTCGTAGCGATTCCGCTTCTCGACATCGGCGAGCACCGCGTGCGCCTCGTTGGCGTCCTTGAACTTCTTCTCGGCCGCGGCGTCGCCCGGGTTGCGGTCCGGATGGAGCTCTCGTGCGAGGCGGCGATAGGCCTTCTTGATGTCGGCCTGGCTCGCCGCCTTCGGCACGCCAAGGGTCGCGTAGTAGTCCTTGTACTCCATCGGGCCGCCTCCGGCCCTACGCCGGCTGCCCCGCCGGCGGCTGGTCCTTGGGGGTCTCGCCAGTCGCGGGGATCGGTGCCGGCTCGGCCGGCTTCCGCGCCCGCCGTGGCCGCCGCGTGACCTGGCTCTGTCGCTGCTGACGCTCGGCCTTGATCCGGGCCGCCGAACGCGGCGCCTCGATCAACGCTTCGGCAAGCACCTCATCCATGTTCTCGACCGGCACGATGCGGAGTTGCTCGCGCACCTCCTCGGGCACGTCGACCAGGTCCTTCTCGTTCCGCTTGGGGATGAGGACCGTCTTCACCCCGGCGAGGTGGGCCGCGAGCAGCTTGCTCTTGAGCCCGCCGATGGGCAGGACCCTGCCACGCAGGGTGATCTCGCCGGTCATGGCGAGGTCTCGCCGGACCGGCTTGCCCGTGAGCAGGCTCGCCATGGCGGTCGCCATCGTCACGCCGGCCGACGGGCCGTCCTTGGGCGTGGCACCCGCCGGAACGTGGATATGCAAGGTGGACTTCTCGAACGATCCGGGGTCGATCCCCAGCTCCTTGGTGCGCGCGCGGATGAAGCTCAACCCGGCGCGAGCCGACTCCTGCATCACGCTGCCGAGCTGACCGGTGAGGATGAAGTCGTCCTTGCCGTCCATGCGCGTGGCCTCGACCTGCACGATGTCGCCCCCGGCGTCACTGACGACGAGGCCGGTCACCATGCCGATCTGGTCCTCCGCCTCGAGCTCGCCATAGTCGAAGCGCGCGGGGCCGAGGTAGTCCTCGAGCTCCTCGGGCTTCACCACGACGCTCGTCTCGGCATTGCCCGCCACGCGGCGAGCGACCTTGCGGGCCACGTTGGCGATCTCGCGCTCGAGGTTGCGCACCCCGGCCTCGCGGGTGAACGCCTGGATGAGCCGTACCAGCGACGCCTCCTCGAACTGGAGGTTCTCCGCCGTCAGGCCGTGGTTCTCGAGCTGCTTCGGCATGAGGAAGCGCTCCGCGATGCGGACGCGCTCCAGCTGCGTGTAGCCGGGGAGCTGGATCAGCTCCATCCGGTCGCGCAGCGCCGGCGGAATGGTGTCGGACATGTTGGCCGTGGCAATGAAGAGCACCTTGCTCAGGTCGAACGGCACCTCGAGGTAGTTATCCGCGAAGGTGTTGTTCTGCTCGGGGTCGAGCACCTCCAGCAGGGCCGATGACGGATCGCCGCGGAAGTCCATCCCGACCTTGTCGATCTCGTCGAGCATGAACACCGGGTTCGCGGAGCCCGCGGTCTTGATGTTCTGCATGACTCGGCCCGGCAGCGCGCCGATATACGTGCGCCGATGGCCACGGATCTCCGCCTCGTCGTGGATGCCGCCGAGGCTCATCCGAACGAACTTGCGGCCCATCGCCCGCGCGATGCTCTTGCCGAGGCTCGTCTTGCCGACGCCGGGCGGGCCCACGAACAGGAGGATGGGGCTGCGGATCTTCTCGGCCAGCTTGCGCACGGCCATGTACTCGACGATGCGCTCCTTCGGCTTCTCGAGGCCCCAGTGATCCTCGTTGAGGATCTTCTCGGCCTCGTCGAGGTCAAGGTTGTCATCGGTCTCGATGCCCCATGGCAGGCTGACCAGCCAGTCGACGTAGGTGCGGATGACGCCCTGCTCCGGTGAGGCGCTCGGGATGCGCGAAAGACGGTCCACCTCCTTGAGCGCCCGGGCCTTGACCTCCTCGGGCATGCCCGATGCCTCGACCCGCTCGCGCAGGTCGCTGGCCTCGGCGACGGCGGGGTCGTCCTCGCCGAGCTCCTTCTGGATGGCCTTCATCTGCTCGCGCAGGATGTACTCGCGCTGGGTCTTGTCCATCTCGGACTTGACCTCGCTCTGGATCCTGCCCTTGAGCTCGAGGACCTCGATCTGCTTGGCGAGGAACTGGCTCGCGAGGCGGAGCCGATCGGCGATGTCCACCGTCTCGAGCAGCTCCTGGCGCTGCTCCGTGGTCATCTCGGGGCTGTAGGCGGTCATGTCGGCGAGCAGCCCGCCGTCGGTGATGTTGCGGGCGGCCACGGCGACCTCCGGCGGCACGGGCGCTCCGGAGTTCACGTACTGCTCGATCTGGGCGTGGATCGAGGCCATGAGCGCCTCGACCTCGAGCGTCTTCTCGGTCGCGTCGTCGATGATCTCGACGCGCGCCTCGAGGTGCGGCTCGGTCTGGAGCAGGTCGAGCAGCCGGATCCGGCGCCGGCCCTGGACGATGGCGCGGATGGTGCCGTCCTGGAGGCGGATTACCTGGGCGATCTTTGCCAGCGTGCCGATGGTGTAGAGCTCGTCGACGCTGCCGATCTCCTCCTGCTCGCTCGAGCGCTGGGTGACGAGCGCGACGGGCTGGGAGGTGCGCACGGCGCGGTCGAGCGCCTTGACGCTGCGGTCGCGGCCGACCTGGAGCGGGACGATCATCTCCGGGAAGATGACGGTGTCGCGAAGCGCGACCAGCGGGAGCACCTGGAGCTTGTCGAGCTCCTGGTCCTCGTCCGCCTCGTCGGTCGCGGGCTGTGGGATGTCGGGTGTCTCTTCAGTTGCCACTGGGATCTGCTCCTCGGGTCGTTGCCTCGACGAGCTCCGGCTCGTCGGTCGCTTCTGCGAAGCGCTCCACATCGGCCTCGTCGAACAGATCGTATACCCGGATCTTTCCGAGCTCCTCGAGCTGAAGGATGACCCGGACGCCTGCGAGGTTCACTCGATGGCGCCGCGTCATGAAGCGGATGATTCGAACGCGCTTGATGTCCGCCTCACTGTAGAGACGGAGGTTGTTACGCCGCTGCGGGCAGAGAAGGCCCTCCTCCTCGTAGATCCGCAGGGTCCTCGGGTGCACGCACGCCAGCTCGGCGGCGATGCTGATGATGTACCGCGGCCTGTTCAGGGCGTCACGCGGAACTCCCGTGGGAACCGGCGCGACGCGTCGCATGCGGTGCATTGGGTGACCCTAAACCCTGACAACACCATTGTCAAGGTTAGTGACAGCGACGAGGACCGTTGAGCGCGGCTACTCGCCGATGAGCACGGCCCGCAGCTCGGCCTCGCGTTCGGCGGACGTCACCGCCAGGAGCTTGTCGCCGACACGCAGCGTGGTGTCGCCTCGCGGCGACTGCGCCCGCTCGTCGCGGATGAGGACGGCGATCATGCTGCCCTCGGGCAGCTTGATCTCGCGAAGCTCGCGGCCGATGGCCGGGGAGTCGGCGTCCAGCTGGGCCTCCACGATCTGGACGTCCCCGCCCTCGAGCTCGGCCAGGTGCAGCAGGTCGTGGACCGGGATCTCGTGCTCGATGACGGCGAGGATCGCCCGCGTCGGGCTGACCGTCTCGTCGATCGCCAGCTGCCGGAACAGCTTCTCGTTCTTGGGATCGTTGACGCGGGCGATGGCGCGGGGGACGTTGAAGCGCATCTTGGCGACCTGGCAGGCCGCGAGGTTGACGGCGTCGTCGCCGGTCACCGCGGCCATGATGTCGGCTCGGCCCATGCCGGCCTCGCCCTGGTATCGGCCCTCGCAGCCGTCGTTGGCCACGACGATGCTGCCCAGCTCATCGGCGATCAGGCGCGCGCGGCTGACGTCCTCCTCGATGACGACCACCTCGTGGCCAGCCGCCAGCAGCTCCTTGGTGAGGTAGTAGCCGACGTTTCCGCCGCCGATGACGACCACGTACATGACTAGAGGCCGCCGTCGCGGCCATCGGCCGGCTGGAGCACGGATGGCTCGGCGTCGGGCTCGTCGTCGGCGCCCAGGGCCGCGCGCGCCTCGTCCGCGGCAAGCGATCCCTTCGGCGGCGCGCCACGCAGCGGCTCGGCGGTGGCCGCCTCGACGAAGCCGTTCGTCGCCTCGGCCCCCTCGAGCGCGGCGACCACGAGCGCATTGCCCAGGATCGACGTGCGCGAAATCGTCTCGATGCCGAGCGCGCGGTACGCCTCGCCGCGCAGCGGATCGTTGATCTTGGCGATCACACGTGGCACGCCGAAGGTGTGCTTGCCGAGCTGCGCCGCGAGGGCATTGCGGTTGTCACCCTCGGTCAGGGCCATGAGCACGTCGGCCTGCTCGGCGCCGGCCGCGCGCATGACGTCCTCATCGGTCCCGCTGCCGCGAACCGTCTCGCCGCCGAAGCTGCTGGGCAGGCGGTTGAAGGCGCGCGGGTTGGCGTCGATGACCGTGACGTGCTCGCCACGGCGGTCGAGCTCGGATGCCACCCATGCCCCGACGCGGCCGCTTCCGACGATGATCACCCTCATGGCGTGTGAGCCAGCTCCTTCGTTTCGGCGCGCAGGCACCAGACCGGCGCAGTGGAGTTGCGCATGACATACGGGACCGTGCGTCCCGCGTCCCATTGTCCCCCGAATCGCTTCTTGTAGCGAAGCCCCATCAGGATAAGGTCGGCGCCGAGCTCGTTGGCCTCGTCCACGATCGCCGGGCCGGCGGCCCGCGCCTGAACGGTGCTGGTGCGCACTCGGACGCCGCGCTCCTCGAGAGCCGTCTCGGCACGCGACAGGATCTCGTCGGCGCGCGCCACCGCCGCCTCGTCCTCCGCGTCCAGGTTCCGGTCGAACGGCACCTCGATCACGTTGAGGAGGGATGCCTCGCCGCTCTGGCCGGTCGTCAGCAGCAGGCTGACGACCTTCAGCGCCGGCCCGTCGACCGCCTCGTCACCGATGATCGGCACCAGGATTCGGGTGTAATCGGAAGCGGCGGCGCGCTTGTCGCCGCGACGGAAGAAGCTCATGGCGCCGGATATCGTACGGCCCACGGGCCGCGGGCGGACGCCGCCGCCGCGTCAGCGGCCGTAGCTCAGCCGCTCCACGAGCCGGGCGGGAAGCTTGCGCTCACGCATGAGCTGCTGCGTGCGCCCGACCTCGTACGGAACCCTGCGGAATTCGACCGAGTCCGAGCCTGCCCCGTCGCCCAGCTCGAGGAGCGCGTACGCCGCGTCCGGGATCCCATCGCGCGGCTGCCCGACGCTCCCCGGGTTGATGAGCGAGCGCCCGCCGTCGAGCATGGTCGCCGGCCCGGGGTACCCGGGCATGGTCTCGATGCTTCCTTCGAGCTCCCGGTACACCACCGGCAGATGCGTGTGGCCGAAGAGGCAGAGCCGGGTCTCGAAGGCGCCGAAGTTCTCGCGGGCGATGCCCGGACTGGCGATGTACTCCCAGACCGGGTCGCGCGGCGAGCCGTGCACGGCGGTCACCTCGCCGTCTCGCCGCACCTCAGGAAGCGTGGCGACGTAGGCGCGGGAGTTGTCGTCGATCACGCCGCGCGTCCACTCGATGGCGGCGCGCGCGTCAGGGTTGAAGTACGCGACGTCCACGATCTCGATGGCGGCGCCGTCATGGTTGCCGAGCACGCTGCGTGCGCCCATCTCCTGGAGCGCGACGATCACCTCGTTCGGCTGCGGGCCGTAGCCCACGATGTCGCCGAGCACCCAGACCTCGTCGACATCGGGGAAGTCCGCTCGCACCGCCTCGAGGGCAGCCAGGTTGGCGTGGATGTCCGAAAGGACGGCGATGCGCATGCGATGGGGGAGTATACCGACGCCCCTTCGGAGCGGCCGGCGGGGCGTCGGCCGAGATCCCGCGGCCTACCACCCGAGCGCCCTGCGGGCAGGCTCGCCCGGCCTCCGGGGATAGCGGGACGGTGTCGGGCGGTCCTTCGGCACGACGACGAATCGATGGTCGCCGAGGGCGGCCACGCCGGTCGGATGGATAACGGGCCGGCCACCCCCGAGCAGCTCCGCTGCCACCGCACCCCGAACCACCTCATCGTCGTCGGGCGCCAGCGGTCCCTTCCAGGCCAGGAGGACGCCGCCCACCGCGGTCAGCGGCAGGGCGTACTCGACGAGCACCGGCAGTGCGGCACATGCCCGCGCGGTCACCAGCCCGTACCGCTCGCGATGCACGCGGTCTCGGCCGAGCACCTCCGCGCGCTCCGCGACGACGCTCACCGAGCGGAGCGGAAGCGCCTCGGCGAAGCCTCGCATGGCGTCGCACTTCTTGCCGACGGAGTCCACCAGCGTCCAGGCGATCCCCGGACGGGCCAGCGCGAGGACCAGGCCCGGGACGCCGCCCCCCGAACCCAGGTCGAGCGCGACGGACGCGCCAAGAGAATCAATCAGCGGCAGCGCGCTCAACGCGTCGAGGAGGTGGAGCCGCGCGATGGCCTCGGGCTCGACGACGCGCGTCAGGTTGAGGCGCGCGTTCGCATCCAGCAACAGGGCCACGTACCGCTCGACGTCATCGGCGAAGCCGGCAGGGAGTGTCGCCCCGATGGCGGGCGCATCGGTCTCGAGCAGGCGCTCGAGAGCCTCGCGCGCGGCGCGCGCATCGGCCAGGTGAGCCGGGGACAAAGAAGATGCTCCTCCGAGCGGCCTTTCGGTCTTCCCGCGAATGATCTTGACAGCCGGCTTTCACATCGGCCCCGATCACCCGCAGTTACCGTACTCGGTCGCTCGCAGAAGCAGGACGGCCAGCGTAGCAGGGAGCCGATGTGGACGAACGACGAGGTTTTCCACTATCTGTGCGCGATGTGGACGATCTGTGGATAACCAGCCGCATATACTCGGAATCGATGGCGTTCAGGTCCCTGCCGGAGGCTACGATCGAGGCTGAGTGGCGTTTCGCATGACCTCGGACTCGCCACCCCGCTTCGCGCACGACAGCGAGGCGGAGCTGGCGAGGATCCTGGACTTCTACGGGATCGAATGGCAATACGAGCCCGACGTCTTCCCCATCTCCTGGAACGCCGACGGAGCGGTCGTCGAGTCGTTCGCGCCCGATTTTCACCTGCCGCAGATCGGGCTCTATCTCGAGCTGACGACGCTCAAGCAGTCCCTGGTGCGGCGCAAGAACCGCAAGCTGCGCTGGATGCGCGAGCTGTACCCCGAGGTGCGGGTCAAGCTCTTCTACGCCCGTGACTTCCGAGCGCTGATGCACAAGTACCGCCGGATCGACTTCCTGACCGATATCACCGCCTCCAACGGCAGCAACGGGACGGGTGACGGCAACGGCAAGCCGAGCGGGATCCTCCCGGTAGCCGGGTGAGCCTGCACGGGGACGTCGAGGAGGTCCTGCTCGACGCCGATACGATCGCCGCGCGCGTCGCCGAGCTCGGCGCCCAGCTCAGCGCCGACTACGCCGGGCGCAATCCCGTGCTGCTGAGCGTCCTGAAGGGCGCGCTCGTGTTCCTCGCTGACCTCATGCGCACCATGGACATCCCGTCGAGCATCGACCTCATGGAGCTGTCGAGCTACGGCTCCGGGACCGAGACGAGCGGCCAGGTGCGGATCCTCAAGGACCTCTCGGCCTCGATCGAGGGCCGGGACGTGGTGATCGTCGAGGACATCATCGACACCGGGCTCACCCTCAACTACCTGTTGCGCTACCTCGCCGAGCGGCATCCGGCCTCGGTCAGCGTGTGCTGCCTGCTCGACAAGCCCGCGCGGCGCCTCGCCGACATCGAGATCGACTACCGCGGCTTCACCATCGCCGACCGCTTCGTGGTCGGCTACGGGCTGGACTTCGACGAGCGCTACCGGAACCTGCCGTACATTGGCGTCCTCAGGCCAAGCGTCTACGGCGCCGTCGCGCCGGAGTAGCCGATGCAGGGCGATGGCGGCCGCTCCCGGCTCCTCGTCCTGCTCGGGGCGCTGGCCATGATCGGCTCCGGCTTCCTGCCGTGGTGGCGGGCGGGTGGCGAGGAGATCTCCGGCGTGCTGGTGCCGGCGCAGGAGGGTATCGGTCTGGCGGGCCCGGGAATCCTGATCTACGGCGCGGCGGTCGCGGCGCTGCTCATCCTCAACGTGGGCTACATGCGTGGCCGCTGGGGTTTCTTCCTGGACGCTCCGGTCACCTACCTGGTCCTCGGTTTTGTGGCCGCGGCGGCACTCGTCTTCCGCGGCTGGGAGCTGTGGTCGGTCGGCTATGTCCCGCTTCCGCAGAGCTCGCCGGGCCTGGCTGTCGCCACCGTCGGGATCGGCCTGCTCCTTTACGGTGCGGGCACCGGCTTCGGCGCGGCGCGGCGTAACTGATCAGCGGACCGGAGGCAGGATGAGCGGCGAGAGGAGGATCCAGCCGATCACCACCGCCGCGATGAGCGCGAAGACGATGAGCATCGGGCGCAGGTCCGGCCGGTAGTCGCCCGGGTTCCGGCGGGCAGGCGGGCGGTCGTCCGCCATCGGCTCAGATCTCGCCCAGGTAGGCCTGGCGGACCTGCTCGTTGGCGGCGAGGTTGGCCGCGGTGTCGGCGAGGATGATCTTGCCCGTCTGGAGCACGTAGCCGCGATTGGCGACGTTGAGCGCCATGAGGGCGTTCTGCTCGACCAGGAGGACGGTCACGCCCTGCTGGTTGATCTCGCTGATGATCTCGAAGATCTGCTCGGTGAGGATGGGCGAGAGCCCCATGGACGGCTCGTCGAGCAGCAGGACCTTCGGGCGTGCCATCAGCGCGCGGCCCATGGCGAGCATCTGCTGCTCGCCGCCGGACAGCGTCCCCGCCTTCTGCGTGCGTCGCTCCCTGAGGCGCGGGAAGAGCTCGTAGACGCGCGCCACGTCGTCGTCGATCTTCTGGCCGGCACGGCTGAAGGCACCCATCTGGAGGTTCTCGAAGACCGACATGCGGGTGAACACGCGCCGTCCCTCCGGCGACTGGGAGATTCCGAGCCCCACGATCTCGTGGGCTGGGTGCTGGTGAATGTCTGTCCCCCGCATGCGCACGGCTCCGCTGCGTGGCCGGTGCGTGCCGCTGATCGCGCGCAGCGTCGTGCTCTTGCCCGCGCCGTTGGAGCCGATGAGGGTCACGATCTCGCCCTCCGGCACCGTGATCGAGATGCCCTTGAGCGCCTCGATGTTGCCGTAGTAGACGTGCAGGTCCTCGATCTCGAGGAGAGGAGCCTCCGCGGTGGTCGCATCGGTCATGCCGTGGCCTGCTTCCCGAGGTAGGCCTCGATGACCTTCGGGTTGGTGCGGATCTCCTGCGGCGTCCCCTCGGCGATCTTCTCGCCGTAGTCGAGGACGGTGATGCGCTCGCTGACCCCCATGACCACCTTCATGTCGTGCTCGATGAGCAGGATGGTCAGCCCCAGCTCGCGTCGCAGCTTGGCGATGAGGTCGGTCATCTGCCGCGTCTCCATCGGGTTCATGCCGGCGGTCGGCTCGTCGAGCAGCAGGAGCTTCGGCCCGCTGGCCAGGGCTCGCGCGATCTCGAGCCGCCGCTGATCGCCGTACGGGAGGTTCTTGGCGAGATCCTCGGCGTAGCGCCGCGAGAGTGAGACCATGTCCAGCAGCTCGAGCGCATAGGCGCGCGAGCGCTCCTCCTCCTCGCGCACCGAGCGGAGCCCCAGGATCGCCTGCCACCACTGGGACTTCATCCGCACGTGGTGACCGACCAGGACGTTGCCGATGACGGTCATGTTCTGGAAGAGCCGGATGTTCTGGTACGTGCGCGCCATTCCCAGCTCGACGACGTCGTGCGGCGCCAGGCCGCCGAGCGGGATGCCGTCGAAGACGATGGTGCCCTCGGTCGGCTCGAAGAAGCCGCTGATCTGGTTGAACAGCGTGGTCTTGCCGGCGCCGTTCGGACCGATGATCGACACGATCGACCGGCGCGGGATGTCGAAGTCGATGTCCTTGTTCGCCACGAGGCCGTCGAAGCGCTTCGTCAGGCCACGCACCTCGAGGATCATGCCCTGCTGCGCGTCTGGCTCCTCGCCGTCGGGCTGCGCGGGTGTGGTGACGGGCGCGGTCACGCCGTGGCCTCGCCCGATGCGGCCAGCTGCGGCCGGTCGTCAACATCCACGTCCTCGTGCAGCTCGGCACGCCGAGTCTTGCTCGGGAACAGGCCCTCCGGCCGCAGGATCATCATCGCCACGAGGGCGGCGCCGTACACCAGGAATCGATACTCGCCGAACTCCCGGAGCGCGTCCGGAAGGCCGACCAGGATCAGTGCGCCGACGATGACGCCGCGGATCGTACCCATCCCGCCCAGGATGATGATCGCGAGCACGGTGATCGAGACGATGAGCAGGAACGAGCCGGGGAAGACGGTCCGCAGCTGGACCGCGAAGAGCGCCCCCGAGAGGCCACCAAGCGTTCCGCCCAGCGCGAACGCGAGCAGCTTGTAGTTCGTGGTGTTGACGCCGGTGGCCTGCGCCACGGACTCGTCCTCGCGCAGCGCGTTCCAGGCCCGGCCCGTGCGCGAGTTGGAGAGGCGCCAGGCGACGAACGCGGCGAACGCGGCGAAAGCCATCACGGGGTAGAAGTACTCGCCCGGACCGGTCAGCTCGCCGAGGACCGGGAGATGGAGGTTGGGGAGCCCCACCACGCCGTTCGGGCCTCCCACCCAGTTCCGCAGCGCGTCGGAGCCGAACAGGATGCGCGCGATCTCGCCGAATCCGAGCGTGACGATGGCGAGGTAGTCACCCCGCAGCCGCAGCACCGGCGCGCCGATCAGGATGCCCACCAGCGCGGTCACCAGCATCACGATGGGGATGGCCAGCCAGAACGCCCACTCCGGGCCCACCAGCGCAGTGATCGGTCCGTCGAGTGAGGAGGACGGTGAGATCAGGATCGCCATCGTGTACGCGCCGACGGCGTAGAAGGCCACGTACCCGAGGTCGAGCAGCCCTGCGTAGCCGACGACGATGTTCAGCCCGAGCGCGAGCATCAGGTAGAAGCCGACGTTCACCAGGACGAGGCTGACGAACCCGGTCGAGATCTGCGGCAGGATCAGCAGGGCGGCGATGCCGATCGCGGCGAGCGCCAAGCCGACCCGACGACGGTGCTCCGCGGGCATCGACCGCATCCGGTCCCGAAGCGGAGCGGCAGGACGCCCCCAGGCCCACGAGAGACCCACCACCAGCGCCAGCGTCAGTGCGGCGGCCGCCTGGCTGAGGCCTCCCGCGGAGAAGAGGAAGTCGCGCACGGCATCGAGCTCGAGGCCCGCGAGGATGGGATCCACGATCGGCTTGAGCAGCGCCAGGAGCAACACGATTCCGATTCCGGACAGGATCGCGCGGCGGTCACGGCTGTCGAGCAACTGGATTGCACCCCCGATGGCGCCCGCGACAGTCGCGACGATGGTGAGGAGAATCGGGCCGACGACCGGCCCCTGCTCGAAGGTCAGGATGTCGACCAGCGTCGGCGTCACCGGGATGAAGACGCCGTTGAGCGGAACGGCGTTGGCAATCAGGGTGAAGGCGGCGAGCAGCACGCCGCCCACCAGCCCGCTCAGCGCGGCGCAACCCACGGCAAGGGCGCCGGACGCGTTCGTGGTGGCGGAGCGCAGCCGGCTCGCGACGGTCATCCCCGCGAGGAATGGCACCGCGGCGAGCATGACCAGGCCCAGCGTCACGATGCCCGGACCTTCGCCACCGACGCCGGCGATCAGCGGACGCGCGGCGAATGCGCCGACCAGCCCGACCATGCACATGTAGACGGTCGCGGCGCCGACGACGCCTCCGACCAGGATCGCACGCCGCACGGCAGCCCGGGCGAGTGGCTCCATGGCTATACGTTCTCCTTTCGCCCGAACAGCCCGGTGGGACGGAAGATCAGGACGAGGACGAGGACGCTGAAGGCGACGACGTCGCGCAGCTGGTTCGGCGACGGCACCCCGAGGCCGAAGAGGAGGAGAGACGGCCCCACGTTCTCGAGGATGCCGATGAGGATGCCGCCGACCACGGCGCCCGTGACACTCCCGATGCCGCCGAGCACCGCCGCGGTGAACGCCTTGATGCCGGGCAGGATGCCCATGCCGAAGTCGACCCGGTTGAAGAGGAGCGAGTAGAGCACGCCGGCGGCGCCTGCCAGCAGGCCGCCGATCGCGAAGGTGATGACGATGGTGCGGTCGACGTTGATGCCCATCAGCGCAGCGACGTCCTTGTCCTCGCTCACCGCTCGCATCGCCCGCCCGGTGCGGGTGCGCTCCACGAAGTAGAAGAGGAGAGCCATCAGCACGAGCGCCGCGACGATGGTGATGATCTCGATCCGCTGGAACGAGAAGCCGAAGATGTCCACCCGGCCGGAGAGGAGCTCGACCGGCGGATAGCGTCGGGTGCGTGACCCGAACATGCCGAAGGCGGTGTACTGGAGGAACAGGGACGCGCCGATGGCCGTGATGAGCGGCACCAGCCGCGGCGCTCGCCGCAGCGGCCGGTAGGCGACCCGCTCGAGCACCAGCGCAACGAGCATCGACGTCAGCATGGCCGCAGCGAACACGCCGAGGAGGCCGAGCAGCGGGTAGGTAACCAGGAAGCCGTCCGCGCTCAGGAGCGCGTTGGCAACGAACATTCCGGAGAAGGCGCCCAGCATGAACACCTCGCCGTGGGCGAAGTTGATCATGAGCAGGACGCCGTAGACCAGGGTGTAGCCCAGCGCGATCAGGGCGTAGATGGCTCCCTGGCTGAGCCCGGCGGTCAGGAGCGTGATCCAGGTCCCGCCGCTGAGGCCGCCGGAGGAGAGGGTGGCCCAGGCACCGACCACGACGCCGGCGACGATGCCGATGCGCAGCGCCCAGAGGACGACGCCCAGCAGCGTGAGGCGCTCGGGCCGTTTGAGCATCAGATCCTCCGAAAAGACCGACGCGGGTGAGCCGAAGCCGGCTCACCCGCGCACGGATGTCAACGAACGGTGGCCGCTACTCCGGCCAGATCACTTCGAACGCGCCGTCCACGATCCGTGAGACGGTGATGGCCGGATCGGCGCAGTCGCCGAACTCGTCACAGGTCAGTGATCCGGTGAGGCCCTCGAAGCCCGAGGTGGCCAGCATCGCATCCCGGAATGCCTGACGCGGGATGTACAGGGTCCCGTCGTCGCCCTCGATTCCGACCTCCTCGGCCGCCGCGATCATCATGTTGACCGCGTCGTACGCGTGGCAGTGGAACACCGAGAGCGGCTGATCCTCGCCGGACAGCTCGTCGTAGGCCGGTCGGAACTCGTCGTCGTACTCGTCGCCGGCGCATGCCGGTCCCGAGGCGATCATCCCCTCCGCAGCCTCACCGGCCTGATCGATCAGGTCCTGAAGGCCAAGGAGGCCGTCCGACGCCGCAAGCTGCGTGTCGTCGAGCTCCGGGAACTCCCGGGCCTGCTGCGTGATCAGCGTGCCCTCGGGATGGAAGACCGGGTAGTAGAGCAGGTCCGGTGCGGTATCCGCGATCGGGGCCAGCACACCGGTGAACTCGGTATCGCCAACGGCGACCGCCTGCTGCGAGGTGATCTCGCCGTCGCACTGGCTGGCGAACTCCTCCTCGAAGACCGCACGCAGGTTATCGGCGTACGTGCTGCCGTCGTGGATGGTCGCCGCCGTCGCAAAGCCCTGCTCGCAGGCGTACGCCGCCATCGCGGCGCCCTGGATCAGGTCGTTGTGCGCAGTGCGCATGAAGAACTCGCCCGCGTACTCCGCGTTCTCCGGATCGGTGAGAGTCGGGCTTGTGTTGGACGAGGAGATCAGGACGATCCCCTCCTGGGCGAGGACCGGAGCGGCCGGCACGGCCGTTCGTGAGCAGGTCGTGCCGAGGACCGCGAGAAGGTCGCCTTCGGCGACGAGCGCCTGGGCGGCTGTCTGGCCGGTGGCGGCGTCGCCGCAGCCGGCATCCTCGTGCACGAACTCGATCTCGCGGCCGAACAGGCCACCGTCCTCGGACTTCTGGTCCGCGGCGACCTGGGCGCCGTACTGGCTGTCGAGGCCGAGCGCCGACGTGTCTCCCGTGATCGAGAGGGCGGTGCCGATTCGGATCGCATCGCCTTCCGCGACCTCGAGGCAGCCGAACTCGTCGGCCTCACAGGCCGCGGTCGGGTCTTCCCCGCCTGCCGCCTCGCTCTCAGCCGGCTCGCTGGCAGCATCCGTCTCGGCGACGTCGGGGCTCGCCCCCGTGTCGCTCGGCCCGCATGCGGCCAGGACGAGCATCAGCACGAAGAGCACCGCGCTCCATCGCATGTACTTCTGCATCTGGGTCTATCTCCTCCAGTGTTGTGCTCGGGGGAGTCGCGCACACGCGGGCCCGGCGTATCAAAGGTGCGCGGCATCATAGCGGCGCGCCCCTCCCGGACGCAAGACGTCCGAGTGCTATCCTTACCCCGTCGTCGCGTGGGTGGTTCACCCAATGCGCGGCCATTCCGAGGTTGACCGGCCCAGGGGATC
>Ga0208612_1000273_pt1 | contig 25119 bp, 36 predicted proteins | sample AntDryMetagUQ889_FD_188089 | JGI IMG/M metagenome (GOLD analysis project Ga0208612, IMG submission 188089) | Polar desert microbial communities from Antarctic Dry Valleys - UQ889 (SPAdes) | ecosystem: Environmental > Terrestrial > Soil > Desert | place: Antarctic Dry Valleys | collected 2008-12-31 | reverse complement strand
CCCGCCGGCGGCCAGCAGCACTGCCGCAAGCGGCACGCTGCGCCCGCCGATCTCGGCCGGTCGGCCGCTGCGCGGCGCGGACGCCGTGCGGCGCGCGCGCGAGCGCTCCAGTGACTGCTCCCACACCTCGGGGGAGCCCAAATCCCTCTGCAAGTCCAAACCGCCTTACCTGTTGCCTTGACGCCTGCGGGGTTAGCTGACGGGCTCGCGGCTCGCGCTACGCTCGGCCCTCGGGTCGGGCGATTCGCCCCTGCAGAACGAGTCCGCATTTGGGTCCCCCGCTCACCGCGCCCTGAGGCCACGGCGACTCGGCGTCCTTGAGACCGTCGTTCTATCAACCGAAACTCCTGCAACCTGCAGGATTCCTTGCACTCGAGCGCTCTGCAGCAAGCGACCCATCGACTCAGGCCTCGCACCCCGGCGGCCGATGCATGGTCGATGACCGCCCTCCCGACCGCCATCTTCCTTCTCGTCGTCGCGCTCTGCGTGCTGGCAACGCTGCGCCGCCGCCGCCGTGCCGCCGAACTGGTCGTCCGCCTGCGAACCGGGCTGAAGCTGGCCGCCGAGGCTCAGCAACATGAGTGGCGCGTGGAGCGCCGCTACACCGACGACCCCGCGCGCTTGGTGCACCTGCGCCCTACGCTGCAGCCCTACCTCCAGGCCAAGGGCGCCGTGTGGGAACTCTCGGTCACCGACGACGGCTCGGGCTTCGACCTCTCGGTGATGACCGGGGCCGTCAGGCCCCGCGGCCTGATGCCGGGACGCTCGAAGGTGCTCGGCTGGCGGCACCTGCTGGCCGCCCACGGCGACTCCGGGCAGATCAGCTACGAGTCGCTTCTGTAGGGCTGCAGACCGCCGAGGTAGTGACCGGGGCCGGGCTGGGAAGGCCCTAGACCAGCTCCAGGAAGACCATCTCCGTCGAGTCCGACCGGCGGGGCCCCAGCTTCAGGATGCGGGTGTAGCCGCCGTTGCGGTCCGCGTAGCGCGGCGCCAGCTCCTCGAAGAGCCGGTAGACGATGAACTTGTCCTGGCCCAGGCGGGCCATCGCCTGGCGCCGGGAGTGGGCATCGCCGCGCCGCGCCAGAGTGATCAGCCGCTCCAGCTCGGGCTTGACCGCCTTGGCCTTGGCCTCGGTCGTCTGGATGCGCTCGTGCTCGATGACCTCGCGCGAGAGGTTCATCATCAGCGCCTTGCGGTGCGAGGCGCTGCGGGAGAGCTTGCCCTTTTGCTTGCGGTGACGCATGGTCTGGCCGGAGAGACTACGCGGGCCTCAGGTTCAGGCCGCGCACCTCGAGCGTCTCCTTGACCTCTTCGATCGACTTACGGCCGAAGTTCGGAATGGCATTGAGCTCGGACTCCGACTTCTGCACGAGGTCACCGACCGTCTGGACGCCGGCGCGCTTGAGGCAGTTGTAGGACCGAACGCCCAGCTCGAGCTCCTCGATCAGGATGTCGTCCATTCCGTCGGCCGAGCGCCCGCCGCCGCCCACGGGCACGCCGGGCACGCCGGAGTAATCGCCGTCGCCGAGCATGCTGGCGCCCTGTTCGCGCAGGGCATCGACGCGCTCGGGCTCGGTGAAGATCGCCAGGTACTTGATGAGGATCTCGGCCGCCTCGCGCAGGGCGGCCTGGGGGTCGACCGAGCCGTCTGTCTCGATGTCGAGGTGCAGCTTGTCGTAGTCGGTGCGCTGGCCGACGCGGGCTGCCTCGACCTCGTAGGCCACGCGCTTGACCGGCGAGAAGATCGAGTCGATGGGGATGACGCCGATCGGCTGGTCGGGCGTCTTGTTGTCCTCCGCCGGCGAGTAGCCGCGGCCGTGCCCGACGGTGAGGTAGATCTCGAGCTTGGTCTTCTTCTCGAGGGTCGCGACGTGCGCCTCAGGGTTCAGCACCTCCACGCCCGAGGGCAGGTCGATGTCCCCCGCGGTGATCTCACCGGGACCGGTGACCACCAGCGGCGCCTCGATCTCCGCGGCGTCGGAGTGCATGCGGCAGACGATCTCCTTGAGGTTGAGGACGATGTCCGTCACGTCCTCCGAGACCCCTGAGATGGTCGAGAACTCGTGAGCCACGCCCTCGATGCGCACGCTGGTCACGGCAGCGCCCGCGAGCGAGCTCAGCAGCACGCGGCGAAGCGAGTTGCCGAACGTGTAGCCGAAGCCGCGGTCCAGCGGCTCGATGGTGAACGAGCCACGGTTGTCCTCGACGGTCTCGGTGGCGATTGTGGGAGTCTGAAACTCGATCATGGGGAAAGGCGATTCCTTCTTGTTGTTCGCGCACCACCGGGGTGCGCTGGTGTTCTACTTCGAGTAGAGCTCGACGATGAGCTGCTCTTGCACCGGGGTCGCGATCTCGTCGCGATCGGGGTGCCTGAGCACCTTTGCCGTCAGCCCGTCGTGGTCGGCCTGCAGCCACGCCGGCACGGCCGAGGTGAGCTCGGTGGCGTCGCGCACCACCGGCTCGGCTCCCGAGCCGGACTTGAAGGCGATGACGTCGTTGGCGCGCACCTGGTAGGAGGGGATGTCCACGCGCCTGCCGTTCACGGTCCAGTGCCCGTGAAGGATCAGCTGGCGGGCCTGGCGGCGTGAGCCCGCGAAGCCGAGGCGCACCAGGACGTTGTCAAAGCGCGCCTCGAGCAACCGCAACAGGTTCTCGCCCGTCACGCCCGGCTGCCGCGAAGCCTTGGAGTAGTAGTTTCGAAACTGCTTCTCGAGCACGCCGTAGTAGCGGCGCGTCTTCTGCTTCTCGCGCAGCTGAACGCGGTACTCGGACTGGCGCGAGCGGCCCCGGCCATGGTCGCCCGGCGGGTAGTTGCGGCGCTCGATGGCGCACTTGTCGGTCAGGCAGCGCTCGCCCTTGAGGAACAGCTTCTGGCCCTCGCGGCGGCACTGCTTGCACTGGGGCCCCGAGTCGCGCGCCATTACACGCGCCTCCTCTTGCGGGCCCGACAGCCGTTGTGGGCCTGCGGGGTCACGTCGCGGATGCTGGTGACCTCCAGTCCTGCGGCTTGCAGCGAGCGGATCGCCGTCTCGCGGCCCGAGCCCGGCCCCTTCACGAAGCACTCGACCTTCTGAAGGCCCTGCTCCATGCCCTTCTTGGCCGCGGCGTCGGCGGTCACCTGCGCGGCGAAGGGGGTGGACTTGCGCGAGCCCTTGAAGCCGGCGCCGCCGGCGGACTCCCACGCGATCACGTTGCCCTCGCGGTCGGTGAGGGCGACGATCGTGTTGTTGAAGCTGGTCTTGATGTGGGCCTGGCCGAACGGGATGTTCTTTCGCACCCGCCGCCGGCCCCGGGGACGCCCCGGGCGCTGCTGAGCCACTACTTCTTCACCTTCTTCTTGCCGGCGATCTGCATTTTGCGCGGGCCCTTGCGGGTGCGGCCGTTGGTCTTCGTCCGCTGGCCGTTGGCGGGCAGCCCACGCCGGTGGCGCAGGCCGCGGTAGGCGCCGATCTCCATCAGGCGCTTGACGTTCTGGGACTGGTCGCGGCGAAGGTCGCCCTCGACCATCTCCTCGTCGATGGCGTCGCGCAGCTTGAGCACCTCGTCGTCGGTGAGGTCCTTCACGTAGGTGTTGGCGTCCACGCCGGCCCGCTGGAGCACCAGCCGGGCCTTCGAGTCACCCACCCCATAAATGTAGGTGAGCCCCACCTCGACGCGCTTGTTCAGTGGGATGTTTATGCCTGCTATTCGTGCCAATTTGTTAGCCCTGCCTCTGCTTGTGACGAGGATTCGAGCAGATCACGAGCACCGCGCCACCGCGGCGGATCACCTTGCACTTCTCGCACATGGGTTTGACCGAGGCTCGGACCTTCACGTTCCACTTTCTCTAGTGCTTCCAAGAGGTGCGGCGCAGAGCCCAGGAGACGGCTGAGCGCCAACGGAGGAATATAGCAATAGCGCCTGGGGCGCAGGCCGGGCGTCGGCCGGCCGAACACCGCCGCTCGGCCCCTTCAGGCCGTCGCCGCAGAGGGTGCCGGCCGAGCGTCGGTGCGCTCGTCGGGGTCCCACGGGGTGAGGATCAACGGGCCCTCGGCGGTGATGGCGACGGTGTGCTCGAAATGGGCTGCCAGCGAGCCGTCCTCGGCGTAGACCGCCCAGCCGTCGGAGCCGATCCGCACCCCCGCCCCGCCGGCGTTGACCATCGGCTCGACCGCCAACACCATGCCCTCTTCGAGCGGGCGGCCGGTGCCCGGGTCGCCGAAGTTGGGGATCTGCGGGTCCTCGTGCATCGAGCGGCCCACCCCGTGGCCCACCAGCGAGCGGATGACCGCGAAGCCGTCGCCCTCCACCCGGGACTGCACGGCGTGCGAGATGTCGCCCAGGCGGTTGCCCACCCGGCACTGTTGCACGGCGTCGTACAGCGAGGAGCGGGTGGAGGCCAGCAGGCGGCGAGCCACCGGGGTGACCTTGCCGATGGGCAGGGTCACGGCGGCGTCGGAGACCCAGCCGTCGAGGTCCACGCCGACGTCCACCGATAGGACGTCGCCGCGCTCGAGGCGGTACTTGCCCGGAATCCCGTGGACCACCATGGAGTTGGGCGAGGCGCAGATCGAGCCCGGAAAGCCCTTGTATCCCTTGAAGACGGGCTCGGCGCCCTGGGAGCGAATAAAGCGCTCGGCGGCCTCGTCCAGCTCACCCGTCGTGACCCCCGGGCGGGCCTTCGAGCGAAGCAGGCGATGACATCTTGCGAGCACCCGGCCGGACGCGGCGATCCGCTCGATCTCCTCGGGGGTCTTCAGGATCACCATGGACCTTCGAGCCTACTCAGAGCTCGGCTTCGAGCCGCAGGGTGGCCAGCGTGGCGCGGATGTGTCCGTTCACGTCGTCCTGGGGGCGCTCGCCGTCGAAGCGCCGCAGCAGCCCGCGGTCCTCGTAGAAGCCGACCAGGGGCTCGGTCTGGTCGTGGTAGACCTCGAGCCGCTTGCGGACGGTCTCCTCCTTGTCGTCGTCGCGCTGGATCAGCCGCGACCCGTCTTGGTCGCACGCGTCGGGATTCTTGGGAGGGTCGAACTCCAGGTGGTAGACATGGCCGTTCTTCTTGCAGATCCGCCGGCCCGACAGGCGGCGGACCACCTCGTCGTCGGCCACCTCGATCAGCAGCGCGGCGGTCAGCCGGCGGCTTCGCTTGTCGAGCGCCTGTTGCAGGGTCTCGGCCTGGCCCGCCGTCCTGGGAAAGCCGTCCAGCAGGAAGCCGTCCTGGGCCTCGCCGGAGTCCAGGCGCTCCATGATCACCCGGCAGATGATGTCGTCGGGCACGAGATCGCCCTCGTCCATGTAGCTCTTCGCCTCCCTGCCGAGGTCGGACTCCTCCACGACGGCGGCCCGCAGGATGTCGCCCGTGGCGAAGTAGGGCAGGTCGAAGTCGTCCACCAGACGCTCGGCCTGGGTGCCCTTGCCCGCGCCGGGCGGGCCCATGAGTACGAGGTTCAGGTCGGCCACGTGGGGATCGGGAAGGGTACCCAAGCCGGGTACCGCTGGCCGAGCGGTGTCAGTGGCCGGCGCCAGCGCCAGCGATCGATCCTGCGCTGATAGGAGACGTCACACGTGCCGTCTGAGCGTCTTCGCGTAACCCCGACGAACATGTCGTAGCTGCCCCCCGCCAGCGGCAGGACACCGGGGCCGACCGTGGCGCAGTAGATGGGGCCATCGTTGTTGATCAGCTTGCTGAACCCCGTCCACGACGTGTTCGAGTCCGACTCGGACTCCTCGATGTCGCGCCGGTTCGTCCAGACATCGGAACGTTCGTAGAAGATGTGCCAGGCCGAGTGGAAGTACTTGACCTCGGGGTTGAGCAGGCAACTCGCCGGACGGCTCGTGCTGAGAACTGTCTGCGGCTTGCTGATGACCTCGCGCTCAGCGTCGACGCTCACCATCTTGACCTTCCCGCACTCCGAGCGGCCCGTGTAGTAGACCTTCCACTCCTGAGCGCCTGAGCGCTCTACGGTGGCCGACGGCTCCGCCGGGTGCGGGAACCCGGCGAGCAGCGGCTTCAGGTTCGTCCAGTCGACGCCGTTCACCGACTCGGCGGACCAGATCTCGTTGCCCTGGGTGACCGCGCAGGGGTTGCGGCACGCGGTGAAGAACATCGTGTAAGGCTTCGGACCGTCGTCGATCGTGATGGACGGATCGTTCACGTGGCGCCACGCCGCCGAGCCACCGGGCATGTTGGCGGGAGTCAGCACCGTCGTGTGAGCTCCCCAGGCGATGCCGTCCGACGAGAGCCGGCGGTAGATCTTGTCTCCCCCGGCTCGATCTCGCTCGGTCTGCCAGCCGCCATACCACATGGCCTGGCCACCGGCGACCTTCTCGACCTCCGGCGAATAGACGTTGCGGCCGGCGAACAGAGTGCGCTGTTCGAGCACCTGGTCGGCACTGGCGCCGGCAGCCCAACCAAGCAAAGCGGCGACTACAGCCAAGGGGATGATTGCGCGCCGCATGCGTGCCGGGGAGAACCCGGGCGCGCCGCGGTCGTTACGAATCGGGCCCCCTAGTACGGCTGTTCAAGCGTGCCAAGAACACGCGCGGACCTTGGCCGTGGGTCGGCGCGGCGCATCGCCCCTACTTGAGAAAGCCCTCGTAGGTGCGCATCATCAGTTGGGCCTCGAGTTGCTTCATGGTGTCGAGAGCCACGCCCACGACGATCAGGATCGAGGTCCCGCCGAAGAAGAAGTTCGCGCTTGTGGAGTTGATGAGGATGGTGGGCAAAGCCGCCACCGCCGCCAGATAGAGAGCTCCCGGGAAGGTCAGCCGGGCGAGGATTCGGTCCAGGTACTCGGCCGTGGGCCGCCCGGGTCTCACCCCCGGAATGAAGCCCCCGTACTTCTTGAGGTTGTCCGCCTGCTCCACCGGGTTGAAGGTCACGGCGGTGTAGAAGTAGGTGAACAGCACGATCAGAATCGACTCACCGATGATGTAGGGCGCGCCGCTGGGAGCGAAGAAGGCCGAGAAGCTCTGCGCCCACTCCGCCTGGGACATCTGGCCAATGGTGGGCGGGAAGGCCATCAGCGACGCGGCGAAGATCACGGGGATCACGCCGGCCATGTTCACCCGCAGGGGCAGGTAGGTGGATCCGCCGCCGGTCGTACGCCGCCCCATGACGCGCTTGGCGTACTGAATGGGGATGCGCCGCTGGCCTTCTTGCACGAAGACGATCGCCACGATCGCCGCGAGAGCCACGAACGGCATCATCACTACGAAGATCTGGTCGGGGCTGTTCCACCAGCTCTGAATGCCGTTCGGCAGGCCCGAGACGATCGAGGCGAAGATCATCAGCGAGATCCCGTTGCCGATCCCGCGCTGGGTGATCAGCTCGCCGAGCCACATGACCAGCACGCAGCCGGCGGTGAGGGTGGTGACGATCACGAGGACGCGGCCGAAGGTGAACTCGTCGACCACGTTGGCGCCGCCGCCGAAGCTGCGGAAGAGGAACGTGTAGCCGATCGACTGTCCGAAGGCGAGGCCCACCGTGAGGTAGCGCGTGTACTGCGTGATCTTCTGCTGGCCGACCTCGCCCTCCTTGCGCAGCTTCTCAAGAGAGGGGACGACCACCGTCATCAGCTGCAAGATGATCGACGCCGTGATGTAGGGCATGATCCCCAGCGCGAAGATCGCGAAGCGCTGGAACGAACCGCCCGAGAAGGTGTTGAGCAGGCCGAGGACGCTGTTGCCGGTGAGGTTGTTCTCCCCGATCTCCTTGACGGCGTCGATGTTGATCCCGGGAGCCGGGATGTACGAGCCGAGGCGGTAGAGCGCAAGCATCGCCGCCGTGAACAGCAGCTTCTTGCGGATGTCCTTGACCCGGAAGGCGTTTACGAAGGTCTTGACCACGGCCCGCGCCTAGCCCTCGACCACCTGCACGCTGCCGCCCGCCGCCTCGATCTTCTCGCGCGCGGTGGCGGAGAAGCCGTGGGCGTGGACTGTGAGCGCCTTGGAGAGCCCGCCGCTTCCGAGCACCTTCACGGGCACGTCCCGGCGGGTGGCCAGGCCGGCCGCCCGCAGCGAATCCGGCGTGACCTCGGCGTCCTTGTCGAAGCGCTCCTCGAGGTCGCTCAGGTTCACGGGCTGCGTCCTCGTGCGCCCGTACTGCTCGAAGGGCATCGACTTCTTCATGGTCGGCCCGCGCAGCTTGCGCATACGCATCTGGATCGGGTTCTGCCCGCCCTCGAAGCCCACGCGCCGCTTGCTGCCCGAGCGCGCGCCGGCACCCTTGTGCCCGCGTCCGGAGGTCTTCCCCATGCCCGAGCCCTCCCCGCGGCCGACCCGCTTGCGCCTCTTGCGCGAGCCTGGGGCGGGGCTGAGGTTGTGTAGGCCCTTGTCCATCTACTCGCGCACCTCCACGAGGTGCCTCACAGCCGCGATGGCGCCGCGGATCGACGGGTCGTCGGGCTTGGTCGCGGTAGCTCCGATGCGGCCGAGGCCGAGCGAGCGCAGCGTCTCCCGCTGCTTCTTGTTCGAGCCGTTGGGCGAGCGCAGCTGGTGCAGGCTCAGGTCGGCCATCAGGCGACCGTCTCGGGCGCGCTCGCGTTGTCGTCCGCCTCGGCGCCCTCGGCACCCTCGGCGGGCGCGGCGTCATCGGCGGGTGCCTCGGCCTGCTCTTCGGTCCGGTCGGGCATGCCGAGCACCTGGCGCACGGTCAGCCCGCGCAGCTCGGCGATCTCGCGGGGGTTGCGCAGCGAGCGCAGACCTTCCATCGTGGCCTTGACCAGGTTGATCGGGTTCTGCGAGCCGAGCGACTTCGAGAGGACGTCACGGATGCCGGCCAGCTCGAGCACGGCGCGCACGCCGCCACCGGCGATGACACCGGTGCCTTCGCTGGCGGGCTTGAGCAGCACGCGGGCAGAGCCGTGGATGCCGAGCACCTCGTGGGTGATGGTGTTGCCGTGCATGGGCACGCGGAACATGTCCTTGCGCCCGCGCTCGACGCCCTTCTGGATCGCCACGGGGACCTCGTTGGCCTTGCCGTAGCCCACGCCGACCGAGCCCTTCTCGTCTCCCACCACCACGAGAGCGGTGAACGAGAAGCGCCGACCGCCCTTGACCACCTTGGCCACGCGGTTGATCTCCACCACACGCTCCTGAAGCTCCTGGCCGCCGGGCCCGCGCGGGCGATCACGGGTTCTGTCTCGAGTGGCCATGGTCAGCTCACGGTAGCGATGGAGCGCAGGCCGGGCGTTGGCCGGCCGAGCACCGGTCGCTCATTCGGTCTCACGATCAGAAGCTGAGGCCCGACTCGCGTGCGCCGTCCGCGAGGGCCTTGACCCGGCCGTGGTAGCGGTAGCCGCCGCGATCGAATACGCAGGTCTCCACGCCGGCCGCCTTTGCGCGCTCGCCCAGGAGCTCGCCTGCGCGGCGGGCTTGGTCCATCGGTGAGAGATCCCTGAGGTCGGACTCCGTCCAGTTCACCGCGGCCACGGTGTGCCCGCTGTCATCGTCGATGAGCTGAGCGCCGATGCCTCGATTCGAGCGGAACACGGACAGCCGTGGACGCTCCGCGGCGCCGCGGACCTTGGCCCGCACGCGCCGGCGCCGGCGTACGCGTGCGGAGGCGCGGGTGGCTGTAGTCGCGTGGCTCATGCGCGCTTGCCCACCTTCCGGAGCACGTGCTCGCCGGCGTAGCGGATTCCCTTGCCCTTGTAGGGCTCGGGCGGGCGGGTCTTTCGGATGCGCGCCGCGGTCTCGCCCACCAGCTGCTTCGAGATGCCGCGCACGATGATCTGCGTGGGCTGCGGGACCTCGAACTCGATGCCCGCCGGAACCTCCACGATCACCGGGTGCGAGTAGCCCACCGCCAACTGCAGGTTCTGCCCCTGCATGGTGGCTCGGTAGCCGACACCCTGGATCTCCAGGCGCTTCTCGAAGCCCTGGGTCACGCCCTCGACCATGTTGGCGATGAGGCTGCGGGTGAGGCCGTGCAGGGCACGATGCTCGCCGCGATCGGTCGGGCGCGAGACCAGGAGCTCCCCGTCGTCCTCGCGCACCTCGATCGCGCGCGCCTTGGCCTCCGAGAGCTCGCCCTTGGGGCCCTTCACGCTCACGATCTCGGGCTGGATGCTCACGTCCACCCCGTCGGGCACGGCGATGGGCTGTCTGCCGATCCGGCTCATGGCGCGGCTACCAGACCCTCGCCACGAGCTCGCCGCCCACGCCCGCGCGGCGCGCGTCGTGGCCGGTCATCACCCCGCGAGAGGTCGAGACGATCGAGGTGCCCATGCCGCCGAGCACCTTCGGGACCTGGGTGGCGCCGACGTACCGGCGCCGACCCGGCCGCGACAGGCGGTCGATGCCCGAGATGACCGAGCGGCGGTCCTCGGTGTACTTCAGGCGCACGCGCAGCGTCTGGCCCACACGGGCGGGCTGGACTTCGTAGCTCTCGATGTAGCCCTGCTCGCGCAGGACTCGCGCCACCTCGGCCTTGAAGCTCGAGGCGGGCATCTCCACCACATCGTGCTCGGCGGTGATGCCGTTGCGAATACGCGTCAGCAGGTCGGCGATCGGATCGGTCACGGCTACCAGCTCGACTTGGTCATGCCGGGGACGTAGCCCTCATGGGCCACCTCGCGCAGGCAAATCCGGCAGAGGCCGAACTTGCGCATGTAGGCGCGCGAGCGCCCGCAGCGCCGGCAGCGGCTGTTCTCGCGCGTCTTGAACTTCGCGGGGCGGCCGGCCTTCACCACCTGTGAGGTCTTGGCCATCTACTGGGTCTCCTCGGTTGCGTTTTCGCTCGAGCGTTCTTCGGCGTCGGGGTCGGCGCGCACGGGGGTCTCGTAGGCCTCGGGGTTCTCCTCCTTGAGCTCCTCGAGAGCGGCCTGCTCGGCCTCGGCCTTCACGCGGGCCTCGTCGTGCCGCCGCTCCTCCTCGGCCTCGTCGGGCTCCTCGGCGGCCGAGGCGCTCCCCGGTGCGCCCTCCGGCGCAAAGGGCATGCCAAACTCGGAGAGCAGGACGAAAGCCTCTTCGTCGGTGGCGGCCGTGGTGGTGATCGTGACGTCGAGGCCACGAGTCTGGTCGATCGAGTCGTAGTCGATCTCCGGAAAGATGATCTGCTCCCGGATGCCCATCGAGTAGTTCCCACGTCCGTCGAACGAGCGCGCGTTGAGTCCCCGGAAGTCGCGGATGCGGGGCACGGCGACGGTGACCAGGCGGTCGAGGAACTCGTACATGCGCGCGCGGCGCAGAGTCACGCTCACCCCGACGGGCATGCCTTCGCGCAGCTTGAACGCGGCGATCGACTTGCGCGCGCGGCGGATGCTGGGCTGCTGGCCGGCGATGGTGGCGAGCTGCTCGGTGGCGGCCTCGAGCATGTTGGAGTCCTGCTTTGCCTCCCCCACGCCCATGTTCAGCGTGATCTTGGTGAGCCGGGGCACCTCCATCGCGCTCGAGTAGCCGAAACGCTCCTTCAGCCGCCCGTGGATCTCGGACTCGTAGCGCTCCTTGAGGCGGGCGGGCACGGTGGGGCGGCCGTTGGCCTGGGCGGTCGCCTCCATCAGGCCAGATCCTGACCCGAGCGCTTGGCCACGCGCACGCGGCGTCCACTCTCGTCGCGGCGAGTCCCCACGCGCGTGGGCTTGTTGTCGGAGGGATCGAGCAGCTGAACGTTAGACACGTGGATGGGCCCTGGGGACTCGATGATTCCGCCCTGGTCGGCCATCGTGCGTGGACGCTGGTGGCGCTTAACGATGTTCAGGCCCTCCACGTACACGCGTTCGCGCTCGCGGTCCACCCGCATCACCCGGCCCGTCTTGCCTCGGTCCTTGCCTGAGATGACCTTCACCTGATCGTCGCGGCGGACCTTCATCAGAGCACCTCCGGGGCCAGCGAGACGATTCGCATGAAGTTGCGCTCGCGCAGCTCGCGGGCAACGGGGCCGAAGATGCGCGTGCCACGCGGCTGGTTGGTCGCGTCGATGAGCACGGCGGCGTTCTCGTCGAAGGAGATGTAGGTGCCGTCGTCGCGCCCGAACTCCTTGCGCGTGCGCACCACTACCGCCTTCACCACCTCGCCCTTCCTGACCGCCCCGTGCGGGATGGCCTGCTTGACGGTTGCGGTGATCACGTCACCCACGCCTGCGTAGCGCCGGCGCGAGCCGCCGTCCACGCGGATGCAGAGGATCTCCCGGGCGCCGGTGTTGTCGGCCACCCTCAACCTGCTCTCTTGCTGGATCACGGCCTACCGGGCCCTCTCCAGGATCTCGAGCAGGCGCCAGCGCTTCGTGGCGCTGAGCGGACGGCTCTCCACCACGCGCACCGTGTCGCCCGCCTTGGCGTCGTTGGCCTCGTCGTGGACGTGCAACGTCGACGAGGTGCGCACGACCTTCCCGTAGGTGCGGTGCGCGCGCTGGACTTCGATCCGAACGGTGATCGTCTTGTCCGCACGGTCGGAGACCACGACCCCTTGGCGCATCCGCGGGCCCCCGGTGGTCGCGGTGTCGGGCGCGGGTGTGGTGTCCTCGCGTGGACCGCCCGCCCGGCGCTTGTCGCGCAAGCTCGCCCGCCAGCGCCGGCGCTCGGCGGCCTTCTTCTTGCGAGCCTCGACGCGCTCGGCCGCCCGCTCGGTGGCGGAGCGCTGCGGGCGCGACTCGGTGTGGGGCGAGCGCGAGCGGTGGCGGCGCTCCTTGGGGGAGAGCTGCGGCTCAGGCGGCGCCGCGGGCGCCTTGTCGCCAGGCGCCTCCGCGCCCCCCTCGGGGGCGTCGTCGGTGGGCTCGGTGGCCTCATCGGGGCTCAACGTGGTCGGAGCGTCGTCCGTCGTGTCCTCGGGCTGCTCAAGCATCGCGCTGCCTTCTGATCTCCGCTTCGATGTCCAGGTCCCGCTCGCGCGCCACGGTCAGGCCGCGCGCCAGGTCTCGCTTGGCCTGCTGGAGGCGCGCCGTGTTCTCGAGCTGACCGGTCGCGTGCTGAAAGCGCAGGTTGAACGACTCCTTGCGACGGTCGTCCACGAAGCCGGCGAGCCCGGCGTCATCGAGGCCGTGTACCTCAACCGCTTTGCTCACTGACGGCCCCCTCCCGCATCACGAACTTGGTCTTGACCGGCAGCTTGTGCCCGGCCAGGCGCATGGCCTCGCGCGCCAGCTCCTCGTCCACGCCGGACAGCTCGAACATCACCCGGCCGGGCTTGATGACGGCAACCCAGCCCTCGGGCGAGCCCTTGCCGGACCCCATGCGGGTCTCGGCCGGCTTCTTGGTGTAGGGCTTGTCGGGGAAGATGTTGATCCAGACCTTGCCGCCGCGCTTGATCTTGCGCGTCATCGCGATTCGAGCGGCCTCGATCTGGCGGTTGGTGATCCAGCCGCGCTCGAGCGCCTTGAGGCCGTACTCGCCGAACTCGACGGTGGCTCCGCCTTTGGTGAAGCCCCGCATGCGGCCGCGGTGCTCCTTGCGGTACTTGACTCGCTTGGGCTGCAGCATCAGCCGCCTCGCCTCCCGCCGCCGGCGCCGCCGCCCGGACCGCCACGGCCGCCGCCGGGGCCGCCTCCGCGACCGCCGGGGCCGCCGGGGCCGCCGCGACCGCCTCCCCGGCCCACCTGCTGCGGAGCCTCGAGGTCGGTCAGGTCCTGCGCGAAGCCCTTGGGCATGATCTCGCCCTTGTTGACCCAAACCTTCACGCCGATGCGACCGAAGGTGGTCTTGGCCTCGAAGAAGCCGTAGTCGATGTCCGCCCGCAGCGTGTGCAGCGGCACGCGGCCGTCGGAGTAGCTCTCGGTGCGCGCCATCTCGGCGCCGCCCAGCCGTCCGCCCACTTGGATCTTCACGCCCTTGGCACCCGAGCGCATGGCGCTGGTGAGCGCGCGCTTCATGGCGCGCCGAAAGGCGACGCGGTTTTGGAGCTGCTCGGCGATCGACTGCGCCACGAGCTTGGCGTCGAGCTCCGGGCGCTTGATCTCGAGGATGTTCACCTTGACCGCCTTGTTGGTCATGCGGTGGAGCTCCTTGCGAAGGGCGTCCACCTCCGAGCCGGACTTGCCGATCACGATGCCCGGCCGGGCGGTGTGGATGTTGACCTCGACCTCGTTCGAGTTCTTCTTGATGGTGATGCTGGAAAGGCCCGCGTGGCTGAGCTTGCCCTCGATGTGATCGCGGATCGCGATGTCCTCCATGAGGTAGTCGGAGAACTCCTTCTCGTTGAACCACGTCGACTTCCAGTCGTGGATGTAGCCGACGCGCATCGCCTCGGGATGGACCTTCTGCCCCATTACTTGCCTTCCGTCGTCAGCTCGATGGTCATGTGGCTCGTGCGCTTGTGGATGGGCGTGGCGCGGCCGAGGGCGCGCGGGCGGTAGCGCTTGATGGTCGGACCCTCGTCGACGAAGGCGCGACGCACGCGCAGCTCGTCGGGACCGAGCTCGTGGTTGCTCTCCGCGTTGGCGACGGCGGAGTCGAGCAGCTTCAGCACGTCCACCGCGGCGGCCCGCGGCGCGTAGGCCAGGATCGCTCGCGCCTGCTCGACGTCCTTGCCGCGGATGTGGTCCATGACCAGCCGGGCCTTGCGCGGAGCGGTGCGCACGTAGCGCGCGCGGGCCCGGACGTTCACGGTCTCGCCCGGGTCGCGGCGCTTGGTCGTGGACGCCTGCGTGGAGGTCTCGGCCGCGCGCCGGCGGCGGCGCTTGGGCTTCTCCTCGGCCTCGGGCTCTTCGGGAGCCGCGGCTTGCGCAGGGGCAGCGGACTCTTCAGACGCCTCGGACTCCTCAGGGCCTTCGGCCTCCTCGGGCGCTTCGGCGTCGGGGCTCCCTGCCTCCGGGGCCTCCACGTCCTCGGCCTCCTGCCGGGTCTCTGCGGCCTCTGCCTCGGCGGCCTCGGCGCTGTCCTTGCCCTTGGCCTCCTCGGCCTTGGGGTCGTCGTCGCCTGCGGGGGAGTCCTTGGGACTCATCGCATCCTCACGCGGTCGCCGCCGGCGTGCCCGCGGAACATCCGCGTGGGCGCGAACTCGCCGAGCTTGTGGCCGACCATGGACTCGGAGATGAAGACGGGCACGTGCTTGCGGCCGTCGTGGACGGCGATCGTGTGCCCCACCATCTCGGGGAAGATCGTCGAGGCGCGAGACCACGTCTTGACCATCTGGCGATCGCCCGACTCGTTCATGGCCTCGATGCGCGACATCAGGCGGTCCTCGACCCACGGGCCCTTCTTGGACGAGCGGCTCATCGCCTACGTCCCTTCTTGCCGCGCTTGCGGTCGCGGACGATCATGCGGTCGGAGGCCTTGCGCTTCTTGCGGGTGCGGTAGCCGAGCGTGGGCACGCCCCACGGGGTGCGGGGGTGGCCGCCCGGCGTGTGGTGGGCCTCGCCGCCGCCGTGTGGGTGGTCGACGGGGTTCATGGCCACACCGCGGGTCTGCGGACGCTTGCCCTTGTGCCGTGAGCGCCCGGCTTTGCCCAGCACCAGGTTCTCGTGATCGGCGTTGCTGATGGTGCCCACCGTGGCGCGGCAGACCGCCGGCACCATGCGCATCTCGCCGGAGGGCAGGCGCAGCGTCGCATGCTTGCCCTCCTTGGCCACGAGCTGTATCGAGGCGCCCGCCGAGCGGCCGAGCTGGCCGCCGCGACCGGGCGTGAGCTCCACGTTGTGCACCGTGGTGCCGGTGGGCATCGCGGACATCGGCAGGCAGTTGCCGGGCTGGATGTCGGCGCCCTCTCCCGAGACCACAGTGGCCCCCACGCTCAACCGCGCTGGCGCGAGGATGTAGCGCTTCTCGCCGTCGGCGTAGTGCAGCAGGGCGATGTGGGCGGAGCGGTTTGGGTCGTACTCGATCGAGGCCACGCGAGCCCGAACGCCGTCCTTGCGACGCTTGAAGTCGATCTTGCGGTACCTGCGCTTGGCGCCGCCGCCGCGGTGGCGGGCGGTCACGCGCCCGTGCACATTGCGCCCGCCGGACTTCGTAAGGCCCTCGGTGAGCGACTTCTCGGGCCCCGACTTGGTGACCTCGGGCATGTCCGACCAGGTGGCGAAACGGCGCCCCGGAGTGGTCGGCTTGTGCTTCTTGATGGCCATCGCTACTCGACCTCCTGCCCTTCGAACAGCTCGATGCTGTCTTCGGGATGCAGCGTCACGATGGCCTTCTTCCACTGGCGGCGCTTGCCGGCGGAGTAGCCGCGGCGCTTGGGCTTGGGCTTGACGTTCACCGTGCTCACGCCGCGCACCCTTACGCCGAAGATCTCCTCGACGGCTTGGCGGACCTGGGTCTTGTTGGCCTTGTCGATGACCCGGAACGTGTACTTGTTGGCCGCCAGCAGGGCGTAGCTCTTCTCCGAGATCACGGGGCGAATGATCACCTGGCGGGCGTTCACTTCGCCCTCCCGCTGAGTTGCTCGAGCGCGGGCTCGGAGGCGACCACGCGAGCGGCGCCCAGCAGGTCTGCCACGCCCACCGAGTGAACGTGGACCACGTTGACCGCGGCCAGGTTGCGAAAGCTCTTGGCGGCGTTCTCCTCGCCGTCGGCCAGCACGACCAGCACCCTGCCCTCGCCCTTGAGGCCCTTCAGGGCGTCGGCCGCGCCCTTGGTGTACGGCGCGCCGTAGGCCGACGCGTCGACCGCGGCCAGCGACTCCCGCTCGGCGTGCAGCGAGAGAGCCGAGCGCAGCGCGCGTCGGCGCGCCTTGCGGTTGACCTTGACGGTGTAATGGCGCGGCTTGGGACCGAAGGCCACGCCGCCGCCGGTGCGGTGGGGCACCGAGAGGGCGCCGGCGCGCGCGCGGCCCGTGCCTTTCTGGCGCCAGGCCTTGGCGCCGGTCATGGCGATCTCCCCGCGCGTGAGGGTGGAGGCCGAGCCCTGGCGGCGCGCGGCCAGCTCGGCGCGCACGCACTCGTGCACGAGCGGCTCGTGGAAGCCCTCGCCGAACACCTCGCCGTCGAGGTCCACGCCGCCCTTCTTGCCACCGATGAACGGAGCCGTGGCCATCAGTGGTCCCTCCTGGAATCAGCGGCCCGCTTTGGCGAGCGACTGGGCGGGCCTGGCAAGACCGGGAGCGGAGCCAATGCCGAAGCATTGGCGAGCATCGCGGGCGACGCCAGGCGCGTCCAGGCGCCGCCAAACGGGTCGGTGATGACAGGAGGGGCCACCTAAGCGTCCTCTCTGATCTGCACGATTGCGCCCCTGGGCCCGGGCACCGAGCCGCGAACCAACAGCAGATTGTCATCGGCGCGCACGTCGACGATCTCCAGGCCGCGCTGGGTGACCTGCTTGTTGCCCATCTGGCCCGGCCCGCGGATGCCCTTGAACACACGCGAGGGGGTGGCCGAAGCGCCGATCGAGCCCGGCGCGCGGACGTTGTGAGACCCGTGGGAGACGGGGCCGCGGGAGAAGTTGTGGCGCTTGATCGTGCCCGCGAAGCCCTTGCCCTTCGAGACGCCGGAGACCTTCACGGTTTGGCCCTTCTCGAAGACCTGGTCGACCTTGACCTCAAGCCCGACCTTTGCATCCTCGGACACGCCGCGGAACTCGCACAGGTGGCGCAGCACCGGCACGTCGGCCTTCTTGAGGTGCCCCAGCAGCGGCTTGTTCAGCGCCTTCTCGCGCACCTCGCCGAAAGCGAGCTGCACGGCGTCGTAGCCGTCGCGCTCGGCGTGGCGGATGGCGGTGACGTGGCAGGGCCCGGCCTCGATCACGGTCACGCGCTCGACGTGGCCGTCCTCGGGGTCGAAGACCTGCGTCATCCCCAGCTTGCGTCCCAACAGCCCGGCCATCAAATGAGTTGAATCTGGATGTCGACGCCCGCGGGGAGCGCGTCGAGGCGCTGGAGCGAGTCGACGGTCTTCGGCGTGGGCTGCAGGATGTCGATCAGCCGCTTGTGCGTGCGGATCTCGAAGTGCTCGCGCGAGTCCTTGTCCTTGAACGGCGAGCGGATCACGCAGTAGACGTTCTTCTCGGTGGGCAGGGGCACGGGCCCGGACACCGATGCGCCGGTGCGGGCAGCCGTGTCCACGATCTCCTTGGCCGCCACCTCGATCGCCGAGTGGTCGTAGGCCTTGAGCCGGATGCGGATCTTGTTCTGAGTGAGAGTTGCCATGCGTGAATGAACGTGCGTGGGGGCGGGCCGTTACGGCGCCCGCCCCCGGGAAGTAGCTCTGTCGAAGCTCGCTACTCGGTGATGCTGGTGACCACCCCCGAGCCGACGGTGCGGCCGCCCTCGCGAATGGCGAAGCGCAGGCCTTGGTCCATGGCGATCGGCTGGATGAGCTCGATCGACATCGTGACGTTGTCGCCGGGCATGACCATCTCCGTGCCCTCGGGCAGGTTGGCCACTCCGGTGACGTCGGTGGTGCGGAAATAGAACTGTGGGCGGTAGCCCGAGAAGAACGGCGTGTGACGGCCACCCTCCTCCTTCTTGAGGCAGTAGACCTCGGCCTCGAACTTGGTGTGAGGGGTGATCGAGCCCGGCTTGCAGAGCACCTGGCCGCGCTCGATGTCCTCGCGCTTGGTGCCACGCAGCAGAGCGCCGATGTTGTCGCCCGCCCGGCCCTCGTCGAGCAGCTTGCGGAACATCTCGACCCCGGTGACCACCGTGCGGTCGGTCTGCTCCTTGATGCCCACGATCTCGACGTCATCGCCCGTGTTGACCTTGCCCTGCTCGACGCGGCCGGTGGCGACCGTGCCGCGGCCGGTGATCGAGAAGACGTCCTCGACCGGCATCAGGAACGGCAGGTCGAGCGGACGCTCGGGCTCGGGGATATAGGTGTCGAGGTGCCCGGCGAGCTCGAGGATCTTGTCCACGTGCTCCTGGTCTCCATCGAGTGCCTTCAGCGCCGAGCCCTGGACGACGGGAATGTCGTCACCCGGGAACTTGTACTCGGAGAGCAGCTCGCGGACCTCGACCTCGACCAGCTCCAGCAGCTCGTCGTCGTCGACTTGATCGGTCTTGTTGAGGAAGACCACGATGTAGGGCACGCCCACCTGACGGGCGAGCAGGATGTGCTCACGCGTCTGGGGCATGGGCCCGTCAGCCGCCGAGACCACCAGGATCGCGCCGTCCATCTGCGCGGCGCCGGTGATCATGTTCTTGACGTAGTCGGCGTGGCCCGGGCAGTCCACATGGGCGTAGTGACGGTTCTCCGTCTCGTACTCCACGTGCGACGTGGCGATCGTGATCCCGCGCTCCCGCTCCTCGGGAGCATTGTCGATCTCCTCGAAGCTGCGCGCCTGACCTCCGACCTTCTCGGACAGGACCTTGGTGATGGCCGCCGTGAGGGTCGTCTTGCCGTGGTCGATATGACCGATGGTTCCGACGTTCACGTGCGGCTTGTCGCGCTCGAACTTCTCCTTCGCCACTCTCTGCCGTTCCTTTCTTGAAGACTGGCCAGCTTACCTAGTCATCGCCTAGCTGGCAGCGCCGACGGGCTCTCCCGTGCGGCTCTGGGTTATCTCTTCCGCGATGTTCGACGGCACTTCTTCGTACCGGTCGAACTGCATCGTGTAGTTGGCACGGCCCTGCGTGTTGGAGCGCAGGTCCGTGGCGTAGCCGAACATGGAGGACAGCGGCACGCTGGCCTGGACGGCGATGGCGTTGCCGCGCCGCTCCTGGTCCTCCACCCGCCCGCGGCGGCTGGACAGGTCGCCGATGACCGTGCCCAGGAAGTCGTCGGGGGTCACGACCTCCACGGCCATGACCGGCTCGAGCAGCACGGGCTTCGCGCGCTTGGCGGCTTCCTTGAGCGCCAGCGAGCCGGCGATCTTGAAGGCGATCTCGCTCGAGTCGGTGTCGTGGTACTTGCCGTCTGTGAGCGTCGCGCGGACATCGACCATGGGGAAGCCCGCCTTGACGCCGGACTCCAGCGCCTCCTCGATGCCTTTCTCGACGGCGGGGATGAACTCGCTCGGCACCGAGCCGCCCTTGACCTTGTTCACGAAGTCAAAGCCCTCGCCCGGCGCCGGCTCGAGGTTGATGTAGACCACGCCGTACTGGCCCGAGCCGCCGGTCTGGCGCACGAACTTGCCCTCGACCTTCGTGGCCTCACCCCTGACCGTCTCGCGATAGGCCACCTGCGGGCGCCCGACGCCCGCCTCGACGTTGAACTCCCGCTTCATGCGCTCGACGATCACCTCGAGATGGAGCTCGCCCATCCCGGAGATCACGGTCTGACCGGTCTCCTCGTCGCTGCGCACCTGGAAGGTGGGGTCCTCCTCGGCCAGTCGCGCGAGGGCGACTCCGAGCTTCTCCTGGTCGGCCTTGGTCTTCGGCTCGATCGAGACGTGCACCACCGGGTCCGGGAAGTTGATCGTCTCGAGCACGACCGGGGCGTCGGGGGCGCTCAGCGTGTCGCCGGTCGAGGTCTGCTTGAGGCCCACCCCCGCGGCGATGTCGCCCGCGTAGATCTCCTCCTGCTCCTCGCGCGAGTTGGCGTGCATCATCAGGATGCGCCCCACCCGCTCGGTGCGGCCGGTGATCGTGTTGAGCACCCTGGAGCCCGCGGAGAGCTTGCCGGAGTAGATGCGGAAGTAGGTGAGCTTGCCGACGAAGGGGTCTGACATCACCTTGAAGGCCAGGGCGCTGAAGGGCCCGTCGTCGTCGGCCTCGCGCGTGGTCGGGTTGGCCTCGCCGTCCTGGATCTGTGAGCCTTCGAGACCCTCGACGGGAGGGACGTCGAGCGGGCTGGGCAGGTAGTCGATGACTGCGTCGAGCAGCGGCTGCACGCCCTTGTTCTTGAAGGCCGAGCCGCAGAGGACGGGGGTGATCTCGATGTCGAGGGTCGCCTTGCGAATGTCCGCGCGCAGGCGGGCGGCCTCGATCGGCTTGTCCTCGAGGTAGTCCTCCATCAGCTCCTGGTCGTAGTCGGCCACGGCCTCGATGAGCTTCGTGCGGGCGTCGCGGGCGTGGTCGGCCATGTCGGCGGGGATCTCCTCCTCGCCCCACTCCTGGCCGAGGTCGTCGCGGTAGACGATCGCCTTGTTGGTGACCAGGTCGATCACGCCGCGGAAGTCGCCCTCGGCGCCGATCGGCAGCTGGACGTCGATGGGCCGGGCGCCCAGACGGTCGATCATGCTCTGCACGGACCCGTTGAAGTCGGCGCCGATTCGGTCCATCTTGTTGATGAACGCGATGCGCGGGACGCGGTACTTGTCGGCCTGGCGCCAGACGGTCTCGGACTGCGGCTCGACCCCGGCGACCGAGTCGAACACGGCCACGGCACCGTCGAGCACGCGCAGGGAGCGCTCGACCTCGACCGTGAAGTCCACGTGCCCCGGCGTGTCGATGATGTTCACCCGGTGGTCGCGCCACTCGGCGGTCGTGGCGGCGGAGGTGATGGTTATCCCGCGCTCCTGCTCCTGCTCCATCCAGTCCATGACCGCGGCGCCCTCGTGGACCTCGCCCATCTTGTGGGTGCGGCCGGTGTAGAAGAGGATGCGCTCGGTCGTCGTCGTCTTACCGGCGTCGATGTGAGCCATGATCCCGATGTTCCGGGTCTTCTGGAGGGGTATCTCGCGTGCCATCTGTGTTCTCTAAGTGGGTGGTGTGCGGGCAGAAAAAAGGCCCATGCCGGGCCCGGTGCTGCGCAGTGGCTGTTACCAGGGGCCTTCTCTATCGGAAAAGAGTCTCCATATGGGTTGCTTGACGGCCGGCGACGGCTGGCTGGCAGGTGCGCCGGACCGACCAGCGAGAGTAGCAGAGGAAAGCCGCTGTTTGAGGCTCTGGAACGCATAAGGCCGCCGGCGCCGAGAGGGCCCTTTCGGACCCCCCGGCAAGGGAGAGAAGCCGCCGCGCGTGCGCCATGATCTCGCGGGGTGGCGGCCAGGGACACGACCACAGCCTCCCCGGCGCTAGGCCTGGCGATCACCGTGCTGGGCATCGCCGCGGGCGTCATGCTCGTGGCCACCTTGTTCCTGACGATCACGTCGGTCGACGTGGCCAGCGGCTCCTGCGAGGTCATCAACGATGCCAACCCCGCGCTCGCCGAGCGCTGTGAGCTCAGCGGCTTCGAGCGCCACGGACCGGCGTTCGCGCTGCTCGGACTTCTCTGCGTGGCGATGGCGGTGGGCGCCGGCGTGGGCGCCAGCCGGCCTGCCGCGGCCGCCTTGGTCGCGATCGGCGCGGTGGCGGTGGTGATCACCCTGGCCAGCGACTTCCCCGAGAGCGCCGAGACCGGAGCCATCGGCCGGAGCTTCGAGGGAGCGAGAGGCTCGAAGGGGATCGGCCTGTACCTGGAGCTCGTGGCGGGCGTCCTGGCGGCGGGCGGCGGCATGATCAGGCTGGCGAACCCGCGCCGGTAGAGCCGCGGATCGCTGGTTGCAGCGGTCCGAGAGGCGAGCCTGGCAAGGAAGAGGTCGCCGAAGCCTGCTTCGCAGGTGAGGCGGCCGATGACACCGCCAGGCGACGCTTATCGGGCCGCTGCTACCAGCGGTAGTGGGCGAAGGCCTTGTTCGCCTGCGCCATCCGGTAGATGTCGTCCTTGCGCTTGTAGGCCAGGCCCTGCTGAGACTGGGCGTCGAGGAGCTCTCCCGCCAGGCGCTCGGCCATCGTCTTCTCGCGGCGGTTGCGCGCGAACTCGACCAGCCAGCGGACGGCGAGGGTGCGGGCGCGGCGCTGGGGCACCTCGACCGGAACCTGGTAGGTGGCGCCTCCGACGCGCCGGGAGCGCACCTCCAGCACCGGCGTCAACTGCTTGATCGAGTCTTCCAGGGAGGGCACGACGTCCTGGTTGGAGCGGCGCGACAGGATCTCGAGGGCGTCGTAGACGATCTGCTCCGCCAGCGACTTCTTGCCCGAGACCATCACCTTGTTGATGACCTGCTGGACCAGGCGCGAGCCGTGGACGGCGTCGGGGTCGATCGGGCGGGAGCCCGAGGCGGCGCGGCGGGGCATCCCCTACTTGGCCTTCGTGCCGTACTGCGAGCGAGCCTTCCTTCGCTCGCTCACGCCGGACGCGTCGAGCGTTCCACGCACAACCTTGTAGCGCACACCCGGCAGGTCCTTGACCCGGCCACCGCGGACGAGCACCACCGAGTGCTCCTGGAGGTTGTGGCCCTCGCCCGGGATGTAGACGGTGACCTCCATCTGGTTGGTCAGCCGCACGCGCGCGACCTTGCGCAGCGCCGAGTTCGGCTTCTTGGGGGTGACGGTGAAGACCCGCGTGCAGACACCGCGCCGCTGAGGGGCCGCCACCCGGCGCTTGCGCCCCTGGCCGGACTTCAGCCCGGGAGTCGAGATCTTTTTCTTGGGGCGGTTGCGGCCCTTGCGGACGAGCTGATTGGTGCTTGGCATGCGGCTGGCGATCCTAGCAACGGACCCGCTTCAATTCGCAAAGAGCGCTTTTCCGACCTACACTCGAGCCTTGGCGCAATACCACACGGATGGCAAGGGCGCGAGCTGCGCATCGGGCGGGACGCCCTCGGAGCCGGCAGGTCGCGGCTCCCGCGACGAGTTCCTGCATGGCCCGGCGCTCGGCTCGCTGTTCGTGGCCGGAGCGGTGCTGGCGCTCGGATGGCTCGTCCTCGTCAGCCCCGCAGAGCAGGTCGACGAGCTGGGGCTTGCGATCACCGCGGGGGTCACGCTGGCCCTCGGCGCCATGTTGGTGCTCGCCTCCCGGCGGATGCCCGACTGGTGGTTCCACGGAGTCGGGGCGTTCGGCACGATCCTGATCACCGCCGGAGTTGCCTTCACCGGCGACGGCGCGAGTGTCGCCGCCCTCTTCTACGTCTGGGTCGGGCTCTTCGTCGGCTCCTTCTCGGCCCGCGGTGCCGCGGCGGCCCACGTGGCCTTCGCTGCCGTCATGTACGCCGCCGTCCTGATCGCCGAGCAACCGGGCATGCCCGCCGCGGGCTGGTGGGTCGTGATCGTCGGGATGACGGCCATGACCTGCCTGTTCGTGTGGACGCTGCGTGCGCGCGTGCGCGAGCTCGTCAGGCAGATGTCGGGGGCCTCGCGCATCGACCTCGTCACCGGGCTGCTCAACCGCCGCGGGTTCCAGGAGTACCTGGACTCCGAGCTCGCTCGCGCCCGGCGCTCAGGTGCGAAGGTGAGCATGGTAGTCGGGGATGTCGACCACTTCGGCGAGCTGGTCCGCCGCCTGGGCTCCGATGCCGCTGAGCTGGCCCTCGAGCGCACCGGCGGCGCGCTGGAGCAGGCCAAGCGCAAGATGGACGCCGCCGCGCGCATCGGCGGCCAGGAGTTCGCCTTCGTCTTGCCGGACACCGACGAGCACGGGGCCTACGTGGTCGCCGAGCGGCTGCGGGCGGGGGTCGCGGAGGACACCGCGGACCTGCAGATGCCGGTCAACGTCTCCTTCGGGGTGGCCTGCTTCCCCGAGCACGGGGAGACCGGCGAGGAGCTGCTGACCGCCGCCTGCCAGGCCGTCGCCGCGGCCAAGCAGCTCGGACGCGACCGCACGGTGATGCACAGCCCGGAGATCGGCGCCATCCTCGCCGAGCGCCGCGGCCGCGCCGACCGCGAGAGCGAGGTGCACCTGGCCACGATCCTGATCCTCGCCGAGGCGCTCGACATCCGCGACACCGGCACCGCCCGCCACTGCCAGAGCGTGGGCCGCTTCGCCTCGGCAATGGCCGCCGAGCTCGGCCTCCCGGCCGGTGCGATGGAGCGCGTGCGCCTAGCCGGGATCCTCCACGACGTGGGCAAGATCGGTGTTTCGGACGCGATCCTGCGCAAGCCCGGGCCGCTCACGTCCGAGGAGTGGGAGGAGATGCGCCGCCATCCCGAGATCGGTGCCCGCATCCTGACCACCACCGCCTTCGACGACATCCGAGGCTGGGTGCTCAGCCACCACGAGCGCCCCGACGGCGCCGGCTACCCCAGCGGGTTAAAGGGCGACGAGATCTCGCTCGAGTCGCGCATCCTCGCGGTGGCCGACGCCTACGAGGCCATGACCGCCGACCGCCCCTACCGCGCGGCGATCGGAGTTGAGGCCGCCAAGAAGGAGCTGCGCGTCAACGCGGGCACGCAGTTCGACCGCCGCGTGGCGAACGCCTTCCTCGAGTGGCTGGAGCGCCGGCCGCCCGGGGAGCGCGAGCCGAGCGCCACGGCGATCGAGCTTGGAGTCGGGCAGCCGAGGACCTCCTCGGTCCCGCCGCTCAACGAGGAGTAGCGACTCGGGTGGGCCGGCTGGACGCCGGGCGGGCTTAGGCGCAGGCCGCGGGCTCAGGCTGGGGCCGCCGGCTTAAGGCGGAGGCCGCCGGCTCAGGCTGGGGC
>Ga0208612_1000272_pt1 | contig 25164 bp, 21 predicted proteins | sample AntDryMetagUQ889_FD_188089 | JGI IMG/M metagenome (GOLD analysis project Ga0208612, IMG submission 188089) | Polar desert microbial communities from Antarctic Dry Valleys - UQ889 (SPAdes) | ecosystem: Environmental > Terrestrial > Soil > Desert | place: Antarctic Dry Valleys | collected 2008-12-31 | reverse complement strand
CCGGGCGCCGGCGCTCGTCGTCCTCGAGGATCCGTATGCCGGGCTTCTGCTCGAGCAGCTCCAGGGCACCCCCCTCATAGCCAGGCGCGAAGACGAGCTCGACGAACATCGGACCGAGCTTCTCCGCCAGCTCGATGCCGATCGGCCGGTTGAAGCACATCACGCCGCCGAACGCGCTCATGCGGTCGGTGGCCAGCGCGGCTTCGAAGGCCTCGTCGACGGTGGCTCCAACAGCGCAGCCGCTGGGGTTGCCGTGCTTGATGATCGCTGCGGCGGGGACCTCGAACTCCTCGATCAGCTTGCGCGCGGCGTCGAGGTCGAGCAGGTTGTTGAAGGAGAGCTCCTTGCCATGGATCTTCGACACCATCGAGAGCAGGTGCGTGCGGGCTCCCGCCTGGGAGTAGTAGGCGGCGCGCTGATGGGGGTTCTCGCCGTAGGCGAGGTCGAGCACCTTTGTGAACGAGCGCGTCTGCTGGCCCGGGAAGTCCTGCTCGCGCTCGGCGAACCAGCGTGAGATCGCCGCGTCGTAGCGTGCGGTGTAGGAGAAGGCCTCGAGCGCCAGGGCCTCGCGGGTGCGCGGCTCGAGCCTGCCCTCCGATCCCCGCAGCTCCTCGAGCACCGCGTCGTAGCTCTCGGGCGAGACGACCGCCGCCGCAAAGGCGTGGTTCTTCGCGGCCGCCCGGATCAGGGTCGGGCCGCCGATGTCGATGTTCTCGATCACCTCCCCCTCGCTCACCCCGCGCCGGCCGGCCGCCTGCTCGAACGGGTAGAGGTTCACGCACACGAGGTCGATCGGCTCGATCGCCTGCTCGCGCAGGGTGGCGAGGTGCTCCTCGTTCGAGCGCACCGCCAGGAGGCCGGCGTAGATGTGCGGGTGAAGCGTCTTGACCCGTCCGTCGAGGATCTCCGGCGAGCTCGTGTAGTCCTCCACGGAGCGGGTCTCGAGGCCAGCCGCGGCGAGCTCGCGGGCGGTCCCTCCGGTGGACACGATCTCGACCCCGAGGTCGGCGAGGCCACGGGCGAAGTCGACGAGGCCGCGCTTGTCGGCGACCGTCAGCAGCGCGCGGCGCACCCGCGTCTCGCCGGGCGCGCTAGGTCCGCTGAGGCCCGGCTCAGCGGTGCTCGTCATCGATCAACACGAGCCGCGGGTTCTCGGGGTCGATCCGGACAGCCCCGGACGCAATCAGCCGTACCGCGCGCGGCAGCAGGCGGTGCTCGATCTCGTGGACGCGGGCCTCGATCTCCTCGATGCCACGAGCATATGGAAGCTCGAAGGCCTCCTGCAAGATCACCGGGCCGCTGTCGACGCGCTCGTCGACGAAGTGGACGGTCACCCCCGTCACGCGCACCCCGTGCTCGAGCGCCTGCTCGATCGCGCGCACGCCGGGAAAGGCGGGTAGCAGCGACGGGTGCACGTTGACGATCCGCCCCTCGAAGCGGCGGATGAACGAGCCGCCGAGGATCTCCATGAAGCCCGCGAGCACGAGCAGCTCCGCGCCCCGCTGCTCGAGCCAGGCGGCGAGTGCCGCGTCACGCGCGTCGCGGTCGTCTGCCTTCGGGAAGATCGCGGTCTCGATACCCGCGGCCCGCGCGCGCTCGAGCCCGCGCGCGCCAGCGCGACTCGAGGCCACGCAGACCACCTCGACGGCCTCGCGGTCGTGCACGGTGTCGAGTAGCGCCTGGAGGTTGGTGCCCTCTCCGGAGATCAGGACCCCGACGCGCAATGCTCAGGCGGCAGCGGCGCCGGCGCCCGTCGAAACCTGCAGGACGGGGTAGGCCCCTCCCGTCGTCTCCACCACACCCTGCTCGATCAGCTCGTCTACGCGCGCGAGGATGTCCGCGCGGCGCATGTGCGAGCAGGTCGCGTAGGCCGGCAGGCCGTCGTAGGAGTTGCGCTCGATCTTCTTCGTGCGCGCGCCGTGGAGGATCTCCGCGCAGGTGGTGCGCCCGACCGCCGGCCGTGCCCCGCGTGCCACCGAGACGATCGCCCCGTCGAGGTCGGCGATCTGCTCCGCCGGGGGAGGCGGCAGCTCGGGCACGAGGCCGGGCACGCAGGCATCGCAGCAAACGCCGCCGTCCGGACCCGGCGCCGGCTCTGCGTGGTCGCCGAAGTGGCGCAGGATGGCGCGCCGCCGGCAGTCCGGGGGCGACTTGGCACGGATGCCGGATCGGTCGGCTGGCTTTCCCTCGACGTAGGCCCAGATCTCGCGGTACTGGCGCCAGCGGGCACGAGCCCCCTCCTCGACCGAGGCGCGGCACGTCGTGGCGGCGCGACGATCGAACCCGCGCTCGCTCAAGCGTCCGGCGACCCGGTCGGGCGAGGACGGCGAGGGTGAGATCACGCCTGCGCGCGCGAGATGGCCGAGCAGCGCGCGCAGGCGGTCGTGCCCGCCTCCGAGCTGGCGCGCGAGCTCCGAGGCGTCTACGGCGTAGCGCCCGCCGCCGTCGGCCGCCGCGCGCAGGCGATCGGCGAGCGCCGCGGGCAGCTCCTCGGGGACCTCGTCGCGCTTGATGAAGTGCACGTGCAGGGCCTTGTCGCGGTTCTCGGCGAGTAGCAGCGCCCGCGCCGGGCGCCCGTCTCGGCCGCCGCGACCGGCCTCCTGGTAGTAGCCCTCGAGCGATGCGGGGACGCTCGCGTGGACCACGCTCCGCACGTTCGGCTTGTCGACGCCCATGCCGAAGGCGTTGGTCGCGACGATCACGCGCACGTCGTCGGCGAGGAAGCGGCGCTGGGCGAGGGCTCGCCGGTCGCGGTCGAGCCCGGCGTGGTAGGCGAGCGCCTCCTCACCGAGCGTCTCGGTGAGCATCGCCGCGACCTCCTCGGCGCCCGCGCGCGTGCCGGCGTAGACGATCGCCGGGAGCGCGTCTGAGCCCCGCAGCGCCTCGGCGATCAGCGGGCGCTTCTCGTGCGGCGCCGGCCGGGCCACCGCGAAGGAGATGTTCGGTCGGTCAAAGCCCGTCGCTACGCGCAGCGGGTCGCGCAGGCCGAGCCGGCGCGCCACGTCGATCGCCACGCGCGGCGTGGCCGTTGCAGTCGATGCCACGATCGCCCCCGCTCCGAGGTGGCGCGCGGCGTCGGCCAGGCGGAAGTAGTCGGGCCGGAAGTCGTGCCCCCACTGGGAGACGCAGTGCGCCTCGTCGACGACGAAGAGCCCGATGCGCGCCTCGCGCACGCGCTCTAAGAAGCCCGGCGAGGAGAAGCGCTCGGGGGCGACGTAGAGGAGCTTAAGCTCGCCGGCGGCGGCGCGGCGCAGGACCTCGGCATTCACATCGGAGCCCTGTTGAGCGTTGATCAGCGCAACCGCCGCCCCGAGTCCCCGCGCCCGCAGCGCCTCGACCTGGTCCTGCATCAGCGCCACGAGCGGGGAGACGACGATCGTCAGGTCCTCGCGCATCAGCGCCGGCAGCTGGTAGCAGAGCGACTTGCCCGATCCGGTGGGCATCACCACGAGCACGTCGCGCCCTTCGAGCGCCGCCTCGCAGGCCTCACGCTGACCGCGGCGGAAGGCTGGAAAGCCGAAGTAATGCTGGACGGCGGCGTCGAGGTCCACGGCGAGTGACACTAGCGGCGGATCCGGCCGGGTCGAGGCGCCTGTCGCAGAATCGTCACGCGCAGCGCTCAGCGACGCGATAACAAGCGCAGACCCAGGACCCCGACGCCCGCGGCGGCGAGCGCCGGCACCAGCATCGCCACCCACGAGAGGGCGTCCACGTCGATGTCGGCGTAGGGTTGGCTGGCCGCGCTCCACTCGGGCAGGACGTGCACGGCGACGAACCCAGCCGCGGTGCCAAGCCCAACGAGCGTGGAGGCGAGTGGGGCCAGCCGACTCCCCGCGACCGCCAGTGCGAGCGCCAGCACTGCCGCCACGAAGGCCACCGCGCCCCCGGTGGAGGCCTCGGCCGGCACCCTGGCATCCTGGCGCAGGGCGTGGTCGAGGGAGTGCACGACGAGCAGGGCGAGCAACACGCTGTTCGCAGCGACCAGAGCACCGTGGCGCCGGGTCCTGAACTGGAGCGACACTCAGGCCCGGACGGCGGCCAGCTCCTCGAGCGCGAACTTCCCGTTGGCGGACTCCGTGCGCTCGAGCGGATACTCGCCGGAGAAGCAGGCGTCGCAGTGGGTCGCGCGCGAGCCGCGGATCGCCTCGTAGACGCCCGCGAGCGAGAGATAGGCGACCGAGTCGCAGCCAAGCTCCTCGGCGACCTCTTCGACCGTGCGGCCGTGGGCGACCATCTCCTCCTTGGTGGACATGTCGACCCCGTAGTGACACGGGTAGCGGATCGGTGGGGCGGAGATGCGCATGTGGACCTCAAGCGCCCCCGCGTCGCGGAGCATGCTCACGATCTGGCGCGTGGTGTTGCCCCGCACGATCGAGTCGTCGACCACCACGAGCCGCTTGCCCTCGACCACCTCGCGCAGCGGGTTGAACTTCATCCGCAGGCCGTGCCGGCGCAGCTCCTGCCCGGGTTGGATGAAGGTGCGGGCGACGTAGCGGTTCTTGATCAGGCCGTCGTCGCGCGGAAGGCCCGAGGCCTTCGCGTAGCCGGTCGCCGCCGGATTTCCCGAGTCGGGCACTGCGATCACCACGTCGGCCTCGACGGGCGCCTCGCGCCAGAGGATCTCCCCCATCTTGCGACGCGAGACCTGCGTGCGGTTGCCCTCGAGCACCGAGTCTGGCCGCGCGAAGTAGATGTGCTCGAAGACGCAGAACGCCCTGCGCGGAGAGGCCACCAGCTGCCGTGTCTCGATCCCGTGCTCGCCGAGCGACACCATCTCGCCCGGCTCGACCTCGCGTAGGAGCTCAGCGCCGAGGATGTCGAAGGCGCAGCTCTCCGAGGCCACGCAGTAGCGCTCGCCGAGGCGGCCGAGCGAGAGCGGACGCAGCCCCGCGCCATCGCGGAAGGCGACCACCGACCCCGGGGTCATGACGACCGTCGAGAAGGCGCCCTCGAGGCGGGGCATCACCTCGGCGAGGGCCTCCTCCACGGTGTCCGCCTCGTGGGTCGAGAGCAGCGCGGCGATGATCTCGGAATCCGAGGTCGAGCGGAACCGGATGCCGCGCTCCGACAGCTCTGAGTGCAGCTCCACGGCGTTGATCAGGTTGCCGTTGTGGGCCAGGGCCACCTGGCGGCGGTCGGAGCGGTAGACCGGCTGGGCGTTCTCCCACGCGGACGACCCGGTGGTCGAGTAGCGCACGTGGCCGAGGGCCATCGCACCCGTGAGCGCCTTGAGCTTCTGCTCGTCGAAGACCTGCGAGACGAGGCCCAGGTCACGTACGGTCATGATGTGGCCGCCCTCGCTCGTGGCGATCCCCGCCGACTCCTGACCCCGGTGCTGCAGGGCGAATAGGGCGAAATAGGCGAGCCTCGCGACATCCCACTCGGGCGCGTATACGCCGAAGACGCCACACTCGTCGCGCGGCCCGTCGCGGTGGTCGAGGGGATCGGTCATGAGAGAGCTGAGGCGCGGGGAGGAGCGGCCCCGGGGTCGCTGCCGACGCCCGAAATCAAGCCTACCAGTGAGGGTGGCGGGCTCCCGCACGCCAAGCGCCCGGGGGCGCAGCTTCGGAAGGCGCCAGTCGAGACCTACCCTTTGCCTGCCTGCTGGCGCTCCTTCTCGCCCGCGATCTCGGTCACGAAGACCTCGACGTCGCTCTGGATGATCTCCTCCACCCGCTCGGCGAACGCCGGGTAGGTGGCGGAGTGCGTCGCGCCCTCGACGTGGTAGCGACCGCTCAGCTGGAAAAAGGACCACCCCTCCGTCTTGAGCCGTTCGACCGTCTGCCGGTAATGCTGCCAGCGCCCGCCGAAATCGAAGAACTGCTCGATCGCCGCACTCACCGCCACGATCAGGCTGATGACCACGCTCGCCACCTTGGTCACCTCCCCTAGTCCCCCTCCGAGCGCCTCGAGGCTTACGAGCGCAGGCACGACGACCGCACCGATCACCGTGGTGAGCCGCAGCTGGTAGTAGCGACGCTGGGTCTCGCTCGCCTTGCCCTCCATCCAGGCGACCTGATCGAGCCAGCGCGAGCGCAGGAAGCGCTTCTGCGCATCGCTCAGCGCGAGCGTCTCGATCAGGCCGCCGAACTCCTCCTTCAGCCAGTCCGGGTAGCTCTGCCGCTTGGCCACGCCGCTATGCCTCCCGCGACAGCGCGTGCTCGAGCGCGCGCTCGAATCCCGCACGGTCATCGAGGTCGATCGAGCTCACGAGGGGCGATCGTGCGAGCTCGCGCCCACGTTCCTCCCCCGCTGCACCGCGAGCGGCGGCGGCGACCGTGTCGGCAGTCCGGCCGCTGCCGGCGACTGCGATCACCGAGCGTCCCGCGCGCACGCTCTCGGCTACGTCCTCCCACGCGATCTCACCGCCGCCGACCAACACGGTGAGCGAGGGGCCGCCACCGGCCAGTGCCGTCGCGGCGCCGGCGAGCCACGGGCTCTCGTCCCCCCAGCTCGTGCCTTCGACCAGCAGGAAGTGAGTGTGGTTTGCCTCGAGCGGAGCGGCGTCGGGGTTGACGGCGCCGCCGCCCGGATGCGTCGCGAGCTCCTCGACCACCACGCCGATCAGCGGGAACGACGCGCCGAGCTCGGTACGCGTGCGCCCGAGCAGGCGCATCACGCCCGCATCGGTACCACCATCTACCACGCACGCCGCACGCGCCTGGGCCAGCGGAACCAGCGACTCGGCGAACAGAGGCCGCAATTGGGCGAGCCCAGACTCGCTCGAACCGCTGGCTCCGCCGACGATCACGAGCACCGGGCGTGGCGGCTCGAGACCAAGGCGCTCGAGCGCCGACAAGAGCCCCTCGGGCTGGCGAACCCGGACGGCGAGCGCCGTCGAGGCGGCGGAGAAGATTGTGAAGGGCTCTTCCATGGCGCTACGGGAACGCCAGCGCGAGTGCGCCGCTGGCCTCGGCCAGCTCTTGGATGCTCCACGTCCAGCGCCCGCCGATCTCGAGGACATCGCCGCCCACGATGCCGATCGCAAGCGCGCGGTCGCCGAGCGCGTCGAGCGCGTCGGCGGAACCCGAGACCACGAAGCGACCCGGAGCCTCGCCGAACAGCGTCCGCAGCGGGCGGTCGAGCCCGGGGAGGCTGACCGAGGCGCCGATCCGGCCGGCAAGGCAGCACTCGGCGAGTGCCACGGCGAGCCCACCCTCGGCGACGTCGTGGGCGCTTGCGAGCTCCCCCTCGCGCACCGCCCGGCGGACGAGGTCGATCGTCCGACGCGCCTCGGCCAGGTCGACCTGCGCCAGACCGTGGGGCAGCTCCTCGCCGCGCAGCTTGGCGAGCTCCGATCCGCCCAGCGCGACCTCCAGGCCGGGCGCGGCCACGAGCGCCACGAGGTCGTCCGCGCGCGTGAAGCCGAGCCCGGCGGCGAGCCCGACGTCAGGCACCGCGCCCACCATGCCGACGACCGGCGTCGGGTAGATCGGCCCCTCGCCCGACTCGTTGTAGAGCGATACGTTTCCACCCACGACCGGCACGGCGAGCTCGGTGAGGGCGTCCGCCATGCCGGCGACCGCGCGCTCGAGCTGCCAGGCGATGTGCGGCTTCTCGGGGTTGCCGAAGTTGAGGCAGTTGGTGAGCCCGAGCGGCTCGGCTCCCACGCAGGCCAGGTTGGCGGCGCACTCGAGCACGGCCTCGACCGTACCGGTGTAGGGATCACAGGCGACGCGGCGCCCGTTGCCGTCGATCGAGACGGCAATGCCCGGCCGCGGCCCATCGCCGCCGGCCTTGGCCTCGGGGTGCAGCGCCAGCACGGCGGCGTCCGCCTGCTCGGGCCGGCGCATTGTGCGCGACCCCACCAGGCAGTCGTACTGCTCGAAGAGCGGCCGGCGCGAGCTGAGGTTGGACGAAGCGACGAGCGCGAGCAGGGCCTCACCCGGATCGTCGCTCGCGAGCACCCGGGGAGGCGCCGGGTAGACGCGTTCGCGCGCCTCGACGGGCTCGAGGTCATACAGCGGACAGTCGTCGACGAGCGCCTCGACGGGCATCTCACCCACCACTTCCCCTCCGTCGAGCACCCGCAGGCAGGGGCTGTCGGTGACCACGCCGATCGGCGTCGCGCGCACCTCCCAGCGCGAGCACACCTGCTCGAGCTCGGCGAGCCGCTGTGGCTCGATCACGCAGAGCATGCGCTCCTGGGACTCGGAGATCATGACCTCGAACGGCTCCATGTCGTGCTCGCGCAGTGGCACCCTCGCGACGTCGATGTCGAGCCCGACAGCCCCCTTCGAAGCCATCTCCGCGGAGGAGGACGAGAGCCCCGCGGCGCCCAGGTCCTGCAGTGAGCCCAGCGTGCCGCGCTCGAGCAGCTCGAGGCAGCACTCGAGCAGCTTCTTCTCCTCGAAGGGGTCCCCGATCTGGACCGACGGGCGCTTCGAGGCCCCACCCTCGTCGAGCTCCGCGCTCGCCAGCACGGAGGCGCCGCCGATGCCGTCGCGGCCCGTGCGGGCGCCCATCAGCACGAGCAGGTTGCCCACCCCGGTCGCGGCCGAGCGGATCAGCCGCTGCTCGGGGGCGATGCCCAGGCACATGGCGTTCACGAGGCAGTTCTGCTCGTAGGGTGCCTCGAAGTAGACCTCGCCGCCGACCGTCGGCACCCCGATCGAGTTGCCGTAGTGGGCGATGCCCGTCACCGCACCGTCGAGCAGGTAGCGCGAGCGCGCAGAGGAGAGCTCGCCGAAGCGCAGCGAGTCGAGCACTGCGATCGGCCGGGCACCGACCGCGAACACGTCGCGCAGGATGCCCCCGACCCCGGTCGCGGCGCCCTGGAAGGGCTCGACCGCACTCGGATGGTTGTGCGACTCGACCTTGAAGGCCACCGCCAAGCCGTCCCCGACCCTCACCGCCCCGGCGTTCTCCCCCGGTCCCATCAGCACGTGCGCTCCCTCGGTCGGCAGCCGGCCGAGCAGCCTCTTCGAGTGCTTGTAAGCGCAGTGCTCGGACCACATCAGCGAGAACACCGCCAGCTCGAGGCGGTTGGGCTCGCGGCCCAGCTTCTCCACGATCAGGTCGTACTCCGCGTCGGTGAGGCCAAGCGCGCGGTGGGCCGTTCGGGCGGTCTCGGTGCTCACTGGGAGCGAACGTAGCAGCGAGCGCGGCCGCGGCGAGTCCCCTGGACGACCTTCGGTCGGGTAGCGGCAATCCACCGCCGCGATGGAGGGCTAGGCACCGTGCATGGTATCGTTCAGGCATTCTTGCAACCATCGACAAGGCGGGACGGCTGGTCATCCCCAAGCCCTTGAGGGATCATCTTGGGCTGCAGCCTGGCGTCGTCGACGTCCGTGCTGAGGGCAGCGGGATCAGGGTCGAGCCGCTTGCCGCAGAGTCACTCGAGGAGCGTGACGGCCTGCTCGTGATCCCCGCTGCTGGAACGGTCATCGAGGACGAGACCGTGCGCTCGCTTCGCGATGCCGACCGGAAGTAGCAAGGGTCCCAAGCTACTCGTGGACACCAGCGCGGCGGTCGCCCTGGTCGTCGGGGACCATCAGCATCACGCCCTGACTTTCGAGGCGATTGCGGATCGGCGGCTGGGGCTCGCGGGACACGCAGCCTTCGAGACCTTCTCGGTGCTGACCCGGCTCCCACCCCCGGCTCGACGCACGCCTGCAGCCGTGGCCCGACTGCTGCACACCGTGTTCCCACACACGAGGTTCCTCAGTCCCGAGGCGGCCGCCGACTTGCTGGCCGCCCTGCCGGCCCGCGGGATCGCGGGGGGCTCTGTCTACGACGCGCTCGTCGGTGCAGCGGCAGTCGAGAGCGGGCTTCCCTTGGCCACTCGCGACACCCGGGCGCTCGAGACCTACCGTGCGGTCGAAGCCCGCGTCGAACTGCTTTCGTGACCAGGTAGGTGTGGGGGTGGCCCCCTCGCCTCGAGGGGCCAGTCATCGCTGCACCGAGCCTGCGGGCTCTGCTCAGGTCTTTGCCAGGCCGGTCTCGCCCTGGTGCGCATGGGCCACGAGCGATGCGAACAGGCAGCCGCCGTCGATCGAGCCGGTGAGGGGATCGACCGCGTGCTCCGGGTGGGGCATCAGGCCCATCACGTTCTTGTCGCGGTTGGCCACGGCGGCGATGTCGGCGAGCGCGCCGTTGGGGTTGTTCTTCCCGTCGCGGTAGCGCAGGATGATCTGCCCGTGTGCTTGCAGCTCGCCGAAAGCAGCTTCTGGCGCGTAGTAGCGGCCGGTGGTGTGCTTGACCGGAATCGAGAGGACCTCGCCCGCCTCGCACGCGCGCGTGAACGGGGTGGCGGCGTTCTCGACGCTGACCTCCACCTGGCGGCAGAGAAAGCGCAGCCCGGCGTTGGGCAGCAGCGCGCCGGGCAGCAGCCCCGCCTCGCAGAGGACCTGGAAGCCGTTGCAGATCCCGAGCACCGGGCCGCCGCCGAGGGCGTGCTCGGAGACTGCCTCCATGACCGGCGAGAAGCGGGCGATCGCGCCGGCGCGCAGGTAGTCTCCGTAGGAGAAGCCGCCGGGGATCACCACGGCGTCCACCCCGCGCAGGTCGCGGTCGCCGTGCCAGAGGAGCTCGGCTTCGGCGAAGCGCCGGCAGGCGAGCAGCGCGTCGATCTCGTCGCAGGAGCCAGGGAAGCGGACGACGCCGAACTTCACGCCGGCTCGGCCGCGGCATCGAGCACCAGCACCTCGTAATCCTCGATCAGCGGGTTGGTCAGCAGGAGCTCGCACATCTCGCCGAGCCTGCCGACGTCCTCGACCTCCAGCTCGACCATCCGCCCGACGCGCACGTTCGCGACGCCCTCGAAGCCGAGCGCGGGCAGGGCGCGCTCCACCGCTTGGCCCTGAGGGTCGAGTATCCCTTCCTTGGGGCGGATGATCACCCGCGCCCTCACAGCACCTCGGTGCGCTCGAGCCAAGCCGAGAACGGCTCGCCGGCGATGCGCTCGTAGGCGTCGACGTAGCGCTCCCGGGTGCCCCGCACGACCTCGTCGGGGAGCGGCGGAGCGGGCGGCTTGCGGTCCCAGCCCGACGCGCTCGCCCAGTCGCGTACGTACTGCTTGTCGAAGCTTGGCTGGGGGCGTCCGTGTGCGTAGCCGTCGGCGGGCCAGAAGCGGGAGGAGTCGGGGGTGAGCGCCTCGTCGGCCAGCACGACCGTGCCATCGGGCCGGCGGCCGAACTCGAACTTGGTGTCGGCGAGGAGGATCCCGCGCTCGCGAGCGTGGGCGGCCGCGTAGGAGTAGAGCTCCACCGAGAGCCGGCGCAGCTCCTCGAGCAGCGGGCGGTCGCCCACGAGCTCGGCGGCCCGCTCGAAGTCCACGTTCTCGTCGTGGTCCCCGAGCTCGGCTTTGGTGGCGGGAGTGAAGATCGGCTCGGGCAGCTGCTCGGACTCCTCGAGCCCCGCGGGCAGTTCGATCCCGCAGATCGCCCCCGTGGCCCGGTAGTCCTTCCACCCGGAGCCCGTTATGTAGCCGCGCACCACGCACTCGACGGGCGCCATCGCAAGGCGCTCGACAAGCAAGCCCCGCCCCCGAACCGCGTCGGGAACGTCGCTGAAGGAGAGGAGGTGGTTGGGACAGATCTCCGCTGTGCGCTCGAACCAGAAGACCGACAGGCCCGTGAGGACCTTGCCCTTGTCGGGGATCGGCGTGGGATGGACCGCGTCGTAGGTGGAGATCCGGTCCGAGGCGACGAGCAGCAAGCGCTCCTCTCCGACCGCATAGATGTCGCGGACCTTGCCCTGAGCGAGCAGGTCGAGCCCGTTGAGCGTGGCAGCTTCGCTCACCCCCACGAGGCTAACAAGCGCCTGCGTCGGCTCGACGACGGGTCGCTGCGGTCACCCGGTGACCTCACGTCGTCGACGTTGCTCAGCCGTCCTAATCGACGCGGCGTCCGCCGGCCACGTGGAAGTCCTCGAGCGCCGTCGTCAGGGGACGATCGCATCGAGGCGCCCGACGATCGCCTGAGCATGCACCGTGAAGGCCGCCGGATCGAAGAGCGCGTCGAGCTCGAGCTCGGGGGCGGCCCCCGCCAGCAGGTCGCGGAAGGGGATCGCGTCGTGCCACGCCCGCTGGGCGCTCGCCTGGACGATGCGGTAGGCCTCGTCGCGGGAGCGGCCGGACTCAACGAGCGCGAGCAGCGCTCGCTGGGAGTAGAGCGCGCCGTGGGTGAGCTCGAGGTTGGCGCGCATCCGGTCGGCGTGGACGGTCATGTCCAGGACGACGCGCGCGGCCAAATGCTGGGCGTAGTCGAGCAGGATCGTGGCGTCGGGTAGCGCGACGCGCTCGACCGAGGAGTGCGAGATGTCGCGCTCGTGCCAGAGCGCCACGTCCTCGAGCCCCGCCTGGGCATAGCCGCGCAGCAGGCGTGCGATTCCCGTGATCCGCTCGGAGGCGATCGGGTTGCGCTTGTGGGGCATCGCCGAGGAGCCCTTCTGACCGGTGCGAAAGGGCTCTTCCAGCTCGCGCACCTCGGTGCGCTGCAGGTGGCGGATCTCGGTCGCGAGGCGTTCGAGCCCGGCGCCCGCGAGCGCGATCGCGGCGAGCAGCTCGGCGTGGCGGTCGCGCGCCACCACCTGGGTCGAGACCTGCTCGTGCGCGAGACCGAGGCGGGCCAGCACCGCCCGCTCGAGCTCGGGGCCGTTGGCGGCGTAGGTGCCGACCGCTCCCGACAGGGCGCCCACGGATGCGCCCTCGACGGCCCGCTCGAGGCGGAGCAGGTTGCGATCGGCCTCGAAAGCAAAGCCGGCGAGCTTGACCCCGAAGGTCGTCGGCTCGGCGTGGATGCCGTGGGTGCGCCCGACGCAGAGCGTCGCGGCGTGCTCGCGCGCGCGGGCGATCAGGGCGTCCCGGTAGGCGCGCGCGCCGCCGGTGAGGATCCGCCCCGCCGCGGCGACCTGCAGCGCGAGCGCGGTGTCGAGCACGTCCGAAGAGGTCAGCCCGTGGTGGACCCAGCGGCCGGCCTCCCCGACCGAGGTCGCCACCACGTCCACGAACGCAGCCACGTCGTGGTCGGTCACCTGCTCGCGCTGCTTGACCGCCTCGACGCTGAAGGAGGCTCGCGCACGGATCGCCGCTGCATCCTCGGCGGGCACGGCGCCCTGGTCGGCGAGCGCGTCGATGACCGCGAGCTCGACCGCGAGCCAGGTCTCGAGCTTGCGCTGCTGGGACCAGACGGCGCCCATCTCCGGGCGGGTGTAGCGCTCTATCACGGGCCGGCGCGCCTTCGCAGCTCAGGCGCCGAGGATCCTGGCCGCGAGCACGGCAGCGTTGCGCGCGGCGTCGACCCCCACGCAGGCCACCGGCACGCCCGGGGGCATCTGGGCGATCGCGAGCATGGCGTCGAGGCCCCCGGCCACCGAGGTCTTCGAGAGCAGCGGCACGCCGATCACCGGCAGGTCGCTGTGCGCGGCCACGACTCCCGGGAGCGCGGCGGCGAGGCCCGCACCGGCGATGATCACGCGCAGGCCGCGCATGCGGGCGTTGCGGGCGTACTCGGCCACGACATCGGGGTCGCGGTGGGCGCTCATCACGCGGATCTCGTGACCGATGCCGCGCTCGTCGAGCTCCTTGCCTGCCTTCTCCATCGTCGCCATGTCGGACTTCGAGCCCATCACGATCCCGACGCGCGGAGCATCGACCTCGAGCTCGTCGAACTCCTGCCCGACCTCGGTCTCGACCGACGGAGCGGGGGCCTCGACGTTCGCAGCGGGCGGCTCGACGACCGGAGCGGGAGCGGGAACCTCGCGCGCGGTCATACCCCCAGCCCCTGCATCTACCGCCACCCTCTGCAGCGCACGGGCGGCGATGTCCCGGCGCATCTGCTTGCCCTCGAAGCGCACGCGCTCGGCGGCGGCGTAGGCGCGCTCGCGGGCCTCGCCGGGCCCCGGCCCGACGCCGGTGACGTTGAGCACGCGGCCGCCATCGGTCACCAGGCGGCCGTCCCGCTCTGCGGTTCCGGCGTGCAGCAGCTCGACGTCGACGGAGTCGATCGAGTGCAGCCCGTTGATCTCGTCGCCCTTCGAGGAGGAGGCCGGGTAGCCGGCGGAGGCGAGCACGACGGTCACGGCCCACTCGTCCGACCACTCGAGCCGGGCGTCGCGCAGGCCCCCCGGGCGCGTCGCGCGCTCGAGCAGCTCGAGCAGGTCCGTCCGCAGCCGCGGCAGCACCGCCTGAGTCTCCGGGTCACCGAAGCGGCAGTTGTACTCGAGCACCTTGGCCCCGTCGCTGGTCATCATCAGCCCCGCGTAGAGCACGCCGTGGTAGGGCGTGCCGCGGCGGCGCAGCTCGTCGACGATCGGCTGCTGCACCGCCAGCGCCAGGGCCTCGAGCTGCTCGGCGTCGATGCCCGGCACCGGCGAGTAGCTCCCCATCCCCCCGGTGTTTGCGCCCTCGTCACCATCGCCGATCCGTTTGTAGTCCTGCGCGGGCGCCATCGCGACGGCCCGCTCCCCGTCGCAGAGCGCGAGCAGCGAGAGCTCCTCGCCCTCCAGGTGCTGCTCGAGCACCACCTCCGTGTCCCCGAAGCGTCGCTGGGTGAAGAACTCCTCCACAGCCGCCCGAGCAGCGGCCTCGTCGGCGCAGATGATCACTCCCTTGCCCGCGGTCAGGCCGTCGGCCTTCAGCACCGCCGGATAGGAGGCGCAGGCGAGCTGGCCGAGGGCCTCCTCCCGCGAGCGCAACAGCGCGTGCGCCGCAGTCGGTATCCCGAGCGCGGCCATCAGCTCCTTCGCGTAGCGCTTGGAGCCCTCGATGCGGGCGGCCGCCCGGGAGGGGCCGAAGGCCGGCACCCCGGCCTCCGACAGCGAGTCCACGAGCCCTGCCACCAGCGGCCCCTCGGGCCCGACCACGACCAGATCCACCGCTCGGTCGCGCGCGGCGCGCAGGATACCCTCGGAGTCCTCGACACCGACCTCCAGACACTCGAGGTCGCGCGCAATGCCGGCGTTGCCGGGCGCGCACAGTACCTCGGGCTCCCGGGGGCTGCGCAGGAGGCAGCGTGCGAGCGCATGCTCGCGTCCACCGCCTCCAACCACGAGGACCCGGCTCACCCGATCACGCGCGCCCTCACTGCTCCAGGGAGGCTATGAACTCATCGATCGGTATCGCCGCGAGCGACTCGTAGCGCGCCGTCCCACGCGATCCGAGCTCGAGCGAGACACGCGCCATCGTGGCCTCGTCGGGCGCCTCGACGACGTTGACGAAGTCGAAGCGCCCGAGCACCGCCCATTGAGCCTTCACCGAGGCGCCAAGCTGCTCGATCTCCTCGTTCACCTCGCGGATGCGCTGGGGATTGTTCTTGATCGTCTGGACGCCCTCGGGGCTGAGGCTGCTCAAGAGCACGAACGTTGGCATGGCGATCCTTTCGGCCGGGGGCTCGGACGCAGGTGGCCTTTCTCCCATTTTTCCCGGGTCAGCGCAAGGTCGCCACCAGAGAAACGCACCGGAGCACCACAACCTTCGGCTCGCCCGGATGTTGGCTCGGTCACGGGCCTCCGCGGCCCCGGGTATCGTGGCCGCATTGGGGATCACCAGCCACAGGAGGAGTTACATGAGGTTCCGCACCGTCGCCGTTCCCGCAGCACTCGCAGCCGTGGTCGTGACCGCCCCGGCGGGCGCACAGGCCGCGACGCTCACGGCGCCTAGTCCAAAACCCTGCTACGGCAGCCTAGACAGGGTCGACCTTGTGGCCGCGGCGTTCACCCCGGGCGCCCCGCTGAGCTTCACGTTTGGCAGCTTTTCGTACCCCACCCCCCTGCCCAACCCCACCGGAAGCGTCACGCTCAATCCGCTCGTGCCACCCCTCACGGCCGAGCAGACAGTGCCGTTCACGGCTTCGGACGGGGTCAACACGGCCCTCAGCGCGCCTATTCATGCAAGCGACGTCAAGGTCACGGTCAAGCCGTCCGGGGGTCCGCCGGCCGGACCGAGGCGGATCCGGGCGCGCGGCTTCACCGCCGGTGGGGACACGCTCTACGCCCACGTCATACGCGGGCGCAGCAAGCGCAACGTGCGGATCGGTGGCCTCTCGGGGCCGTGCAAGACCGTCAGCGCTCGGCGCCGCCTGTTCAAGCCGGGCGGCTTCCGCACCGGCACCTACCGCATCCAGTTCGACGCCTTCCGCAGCTACAAGGCCGAGCAGGAACAGGCGATCAGGTTCAACTTCCGGATCTTCCGCGTCCGGCGCCGTGCCTTGCCAGGCGTGGCGTCCTTCGGCCAGAGTTGGACGCGCGTTCACTGAGCCTTCTGCACGGTCCGCTACTGGTCACTACGAGGAGCAGCTACCACTAGACGCCCAGCTCGGGATACCGCGTGCGCAGGTGCTCGGCTAGCGCCTGCCGCACGCCGCGGCGCTCCTCGGCTGTTGCCATCCGGTAGCGGCCGAGGAGCTCGCGCTGGCCCGCGAGCGGGACGCCGGAGATCTCCCAACCCACCGCGAGGCGCTCGAAGAGCAACTCGACGCGGCGCTGCCAGCGGTCCTCGTCCGTCTCAGCCGGGCGCGAGTCGAGGCGCTCGAGCTCACGCAACGTGCCGGCGCTCAGCTCGTCTCGGAGGCTCAGCACGTTGCCCTCGGCGTCGGCGTAATCGGTCGTCGGCGAGGCGGCGGCCGGCTTCCCGGACACGCCCTCCCTGTCTCGCCTGCGCGCACGACGACCCACGGTGTGAGGCTAACGCTCGCGGCGCCCCCACCTGAAGCGGACCAGCTCCTCGCGGTCGCCTCCGCCGGATATTCCGACGGCGAGCACGGGGCCGACCCGCCGCGGCGCCGGCGCCTAACCCTCGGCTGCGGGGGGCCTCGGACGTCGACCCCGCGAGCGGCGCGGCCCCATGCTTCCCGACAGGTGCGCCGTGATGGGAGGTAGATGAGGCCCAGTGCCATGCTGACGAGGGCTGCGGCCCCGAAGCTCAGGCGAAGGACACCATATAGCTCAGTAAGAACGTGTTCTACGCGGCAGCCGTCGCTGGTGGCGCCGGCGCTGTCGCCGCCTCCCCCTTGACAAAGGTGAGCTCGCCGCCGGCTGCGTCCACCAACACCACGTCGCCGGGCACGAACTCCGCCTCCAGCAGCTTGAGCGCGAGCTTGTCGATCAGCTGCTTCTGGATCACCCGCCGCAGCGGCCGGGCGCCGTAGGTGGGGTCGTAGCCGAGGTTGCCGATCAGGGTCTTGGCGTCGTCGGTCAACTCGATCTCCACGCCGCGCTCACGCACGCGCCCCGCCAGCATCCGCACCTGCAGCTCCACGATCGCGCCGATCTCCTCGCGGGTGAGCGGATCGAACTCGACCACCTCGTCGAGCCGGTTGACGAACTCGGGCTTGAAGGTCGCGCGCACGCCGTCCATGCCGCCGGGCACGTTCGAGGTCATGATCAGCACGGTGTTCTTGAAGTCGACGGTACGGCCCTGGCCGTCGGTTAGGCGGCCGTCGTCCATCACCTGCAGGAGCACGTTGAAGACGTCTGTGTGGGCCTTCTCGATCTCGTCGAGCAGCACCACCGAGTAGGGCCGGCGGCGCACCGACTCGGTGAGCTGGCCGCCCTCGTCGTAGCCGATGTAGCCGGGCGGCGCGCCGACGAGCCGCGAGACCGAGTGCTTCTCCATGTACTCCGACATGTCGATGCGCACCATCGCCTGCTCGGAGTCGAACATGAACTCGGCGAGCGCGCGCGCCAGCTCGGTCTTGCCGACGCCGGTGGGACCGATGAACAGGAACGTGCCGATCGGCCGGTTGGGATCCTGCAGCCCCGCCCGCGAGCGGCGCAGCGCGTTGGAGACTGCCTCGACCGCCTCCTGCTGGCCGATCACGCGGTCGTGCAGGCGCTCCTCCATGCGCACGAGCTTCTGCACCTCCGACTCCAGCAGCCGGGAGACGGGGATCGAGGTCCAGCGCGCCACCACCTCGGCCACGTCCTCGTCGTCGACCTCCTCCTTGAGGAAGGTGCGCTCGGCTTGGAGCTCGCGCAGGGCCTGCTCGTGCTCTGCGACCTCCTGCTCGAGCGCGGGAATCTCGCCGTAGCGCAGCTCGGCGGCGCGCTCCAGGGCGGCGTCGCGCTCGGCGCGCTGGGCATCGCGGTGGGCCTGCTCGAGGCGCTCCTTGGCCGAGCGGATCGCGTCGATCGCCTCCTTCTCACCGCGCCAGTGGGCCTTCATCTCGTTCGAGCGCTCGCGCAGGTCGGCGAGCTCGCGCTCGATCGCCTCGCGGCGCGCGACGCTGGCGTCGTCGGTCTCCTTCTTCAGCGCCTGCAGCTCGATCTCGAGCTGCTGGATGCGCCGCTCGACTACCTCGATCTCCTCGGGCATCGAGTCGATCTCGATGCGCAGGCGCGAGGCCGCCTCGTCGATCAGGTCGATCGCCTTGTCGGGCAGGAAGCGGTCGGCGATGTAGCGGTGCGAGAGCGTCGCCGCGGCGACGATCGCCGAGTCCTGGATGCGCACGCCGTGGTGCACCTCGTAACGCTCCTTGAGCCCGCGCAGGATCGCGATCGTGTCCTCCTCGCTCGGCTCGCCCACCTGCACGGGCTGGAAGCGGCGCTCGAGCGCGGCGTCCTTCTCGATGTGCTTGCGGTACTCGTCGAGCGTCGTGGCGCCGACCGCGCGCAGCTCGCCGCGAGCGAGCATCGGCTTGAGCAGGTTGGCGGCGTCGACCGCGCCCTCGGCCGCCCCGGCGCCCACGATCGTGTGGAGCTCGTCCATGAACAGGATCACCTGGCCCGCGGCCTCGGCGATCTCCTTGAGCACAGCCTTGAGCCGGTCCTCGAACTCGCCGCGGTACTTGGCGCCGGCGATCAGCGAGCCGATGTCGAGGGCGATCACGCGCCGGTCGCGCAGCGAGTCGGGCACGTCGCCGGAGACGATCCGCTGGGCGAGGCCCTCGGCGATCGCGGTCTTGCCCACGCCCGGCTCGCCGATCAGGACCGGGTTGTTCTTCGTGCGCCGCGAGAGCACCTGCACCACGCGGCGGATCTCCTCGTCGCGCCCGATCACCGGGTCGAGCTTTCCCTCCTCGGCGGCCTGGGTCAGGTCGCGGCCGAAGCGCTCGAGCGCCTGGTAGCGGTCCTCGGGATTCTGATCGGTGACGCGGTGGGGCCCGCGCACCTGCTCGACGGCGTCGGCGAGCTGCTCGCGCGAGGCCCCGGCGTCGACCTGCGGGTCGGAGGCGAGCGCGAGCAGCAGGTGCTCGGTCGAGACGTACTCGTCGCCCATCCCACGCGCCTCGTCCTCGGCGCCCTGCAGCAGCGCGATCAGCTCGGAGCCGAGCGAGGGGGCGGCGCGGGCCTCGCCCGTGACGGTTGGAAGGCCGTCGAGCGCGCCGTTCGCCCGCCGGCGGACCGCCTCGGGATCGGCGCCCGCCCGACGCAGCACCGGCACGACGATCCCGCCGTCCTGCTCGAGCAGCGCCGCGAGCAGGTGGTGGGGCGCCACCTCGGGGTTCCGGCGCGCGCGCGCGAGCCGCTGGGCGGCCGCGAGAGCCTCTTGGGCCTTGACCGTGAAGCGATCCGCTTGCATAGAAAATCTAAGTCAGTTTATAGCAGGAATGCGGGCCGCTGCTCCTCGGCGTGGAGAGCATGCAGGTGCGATGGCCCGTGTGGTCGGGGGTTGTCGACGTCGAGCGCGCGCAGCAGCCTTCAGGTTGCGGTCTCGAGAGCCCGGCGCGTGCTCGACCCGCCGGGCAGGGAGACCAGTGCGATCGAAAGCGTCCGCAGCACCTACCGCCTCAGATCCTCCGGTACCGCCTGGCCGAGATGGATGAGCAGGAAGCGCACGAGGCGTTCGTCCACCGGTCGCGCCCATGCCCCGTCGGCGCGCCACGATCCGCGGCGAACGGACGTGATCCCGAGCACATCGAAGCGGAGCGGAGGCAGGGTCCGGGCCAGCTGTGCCACCGCCAGCGAGGCCGCGCGCGATACACCCCGTTCGGCCAGGTGCGCAGCTGTTCCTGCATCAGACAGTAGGCCCCGATCATGGAGCCCGTGTGGCCCGCGCGCCCGTGGTCGGGCCGACGCGGGAGCGGCTTTCGGTCAGCACGGGCAGCCCATCTTCAGCTACCTGGCTTTGCAGGCCGTCGCCCGCGCTGGCATCTCGACGCAGGCCCGGAGAGCGAAGGCATCTTCAACTCGGACGGCAACGACCGCGTCACCGGCAGCCCGGGTCGTGTGGCTCAAAGTCGCCGAGCGTGTGACCTGCCCGAGTCGTCCCTCGATCTGTGAACCGGTGGTCTAGCGCCTGCGGGTCACCTTCTTGACGCAGGCCTTCTTCTTCTTGCCCTTGAGACGGCGGCAGCGCTTCTTGACGCAAGCCTTCTTCTTCTTGCCCTTGAGCTTCGAGCACTTGCCCGGGCTCCCGGTCGGATTCGACGTCGGGGGCGGATTCGGCGTCGGGTTAGGAGGCGGGGGCAATGGCACGCCCTGCCGGTCGACCGAGGCGCAGCGGCCGACGACGTCCAGCTGGTCGACCTGCGCCGTGCCGGGGCCGCCGCAGTTCACGGTGTCGCGCTCTCCGTCTCGCGCAAGCATGGTGTCGATGTCGGGAGAGCAGAAGACCGAGCAGCCCGCGATGTCGCCGTTGAGCTGGTCGTTCCCCGGCCCGCCGTCGACGGTGTCGGTCCCGCTGGACCCCTCGACCTTGTCGTCGCCGGCGTCACCGAAGACGCGGTCGTCGCCTGTGTTGCCGCGGAGGTCGTCGTTGCCGCCGGCTCCGTGGATGTCGTCCGCGCCAGGGCCGCCGTCGAAGCCGTCGGCGCCCGCGGACCCGGTGAACAGGTCATTGCCCGTGGTGCCCCGGATGGTCTCGATGTCCGAGCCGATGTTGTCGCCCTCGCCGGCCGTGCCGTCGTTGGCCTGGCCATCTAGGCTGATCGCCATCGCGCCGCTGTGGCCGTCGAGACGAAGCAGGTCCGTGCCGTCCCCGCCGCGGAGCTGGTCCGCGCCGGTGTCAGACTCGCCGGTCAGGTTCACACCGCGAAAGCCGATGTCATCGTCGCCCGGACCGCCGTCCTCGATGTCGTTGCCGGCGCCGCCGCGAAGCTGGTCGTCGCCACCCTCGCCGTAGGCCTGATCGTCGCCCCCGGTGCCGAACACGCCGTCCGCGCCCTCGCCTCCGTGGATCACATCGACACCCTCACCGCCATCGACCGTGTCGTTGCCGCCGCCGGCGTTGATGGTCATGCGCGTGCTCGCGGAGCCCCCGCGCAAGGTGTCGTTGCCCGAGCCGGCAGTGATGGTCCCAGTTGCCGCGGGCCCGCAGGCGGCGTACATGGTGTTCTCGTTGGACCCGTCGCCGAGGTTGATCACGTAGCTGTTGAAGCAGTCCCCTTCCTCGGAGCTGGTGCCGTTGAAGTAGACCCTGTCCCTTCCGCCGCCGAGCTCGATCCGTACGTCGGCGTGCCCGGGGCACGAAACCCGTGTGGTGGTGCCTTCGTACTGGCAGTCGCCCGGCGCTGAGGTGATCGCTTGGCTGTCGATGACGTGATCTCTCCCGGTGGCCGGGTCGAACCTGAACTGCAGCTCGTGATCGAGGTTGTCGCCCCCGGTGAACACGACCGCGCTCCCGTCGTAGGTCACCGTCCCGGCGAGTGCGGTCGATGCGCCCAGGGCCATGGACGCCGCCCCGGCGAGCACGAAAGCGACGGTGAGCCCGGCGAAAAGGCGTGGGGGCAGGGGGCCGCGGTTGACGCAGAATCGTTCCATTGGGAGCCGACCCTAGCGGAAGTCGGGCTAGGGGCGAGAGCTTATGGGCCGCTTATCGCCGTCTGGCAGGAGCCTGGCAACGCAGTCCGATTCGGAGCGCTCCGCCGGGGCCATCGAGCGCGCGGGGACAAGCGGTGCTCGGTCCGCCGCGGCGGGGGATCGCCTGCGGGCGATCCGGCGGTCTCGACCCAGTCGGGGGGGCACGAATCGCGAAAGGTTCAGCTTGGAAGCAGTAGCGCCACGCCGAAGGTGTCCGCCAATGCTTCCGCGAAGGTGTCCGCCAATGCTTCCGGCGGTGAGCGGAAGCGGCTGCTCGCTACTCCAACGCGCCGAAACGTGTGAACACGAACGTTGAAGGAGGCTGGATGTAGAAGACCAGATCACTGGAGGCGGTGCTGTGCAGGAGATGGAGGAGCCGGGCCGGTTGGTCTGGTGGACCTCCGCGGTCGTCGTGCAGGCGGGGGCCGCAAATCACGTAACCGCACCTGAGCGCTCGGCCATCGGGAAGATCACGCGATCGGGGCTGGTTGAGCTGGCCGGTCGCGGGCGGGTGAAAATGGGCGATGATCCGGTGGTCGCCCGCGACGCCGGCTCACTTCGCGTCCGGCGGCGCGCCTCCCGCTGCTATCGTGCCCCCCGCTCGTGGCGCCCCTCAACGTCCTGGAGCCGTTCATCGAGGGGGCTATGCGAGGTCACGCGCCCGTCCGCGCTTCCCGCGAGCTGGAGCCCGGTGGTTGGGTGGGCCGCACACGCCTCAAGCCGGTACACGGCCGCCGGCGCCGCCGCGGAGCAGCCCCGCACCATCGAGTGAACGAGGGGCGGCAGCGTGCCGGGGTCCGCCGGGACAGCGCGGGGCGGCTGCTCGCCACGCTGCCCGGACCGATCCAGGAGCTGCTGCGCCTCGCGTTCGTGGCGGCGCGCGTGACTCAGGGACCGCGCAGCTTCCTGGCCTACCTGCGCCTCAGCCGCATCCGTCACCACGAGGGCTCGGGCGGCCGCGTCGTGCGCCTGCGCCTGCGCCCCCTGGGCGGGCAGGTGCTCGTGCGTCCGAGCACCTCGGACATCGACACCGTCTGGGGCACCTTCGCCGGTGGCTACCACCGCGGCCCGCCCGAGGTGGACTCCTCGGGGGTGCGCCTGCTGTGGGACCTCGGCGCGAACATCGGCCTCACGATGGCGGATCTCGCGCACCGCCATCCCGCCGCGCGGGTCGTGGGGGTCGAGCTCGATCCGGAGAACGCCGCACTGGCCCGCGCGAACCTCGGCCCCTGGCAGATCGCTGCGAGGTGGTGGAGGCTGCGATCTGGCCCCGCGACGGCGCCCTGCGCTACGTTCGGCTCGCGGGGGCCACCTCCGGCCACCACGTGACAGAGGCAGCCCTCGACGAGGACCCGGCCGTCACGCCCGCGCGGGCGATCTCTCCGGCCGCTCTGCTGGCGCGGTCGGGACCGCAGACGATGGTCGACTACGCCAAGGTCGACATCGAGGGGGCCGAGTGCGAGCTGCTGCGCACGCGCGGCGAGTGGGCCGAGCGCGTGAGCGCCATCAAGGTCGAGGTGCACGCGCCCTACACAGTCGAGGAGTGCCGGCGCGACCTCGGCGCGCTCGGATTCTCTACACGGCCCGACGGGCGCAGGGCGGACTGCGTCATCGGCGTCCGACCCCGCGCAGGAGCGACCGCCGCCCACGTGCGCGCCCCTGTCCAACCCACCTTGGACATCCGGCCGTAGACCGAAACGCTCTCTGGCCGTAGTCTTTACGGGTGTGGGGCTTGCCGACGGGTCGGCGCGGGCGATGAGCCGCGCACCGCGGCGGGTACACAGCAGCCGGCCACCGCACAGGACGTCGATGACGAGACCCCCCGAGCACGCCCTCTACGACCCGGCCACCGAGCACGACGGCTGCGGCGTGGCGTGCCTCGCCCGGCTCGACGGCCAGCCCACGCGTGAGACCGTCGAGCGCGCGATCGGCGCGCTCGTGAACCTCGAGCACCGCGGCGCCCAGGGGGCCGACCGCAGCACGGGCGACGGCGCCGGCATCCTGATGCAGATTCCCGACGGCTTCCTGCGCGCGGCCACGCCCTTCGAGCTGCCCCCGGCGGGTGGCTACGGCGTCGCGGTCTGCTTCCTGCCCCGGGACCACGAGCGCCGCGCTCAGCTCGAGGCGCTGCTCGAGCGCACGGCTGAGGCGGAGGGTCAGCGCATCCTCGGCTGGCGCGACGTCCCCGTGGACGAGGCGCACGCCGGGGAGCGGGCGCTCGAGGCCGCGCCGACGATCCGCCAGCTCTTCGTCGCGCCCACGGGCGGCCGGTCGGGTGACGGTGCGGCGGCGAACGGTGCGTCGGCGGACGGTGCGGCGGCGCACGGAGTGGCCGACCCCGGCGCCTACGAGCGACGTCTGTACGTGATCCGCCGCCTGGTCGAGCTCGAAGCAGGCGAGGAGCTCGCGATCCCGAGCTTCTCGGCGCGCACGATCGTCTACAAGGGCATGCTCTCGGCGCCCCAGCTCGCGTGCTTCTATCCCGACCTCGCGGATGCCCGGCTGGCGAGCGCGCTTGCGATCGTACATTCGCGCTTCTCCACCAACACCTTCCCGACCTGGGCGCTCGCCCACCCTTACCGCATGAGCGCCCACAACGGCGAGTTCAACACCCTGCTCGGAAACGTGAGCTGGATGCGCGCCCGCGAGGCGCGTCTCGCCGCGGGGCCGCTCGGCGAGGACGTGCGGCGCGTGCTGCCGGCGATCCCGGAGGGCGCGTCCGACTCGGCCGCCTTCGATGCCGTGCTCGAGCTGCTCGTGATGGGCGGTCGCTCGCTGCCCCACGCGGCGATGCTGATGACCCCCGAGGCCGAGGGCCGTCCGGACCTGCCGGCGGAGCTGCACGACTTCTACGACTACGGCTCGCTGCTGATGGAACCCTGGGACGGTCCCGCCTCGCTCACCTTCACCGACGGCCGTATCCTCGGCGCGACGCTCGACCGCAACGGTCTCCGCCCCGGGCGTTGGGTGGTGAGCGACGACGGCTGGTTCGCGCTGGCCTCCGAGGCGGGCGCCTTCCACGTGCCGGCCGGGCACGTGGCCCGCGTCGGGCGCCTGCTCCCCGGCCGGCTGTTGATCGTCGAGCCGGGCTCGGGACTGGTGCTCACCGAGCGCGAGGCCGAGCTCGAGGTGGCGCGCGCGCGACCCTACGGCGCCTGGTACTCAGAGCACTCGATGCGCCTCGACGACCTGCCCGGGGGCAGCCCGGCCCGGGAGCCGGAGGTGCCGCTGCGCGAGCGCCAGCTGGCCTTCGGCTACACCCAGGAGGATCTGCGTGTGCTCCTGGGCCCGATGGCGGCCGACGCCAAGGAGCCGACCGGCTCGATGGGCAACGACGCCGCCCTCGCGGTGCTCTCCGACCGCCAGCCGCCGCTCTTCTCCTACTTCAAGCAGCTCTTCGCGCAGGTCACCAACCCGGCCATCGATCCGGTGCGCGAGCAGGTGACGATGAGCCTCTCGACGAGCCTCGGTCCCGAGGGCGACCTG
>Ga0208612_1000271_pt1 | contig 25181 bp, 31 predicted proteins | sample AntDryMetagUQ889_FD_188089 | JGI IMG/M metagenome (GOLD analysis project Ga0208612, IMG submission 188089) | Polar desert microbial communities from Antarctic Dry Valleys - UQ889 (SPAdes) | ecosystem: Environmental > Terrestrial > Soil > Desert | place: Antarctic Dry Valleys | collected 2008-12-31 | reverse complement strand
GCGCCCGCCACAACCTCGGCTACTGGCTCGGCCGCGATTATCTCGGTCTCGGTGTCGGCGCCGTCTCCACCGTCCGCGGCGTTCGCTGGCGGAACGCGCCCAGCCTGCTGAGGTACGTCGGGGCACTCAGAAGCGGCGATCGGCCCACACGCGAGCACGAGCAACTGGACGCGAGCACGAAGGCACGCGAACGAGTTCTGCTGGGCCTCCGCCTCGACCAGCCGCTCTCGATGGCGGGGCTTGCGGAGGTCCTCGACGTGGAGGCCGCGGAGCGGCTGGAGCGCCTGAACCTCGTGCGACGCTCGGCGGACGCCACCGAGCTCACGCTGACGGCGCGAGGCCGTTTCCTCGGCGGCGGCGTCACCGCGGAGCTTCTCACGTAAAATCCCTGCATATGACCGAGCTGAGCGAACGCAAGCGCGACATTCTCCGGCGCGTCGTCGAGGAGTATGTCGCCACGCGCGAGCCGGTCGGCTCCAAGGCGCTCGTCGAGCGCAGCGGCTTGACGGTTTCGCCCTCGACAGTCCGCAACGAGCTCGCGGAGCTCGAGGCCTTCGGCTTGCTCACCCATCCGCACACCTCAGCTGGCCGGATCCCGACTGACGCGGGCTACCGCTTCTACGCGCAGGAGGTGCTCGAGCGGATGGAAGTGCGCCCGGCCAAGTTCCCACTCGACCTTTTGTCGATGCGAAGCGAGATCGAGGACGCCCTCCAGTCGACGACGGAGATGCTCTCGCAAGTGACACGGCTCCTCGCGCTCGTCTCTGCTCCCGGATTTGGCACGGCGTCGGTCAGGCACGTGGAGGTGCTGCTGCTCCAGCCGACGGTCGTGATGGTCGTCACCATCACCTCGACCGGGGGCGTCGTGAAGAAGCTGTTCACGTTCGACCGGCCGGTAGATCCTGGCCTCGCCGCCTGGGCGAACGAGTACCTGAACGAGCGCCTCGTCGGTGTCCAGCTGGGTACCCATCTGCTGCGTCGCAGCATCGACGACCAGGGTCTCTCGCCCCCCGAGCAGGGATTCCTCGATGCGCTCCGGTCGGCCTTCGTCGAGCTTGCGGTGCCGCCGGGTCGGGCGCTCTTCATGGGCGGGGCTGCCTCCCTCCTCGACGACGTCAGCAGCGATGAGCTCGAGGCCTGCCGGCGACTCCTCTCGGTGCTCGAGCAGCGCGCGGCAGTGCTCGAGTTGATGAACGACTCGTTCGACGCCAGGCGGCCGTTCGTGAAGGTCGGGCTCGACCACCCCGGGCTTCAGGCCGTTGCGCTCGTCGGCGCGACGTACGGCCTACCGACACGGACGCTCGGGACGGTCGGCCTCCTCGGCCCCGTGCGGATGGACTACGAGAAGGCGGTGCGGACCGTCCGGGCGGCGGCCTTCGAGCTCTCGCGGCTCGTCGAGAGTGCCTACGACAACTGACCACGAGGCTACGCTTGAGCGATGGCGACGACCGAGCGTGACTACTACGAGCTTCTCGGGCTGGAGCGTGGCGCGAGCGAGGGGGAGATCAAGAAGGCGTTCCGTCGCCTCGCGCGTGAGCTGCACCCCGACGTCTCCAAGGAGCCCGACGCGCAGGACCGGTTCCGGGCGGTTGCGCAGGCGTACGAGGTCCTCTCGAATCCCGAGACGCGGCAGCTGTACGACCGCTATGGCCACGCCGGCCTGCGACGCGGCGGCTACACCCCGACCGACTTCGATCTCGGCAGCCTCGGCGATATCTTCTCCGCCTTCTTCGGAGACGATCTGTTCGGTCGCGGCGGCGGTCGCGGAGCAGCCCGGGGCGCCGACGTCGGCGCGGTCGTCGAGATCGAGCTTGCCGACGCCTACGCCGGGGTGACGCGCGGTATCGAGGTCGAGTCTGCTGCCACCTGCGAGCGCTGCGAGGGGGACGGCGCCGAGCCCGGCACCACGCGCGCATCCTGCCCCATGTGCGGTGGCAGCGGCCGCCTGCAGCAGGTCTCGCGGAGCGTCTTCGGCGAGTTCATCCGGACGCAGGCGTGCACCACGTGCGCCGGGGCGGGCAGCGTTGTCGAACGGCCGTGCTCCGAGTGCGGGGGTGCCGGGCGAAGTCTGACCACGAGGAGACTCGAGGTCGAGATCCCGCCAGGCATCCACGACGGTCAGCAGATCCGCCTGCGCGGGGAAGGCCACGCGGGAGCGCCCGGCGGGGTCGCGGGTGACGTTTACGTCGAGGTGCGCATCGCTCCCGACGAGCGCTTCGAGCGCGACGGCAATCACATCAACTCGACGGTCGACCTGACGATCGTCCAGGCGGCCCTGGGGGCGAAGGTGACCGTGCCGACGCTCGACGGCGACGTCGAGCTCGAGTTCGACTCCGGTACGCAACCCGGTGAGGTTCGCGTTCTTCGCGGGAAGGGGATGCCGGTGTTACAGCGCTTCGGCCACGGCGACCAGCGAGTTCTCGTCAACGTGACCGTTCCCCGCCGCCTGACCGACGAGCAACGCAGGCTGCTGGAGCAGTTCGAGCAGCACTCCGACGAGGACACCTACCGACGCGACGAGGGCTTCTTCGAGAAGCTCAGAAGCGCCTTCTCCTGAACCTCCTCAAGCGGGTCTCGGTGACGGTCCCGCCCGCCCGGGCCGAGCAGGCGCGAGCCGTCATGCTCGAGCTCTTTCCGACGGGATTCGAGGAGCTCGAGTCCGAGCACTCCCTCGAGCTGGCGGCCTATACGAACGCGGCCGGCGAGGAGCGGATCTGGCAGGCCTTCGGCGGTGCTGCTGCGACCCCCGTCGAGGAGGGGTGGGAGGAGCGATGGCGCCGGTTCCACCGGCCGGTGCGGGTCGGGCGTCTCTGGATCGGCCCGCCCTGGGAAGAACCGGAGTCGGACGCGGTCTGCGTCGTGATCGATCCCGGCCGTGCCTTCGGCACGGGTGGGCACCCGACGACGCAGCTCTGCCTGCAGCTGCTCGAGGGTGAAGAGCGAGGCAGCCTGCTGGACGTCGGCTGCGGCTCGGGGGTGCTTGCGATCGCGGCGGTGAAGCTCGGTTTCGATCCGGTCGTCGCCGTCGATTTCGACCCGCAAGCGGTCGAGGCGAGCGAGCGGAACGCGATCGAGAACGACGTCGTCGTGGATGTGCGCTTGGCAGACCTTCGTGCGGATGCGTTGCCCGAGTGCGGGCTCGCCGTTGCGAATATCGCCTCGGAGGCCGTCGCGGAGCTGGGATCGCGATTGCGGACACGACGGGCGATCACCTCCGGGTATCTCGTCTCCGACCAGCCGGAGCTGGCCGGCTACCGGCTCGAGCGGCGCGTCGAGGACGGGGGCTGGGCCGCCGATCTGCACGTGCGTCTCTAGCAGTCTCTAAGGTCTTAGCATGGCCCGATTCTCGGTCGGCTTCCTTGGCTGCAAGGTCTCGTACACGGACGCCCAGGCGGTGCGGGAGCGGCTGTTGCACGACGGCCATGTGGAGGGGAGCGGGGAGGTAGCCGTCCTGAACACCTGCTGCGTCACGAACGAGGCGCTGGCGAAATCGCGCCAGGCGGCCTCGCGCGCCGCGCGGTCCCATGCCCGTGTCTACGTGACCGGGTGCGGCGCAAGGCTCTCCGACGACGCGTTCGCGGGTCTGCCGGAGAACGTGGCCGTCATCCCGAGCGCGATCGAGGAAGCCGTGGAGCAGGTGGCCGGCGACGTCGGAGCGATCGCGTGCGTCCGGGCGGACGGGCGCCTCGATCGCGTGCGCGCGTTCGTGAAGATCCAGGATGGCTGTTCCTTCTCGTGCCACTTCTGCGTGATCCCGCTCGTGCGCGGCTCCACCCGCAGCCGTTCGGCAGCTGCTGTGCTCCACGAGATCCGTCGCCGGGTCGTGCAGGGCCACCGCGAGATCGTCCTCACCGGCGTCAATCTCGGCTGCTTTCGTGACCGTGAAGCCGACTACACGCTCGCCCGACTGATCCGCGAGGCGGGCACGGTCGAGGGCGTGGAGCGCCTGCGACTGTCGTCGATCGAGATCAACCACGTGAACGAGGAGCTCGTGGCGGCGCTGCGCGAGACGCCGACGGCGTGTCCTCACCTGCACGTTCCCCTCCAGTCGGGTGACGACGGGGTTCTACGGGCGATGGGGCGGCGCTACTCCGTCGAGACCTACCTGCGCAAGCTCGAGCCGCTGACGGAGTTCAACCTGACCGCTGACGTGATCGTGGGCTTCCCGGCAGAGGACGACCGAGGGTTCGAGCGGACGCTGGCGACCGTGCGTGCGGCCCGACTGACGAAGCTGCACGTGTTCCCGTACTCGCCGCGGCCGGGCACGAAGACCGCAGCTGCCGACGCTGTACCGCCCCAGGTGAAGAAGGAGCGGAGCGCCCGCCTTCGCGCCCTCTCGGACGAGGCGTGCCAGGTGCACTGGGACACGAAGATCGGCCGCGAGGACGCCGTGCTGATCGACCGGCCAGGGCGCGGCTACGGCGCGGACTACTCGCCTTGGCTCGTCGAGGCACCCGTCGGTGAGCTCGTGCGCGTGCGCGGTCGCGCAGTGACCAGCGAGGGGATCGTCGCGGATGTCGTCTGAGGAGTGCCTGTTCTGCAAGCTCGCCCGCGAGGGCGACCACGTCGGCCGGGCCGAGGGCTTTGTCGCGATCCGCGACATCAAGCCGCAGGCGGAGACGCACCTGCTCGTGCTGCCCGAGCGACACGTCGACACCTTCCGGGAGATCGGCGAGTTCCCGGCGGAGGAAGCCAAGCGGATGCTCGACTTCGTGGCCGAGACGGCACGGAGCGTCGGCCTCGAGGACTATCGCGTGCTCGTGAACGTCGGCCGCGGGGGTGGCCAGACCATCTTCCACCTGCACTGGCATGTCCTGGGTGGGAAGATCAAGGGGATGCCCGAATGAAGGATGCAGCATGAGCCTGATCGCGGAGATCAAGGCGCAGCTCGCCGATGCGATGCGCGAGCGGGACGATGCCCGCCGTGACGCGCTGCGCCTGATCCTCGCGAGCCTGCAGGGTGCGGAGAAAGAGCTGCAGCGGCAGCTCTCCGAGGACGAGGAGCTCCAGGTGCTCCAGCGGGAGCGCAAGAAGCGGGTCGAGGCTCAGGAGGCGTACAAGGCCGCCGGACGCGAGGAGCAGGCCGAGCAGGAGGAGGCGGAGCTCGAAGTGCTGGAGGAGTTCATGCCGGAGCCGCTCTCGGAGGAGGAGATCGAGGACATCGTCGATCACGTGATCGCAGAGGTCGGCGCGACGAGCATGCGCGACATCGGGAGGGTGATGGCCGACGTGATGCCGCAGGTGGCCGGGCGCGCCGACGGGTCCTCGGTGAGCCAGCTCGTCCGTGAGAAGCTGGCCTGACGTGGTCGCCCTCGCCGGTGTTGAGGCGTATCTGGAGGGCAAGGACGATGGCGCGTCGCTCTCTTCCGCCGCTTTGAGGAGCTCGTCGGCTGCGGTCCTTCGGAGATCGCGCCGCGCAAGTCGATCGTCTACGGGAAGCCTCGCACGCGCAAATGATGAGGACGCCTATGTGCTACCATTGTGCTACATGGCCGAGCGCGTGGGTGTCCGAGATTTGAGGCAGAACCTTTCGCGATGGCTACGGCGAGTGGAGGACGGTGAGTCCTTCGAGGTGACCGAGCGCGGTCGGCCGGTCGCGCAGCTGACGCCGCTCCCGCCACCGAATGCAACGCTGGCGCGGCTCGTCGCCGAGGGTCGGATTGCACGCGTCGGCAAGGGGAATCTCGCAGAGCTCGGCCCACCGCCTCCCACTCCTCCGGGTGCGCGGCCGCTCTCCGAGATCCTCGAGGAGCTGCGCGAGGACAAGATCTGAGGCGTTGCCGGCGCTCTACCTTGATTCCTCGGCGCTCGTGAAGCTCGTGCGCGAAGAGCGTGAGACGCATGAGCTGTTGGCCAGTCTCGCGCTGTGGTCGGAACCGCTGACGAGCGTTGTGGGAGAGGTGGAGGTTCGGCGGGTCGCGGCGCGGAGTGGCGCGAGCGCCGATGACGTGCTCGCCGCGCTTTCGCTCGTCGAGCTCGATGAGGCGGTTCGCCGTCTCGCCGGCAGGGTCGGCTCAGCGCCGCTGCGCTCGCTCGACGCGATCCATCTCGCCTCAGCCCTATCGCTTGGCGACGATCTCGGTTCGTTCTGCTGCTACGACCGTCGGCTCATTGCCGATGCCGAGGCCGCGGGGCTCACCGTCCTCAGTCCCGGCCTAGACTGAGAGTGGTGCAAGAAGTCTTGTCCGTCCCGAACGCGGTCGCCGCCGAGCTGGCCGGCGTCGGCGACGGCGTCCTCGACACGCTGCGCTCGCGACTGCACTGTACGCTCCGGTTGCGCGGAAACCAGCTCACGATCGAGGGTGAGGACGGGCGGGTCGCGGCGGCGCGCGCGGTCGTCGACGAGCTTGTCGAGCTCGTCGAGGGCGGGCACGAGATCGGCCCGGACACCGTTGGCACGGTCGTCGCCGCTCTCGATCAGGCCGAGAACATCCGCGAGATCTTCGACGATGTGGTGTGGCGCCACCGTGGGAAGAAGATCGCCCCGAAGACGATCACGCAGAAGCGTTACGTCGATGCGATCCGCGAGTGCACCGTCACGTTCGGGATCGGCCCGGCGGGCACCGGCAAGACCTACCTCGCGATGGCGCTCGCCGTCGCCGCGCTGGCGGACAAGCAGGTCGGCCGGATCATCCTCACGCGGCCCGCGGTCGAGGCAGGCGAGCGGCTCGGCTTCCTTCCAGGGGACATGCTCGCGAAGGTCGACCCGTACCTGCGGCCGCTCTTCGACGCGCTCTACGACATGCTAGACGCCGACAAGCTGACCGCACACATGGAGCGCGGCGTGATCGAGGTCGCGCCGCTCGCGTTCATGCGCGGCCGCACCCTCAACGACTCCTTCATCATCCTCGACGAGGCGCAGAACACGAGCCCGGAGCAGATGCAGATGTTCCTGACCCGGCTGGGCTTCGGCTCGAAGGTCGTCGTCACCGGCGACGTCACTCAGGTCGACCTGCCACGCGACCAGGCGTCGGGTCTGATCCAGGTGCGCGACATCCTCGGCTCGATCGATGGAATCGCCTTCGTCGAGTTCTCCCACGAGGACGTGGTGCGGCACAAGCTCGTCCAGCGGATCGTCGAGGCCTACAAGCAGCACGCCGAGGAGACGGGCACCGCACGCCGCCGATGACGGTCGCGGTCGAGGTCGAGAACCGAAGCGGTGTCGAGGTGGACGAGCCGGCGGCGGCGGAGCTGGCGCGCCGCGTCCTTCGTTCGGAAGGCATGGAGGCCGGCGAGCTCGGGCTCGCGTTCGTAGGCCCGGACGAGATGCGGGGTCTGAAACGGGAGTACCTCGGTGTCGACGAGGCGACGGACGTCCTGTCCTTCCCGCTCGACGGACGCGACGAGCTTCCGGAGGGTCTCCCGCGCGCCCTCGGCGACGTAATCCTCTGCCCGCAGGTCGTCGGCGAGACGTGGCGGGGGCCACTGGTACACGGGCTCCTGCACCTGCTCGGTTTCGAGCATGGGGAGGAGATGGAGGCCCGCGAGGCGGTGTACCGAGCATGAGCGCGCCGCGCAGGCCGCCGTCGCTGATCGAGAGCTTCAACTTCGCTTTCGACGGGATCATCCACGTCCTGCGGACGCAGCGGAACATGCGCATCCACTTCCTCGTCGCGGCGCTCGTGCTCGTAGCCGCGCTCGCCTCCGGCGTGGAGAAGCTCGAGCTGATCGTGCTGCTGCTGGCGATCGCGTTCGTCCTCATCGCCGAGATGGTCAACACGGCGGTCGAGGCGGCAGTCGACGTGGCGACGACGTCGTTCGATCCGATGGCGAAGCTCGCTAAGGACATCGCCGCCGGCGCCGTCCTGATCGCCACGGCAGTGGCCGTGGCAGTGGGCTATCTCGTCTTCTCCGGCCAGGTCGCAACCCGCAGTTCGCGTCTCCTCGACCGGCTCACGGAGGCACCGGCACAGCTGACGTTGATCGCGCTCGTCCTGACCACGATCCTCGTGATCGGCACGAAAGCGCTGACAGGCCGCGGCACGCCGCTGCGAGGCGGGTTGCCGTCCGGTCATGCCGCCGTCGCTTTTGCAGGGTGGATGGCGATGACGCTGATCCTCGAAGGCTCGGGCCATCGCTTCCTGATCTCGTCTCTGGCGTTCATCATGGCGTTGCTCGTGGCCCAGACACGGATCGAATCCGGTGTCCATTCCTCTGTCGAGGTGCTCTACGGCGGCCTGCTCGGCGCCCTTGTCACCCTCGCGGTCTTCCAGCTCACGCCGTGAGCCGAGATCTCGTCGCCCGGGCAGAGCAGGTCGCCGCCAAGGCCTACGCGCCCTACTCCAACTACGAGGTCGGCGCTGTCGTGCGCACGAGGGACGGGCGCGAGTTCGAGGGCGTCAACGTCGAGAATGCTGCCTATCCCCTCGGGGTCTGCGCGGAGAAGAGCGCGCTCGTCGGCGCCGTCGCGGCCGGGTACGGCCCAGGTGAGATCGAGGCGATCGGGATCACCGCGTCGCCCTGCGGAGGCTGCCGGCAATGGCTCGTCGAGTTTCGCGTCGACCACGTCAGCTTCCGGCGCGACGACGGCACGATCGCCTTTTACACGGCGGCCGACCTCCTGCCGGACACGTGGGAGCTGCCGGCGGACACGTCGTGAAGTCCGGCTTCGTCGTGGTCGCGGGAAGGCCGAACGTCGGCAAGTCGACGCTCGTGAACGCGCTCATCGGCGAGAAGGTGGCGATCACCTCACGGGTACCGAACACGACCCGCCGCCGGATCTTCGGGGTCGCGAACGGCGACGGCTACCAGCTTGTTCTCGCGGACCTCCCGGGCTTCCAGCGCCCGATGGACAAGCTGACCGAGCGGATGCAGCGAACCGTGGACGCCTCGTTCGAGGACATCGACCTCGTCCTGTTCGTGCTGTCCGCGCGCGACCGGATCGGTGCCGGCGACCGCTTCGTCGCGCGCCGCGTGTACCAGCTCGGGCTGCCGGTGATCGTCGCCCTGAACAAGGTAGACAACCTGAAGCCGAGCCACATCATCACGCAGATGAAAGCGGCCGCGGCGCTCGGCGACTTCCACGCGCTGCACCCGGTCTCCGCCAAGACCAAGGACGGGGTGGAGGAGCTGCGGGGCGACCTCGTGCAGCTCCTGCCCGAGGGGCAGCTCTACTTCCCCCAGGAGTCCGCGACCGACCAGACGACGGACGACCGCGTCACCGAGTTGATCCGGGAGAAGGCGCTCCAGTTGACCCGCGACGAGGTGCCGCACTCGATCTCGGTCGAGCTGAACGAGCTCGACGACAAGCTGTTGCGCGCGTTCGTGCTCGTCGAGACCGAGTCGCAGAAGCAGATCCTCGTGGGCAAGCGCGGCGCGATGATCCGTGAGATCGGCGTGCGGGCGAGGCCGGAGATCGAGCAACTGCTGGGACGCAGGATCTTCCTCGAGCTCGTCGTCAAGGTGCGGCCCCGTTGGCGCCGCGACGACGCGGCGCTCGAGCGGCTCGGACTCTAGACGTCGCCCTCGAAGGTGTCGCAGGCGCTGGGATCGCCGCCGTCGAAGCCCTTCTTGAACCAGGTCGTGCGCTGCTCCGCCGAGCCGTGCGTCCACGACTCCCGGTCGATCCGGCGTCCGGCCTGCTCCTGGAGCCGATCGTCGCCGACTGCCGCCGCCGCCGCGAGCCCTTCCTCGATGTCTCCTTCCTCGAGGAGCTGCTTCCGGTAGGCGGCATGAGCCCAGACGCCCGCGAGGCAGTCTGCCTGCAGCTCCAGCCGCACGGAGAGCTCGTTCGCGTTCTCGGGGTCCTCCTGCCGCTCCCGGTTTACGTCGTTCATGACCCCGAGCAGGTTCTGGACGTGGTGACCGACCTCGTGGGCAATCACGTACGCACGGGCGAAGTCTCCCGGAGCCCCGTAGCGCTCCGAGAGCTCGCGGAAGAACGAGAGGTCGATGTACACCTTCTTGTCGGCGGGGCAGTAGAAGGGGCCCACCGAAGACGGCGCGCTACCGCAGCCGTTCGTCTGCACCCCTTGCTTGTAGAGCACAGTGGTCGGCACCTCATAGGTCTGTCCGCTCTCGGCGAAGATCCCGCGCCAGGTCTCGTCGATCTCGCCGGTGACGAAGCGAACGAACGCCTCCTGCTCGTCATCGTCCGCGGGTGCGTTCTCGACCGCGCCCCCGCCGGCTGGGGCTGCTCCGAGTCCTCCTGTACCGGGGTCGATCCCGAAACCACCGCCACCTCCGCCCGGCAGCCCGCCGATCAGCAGGTAGAGGACGACCATGACGATCAGGCCGAGGCCGCCACCGCCCGCCTTGCCCATCGGGATCGGGAACGGCATGCCGCCGCCGAAGGAGCCTCCGCCCATTCCACGGCGATCCTCGATCCGCCCGCTACCACCTCGACGCCACTTCACGTCGCCGGTCATTCCCCCTGGGCCCGGTTCTAGTCCCTCGACGTACACTTTGCCGATGGCCCAAGCCCCCGTTCTGCCGCGTGGGTTCGAGCTGCCGCTCGAGCCACGGCTTCCCCGGATCGGCTCGGTCGATGCCGTCGCGCTCGAGGAGCGGGCGGCGACGCTCGCGAAGCGCTCGATCAAGAGGGAGTCGAAGCTTCAGGCATTTGAGCTCGCTGTGCGGATGATGGATCTGACGACGCTCGAGGGAGCGGACACTCCGGGGAAGGTCGCAGCGCTCTGCTCGAAGGCGATCCGGCCGGATCCGGCCGACTCGTCCGTGCCGTCCGTTGCAGCCGTCTGTGTCTACCCCAACCTCGTCCCGACAGCGACCGCACGCCTCGACGGCACCGGCGTGAAGGTCGCGTCCGTTGCCACCTACTTTCCGTCCGGTCAGGCGCCCCTCGACGTGAAGGTGCGTGAGGTACGGGACGTCGTCGCGATGGGGGCCGACGAGGTCGACATGGTGATCGACCGTGGAGCCTTCCTCTCCGGCCGCTACGCGAAGGTGTACGACGAGATCGTCCAGGTCAAGCAGGCCTGCGGCGATGTCCACCTGAAGGTGATCCTCGAGACCGGCGAGCTCGGCACCTACGACAACGTGCGCCGCGCTTCGCTGCTCGCAATGGCCGCCGGCGCCGACTTCATCAAGACCTCGACCGGGAAGGTGACCCCTGCGGCCACCCTGCCCGTGACGCTCTGCATGCTCGAGGCGATCAGGGACGTCCATGAGGAATCGGGCCGCGTGGTCGGGATGAAGCCCGCCGGCGGGATCCGCACCGCGAAGCAGGCGATCCAGTACCTCGTCGTGCTTCACGAGACCCTCGGCTTGCAGTGGATGACGCCCGATCTCTTCCGTTTCGGCGCCTCCTCGCTGCTGAACGACGTGCTGATGCAGATTCGCAAGCAGAAGACGGGGCAGTACCAGTCGCCCGACTACTTCACGATCGACTGAGCGGCCTCGGCGGCGGAGCGTCCGGGAGCATCTCGAAGCTGCGCAGTCCAGATCTCGCGCGCAGCCAGCACCGCCGTGGCGGCGGAGAGCAGAATCCATCCCGTCAGCTCGGCGCTCTCCTCGATTCCTCCCAGAACGGCGTGGGCGGCATTCTCCCCGGTCGACCACGGGGTGCTGACGAGCTCCAGCACGACCGCGAGGGCGAGGAGCGCGACACCCCAGACGTAGAAGCGGCGGACGCGCGCAGGGGCCCCTGTCGCCAAGGTGCGCAGGAGCACGACGGTCAGCACGAGGAGCGGCGAGTAGAGCGCCGGCCAGAGAAGGCTGTCATAGACCTCCGGCAGGTCGACTCGCTCGAGTAGCTTGATGCTGACCCTCTCGTGCAGGCTGATCGCGTCGTCCAGCGAGAGGAACGCCGCAGAGGCGGCGAGCGCACAAAAGAGACGACGACGAGACGCACCCGCAATAGCGGCGACGAGCGCGCCGAAGGCGACCCCGAAGGTGGCGACAGAGCTCGCCCACGCGAACGCGTTGCCTTCCGAGTTCGCATTCAGGCTGTCGGAGTCGAAGGTGAGCGCGTTTGCAGCGTGGAGAACAGCTTGCGCGACTCCGCCGACGATCGCGAGCACGAGCCCGGCGCCGAGCAGGCGATCCGCCAGATCGCCTGATGCCTGCAGAGCCTCGGGCCTCGAGGGAATCGGAGGTGCTGCCGCCGCTGGAGTGCCGGCCGGCCCCATGGTGTCATCATGCCCTCCGGCCTCGGGGTGTCAACCCGGGAAATTCCGCCGCCCCGTGGCGATACCATGACCTCCATGGCTGAGCTCGAGCGCACGCACAAGCCGTCGACTCCCGCCCTGACGGCGTGGGAGTACGCGCCTGCGCCGGAGGCCCGGGAGATCGTGACGCTCCAGGATCGCTACGGGATCTTCGTCGGCGGCGAGTTCGTCGAGCCGAGATCGTCGGAGTGGTTCCCGTCGCTCTCGCCGTCCTCCGAGGAGACGCTCGCCGAGGTCGCACAAGCCGGGGAGGAGGACGTCGACGCCGCCGTCACGGCCGCCCGCTCAGCCTTCGAGAACGGCTGGTCGTCGCTCGCGCCGTCCGAGCGCGCGAAGTACCTGTACCGGATCGCGCGGCTCATCCAGGAGCGCTCGCGCGAGCTGGCTGTCCTCGAGAGCCTCGACGGCGGCAAGCCGATCCGCGAGAGCCGCGACGTCGATCTGCCGCTGGCGGCCGCGCACTTCTTCTACTACGCGGGCTGGGCCGACAAGCTCGAATATGCGTTCCCGGACCGGCGGCCGAAGCCGCTCGGGGTCGCCGGCCAGATCATCCCATGGAACTTCCCGTTGCTGATGCTCGCCTGGAAGATCGCGCCGGCACTTGCGTCCGGCAACACCGTCGTGCTGAAGCCGGCCGAGACGACGCCGCTGACGGCCCTCCTCTTCGCGGACATCTGCCGCCAAGCGGAGCTCCCAGGGGGCGTCGTCAACATCGTCACGGGCGATGGACGCGCTGGCGCGGCGCTCGTCAAGCACCCGGATGTCGACAAGATCGCGTTCACGGGCTCGACCGAGGTCGGCAAGGCGATCCAGCGCGAGCTGGCCGGCACCGGCACGAAGCTCACCCTCGAGCTCGGCGGCAAGGCTGCGAACATCATCTTCGACGACGCCGCACTCGACGGGGCGGTGGAAGGGATCGTCAACGGGATCTATTTCAACCAGGGCCACGTCTGCTGCGCCGGCTCGCGGCTGCTCGTGCAGGAGTCGATCTACGAGCAGACGATCGCCAAGCTGAAACGCCGCCTCGAGACGCTGCGCCTCGGTGACCCGCTGGACAAGAACACCGACATCGGCGCGATCAACTCGAAGCTGCAGCTCGAGAAGATCACCGAGCTCGTCGAAGCGGGCAAGGAGGAGGGCGCCGAGATCTACCAGCCGCCGTGCCGACTGCCCGAGAAGGGCTACTGGTTCGCGCCCACCGTCTTCACCAACGTGGCGCAGAGCTACCGGATCGCCCAGGAGGAGATCTTCGGGCCTGTGCTGAGCGTGCTCACGTTCCGCACGCCGGAGGAGGCGGTGGAGAAGGCCAACAACACGCCCTATGGACTGTCCGCGGGCGTGTGGACCGAGAAGGGCTCGCGCATCCTCTGGATGGCGCAGCAGTTGCGCGCGGGTGTGGTCTGGGCGAATACATTCAACCGCTTCGATCCCTCGTCGCCGTTCGGCGGGTACAAGGAATCGGGCTTCGGTCGTGAGGGCGGTCGGCACGGGCTCGAGCCGTACCTCCGGTTCGAGGGCGCCTCGGAGCCGTGGGGCGGTTGATGGCTCGCCTGCCCGTTCGCAAGACGTACAAGCTCTTCATCGGCGGCGAGTTCCCGCGCTCCGAGTCGGGCCGCACGTACGAGGCCGAGGGCCAGAACGTCGCCCGCGCCTCCCGCAAGGACGCGCGCGACGCCGTCAAGGCGGCGCGCGGGGCGCAGCCGGGCTGGGCGGCAGCAACCGCCTACAACCGCGGCCAGGTGCTCTACCGCCTCGCCGAGATGATGGAGGCGCGGGCGGGCGACCTGGCGGCCGTCAGCTCGGGCAAGAAGGAGGTCGAGACAGCGATCGACCGCGTCGTCTGGTACGCGGGCTGGGCCGACAAGCTGGCGCAGGTGATCGGCTCCTCGAATCCCGTCGCCGGCCCGTACTTCAACTTCAGTGTCCCTGAACCGACCGGAGTCGTGGCGATCGTGGCGCCGGACGAGCCCGCGCTCGGCGGCCTGATCTCTCGCGTACTGCCCGCGCTCGTGGGCGGAAACGCGGTCGTCGCGCTCGCCTCCGAGGCAAAGCCGCTCGCGGCGATCGAGCTCGCGGAGGCGATCGCGACGTCGGATCTCCCGGGCGGCGTCGTCAACTTCCTGACGGGCCATCGCGACGAGCTGGCCCCGATCCTCGCCGGTCACATGGACGTGAACGCGCTCGACGTCACGGGTGCGGACGGTCAGACGCCGGAGCTGGAGAGGCTCGCCGCGGACAACGTGAAGCGGATCGTGCACGGCGAGCCCGACGAGCAGAGCCTGTGGGCGATCGCGAGCTTCCTCGAGCTCAAGACCGTCTGGCACCCTGTCGGGCAGTAGCCCCGTGGAGGACGTCGATCTCGGCGTCTGCAGGGGGCGCTGGTACGCGGGAGATCCCGACCGCGTCGCGGTTGTCCTTCCAGGCGCGCGCTACCTTCCCTTTGGGCCGCTGCTGTGGTTCTCCCGCGAGGTGGCACAAAGCAGGGGCTGGAGCGTGCTCGAGGTGTGGGACGAGTACCTCGACCGCAGCGCAGATCCGTGGCGCTGGGTCGAGGAGCGCACAGAAGCCGCTCTCGCGCGTGCCGGTGACGCTCAACTCGTCCTCGTGACGAAGTCGATCACGAGCCGGGCGGCGAGGATTGCGGCCGAACGGGCTCTGCCCGGGATCTGGCTGACCCCACTTCTCCATGACGCGGAGATCGCGGCCGCGTTTGCTCGTCTCGAAGCGCCGGCGCTTCTGATCGGCGGCACTGCGGACGAGTCGTGGGACGGTGCCGTCGCGCGACAAGCGGGACACGAGGTCCTCGAGCTGGAGGGTGCCGGTCATTCGCTCCAGCTCAGCGGCGATCCGGTCGCGTCGGTCGGCTTGTTGCGGCAAGTGACCGTGCTGGTGGACGACTTTGTCGGGCGGCTCTAGCGTGGCACCTCATGGGCCTCTGGCGATGCGGGAGTGGGGTCCGCTCGAGGGTCCCAACGTCGTCTTCCTCCACGGCCTCGGGCTGATTGGGCCGCGGGCCACGGGCGAGCCGGCCGAATCCTGGGCAGCGCTCGGTTTTCGCGTCCTCGCCCCGGATCTCCCGGGTTTCGGCGGTTCCAAGGCGGTGTCGCGGGAGGACTACCTACCGAGTCGTCTCGCTCGGCTCCTCGTCGGCGAGCTGCCGGAGCGGTTCGCGCTGGTCGGCTTCTCGTGGGGCGGGACGATCGGCTCCCATCTCACTGCTCTCGAACCCGATCGCGTGACGGCGCTCGTGCTCGTCGACGTCGGCTACAGCGCGCCGAAGCCAGATCCGCCCTCGTACGATCAGCTGCTCGACGATGCACGAGCGGAGCTCGGTGCCAGTCGTTTCCCGGATGCTGACGCCTTCCTGGAGTACGCGCGTCCTCACTTCCCCCTACGTCTGTCCGACGAGGCGCTGCTCGGATCAATGCGCGAGATCGCCGGCGAGCTCGTGCCGGAGCTGACGCCGGAAGTGGTTGCGGCCGGATTGCGCGGCTATCACGAGGAGCCTCCGGTGCTGGTTCATGAGGTCTTGCGCGACGCCGCGATTCCAATTCTGCTGCTCGTTGCGGGTAAGCCTCCGAACCCGCGGCGCGACGCCGAGGTAGTCGCGTTTCAACGTGCGCTCCCGACTGCTGAGATCCTCCGCTTCCCGGCAGCGGGACATAACGTGCTCCTCGATGCGGCCGACGAGGCGGTCCCGGCCGTCGGCGAGTGGCTGGCGCAGCGCGCCACGCGCCGAGCGGCGGGGAACCTTGATGGCGGTGCCGGGGTATAGAAGCGTGATGCGCCACGCAGCTATTACCATCGCTCTGGCCGCGTTGGCTGCCACATTCGCGCCAGCTGCGGACGCTGCGATGTGCATCCGCCTGTTTGCGCAGCCGGCGGAGCCGCACGTGGGCGCGACGCAAGTCGGCCTCCGGACCTACGTGCCCCTGGTAAGCGGAGCGCTAAGGCCGTGGAATGTTCGTCGCTATCCGTTTCGCGTGGAGGCCGTGTCGCCGACCGGCCGAGTCCACCGAATCGAGGTCCGACACAGTCGCGCGAATCCGTACGCGTGGGTTGGTTCGTTCCGCTTCCCGAAGATGGGCACCTGGACGATTCGAGTCACCAACTTCGCTCCCTACTCGAAGGGTTGCGGAGAGATCCTTCGAGTCCGTGTATCGAAGGCGTAGCGCAACTGCCTGGGCCGTCGCACTCGTCTCAGCGGTCGGTGGCGTAGATCGCCTGGCGCAACTTGCCCTTGCGCGGCGGCGAGGCGTGCGCGTAGACCGCGACCGGGCGCCCGCGCGACCACGTCACCGCGATGTAGTCGGCGAGCATCCGGCCGAGCGTGGTCTGCGGCATCCAGTCGAGCGACATCCGGCGCGCGTTCAGCCGCTGCGGCGACGACCAGCGGGAGCCGTCGGTCGACGTGGTCAGCTCGGCGTCGACGCCGTCCGGGTAGAGCGCGTAGTAGAGGACCGCGAGGCGGCGCGTGCGCGGCTCGACTCCGATCGTGGGCATGACGGCATTGCGGCCGGACGTCACGCGGACGGGCGGCGCCCAGGTCAGCCCGTCGCTCGAGCGGGAGAGGACGACGTCGTTCTCGGTGCACTGCGTGCGGAAGCGGCAGTCCTGCCAGGTAACGAGGACCGCTCCCTGCTGGTCGACCTCGGACGCGACGAGCGGGGGTGATCGGAACGGCCGCACGTCGCTCGTCCGCAGGTCGGAAACCGTTGCCGGCGCATTGAGCGTCTGGCCGCCATCAGTCGACGTGATCGCGACGATCGAGCCCGGCGAGCCGGGCGACCAGAAGCTGAGCACGAGCTTCCCGTCCGGTTGCACGACCGGGATCGCGCCCACCAACGGGATCTGGAGGTTCAGCGGCACCGACCAGGTGACGCCCCCGTCGTCGGAGCGTTGGAGCGAGAGCACGGAGTCGGCTGCCCGCAGGTCGGTGTAGGCGAGGTAGCAGCGGCCGCGGAACGGGCTTGCCGCCCCGTTGTCGCAGGTCAACCACTGCTTGTCGTACGCCAGGCTTTCGCCTCGAGCGAGGGCGGCATCGATCGGCGGACTCCAGGACTCAGCGTTCCGCGACCGCTGGATCGTGAGCCGGGTGGCGATGCCGTTCTCGATCGCGAGACCTGAGATCAGCCACATTCCGTGCTTGACGCTGTAGGCGACGACCGGGTCGCTCGCGCGGCTCGACACCCCGGGCGGAACGGACGCCGTGGTCAGGCTCGGCAGCAGGCCCTCGCGCCAGGTGCGCCCTCCGTCCCTGGAGGTCGCGAAGCCCAGGTTCGTGGCCGCGCCCCTGTCCATCCGGCCGACCTGGAACGTCGTCACCGTCATGGATCCGGCGGTGAAGCTGTCGGGCTCGGCCTCCGACTCGTGCTGGCTCTCGGGGTTCGTGTAGCGGTCGCGCGAGATCCGGCGGCTGACGACCTCGCAGTCCCGCTCGATTCGGTCCTGCGGGTCCGCGACCACGATGTCCCGTCCGGGCCCGCACGAGATCCGGTCGACACCGTTGTCGTACTCCGCGGAAATCCGGTCGGCGCCGCGGCCGGCTGCGATCGAATCCGCGCCCTCCCGGCCGACGAGCGCATCGGCGCGCTCTGTTCCGAGGATCCGCGCGAGCGGACTGGCGCCGGCTACGGCCGTCCCGGCGAGCGCGGCGAGCAGCAGAAGGCCGAAGGGGCGGACGCGCACCGCGCGAAACCTAACTGCCTGCCGGTTAAGGCCGTGTTAGCCTGCTGGCGCGTGACGGGCCCCCGACGAGCTCTCAGCCAAGCCATCTCCGAGGGCGACGGCATTTCCTTGATCGTCGAGGTCGACGGGCCCGAGGCTGCCCGCGCAGCCGAGACGGACGGTGCTGAAGCCCTACTTGTGACTGGGAACGACGCCCCATTCGACGCCATCAGGGAGGCCTCGCAGCTCCCGCTGCTCGCCTTCTTCGATCGCGCCGGGCCGCCCCCTGATGCTTGCATCGTCTCACCGGACGAGGAGTGGGCAGCCGCCCGAGCTGCCCTTGGAGAAGCAATCGAGCTCGCAGCGTGGGTCGAGCGCGAGGAGGATCTCGAGCTGGCCCTCGAGCTGCACGACCCCGAGCTGCTCGTGCTCGCGGCACGGGATCAACGCGACGGGCTCGACCACGTTCTCGGCCTCCTCTCCGACGTGCCTGCGGGGAAGCTCGCGATCGCCGACCTGGGCCATACGAGCGAGGCGGAGATCGCCGAGCTCGAACGGGCCGGCTGCGACGCCGTCCTCGTCGGTGCGCGCACTTCCTCGGCCTGATCGGCGCTGGCTGGCGCTCGGCGGGCTGCTTGCGCTCGCGGCCGCGCTCCGGATCCCTGGACTCCGCTACGGGCTCCCGTTCCCGCTCCTGAACCCGGACGAGGAATCCATTGTCCCGCGCGCGTGGGCGATGGCCCACGACGGGCGCGTCGACCCCGGCTGGTACGACTACCCGAGCCTCCTCTTCGATCTGCTGGCGGTGTTCCAGTTTCCGTTCGACGCGCCCTCCTACGGGATCGCGCGCGCGGTGACCGCGGCACTTGGAATCGCGGGGGTGGCTGCCGCCTGGTGGCTTGGGCGCGCAGCCTACGGCGATGCGGCAGGTCTCGTCGCGGGCGGGGCGTGCGCTGTCGCAACGGTGCACGTCATCTACTCTCACATGGCGGTTACCGACGTCCTGCTGACGTCGGGCGTGACTCTCGCGCTTGCACTCCTCGTGACGGGACGGCTGGAGTGGGCCGGTCTGGCGGCTGGACTCGCCGCGTCGGCCAAGTATCCCGGTGCGCTCCTCCTGGTTCCGCTGCTCCTCGCCGGGTGGCGGCAGTGGCGGCGCCTGGCGGTCGCCGGCGTTTTCGCGGTCGCCGCATTCGCTCTCACGAGCCCGTTCGTCCTGCTGAACGCCGGCGCTGCCTGGGATGACATCACGCGCGTGCAACGTCTTGCCCGCGCTGGCTGGCTCGGGTTCGAGAGCGACCCGCCGGCGCCGATCGCCTTCCTGGAGCGCCTCTGGGAGAGCCTTGGCCCGTTCCTTCTGCTCGCGCTCGCCGGCCTCGCGTTCGCGCTGGCGAACATTGTGTTCCAGGAACACAAGCCTCAGGCCCGCCGCGCCGATCTCGTCCTCGGCGGATTTGCACTCGCCTACTTCGCGCACCTGCTGACGCTTGACGCGCACTTCGACCGCTACGTGCTGCCGCTCCTGCCCGTCGTTGGGGCGCTCGCAGGGCGGATCAGGCCGCTGGCTCCCGCGGCGCTCGCGCTGCTGCTCGTCCCGCTCGCCTGGTCGACAGGCGAGATCCGCGAACTGACGCGAACCGATACCCGCGTTGTCGCCCACGCGTGGATCGAGCGGAACATCGCGCGCGACGCCCTGATCGCCGCGGAGTCGTCGACCCCTCCGGTCGAGCCAAGGCCGTCGATCGCGCTCGCGCTGCCCGGTCCGGGCCGCCCGACCGACCCGAACCGGGACGCCCGAGTCCTGCGGGAGCGAGGAGTGCAGTACGTCCTCGTGACCGGCGCGGTCGCGGATCGCGTCCTCGCGGAACCGAGACGCTATCCGGCCGAGGTCCGGTTCTACCTGCAGCTGGAGAGCTCGGCAGCCCGCGTGCTCCGGGTCGGGCCCGGCGCCGGGCTCGCCGGCCCCTGGGTGGCGCTCTACCGTCTGTAGGGCTAGCCGAAGAAGGCGCGGGCGGTCTCGTACCAGTGCGGCGGCACCGTCTTCAGCGTTGCCGTCGCCTCCGACAGCGGAACGTCGACAATCGCGTCGCCCAGCAGGGCCGCCATCTGCCCGAAACGGCCTTCGTGTACGAGATCGGCGGCTTTGAGCCCGTACCGGGTCGCGAGCACGCGGTCGCGCGGGGTAGGAGTGCCGCCACGCTGGACATGTCCGAGGACCGTCACGCGGGTCTCGAACCCGGTGCGCTGCTCGATCTCGTGCCCGAGGGCATCGCCGACTCCGCCGAGCACGACGTGACCGAACTGGTCCGTCTCCCTCGCCTCACCGGCCACGAGCCGTCGCTCGCCCGATTCATAGGTGAGCTCGTACCCTTCGCTAACGACGACGATCGAGAAGTCCTTGCCCGCCCCGTGGCGCTTTTCGAGCTGCCGGCATGCCTCCTCGACCGTCACGGGATGCTCCGGAATCAGGATCACGTCGGCACCCCCGGCGATGCCGCTGTGCACCGCGATCCAGCCTGTGTGCCGTCCCATCACCTCGACCACCATCACGCGGTTGTGCGACTCGGCGGTCGTGTGCAGCCGGTCGATCGCCTCCGTGGCGATCGTCACGGCGGTGTCGAAACCGAACGTGTAATCGGTCCCGTTCAGGTCGTTGTCGATCGTCTTCGGGACGCCGACGACCGGGAACTCGTGCTCCGCATGCAGGCGTGAGGCGACGCCGAGCGTGTCCTCGCCGCCGATCGCCACGAGGGCGTCGAGACGTTCGCGCGCGAACGTCTCGAGCACACGCTCGACGCCGCCGTCCAGCTTGTACGGGTTCGTCCGCGTCGTGCCGAGGATGGTGCCGCCGCGGGGGAGAATCCCGGAGATCTCGCGCGCCCCCAGCGGCTCAACGATGTCTTCGACGAGGCCTCGCCAGCCTTCGCGCACGGCCGCCACCTCCCAGCCGCGGTCGAGCGAACGCCGCGTCACCGCGCGGATCACCGCGTTCAGACCCGGACAGTCGCCGCCGCCCGTAAGGATCCCGACCCGCTGCGCCACCACCTGAGTCTACGAACCCGGCACTAGACTTGATCCGCAAGCCGAAGTGGCGGAACTCGACGTGGGGGAACCCCCATGGTTCCCCCACGAGCCCCCTCCTTCACCCTTGCGCATGGCTCAGCCGCACCTGGCCTCCCGGCCGGCAAAGCCGGCCTTCGGCCGCCCATGTTGGCCGCATGGCACACGGGTTACCATCGGTGCAAGCCGAAGTGGCGGAACTGGTAGACGCGCCGGACTCAAAATCCGGTTCCCCTCGGGGAGTGTGGGTTCGATTCCCACCTTCGGCACCTTTGGCAGAGCCAGATCGGCCGGGAGACGTGGGGCCTGACGGCGCTGAGGGCAACGCGGAGGGCAACACGACGCCGGGAAGGGAGCACGGGTAGGTGCCCATCGACCTCGACTACAACGACGAAGCAGCTGACTGGATCAAGCAGCCGGGCCGGGGAAAGCCTCGGCTCCTCGCCGAGTGCGGCGACCTCTACCTGCTCTCGCTCGACGGCAGCACCGACGAGACGGCCGACGCCGTCGTCTACCGGCCGAGCACGCGTCGCGTCTCTCATGTCGCGCCGGTCGCCTCGCACCTGAAGATGCTGCACGGCTACCCGTCGGACTTCAGCGGCACCGCGGAGGAGGGGAACGGATCGAGGACGAGGTACGAGAGTTGCGGGGCGGCTAGAGGTCAGCCTCCGAGTATCTCGCCTCAGAGACGGCCGAGCAGCTCGGTCTTTTTCGCGTCGAACTCCGCGTCGGTCAGGAGTCCGGCGTCGCGTAGCTCGCCCAGCTTCCGAAGCTGATCCATCGGGCCATCGTCGACGGGCTGAGCAGCCGCAGGTGCAACGTCTGCCTGCTTGTTCGATGACCCGGCGGAGATCCGGACGCGTACGTAGTCGCCGATTTCTGTCACCCGCGCCTTCGGGTGGATGTCCTTCAACTCGGCCTTGTTGCCGCTCGTGAAAATCGTGAGCTTGCCCGAGCGCATCCCCGTCTCGCTCTTGACGCTCGACACCTTGTCGTAGGGGAAGTCTTCGAGGTTGCTGCGGATCATCCCCTGCTCGACGAACATGATCCGCCGGTCGGTCACGACGATCAGTCCTTCCTTGCCGTCGTACTCGCCGCGGGCCAGGTTCACGACGTCCTCGTTCTCGCCGAGTAGCTCGGGCAGCTTCTTCATCTCGCGCCGCACCATGAAGCCCATGCTGAGCTTCTCGTTCGCGAGCGCCTCCAGGGTCTGCTCGTTCTCAATCATCCCTGCCGCTCCTCTCCAGGTCGCTTGCCGGGAGTCTTTCAAGTAGACGCGCCTGATGAAACGGGAACGCCAGGAGGTTCTGCGATCAGCCGATACTAGGAACATGGGTGCAACCGCTAGCGAGTCGCGGCTGATCGGCCCGAATCAGGTGGCGAGGTCGTCTCACGGCCGACGTTCGCTCGGATCGTCGAGCGCGGCGAGTTGTCGGTCGTCGAGGTCAGCAAGGGCAGGAAGCTGATCGACCCGGCCGACCTGCGCGCATTCATCGAAGCGAAGAAGCGGCGCGCGACCCCGGAAGATGACGACGGCCCGGTGGGAGCCGAGCCGCTCGTCGAGGAGATCGCGGATGACGCCCGCGCTCGAGCCTCAACCTAGCAACCTCGTCGGCGGCGACGCCGAGCGCGAGCGATACCGCCGCGCCGACGTGCTGCAAGTCGTTCTCCGCGTCCGAGCTGCGGTGGTCGGCGCTTCACCCGGCGAAATGTCCGCAGCGGCTCACATGCCGGTACCCGGCGCGGGTGCCGCCCATCGAGGGAGCAGCTCGTGACGCCGGACGGCTGGGCGACGGAGCGGCCAAGGGTGCCCGGCACGAAAAAGCAGGCCGAGGCGTTGCGGACGGCAGCTGGAAGGATCATCCTGCCCGACGCGCAGCGCGCCGTCCTTGCGGTCATCGTCGAGCACGCGAACGGTGCCGGTTACGCATGGCCGAGCATCGAGACGATTCGGCAGGATTCGGGGTACGGACGCGCCCACGTCTTTCGGACGCTCAACGAACTCTGCGAGGGCGAGCCGCCGCTGCTTGAACGGGAACGCTTCCTGCGCTCGTCCACGAACACGCCGACGGCGCGAACCCACCGTGGCCGCCGTGGTCAGGGCGCTTCCACCTACCGGCTCGGGCGGTCGCTTCGGGCTGCGGCCGGACTCTACGACGACCCGCGGAACCTGTCGCGTCGAGACGATGAGACCCCCCGGAGTGTGGCGGTCGCGACGGGCGTCGATGAGACCCCCAGGGCTGAGACCCCCAAGACCAGCGAAAGTGCCTGCACGTTAGGGAGTCTCATCGCCGTCGAAGTGTCGGAAGATGAGACCCCTGAACGGTTGAACGAGAGCAAACCTTCTGGTAACGGAGCGGTAGGGGTAGGTCGCGCGCGCACGCGCGAGAGCGAGTTGCCTGATTTGATCGAGCGCACCCGGCTCGCAGCCGCAGTGGCCGAGCGCGGGCGCACGTTGCGGCTCGCCGACGAGCTACCCGACGAGGAGAGCGCGATCGTGCTCGAACTCGTCGAGAGGTTCAACGCCGTGCTCGTCGACGACCACGAGCCTGCCACTTAGGTCGCACATGATGCGGGCCTCATTCACGCTCGACGACGCAACGCTTGACGAAATCGCGCAGCGCGTCGCCGTCCTCCTGTCTCAAGCCGCGGCGGATGCGCTGCCGCCCGCGCCCACCTATGTGACGATCCCCGAGGCCGCCGAACTGCTCCGCTGCTCCCGACAGCGGATCGACGATCTGCTCAGTTCCGGCCGCTTGTCGCGAGTGAAGGAAGGACGCCGGACGCTCATCCGGCGAACCGAGCTAGACCTATGGCTGCGGAATCGGTGACGCTTGTGCGGTCACGACTCGTCGACCTTCGCCTGGCGGCGACGTTCGGGGAGGGCGATTGCAAACTCAAGGAACGCATCCATCCAGTCGAGGCTCTGTTTCGCCTCCTCCTGGCTTACCTCGCCCAGCTCCTCCGGATGCGCGGCCTCACGCGCACCGAGGCGCACCTCGTGCGCCCACTCCTTCAACTCCTCCGTCACCTTCCCCTGCTCTCGGAGGCTGTCGATCTCGTGAAAGAGATCACGTCCCTCGCCGCCCAACGTTCGGGTTGCCCGTTGGACGGCGGCGCGGCCCATCACGACGGCTGCGCGGCGGTCGCCCCCATAGAAGCTAGACCACGCCTCGTCACGCACGTCAGCAATCGCTTCCGGCAGGCCCTCCATCGCCTTCGCCCTGCCGCGCGGCATTTGGCCAGCGATGCTGATGCCGTAGGTGTCGCCATCCTTCTCGAAGAAGTTGAGAAACACCAGACTCGGCCGGTGACACTCCGACCGCGGACAGACATACGGCGCGCCGATCCTCACCTCCATAGGTCGGGGGTACATCTCGACCCGCGCAATCTCCACGGACGGCCCGATCAGGTTCATCTCGACTTCGCGCGAGCACCAGCCGCACATGACGCTCACCGACTTCAGCGTCGCGTCCTCCCACCCACCAACGAAGCTCCGGCCGGTCACGCGACCAGGGTAATCCAGGACGTCTCGTTCGCGACCGTCGAGGTACTCCCGAAACCCGATCACGGCCGGTTGCCCCGGCGTTGCCCTCTGCCCCGCAATCCCGCATGGCTGCTCAGGTTGCGGCGGGGGCGAGGATTAGGAATCCGGTGCTCACAGTGGCAGTCTCGGAGGTGACATACGGCTCGTCTCGCCTTGAGGCCGAGCCGACACAAAGGCCGGGCGGCGCGCTAACGCCCCCGGCCGTGGCACCCGGAGGTGAAGCTCCAGATGCAAGCTCAGGATAAGCCGAAGCACACGCCGCTCGTGAAGACCACGACGCCCGGCATCTACAAGAAAGGCTCCCGCTACGTCGTGGTCTTCAGGGACACGGCGGGTAAGCAGCGGAACGGTCGGCACGGACACTTAAGGCGGCGCGCGACACGAAGTCAGCACTCAATGCGGACGTGCGGCGCGGCGAGTACGTCGAGGAGAGCCGGATCACGTTCGCCGCCTACGCCCACTCGTGGATCGAGAGCTACGGCGGCCGCACGGTGCGAGGTGTCCGACCTCGCACCGTACGCGACTACCGACGCGCGCTCGGCCTCGACGAGCAAGGCGAGCCGACCGGCAAGGGGGCGGTCGCGTTCTTTGGGCGGATGCCGCTCGCCTCGATTCGGCCGCAGGACGTTAAGCGGTACGCCGAGACGCTCGCGGCGTCGGGCGCTGCCCGGAACACGATACGGCTCGCGCTCGCACCGGTGCGCGCGATGCTCGCCGACGCGTTCGAGGAGTCGGTCATCCGGGCTAACCCGGCGGCGCGGCTGCGGCTCGGCCGGTCGGTC
>Ga0208612_1000269_pt1 | contig 25303 bp, 26 predicted proteins | sample AntDryMetagUQ889_FD_188089 | JGI IMG/M metagenome (GOLD analysis project Ga0208612, IMG submission 188089) | Polar desert microbial communities from Antarctic Dry Valleys - UQ889 (SPAdes) | ecosystem: Environmental > Terrestrial > Soil > Desert | place: Antarctic Dry Valleys | collected 2008-12-31 | reverse complement strand
CGTGCTCGCGCTGTCGGCCGCGATCCACCTCAACTGGCAACTCGGCCAGCCCAGCCGCGCACTCAGCGCCTACGGGCATTAACCGATCAAGCATCTAGAGTCGCGGCGAAGGGTCAACTGTCTCTTTTGGACAGGTATCGACCTGGTTGCCGCCGGGCCGCGGCCGGCTGCGCGTGAGGTCTAGGCTAGGTCCGTGAAAGTGGAGCCGCTTCTCTACGGCGACCGCAAGGTCTACACCGTCGCCGGCTTCAACCGCGGTGTCGCGGACTGGCTGGCGCGGCTGCCGACGCTGTGGATCGAGGGGGAGGTGACGGAGCTGCGGCGGCACGAGCGCTGGGGGAGCGTCTTCTTCACGCTCAAGGATCCGTTGGACGGCGCGTGTTTACCCGCCTCGATGCCGCGCCGGACGTTCGACGCCCTCCGTCTCGACCTGACCGACGGCGAGCGCGTCCAGGTCTTCGGCCGTCCCGAGCTCTACGCGGCCAAGGCCGAGTTCAGGTTGCGTGCATTGTCGATCGAGCGGTTCGGGCTGGGAGCGCACCTGGCGGCGATCGAGCGCTTGAAGCAGGCGTTGGCCGCGGATGGGCTCTTCGACGCCGCCCGCAAGCGGCCCCTGCCCCGCCTTCCCCGCCGCATCGGCGTCGTCACCGGCAGCGACGCCGCGGCGAAACGAGACCTCGTGACCACGATTCAGGCCCGGTTCCCGCCCGCGCGCGTGCTCGTCGCCGAGACGCTCGTGCAAGGGCCGCGCGCGGTGCTCGGGATCGTCGACGCCCTGCGCGCGCTCGCGGAGGAGCCGGAGGTCGACGTGATCGTGCTCACGCGCGGCGGCGGCAGCTTCGAGGACCTGCTCCCCTTCAGCGACGAGCGCGTCGTCCGCGCCGTCGCCGCCTGCCCGGTGCCCGTGGTCTCCGCGGTCGGCCACGAGCAGGACACACCACTGTGCGACCTCGCCGCGGACGTTCGGGCCTCCACTCCGACCGCCGCCGGAAAGCTCGTCGTGCCCGACTTGGCCGAGCTCCGGCGCGACCTGACGCGGGCGCGGGGAGCGCTCGAGCGCTCCGTCCGCCGCTCGCTCGATTCAGAGCGGGAACGGCTGCTGCGCGCGCATTCGAGGCTCGAGCGGGGAACGCGAAGCGTGCTCGAGCGTGACGTGGGGCGGCTGACGAGCCTGCGGGAGCGGCTCCGCCGCAGCCCGGCGCTCCTCGTCGAGCGTCGTCGCGGCGCCGTGGAGCACGCCGGCGCTCGGCTGACGACGCTGTCGCCGCGCGCGACACTCGAGCGCGGCTACGCGATCGTGCGCGCACGCGACGCGATCGTCCGCTCGGCCGAGTCGGTGACCGCGGGGGAGCGAGTCGAGGTGGAGCTCGCCCGGGGCGGCTTCGGCGCACGCGTGGAGGACGTGGAGCCGTGAGCGAGCTGACCTTCGAAGGCGCCCAGCAAGAGCTCGAGTCGATCGTCGAGCGGCTCGAGCGCGGTCAGGCGAGCCTCGACGATGCGATCGCTCTCTGGGAGCGCGGCGAGGAGCTCCTGCAGTTCTGCCTCGCCCGTCTCGACGCCGCCGAGGGGAAGATCGAGGAGCTGGCAGGGCGCGCCGAAGGAGCAGCGCCCTTCCCCGGCTCAGAAGCATCTGCGTAGAATCGCCTCGTGGCCTCGCCGTCGCCCGAGAAGATCGCCAACGTCCCGCTCTTTGCAGGCCTCGAGCGGCGTGAGCTCGCGCGGATCGCCGACTCGTTCAAGGAGCGGCATTTTCCGGCCGGCTCGAGGGTCGCCGGTGAGGGGCAGTCTGGCGCCGGGTTCTTCATCATCACCGAGGGCACGGGGAAGGTGACGGTTGGCGGGGAGGAGCGCGGCTCGCTCGGGCCGGGCGACTTCTTCGGGGAGATCGCGCTGATCGACGAGGGCGCGCGCTCGGCGACGATCACGGCCGAGACGGACATGACGTGCTACGGCCTGACCCCGTGGGAGTTCCGGCCGATCGTCGAGTCCGAATCAAAAATCGCCTGGAAGCTCCTGCAGGCGCTCGCGCAGAAGCTCCGCGCGGCCGAGCACCGCAGCTAGCTCCCTTAGATCGTCGGCGGCTCTCGCCTTCTCCCCGGACAGCGCGACCGTCTCGACGCCGGCGAGGGCCTCGATGACGCGGCCGCCGAAGACGACGCAGCGGACGCCCGCGCGGCGTGTCGCCGCCGCCACCGCGGCGGGCGCCTTCCCTGCGGCCGTCGAGGCGTCGACGGTGCCCTCCCCCGTGACGACGAGATCCGTCCCGAGAAGGCGCGCGGCGAAGTCGATCGCGTCGAGGACGTAGGGCGCGCCCGGCAGGAGCTCCACGCCGAGCAGGGCCAGGGCGGCCCCGAGGCCGCCCGCGGCTCCGGCGCCGGGAAGCTCCGCGTAGGGGCGGAGCTCGTCGTCCGCCGCGAGCCGGCGCTCGAGCTCCGCCTGGACCTCGGGGGTCGCGCCCTTCTGCGGCCCGAAGACGGCGGGAGCCTCGAGCAGTTGCGTCTGCACGTCGTAGAGCGCGCGGGCGGGAACGGGCAACTCTCGTACGAGCTCGCGGAGGCCCGCGCCCCCATCCATCGTCGCGGTACCCCCGAGGCAGAGGAGGAGAGCGACCGGTCGCTCCCTCAGCGCTTTGAGGATCAGCTCACCGAAGCCGCGGCTGGACGCCGCCAGGGGGTCGAGGCGGAAGGGGTCGAGCGGCACTGCAGCGGCCGACTCCAGGACCGCCACCCCGTCGGGCAGAACGAGCCAGCGCGCCTCGTGACGGGCTCCGAACGCATCGGCCACCGCCGTCTCGCGCCACTCTCCCCCGAGCGCCGCCCGCAGCACCTCCGCGGTCCCCTCGCCGCCGTCGGCGACCGGAAGCGCCTCGCCGTCGACGCCGGCGTCTTGGAACCCCTCGACTAACGCTTCCGCGGCAGCGGAAGCGCGCAAGACGCCCTTGAGGCTAGCCGGACACGCCAGCGCGCGCACGCGGCGCCTCGCGCTCCCTCTCCTCCATCGGCTCCCCACTCTCCTCTGGCAAGTCGACGGTCTCCGGCATCTCCCGCAGCGTCGCGAAGGAGAGCCCCTCGCGCGCGAGGAAGAGCAGGCCGACGCCCACACCGACGGACATCTCGATCACCTGGAGGACGAGGCCGTAGGCGAAGCCGGTCGAGTAGGCAACTCCGTACTGGACGAGGGGCAGCGCGACCGCCGCCTGGAGCAGGCCGATGTTCCCCGGCCAGAGCGGGAAGATCGTCGCCACGTTCATCAGCAGCAACACGAGCCCTGCAGCGGGCAGCGGCGCATGGATGTCGAACGCCCGCAGCGCGACGTAGACCGCCAGCAGCTGCAGGAACCAGCCCAGGCACTGCAGCAGGATCGCGCCCGCTGCGGGGGCGGGCGCCTTCATCACCGAGAGCCCCTGTCGCGCCATCGCCAGCAGGCGTTGCACCGGCTTCGCGTCGGCGAGCGCCGGCCGATGGCGTCGCCTTGCGCTGATCATCGCCGCGGCGAAGAGACCGATGCCGAGGGCAGAGACGATCAGCAGGCTGGTCACTGCCCAGTGCGGGATCTTCGCCGTAGAGAGCACGTAGGCGACGAGCAGGAGCGCCGGGAAGAGGTCGAAGAGCCGGTGCGCGAAGACGGTGCCGACGAGGGCGGCGCTCGTCCCACGGCCATGGGTCGTCAGGTGTCGCCTGAGCACGGCGACGCGCGCGAGCTCCCCGATTCGTCCTGGCAGAACCGCGTTGCCGAGCAAACCGACCGCGAAGGCCGAGAACGTGCGGTGGAAGGGCGGATCGGGCGGATCGAGCGCCTGGACGATCGTCAGCTGCCAGGCGAGCGCCCGCGCAAGCACCGATGCGAGGTTGAGCGCCAGCGCGAAGACGATCCAGGCCCAGTTGACGAAGTCGAAAGCGTGGTAGACGAGCCGCCAGTCGGGACCCCGCCACCAGACGAGCGAGACGGCCAGCCCGATCAGGAGCAGGAGGGCCGCGGCCTGGACGGGTCGGCTGCGCGTGAGCTTCGCGGTCACGCTGCCTCTCGCGAGGCCGGCCGGGCGCCCGTGACGTGCTCGTAGATCCCGTGCAGCCGACGCGCAATATCGTCCCAGGAATAGCGCTCGATCGCGAGCCGCCGCGCGGCCGAGCCTAGCTCCTGACGCCTATCCTCGTCCCCGAGCAGCGAGACGATCGCCTCCGCGACGGCCTGCGGGTCTCCCGGCGCGATCCCAACGGACGTCTCCGCGGTCATGACATCACGGTACCCGGGGATGTCGGAGGCGACGACTGGAGTCGCGCAGGCGAACGCGCGCGTGAGCACCATGCCGAAGCTCTCCCCGCCCAGCGACGGCGCGACCAGAGCCTTCGCCGAGGCGAGCTCGTAGGTCAGGTCGTCCTGGCTCAGGAAGCCGACCACGTCGATCCCGTCGTCGGGCACCCGCAGACGCGTCAGCAGCAGGCGCACGGCCAGCGGGTCGGCACCCGCGACCCTGAGACGCGCGCCCGTCCGGCGGCGCACGTCGGGCCAGGCTCGGAGCAGCACGTGGAGGCCCTTTCTCGGCTCGTGGCGCCCCGCGAAGACGATGCGGTGCTCCCGCCCGCCGGGATCCACCGCGTCCGGAACGAGCACGCCGTTCGGGACGATCTCGTACTCCCCCGGAAGCCACCGCTGCGCCGACGCGCGAGCCTGCTCCGAGACGGCGATCCGGTGGTCGAGCCGCTGCTCGAGGAAGCCCCAGACCGGCCTCGCGAGGCGCATCCAGCCGAGCTCGCCGGAGGCATGGTGCGTCCCGACCATCGGCCCGTCCCACAGTGCGAGCGCGGCGATGCAGGGAATCGGCGTCATCGGCTCGTGCAGGTGGAGCACGTCGAAGCCCTCCCGGTCGAGCACGCGGCGCATGCGGAGGATCGCGCGCGGGCTGAGAATGATGTTCGGCAGCGATCCATTGGCAGGCACGATCACGGAGCGGCCGATCGGGATCACGTCCGGCGGCGGCTCGCCGTGCCGCCCGACCCGCGGGTGGAGAACGCGCGTGAACTGGCCTGGGGGGTCGTTGCCCATCAGCAGCTTGACGTCGATCCCCAATCGTCTGAGAGCCGCCGACTGCAGCTCGGCGTGCTCGACGACCGCGCCCCAGAAGGACCACGAGAAGGGGACGACGATGCCGACCTTCATCGGCGTGAGTGTAGGCGGCCCGCCAACCCGCAGAGTCTCAGGCTCGTGTCATCATCGGGTCGCGTGCGCTTCGAGGGAATCCATCACATCACCCTGATCACCGGGGACGCGCCCGGCAACGTCGACTTCTACACGCGCGTCCTCGGGTTGCGGCTGGTGAAGAAGACGGTCAACCAGGACGACCCGACCGTCTACCACCTCTTCTACGCCGACGAGGACGCGAGCGCCGGCGCCGACATCACCTTCTTCGAGTATCCGGGCGCCCGTCGCGGACGTCCGGGAGCCGGCATGGTGCACTCGATCGTCTACCGCGTCGGCTCCGAAGAGGCGCTCGAGTTCTGGGAGGACCGCCTGCGGGGCGAAGGCGTTCCGGTGGAGCGGCGCGACGAGCGGCTCGGCTTCGAGGATCCGGAGGGCGTGAGCTTCGAGCTCGCGTTCGTCGAGACGGAGGACGAGCCCTTGACCGCCGAGCACCCTGAGATCCGGAGCGAGGTCGCGCTGCAGGGCTTCGACGGTGTGCGTGCGTACAGCTCGGACATCGAGCGGAGCCGCCGGTTGTTCGAGGGCACACTGGGGTTCGAGCCTCGGGACGATGCGGCCTGGGAGATCCGGGGCAAGGAGCGGGGCGGCATGTTCGCTTTCGATCCCGCACCGGCGGAGCGCAGCGTCGGTGGCGCCGGAACCGTCCATCACGTCGCCTGGAGCTCGCCGCTCGAGGATCACGAGACCTGGCGGGAGCAGGTCGCCGCGGCGGGGATGCAGCCGACGCCGGTGATCGACCGCTTCTACTTCAAGTCGATCTACTTCCGCGAGCCGAGCGGCGTGCTCTTCGAGATCGCGACGCTCGGCCCCGGGTTCGCGACGGACGAGGATCCGGCGCACCTCGGCGAGCGCCTCTCCCTCCCGCCCGCGTTCGAGCACCTGCGCGAGCGGATCGAGCCGGCGTTGACGCCGTTGCCCGCTTCCAGTTGGCGCAAGCTGAGGATCCGCGGAAGCGGATCCTCAGCGCGCGAAGATCCCTAAAAGGGGCCGCTTTGCGGCCCACGATCCCCATCTCGTGACGCTCCGCATGTCCGAGCGCGCCGCCGCAGGCGAGCCCGCGGGGACCCTAGTCCTCCTGCACGGCCGCGGCGCGCGCCGATGAGCACGACCTCTACCGCTGCTGGACGCCCTCGATCCCGAGCGGCGGCTCCACGGAGTGACGCCGCGTGGGCCCCTCTCGCTCCCACCGGGCGGGGCGCACTGGTACCGCCTCGGCGGCATCCCGACGCCGGATCCACCGACCTTCTGGACGAGCTTCGAGCTGCTTTCGTCCTGGCTCGAAGAGATGCAGCCGGCACCTACGACGACGTCATCTCGGTGCAGTGGGGGGCGCCAGGCGAGGGAGCTGACCGAGGCTAGCGGCGCGGACGTCCTCTACCGCGAATACCCACTCCCGCATACAATCGACCCCGCCGTCGTCCCGGAGTTACGCGACATCGTCCGTCGCGCGACGACCCGTCTCTAGACTCGATCGATGATCGACGAGGGGCTCGCGGAGCTTCACACCCACCTCGGTGGCTCGGTCGCCTCGGACATCCTCTGGTCGCTCGCGCACGAGCAGGGAATCGCCCTACCGGTGAAGGACTACTGGGAGTTCGAAGCGCTCGTCACCGTCTCCGACCCGCGCGGGGTGGAGAATCTGGACGCGCTCGACCGGATCTACCACTGGACGGAGCTGATCCAGTCCTCCCCGCTCGCCGTCGAGCGCTCGGTGCACGCGGCGATCGGCGGCGCCTACCGCTCGCAGAGGATCACGACGCTCGAGCTGCGCTTTAACCCGATGAAGCGGAACCGCGGCGGGGAGCGTGACCTCGACCACGTCATCCTTGCGGCGATACGCGGCCTCGACCGCGCCTCGATCGAGTACCCCCAGGTGCGCTGCGGCCTGATCCTGATGATGGACCGGACCTTCACCCGGCGGCAGAACGAGATCGTCGTCGAGAAGGCGATCCGCTGGGCGTCGCGGGGCGTCGTCGGCATCGACGTCGCCGGCCCGCGCCCGGGCGGTGCGCGCTACGACTACCGGCAGCTGGAGCCGATGGTCGCGGCGGCGCGGGCGGCCGGCCTCGGCGTGACGATCCACGTCGGTGAGGAGGGCGCGACCGGTGCCGAGGAGATCGGAGAGGTCGTCGAGCACCTCCGGCCCGACCGGATCGGCCATGGCATCCTCGCCACCGGCGACCCCGCACTGATGCGCCTTCTGCGCGAGAGGGAGATCGTGCTCGAGATCTGCCCCACCTCGAACCTGCTGACGAAGGCGTTGGCCGACGAGGACGCCGTACGCGACACGTTCCACGCCTTCCTAGAGCACGGTGTCGCGTTCACGATCGCGACCGACGGGCCGGAAATGATGCGGACGCACCTGCGCGACGAGCTGGAGCTGCTCGAGCGGATCGGCGCCCTCACGGAAGCGGAGCTCCGGGAGGCAAACAGCCGCGGGCACCAGGCGACCTTCATCCGCTCGGCCTCCTGAGCTTGGGTTGAGAGGCGTCGCGACCGGCGCGCGACTGGCACCTGGACCCTTAGCGTCGCCGACGTCGGGGACGGAGGAGCAAGGCGGTGCCGACCAGCCGCAACGCATCCCCGAACGCCCCGAACGCGCCGCCTGCCACTCCGCTGCCTGTCAGCGGAATCGGCCCTACCGGAGGGTCTTCGATCGGACGGCCGCCACCGCGATCGTCGGCACCGAGGCGGCCGGCGTCATGCTGCTGCCAGGCGCCGCGGTCGATGACATGAAGGCAGGACCGACAAACTTTCGCCTCAGATTGAACCGGTTCACCACATCTGGGACACGCACTCATCACATCGACCTCTAGCTCACTTCGCTGCGCCGGTGCGCCAGGTACTCGAGCAGGTCGGACCGCGTGAGGATCGCGGTCGGGCGGCCGGCGGACGCAACGATGACTGCCGCGTTCGGGCCGGAGAGGTCGGCGAAGACCTGGTCGAGCGAGTCCGTCACGTCGACCGTCGCGAGCGGCGGCTGCATCGCAACCGCGACGTCGTCGTTCAAGGCGTCCGGGTTCTTGAAGACCCGGTCGAGGACGCCCCGCTCCTGCAGCGAGCCGACGACGTCGGCGAGGGAGTCGGTGCTGCCGTCGCGCACGACCGGGAGCTGCGAGATCGAGTAGCGCTGCATCAGGTCGATCGCCTGCCCCACCTTCTGGTGTGACTCGATCGTGACCAGGTCCGGCATTTCGTGCTCCTCGGAGCGCTTGAAGCGGAGCACCTCGTCGATCGTCGGGGCGGGCGCGTGCCGCTCGAGGAAGCCGTACTGCAACATCCAGTTGTCGTCGTAGAACTTGGACAGGTACGAGCGCCCGGAGTCGGGCAAAATGGTAAGGACGGTGGCGTGAGGGCCGAGCTCCTTCGCCACCTCGAGGGCGGCCCAGATCGTCGTGCCGGCCGAGCCGCCCGCGAGGATTCCCTCCTCGCGGGCGAGCCGGCGGGCAGTCACGAACGAGTCGCGGTCGGAGACGCGGACCCAGCGATCGACTATGTCATGCGACATCGTGACCGGCCACGTGTCCTTGCCGATCCCCTCGACGAGGTAGGGATGCGTCTCCTCTGAGGTGTACACGGAGCCCTCCGGATCGGCGCCGACGACCTGGATCTTCGGGTTGAGCTCCTTCAGGTAGCGGCCCGCGCCCGAGATCGTCCCACCCGTGCCCACCGAAATCACGAGCGCGTCGATCTCGCCCCCGGTCTGCTCCCAGATCTCCGGGCCCGTCGTCTCGTAATGGGCCTGCGGGTTCGACATGTTCGAGTACTGGTCGGGCTTGTAGCCGCCGGGGATCTCCTCGGCGAGCCGGTCGGAGACGGAGTAGTAGCTCTCGGGAGAGTCGTGCTCGACCGCCGTCGGGGTGATCACGACCTCGGCGCCGTATGCGCGCAGCATCGAGATCTTCTCCTGGCTCATCTTGTCGGGCATGACGAAGATGCAGCGGTAGCCGCGGGCAGCCGCGGCGATCGCCAGCCCGACCCCCGTATTGCCGGACGTCGGCTCGACGATCGTTCCGCCCGGGCGCAGCTTGCCCTGCCGTTCGGCCGCCTCGATCATGGCCATCCCGATGCGGTCTTTGTTGGAGCCGCCCGGGTTCAGGTACTCGAGCTTCGCGAGCAGCAGCGGCCCCACGTCGCGTCCGACCCGGTCGAGCCGCACGATCGGGGTCTGCCCGACGAGGTCGAGCAGCGTGGGGTACTCGCGCGCCATGCCGGGCGCAAAGCCTACCGCTAGGCGAGGCGCCAGAACTCGCCCGTGAGGCCGATCTCGTCCAGGATCGCCTGGGACTCCTCGAGGGGGCGCGGGCGCCAATCGGGCTCGAGGCGGGTCCAGTACCACCGGCGCGCGAGCTCGTTCAGCTTCGCCGTTGTGAGCGTCTCACCGGGCTCCCGGCCGTTCTCGTCGAGCCAGCGCTGCAGGTGCTCCTCCGACCGGAGGAAGACCATCGTGCTTCAGGTGAAGACGATGTCGTCCCACCAGTGCCGCGCGGGCACGACGACGTGGAAGATCGGATCGTCCCCACCCGCCACCCGGCCGCCCACGACCTCCACCTGGAGCCGCTCGCCGCAGTCGGGACACGTCGACTCCACCCGCCCGTCGGTGTGGAGGGCGCCGAGGATCGCGAGGGCGTCCCAGGCGCAGTTCCCGAACCACTCGCGCCCGTCGCAGAAGACCCGGTAGGGCGTCTCGACGACCGAGAACGGGTTGAGCATGCGGATCCGCAGCTCCCCGGGCTCGAGCACGAGCGCGTGCGCGTCGTGGAGTCGCCGGTAGCTCCCGGCGACCGCCTCCTCGTCCAGTCCGAGCGCCGCTGCCACGTGGGCGAGCTCGGGTGCCCGTCCCTCGCGCACAAAGGAGCCGTAGACCTGATTGCGAATACGCAAGTCCTGCTCCTCCACCGCCGGAGTATCACCCAGAAAGGAGGCACCATGAACATGGGCTTGCGCACCATCCTGTTACTCGTCGCCGTCGTCCTCTTCGTCCTCGCAGTCTTCTCGGACACGAGGTACGCCGACTTCCTCGCCCTCGGCCTCGCCGCCTTCGCCGGCGCGTTCCTCTCCGATGCGCTCGGGTGGGCCGAACGCAGCTTCAACACGACCGCCCGCCGCGACACACCTAACTCGCCCCACTAGCGGCCAGGGGCCGTTAGTGACGGAAGTGCCGGCGCCCGGTGAAGACCATCGCGGCGCCGGCAGCTTCGACCGCTGAGACCACCTCTGCGTCGCGCCTCGAACCGCCCGGCTGGATCAGCGCCGTGGCACCCGCGCCGAGGGCTGCCGACGGGCCGTCCGCAAACGGAAAGAAGGCGTCGGAGGCAAGTGCGGCCCCGGTGACTGAATGGCCGTGCTCGCCGGCCTTCTCCACCGCGATCCGGACTGCGTCGACGCGGCTCATCTGGCCGGCGCCGATGCCGATCGTCTGCAGATCCTTGACGAGCACGATGGCGTTCGAGCCGACATGCTTGCAGACGCGCCAGGCGAAGAGAAGGTCTCCCCACTGGGTCTCCGAAGGGGTTCCGCACACAACCTCCATCCCCTCGCGCCCGGCCACGTCCCAGTCGCGATCCTGCACGAGCAGGCCGCCGATCACACGCTTGTAGTCGCGTTCCGCCAGCTCGCTCGTGCGCCGTTCCAGATCGTTCAGGATGCGCGTCCCCGGCTTCTGGACGAGGGCCTCGAGCGCCGCCTGATCGTAGCCCGGCGCGAAGAGGACTTCCACGAACTGCTCCGCGAGCCGCTCCCCGAGCGCAGCGCTCACGGGTCGGTTCAGGACGACGACGCCGCCGTAGGCAGAGACGGGATCGGCGGCGAGCGCACACTCGTACGCCTCCTCGATCGACGCGCCGACAGCGACGCCGCAGGGATTGGCGTGCTTGACGATCGCGCACGCGGGCAGCGTGAACTCGCGCGCGAGCAGCCGGCCGGCGTTCAAGTCGTTCAGGTTGGTGAAGGAGAGCTCCCGGCCGTGGAGCTGGTCGACGCGTGCGAGCAGGTGCGTGCGGGCACCTCGCTCGGCGTAGTACGCCCCGCCCTGGTGGGGATTCTCGCCGTAGGCGAGGTCGAGCCGCTTTTCGAAGACCGGGACCAGGACGGGTGGGAAGGCGTCGCGGTCCGCGAACCAGGCCGCGATCGCGGCCTCGTACGCTGCCGTTGTCGCGAACGCGGTTGCAGCAAGCTCACGCCGAGTCTCCTCCGACAGGGAGCCCTCGGCTCGCAGCTCGACGAGCACGCGGTCGTAGTCCTCGGGGCGGCAGACGGGGGCGACGTGCGCGAAGTTCTTCGCCGCGCCGCGCAGCAGCGAAGGGCCGCCCACGTCGATCATCTCGACGGCTTCCTCCTCGCGCACGCCATGACGGCCGGCGACCTCCTCGAAGGGATACAGGTTGACGCAGACGAGGTCGAACGGGTCGATCTTGTGTCCAGCCAGCGCCTCGAGGTCGTCGTCGCGGTCACGGCGCCCGAGGATCGCCGCGTGGATCCGCGGGTGCAGGGTCTTCACGCGCCCCGCGAGCAGCTCCGGGAACTCGGTGATCGACTCGACGCTCGTGACCGGGAGGCCGAGCTCATCGAGCGCCGCGGCGGTGCCGCCGCTCGCAACGAGCTCCCAGTCGAGCGACACGAGCCCCTTCGCGAACCCGTCCAACCCCCTCTTGTCATAGACGCTGATCAGTGCGCGCACAGCAGCTCCTCCACCGCCTCCGGCAGGAGCCGGTGCTCGACCGCGTGGATGCGCTCGACGAGCGTCTCGCGCGGCTCCACCGGCACCGGCTCCTGGCGCACGACCGGCCCGGAGTCGAGACCTTCGTCGACGAGGTGGACCGTCACGCCGGTCGTCTCCACACCGGCCGCGATCGCGTCGTCGATCGCCCGCGCGCCGGGGAACTCGGGCAGGAGCGAGGGGTGCACGTTCACGATCCGGCTCGGGAAACGATCTAGGAAGGCGTCCGTGAGGAGGTGCATGTACCCGGCGCAGACGACCAGTCTGACCCCGTGCTCCTGGAGCCAGTTCGCCATCGTCACGTCCCGCTGCACGCGATCGGTGAACCCCTCCAGCTCGAACGCGCCCGCCGGGACGCCGGCCGCGTCGGCCCGCCCGAGCGCTCGCGCTCCCTCCTTGTTCGACGCGACCGCGACGACCGGCAGGTCGGCGTCGATGAGAGCCTGCAGGTTCGAGCCCTCCCCGCTGACGAGCACGCCAATCATGCGGAGACGATCCGGCCGATCACTGTGCCCTCACCGGCGTCGTCCTCGGACACGACCGCGCAGTAGCCGACTCCGAGGTTGAAGACACGCCGTGCCTCCTCCTCGTCGACATGGCGTCCGAGCCACCGGAAGACCGGCGGCCGCTCCCAGGAGCCCCAGTCGATCTCCGCACGAAGAGCTTCGGGGACGACCCGGCTCAGATTGCCCTCGATTCCGCCGCCGGTGACATGGGCAAAGGCATGGGCAGCGCCTCGGAGGCGCCGGACCTCGTCGAGGTAGAGGCGCGTCGGCGCGAGCAGATCAGGGCCGTCGTAGTCCTCCTCCTCGAGAACGCTGCGGACGAGCGTGAAGCCGTTCGCATGCACCCCTGCAGAGGGAAGCCCGATCACGCAGTCCCCCTCCCGCACCGCGGAGCCGTCGATCAGCCGGTCGCGGTCGACGATTCCGACGCACGTCGCCGCGAAGTCGAGCTCCCCCTCGTGGTAGACGCCGGGCAGCTCTGCGGTCTCACCGCCGACGAGCGCGACCCCGGCCACGCGACACACGTCGGCCGCCCCTTCGACCAGCTCGGCGACCTGTTCGAGATCGAGCTGGCTCGCTGCCACGTAGTCGAGCAGCATCAACGGCTCGGCTCCGGTCGTGATCACGTCGTTGATGCAGTGAGCGGCCATGTCGGCCCCGCAGAAACGCAGAGCACCCCGCTGTCGTGCAACGATCGGCTTCGTCCCGATCGAGTCCGTCGAGGCGGCGAGCAGCCGGCGATCGTCGAGCGGGTGCAACCCGGCGAAGCCGCCGAATCCGCGTGCCCCCGTCGACTCGACCGCCGCGCGCAGCCGCTCGACGACGCTCTCGGCGGTCGCGAGCGACACGCCAGCCGCTGCATACGTCCGCTCCTTGGTCAAGAAGTCGAGTCTACGACCTGGATCGGATCGCCCTCACGTGAAGAGCTCGCCATGGAGCTGCGGCCGCCCGGGTGGGCCGCCGGTCAGGAACCGCACAGTGGCGTGGCCGACTCGGACCTCGCCACCACGCGGCTCGAGATCGAGTAGCTCCGCCAGCGCGGCCGCCTTCTGCTCGGGATCCTCCGCGCGCAGCTGGAGCTCCAGGAGGGCGAAGTCGCCTTCGAGCAGCTCATCGAGCCAGTCCCGCGGCGGGTGGATCTCGAGCCGGTAGCCCGCGTTCGTCGCGACGAACGTGCGACGGCCGCCGTGGGCCTGGATGCGGAGCTCTTTTTTCATCGCGCGGTCGATCACCGCCTCGAACTCGTCCTCGTCGAGCGCGAGCCCGAAATGGTCGACGCGGGGCACGTCCCACTGACCCGGCTGGACGACGACGTTGAGAGCGCCGCGTTCGAGTTCGGTCAGCCGGAGCTTGAAGCCGAGGGAGTCAAGCTCCTCCCACGACGTGCCGGCCTCGAAGGACTGGTAGTCCTCGCCGATCCGGCCGTGCCGGCCGACGAGGTCGAAACCGAGTTTGCCCACGTAACGCGCCTCCGCCTGGCGCACACGGCTCGTGACGAGGTGGTAGTGGAAGAGCCGCACGAGCGCGTGATTCTAGAGTGGCGCCGTGGAGACGCCCTCCCTGCTCACGAGCTGGACGATCGACCCGCTGCAGCTCGGCGCGGTCGCGCTGGTCGCGTTCGCCTATTGGCGCCGCGTCCGCACGCTGCGCTCCCGTGGCACCGCGGTTCCGCGCTGGCGCCGGCTGGTGCTCGGGCTCGGCGTCGCCCTGCTCGTCCTGGCCTTTGCGTCCCCGATCGCTGCCATCGGCGAGCAGGAGCTGTTCAGCTTCCACATGATTCAGCACGTCGTGATCGGCGACCTCGCGCCGCTCTGCCTGCTCGCGGGGCTGACCGGGCCGATCCTACGGCCGCTGCTCGCGCTGCGCCCGGTCGAACGTCTGCGAGTGCTCGCGAACCCGGTGGTGGCGCTGCCTCTGTGGGCCGCCAACCTCTACCTCTGGCATGTCCCGTTCCTCTACGAGGCAGCGCTCGAGTACAGCGCGGTCCACGCCCTCGAGCACATCTGCTTCTTCACGGCCGGCGCGATCATGTGGCTGCCCGTGCTCGAGACTCTGCCCGCCCCCGAGTGGTTCGGCACCGGCGCGAAACTCGCCTACATCGCCGTCGTCCGCCTCGTCGAGACCGTGCTGGGGAACGTCTTCGTGTGGGCCGGAGTGGTCTTCTACCCCGTGTACGCGAGCGGAGAGGAGCTGTGGGGCGTCTCGCCGCTCCGTGATCAGGGGCTCGCCGGCGCGGTGATGATGATCGAGGGCTCGATCGTGACGATCGCTGCACTCGCCTGGCTCTTCCTGCGGCTCGCGCGCGAGGGCGAGGTGCGCCAGGCGCTGCTGGAGCGGGGCCTCGACCCGCACGTCGTCCGGCGGGCCGTACGCTACGGGCGGGCGCAGGAGCTCGGCGAGAAGCGCTAGCCGCCTTCTACGATCCGGACGGGCTCAGGCTCGAGATCGTCCACGTGCCCAGTGTCGCCGCGTAGCTCTCGTAGGTGACGGGAGCCGACGGCCCTTCTACTCGGAGCTCCGCGAGCGAGCGCATGCAGTCGGTGCGGCTCCTGTGCATCGCCGATGCAGCCGCCGTCCTGCCATCGTCACTGATGGCAGTCCACCACCACTGCCCCGATGCGTCGTGATGCACGACGATCCGCATATCGCCATGATCGACAACGCGACGGATGGACTTGAATCTAGACCGCGTCGTTGACAGAAACAGGCTCGAAGCGCAGCTTCGCAAGGTTCCGCTCCTGAGGCACGCGCGTCGGGTAGGAGCGCGTGAAGCAGGCGCGGCAGACCGATTCCTCAGGCAGTCGCGTCGCCAACTGCATGCCCTCGAGCGACAGGTAGTGGAGCGAGGTCGCACCGATGTGCTCGCGCATCTCCTCGACCGACCGACCGGCGGCGGCCAGTTGCTCGTGATCTCCCATGTCGATCCCGTAGAAGCACGGTGAGACGACCGGCGGCGAGGAGATCCGCACGTGCACCTCGGCCGCGCGCGCCTCGAACAGCATCGCGACGAGCTGGCTCATCGTATTGCCGCGGACGATCGAGTCGTCGACAATCACGAGGCGCCGATCCGCGACCTCGGCGAGTGGGTTGAACTTGAGCTTGATGCCCTGCTGCCGCAGGGCATCGTCCGGCTCGATGAAGGTGCGACCGACGTAGCGGTTCTTGATCAGGCCCTCTGTGAAGGGAATGCCGCTCGCGCGCGAGAAGCCGACCGCGGCCGGCGTGCCGGAATCCGGGATCGGCATGACGAGGTCGGCCTCGGCCGGAGCCTCGGCGGCAAGCCGCTCGCCCATACGGACACGCGAGCCGTGCACCTCCGCCCCGGAGAGGGTGGAGTCGGGACGTGCGAAGTAGACGTGCTCGAAGATGCAGAGCGCCTGCCGCCCCTCCGGCAGTGCCTGCGTGGAGTGCAGCCCCTCCTCGTCGATGACCACGACCTCGCCCGGGCGTACCTCGCGCTCGAAGCGCGCGCCCACCAGGTCGAGCGCGCAGGTTTCCGAGGCGAGCACCCAGTCCTCCCCGATGCGGCCCAGCGCGAGCGGCCGGATGCCGTTCGCGTCGCGGAAGCCGACGAGCTTGCCCTCGGAGAGCGCGACGATGGAGTAGGCACCTTCGAGCCGGGCCATCGTCTGCGCGACCGCAAGCGTCAGCGGCGCGGGGTCGTGCGCGATCAGCGCGGCGATCACCTCGGTGTCGGAGGTCGCGCCGAGTGCGATCCGCCCCGCCTCGAGCGTTCCGCGCAGCTCGGAGGTATTGGTCAGGTTGCCGTTGTGGCCGAGCGCGACCGTGCGCGCGGCGCCGTGGTGAACCAGCGGCTGCGCGTTGGACCAGTGCGCCGAGCCGGTCGTCGAGTAACGGGTGTGGCCGATGGCGATGTCACCGGGAAGCGCCTGCAGCTTTTTCTCGTCGAACGCCTGGGCGACGAGCCCCATGTCGCGGAGAACGGTCAGGCGGCCCCGTTCCGAGACTGCGATTCCCGCCGACTCCTGTCCGCGGTGCTGAAGGGCGAAGAGGCCGAAGTAGGTCAGCCGCGCGACGTCGCGGTCTCCCGAGCGGACGCCGAAGACGCCGCACATCAGTTGCTCTCCCAGGCCGCACGCAGCTCGACGACATGGATCCCGAGCAGACGCTCTCCCCCGACGACGCCGAGCCGTCGCAGCGGTACATCTCCAAGCCGGTCGACGCGGTCCGGCGCGCACGCGAGGACAGCCTGGCCGCCGCCTTCGCCGAACCAGGCGCGCGCATCCGCCGGCAGCTCGACCTCCGCACCGACTCCGCTGAAGATCGCCGCTTCCGCGAGGGCCACGGCAAGCCCGCCGCCGGAGACGTCGTGGACGAGCGAGCAGGCCGGAGCGGAGCGCCAGAGGAACTCCACGAGCGCGGCCTCGGCGGAGAGATCGAGCCGTGCCGGCCGGCCGCCAACCTCGCCGTAGCGCGCCTGGTATTCGGAGCCGGCCAGCGAGACGGGCGAGGCTCCGGCCAGCAGCACGACGTCTCCCTGCCGCCAGCCCCGTGGCACCTCCCGTACGTCGCCGACGAGGCCCACGCAGCCGACGACGGGGGTCGGGGGGATGGCACGCCCGTCCGTCTCGTTGTAGAGCGAGACGTTTCCGGAGACGATCGGGACGCGAAGCGCCTCGCACGCCTGCGCCATCCCCTCGATCGCCTCGGCGAGCTCCCACGCGATCTCCGGCTTTTCCGGGTTCCCGAAGTTGAGGCAGTCGGTCAGGCCGAGCGGCTCCCCGCCGGCGCAGGCGACGTTCCGCGCCGCCTCGAGCACGGCGAGCGCGCCGCCGGTGCGCGGGTCGAGGCGGGCGAGGCGCCCTGGGCCGTCGAGCGAGACGGCGAGACCGCGATACCCCGGCCGCAGCCGCAGCACCGCGGCGTCGAGGCCGGGTCGGCGGACCGTGCGCGAGCCGACGAGGTGGTCGTAGCGGCGGTAGATCGGTGCCCGGCTGCGCAGGTTCGGAGAGCCGAGCAGCTCGACGAGAGCACGCCGCGGCTCCGGGCCCAAAGGCACTTCGACCGGCCGCGGCTCGGGCCGCGGCCGCGGCTCCACGCTGTAGCGCGGGCATTCGTCGGTGAGCAGGCGCGCCGGAATCTCCCCCACGACCTCGTCCTCCCAGAGCGCGCGCAGGAGGCCCGAGTCCGTCACCTCCCCGATCACCGCGTGGGCGAGCTCCCAGCGCTCGCACAGCGACTGGACCGCCCCGAGCATCTGCGGCCGCACGACCGCAACCATCCGCTCCTGGCTCTCGGAGATCATCACTTCCCACGGCTCCATCCCCTCCTCGCGCCGCGGCACGCGGTCGAGGTGGAGGTCGATCCCGGTGTCGCGCGCCATCTCGGAGAGCGACGACGCGAGGCCGGCAGCGCCGCAGTCCTGCAGCGACTCGACGAGCCCGGACTGAACGAGCTCGACCGACACCTCGATCAGCTTGTTGCCCGTGAATGGATCGCCCACCTGGACGGTCGGACGCTTGCCCGCATCGTCCTCGCCGAGCTCCTGGCTGGCGAGAACCGAGGCGCCGCCGATCCCGTCGCGCCCGGTCGTTGCGCCATAGAGGACGACGAGGTTGCCCGGGCCACTGGCACGCGCGCGCGTAAGCCGATCGGTCGGCACCAGCCCGACACACATGGCGTTGACCAAGACGTTGTCAGCGTAGGCATCGGCGAAGATCGTTTCGCCACCCACGGTCGGCACCCCGACCGAGTTCCCGTAGGCCCCGATGCCTGCAACGGCGAGGTCGAAGCGCGGGTCGCCGTCGGCAAAATAGAGGCCGTCCAGCAGCGCCACCGGCCGCGCTCCCATCGCGATGATGTCGCGAAGGATGCCGCCGATCCCCGTTGCGGCGCCCTGGAAAGGCTCCACAGCAGTTGGATGGTTGTGACTCTCGACCTTGAAGCAGACCGCCTCACCGCCCCCGAGGTCGATCACGCCTGCATTCTCACCAGGCCCCTGCAGCACGCGTTCCCCCGAGGAGGGAAGCCGCTCGAGGAGGAGAGCCGAGTGCTTGTAGCCGCAGTGCTCCGACCAGAGCAGGGAGAAGACCGCCAGTTCGAAGTGGTTCGGGTCGCGCTCGAGGAGGTCGACGATCCGCGCGAGCTCACCGTCCGTAAGGCCGAGGGCCCGATGCACGGGTACGTCGTAGACAGGCTGAGCGGCGACCCTCGACAGGTGAGCCAGTGTAACCGGGAAGGCCGACGGCGCCGCCCGCGTTGTGAGATGGCGTGAGCAGACGGCATCTGATCATGCTGCTGGCGCTGGCGGCGATCTGGGGAGCGTCGTTCATGCTGGTCGAGATCGCGCTCCGCGATCTCGACCCCACCACGCTGATCCTGCTCAGGCTCGGTTCAGCGGCACTCGCGCTCGGCATCTACGTGCCGCTCTCGGGCGCAAGCTTCGAGCCGCTACGGACGGCCGCCGGCCCGCTCGCGGTGATGGGGATCCTGAACACCGCCCTTCCGTTCTTTCTGATCACGTGGGGTCAGCAGTACATCGATTCGGGCCTCGCCGCGATCCTGAACGCCTCCGCCCCGCTCTTCACCGCGCTCCTCGCGCTCGCGGTCGACCCGGCGCAACGGGTGACGGGCCTGCGGCTGGCAGGGCTGATTATCGGCTTCGGAGGCATCATGGCTCTGGTCGGCTTCGAGCCCCGAGGCGGAGACCGCGCTGTTCTCGGTTCGCTCGCCGTCGTGGGTGCATCGGTCTGCTACGCGCTCGGCGCCCTCTACGCGGGGCGGCGTTTCTCGGGCATGTCGCCACTCCTCGTCTCCTTCGGGACGCTCGCCTGGGCCACGCTGTTCACGCTCCCGGCAGGCATCGCCGGTGCTTCCGCCTTCGGCTGGGAGACGCTTGCCTCCGTCCTCTTCCTCGGGCTCGCGGCCACCGCGGTCGGATACGTCCTCCTCTTCGGCCTGATCGCGGGAGCCGGAGCCTCCCGTGCCATCCTCGTGACGTACCTCGTCCCCTCGATGGCCCTCGTGTACGGTGCCGTCTTCCTCGACGAGCAGGTGTCGGCCCTCGCCATCGCGGGCCTCGCGCTCGTGCTCTCGGGTGTCGTCCTGGGTACCCGCCGGGCGCGGGTGGCGTCATGAACCTCACATGAACCGCTACGCACCGATGCTCTTCCTGCTGGCCGCGGTCTGGGGCGCGTCGTACCTCTTCATCAAGGTTGCGGTGGACGAGATCGAGCCGGCGCCGATGATGGCTGTGCGCACCCTGCTCGCCGCGGCAGTGCTCCTCGGTTACCTCCTCTGGCGCCTGGGCTGGGCGAGCGCACGGGCCGACCTGCGCGCGGCATGGCGGCACTGCGCCGTTTTGGGCGTCCTCAATGCGGCGCTCCCCTTCTGGCTCGTCGCCTGGGGCGAGCAGTACATCGACTCCGGGCTCGCGGCCGTCGTCCAGGCTTCGGTCCCCATCTTCAACGCGATGGTCGCCCTTCGCTTTCTCCCGCACGAGCGGCTGAGCAGGACGCGCGCGCTGGGGCTCGCCCTCGGCATTCTCGGTGTCGCGCTTCTCACGGGCATCCATCCGGACGGCGGCTGGTGGGCGATCGCAGGCGCGCTCGCAGTCGTTGTCTCGTCGCTCTCCTATGCGAGCGCCGGGGTGTATGGACAGCTCGCGGTCTCAGGCACGGCCGGACCAGTGCTTGCCGCCGGCTCCATGCTCGTGGGCGGGCTCATCCTCCTCCCGCTCGCCGCCTTTCAGCTCCCGGAGGCCGTGCCGGGCTGGGAGGCGGTGTCGTCGCTCCTCGCGCTGACGTTGCTCGGAACAGCCCTCGCGCAACTGGTCCTCTTCCGGATCCTCGCCCTGCACGGCTCTGCCAGGCTGTCGCTCGTCACGTACCTGATGCCCGGCTTCGCGCTCGTCTACGGCGCCACGATCCTGGACGAGGAGATCTCGGTCACCATGCTCGGCGGGCTCGCGCTGATCCTCGGCGGCATTGCGCTGGCCTCCGGTGCCGTCCGGCTGCGACGGCGCGTGACCGTGCCCGCGCGACCATGAGCGCTCGATCCGCGCCGCGCCCTCAGCTGCTGACCGCGTCCGGTCTGACTCCTCAACATCTGACTCCCGCTGTCGATAACGAGGGCGTCACCCGACGAGGAGGTCGCCCGTACGAGGACATCGAGGACTTCTTCGAGAACGCCGCATCCGCGCTGCACTGGGTCGATTCCCGGGGGATCATCCTGCGCGCGAACAAGTACGAGCTCGACACGCTCCGCTACGAGCACGACGAGTACGTCGGCCACCACATCACCGAGTTCCACGCCGACCAGGAGATCATCACGGACATCCTCGGACGGCTGGGCCGAAACGAGACCCTGCGCGACTACGAGGGGTCGTTGCGCGCGAAGGACGGCTCGATCAGGCATGTCGTGATCAACTCGAACGTCCGCTGGAGCGAGGACGGCGAGTTCCTCCACACCCGCTGCTTCACCCAGGACGTCACCGACCGCAAGCTGGCCCAGCAGGCGCTCGCCGAGACGATGGCGGACCTCGAGCGGAAGGTTGCGGAGAGGACGTCGGAGCTGGAGAGCGCGAACCGGGAGCTCGAGCGGCACCGTGAGCAGCTCGTCGAGGCCCAGCGGATCGGCCAGTTCGGCAGTTGGGACTGGGACGTGGCGTCGAGCGACGTCTCCTGGTCACAAGAGCTCCACCAGATCTTCGGCCTCGCGGAAGACGTCGTGCCTACCCACGCGGCCTTCCTCGCGCTCATCCATCCCGAGGACAAGGAGGTGCGCCTCGCGGCGCTCGAGCGCGGACTGCGCAGCGAAGAGCCGTTCGCCTACGAGGTCCGCATCATCCGTCCGGGCGGCGACCTGCGCTTCCTGGACGTTCGCGCCTCGACGACGTTCGGACCTGATGGAGATCCGGTGCGCCTGGCCGGGACCGCGCAGGACGTGACGGAATCGAAGCTCGCCGCCGAGGAGCGGCAGCTGTTCGAGGCCCGCTGGCAGGAGGCGCAGCGGCTGGAGAGCCTCGGTGTGCTGGCGGGAGGGATCGCGCACGACTTCAACAACCTCCTCGTCGGCGTGCTCGGCAACGCGAGCCTGGCCCTAGCGGACCTCCCTCCCGACTCGCCCGCGCGGACGCGCATCGAGGGTGTCGAGCTCGCCGCTCGGCGAGCAGGCGAGCTGACGCAGCAGCTGCTCGCCTACTCCGGACAGGGATCGTTCGTCGTGCAACCGCTCGACCTGGTCGAGGTCGTGGGCGAGATGGGGCATCTACTCGAGACAGTGGTCTCGAAGAAGGTGCGTCTCGACTACGAGTTCGGCGTGAAGCGCCCCGTGGTCGAGATCGACGCGACCCAGTTCCGCCAGGTTGTGATGAATTCGGCCGGGGTCTCTGGCAAGCCGAAGCTGCCTCCGGGCCGGCCTCCGGCGAGCGGACCCGGTGATGCGGTACCCCGCCAGAGTACGATCGGAACATCGAGAAACCCGTCGCTCACCACGTCGAGAGCCGGTTCCTCTCCGAGATCATCTCGACCGTCGGCTCTTCTCTGGAGCTCCGTCATGTCCTGCGCGGGGTCGTCCGGCTGCTCTCCGAAGCCAGTGCCGTGCACGCCTGTTTCGTCTATCTGCTCGAGCCCGCCGGCGAGCGCCTGGTGCTGCAGGCGGCGTCGGAGCCCTACACACACCTCGCTGGGACGATCGCGCTCGAGCGGGGCCAAGGGCTCGCATGGTGGGCAGCCGAGCGACGCGAGCCGGCGTTCATTCGGGAGAACGCGATCGCCGACCCTCGGACGAAGTATGTCCCCGAGCTCGACGAAGACCGGTTTCAGTCGCTGCTGTGCGTTCCCATCCTGGGGCGGGACGAGGTCGTGATCGGCGTGATCACGGCCCACACCGAGGCGCCGAGGGAGTTCACGCAACCCGAGGTGGAGTTCCTCGTCTCGAGCGCGTCGCTCGTCGCCGGCGCGATCGAGAACGCCCGTCTGTACGAGGAGATGCGAACCAGGGTGAGCGAGCTCGAGCAGGTCACCGAGCTCGCCGAGGCGATCGCGCACTCGGAAACGCTCGACGAGCTCCTGCCTGCCGTCGCCGGGCGCGCACGGGATCTTCTGCAGGCCCAAGCCTGCCACGTGTACCTGCTCGAACCGGGCTCCGAGGAGCTCGAGTGGCGTACGTCCCGGCCGGCGGACGAGCCGCGGCGGGCGATCGGGCTGGCCGAACTCGGGCCCGAGCTGGCGCGCGGCGGACGAGCTTCCCGCGTCTCCATGCCGCTGGTCGCGAACAACGAGCTGCTGGGATTGCTCGTCGCCGACGGTAGCACGGCGGTCGACCTCGCTCGGGCCGTCGCCAGCCAGGCGGCGGTCGGGATCAAGAAGATCCAGCTGATCGAGCGCCTGACGGAGAAGAACCTGATCAAGGACTTCTTCGAGGAACTCGCCGGCGGCAGGATCGGCAGCGACCTGGAGGGGCGCGCTGCGCGGCTCCGCTGCGACCTCGACCAGCCACACATCGTGCTCGCCGCAGAGCCGGCCGACGACACGCTCGAGCCCGCCCTTGCCGCGCATTTGCCCGGCTCGCTCTTCGATCGTCGCGGGGACTCGCTCCGGGCGCTGGTGCCGATCCCCGCGTGGGGTCCCGAGCGACTGATCGGGAACGTCCGGCGCGCGCACGGCGGTCTGGTCGTGCCTGTCGCGATCGGACTCTCGAGCGTGTGCGCCGGCGCGTCCACGTTCGCGGAGGCATTCGAGGAGGCGCGCCAGGCGCTCCTCGGGACCGTCGTGCTCAAGCGCCAGGCTTCGGTGGTGAGCTACGAGGAGCTCGGTGCGTACAAATACCTGCTCCGCATCGCGCTCGAGGGCGGCATCCGGGACGAGACGATCGAGGCCGTCTCACGGCTCGCCGCCTACGACCGGGAGCGAGGCGCCGCGCTGCTGAAGACGCTCGAGGAGTTCCTGCATCGCCACGGCAGCATCAGCGCCGCGTCGGAGGCGCTGTATGTGCACCCGAACACGCTGCGCCAACGGCTGCGCCGGATCGCCGAGCTGTCGGGACTGGACCTCCGTCGGGACGACTGGCTGATGGTCGAGATCGCAGTGAAGCTCGTCCAGCTCCGGCTGGTGCTCGGACCGGCGGCTCCGCACACATCCGACGGCTAGAGAAGTAGAGGTTCCGGCCATCGTCTCCGGCGTCGCCGGGATGATAGGAACGGTGAGCTGCTCCAACCGATGCCCGGGAGGAAAGGAGACCGATGGGCACCGACACCGCCAAGCTCGACCAGATCCGATCGACGATCGAGGATCGAGGAATAGAGTTCATCTTCGCGCAGTTCGTAGATATGTACGGGCGGCCGAGCGCCAAGCTCGTGCCTGCTGGGCACCTGGATGGGCTCGTCATGGAGGGAGCCGGTTTCGCGGGCTTCGCCGCGGGTGAGATCGGTCAGCTGCCCAGCGATCCCGACATCGCAGCGGTGCCAGACCTCGACAGCTTCACGCTCGTGCCCTGGCAGCCGAACCTCGCACGCTTTGCGTGCGACATCACCGTCGAGGGTGAGCCCTGGCCGTACTGCCCCCGCACGATCCTTCGCAACGCCCTCGCCGGCGCGCGCGCCCAGGGCTTCGAGTTCAAGATCGGCGCAGAGCTCGAGTACTTCCTCGTCCAGCAGAACGGAGACGGGTCGATCGAGATCGCGGACAAGCTCGACACGCTCGAGAAACCCTGCTACGACATGGCGGGCCTGACGCGGCAGTACGAGTTCCTGACCACCGTCTCCCGCTATTGCAACGAACTCGGCTGGGGCAACTACGCGAACGACCACGAGGACGCAAACGGCCAGTTCGAGCAGAACTTCGAGTACGCCGACGCACTCGTCACCTGCGACCGCGCGATCTTCTTCCGCTACATGGTGCACACGCTCGCCGAGCGGCACGGCATGCAGGCGACGTTCATGCCGAAGCCGTTCACTCAGCTCACCGGGAACGGCTGTCACTTCCACATGTCGCTCTGGAAGGACGGCGAGAACGTCTTCCTCGACGAGAGCGACCCGCGCGGGCTGGGGCTGTCCGAGCTCGGCTACGCGTTCGTCGGGGGTCTAAAGGCGCACGCGCGCGCCTACAGCGCACTGACTGCACCGACGGTGAACTCGTACAAGCGGCTCAAGTTCGGGACGACGTCGAGTGGGGCGACCTGGGCCCCCGTCTGGATCTCCTATGGTTACAACAACCGGACGCAGATGCTGCGGATTCCGGGGCCGGGACGAATCGAGGACCGGACCGTGGACGGTGCGTGCAATCCGTATCTCGCGGCGGCTGCGATCCTGGCGGCCGGCCTCGACGGCGTCACCAACTCTGTCGATGCCGGCGAGCCGAACTCCGAGAACCTCTACAGCTTCTCCTACGACGAGCTCGTCGGACGCGGGCTCGCTGCGCTGCCGGCGAGCCTGATCGAAGCGACGGACGAGCTCGAGCGAGACGACGTGCTGCGGGCGGCGCTCGGCCGAACGCGCGAGAACGAGGAGTACGTCGACTATTACCTTCGAGTGAAACGCGACGAGTGGTTCCGCTATCACGAGCAGGTGACCCCGTGGGAGGTTCGGGAGTATCTAACGCGCTTCTAGCAGTGGACGTGGCAGTTTTCTCCACACGGACACGAGCAACTTCGTGCGCTGAAATGGGAATCGCCGGTTACCGTATGTAGACATCCTCTACACGAGAGGAGGGAACCTACCTACGCATGTGTGGAATCGTCGGTCTATTCGCCAAGTCCTCCGCGATCGAGGAGTGCCTCGGAGAGCACCTCGCGGCGATGCTCGCGCAGATGAGCGCCCGGGGGCCTGATAGCGCGGGCGTTGCCGTCTTCCGCGACCCGGTGGCGAGCGGGTCGAAACTGACGCTGTACTCCAGCGACCCGTTGTACGACTGGGACGCGC
>Ga0208612_1000268_pt1 | contig 25391 bp, 32 predicted proteins | sample AntDryMetagUQ889_FD_188089 | JGI IMG/M metagenome (GOLD analysis project Ga0208612, IMG submission 188089) | Polar desert microbial communities from Antarctic Dry Valleys - UQ889 (SPAdes) | ecosystem: Environmental > Terrestrial > Soil > Desert | place: Antarctic Dry Valleys | collected 2008-12-31 | reverse complement strand
CCGCGGTCGCCGCGGTGGCGCTCGCCTTCCTGGCCGGCGCCGCGATCGTGCTGCCCGCCGGCGCAGCGGCCGGCCACAGCCGCTGAGGATCGGGGTCGAGGCCGAGCACGAGCGGGGACTCGCGCTCGGCCACCCGGGCGGACAGCCGGCGGCCGAACGAAGCGGAGGCGGGGACGTCCACGGCCGCCGGCTCGCAGTCCCGGGCCGCCGCGACCTGCGGGCGGGCTATCCCTTGACTGCCTGCTTGAGCTTCGCGCCCGCTGTAAAGCGCGGCACGCGCGACGCGGCGATGTGGATCGGCTCGCCGGTGCGCGGGTGCTTGCCCTCGCGAGCGCCCCGCTGCGCGACGTGGAACTTGCCGAAGCCGGTGATGTTGACCTCGTCGCCGGAGCGCAGCGCGTCCTGGATCGAGGTGATCACGGCGTCGACGGCGGTCTCCGCCTCCTTCTTTGAGAGGTCGCTCTTGTCGACCACGCGCTCGACGAACTCGGACTTCGTCACAGGTCCTCCTTCTCGGTTCAAGGGACGGCTCGAACCTAACCAATGGGCGCGGATGCCGCGGGCCGCACAGGCGCCGCCGCCCCGCTATTTGCGCTCTTTATCCGGTGCGACGTCGTCGCGGCGCGCGTCCACGGCGTCCACGAGCGCGGCGGCGGCGGACAGGAGCCCCTGGCCCTCCGTGGAGGCGGGATCCAGCACCACCCCCCATCCCTCCGCGTCATAGACCTTTGCGTAGGGCTGGCGCCCCTCGCGCCGGCGGCGCAGGACTCCGGCCGCATCGCCGACCGCAGCCGTCACCGAGTCCATGCGCCCCCGCTGCCTCATCCATCGCCCCCGGCGGTCTGCGCGAGCACGGCACGGATGTCGTAGAGCATCACCGCCGGCAGAGCCGAGCGCTCCGTCACGACCACGAAGGCCAGCTCGCCGGAGCACGACGCGAACACGGTCCCGCGCGGGCTGGCGACCTCGATCTCCGGGGCGTCGGTGGCGGCGAGCAGCTCCTTCGCCGGCCCCGCCAGCACGGCGGCGCCCGCGAGGCGCCGCCCTCCCCGCCCGAGCAGGACTCCTTCGCGGATCTCGGGCGCGAGCTCCATCAGCCGATCGAGCGCGCGAGCGGGGGAAAGCGCCGTCGTCATCGTCTCGGGCGAGAATACGCGACGTGCCGTTGCAAAAGATCGCCTGGGCGGTGACGGTGCTGATCTGCGTGGTCGCCGCCGTCGTCCTGCTCGTGCTCGACTACCTGGGGTACTCGGCCACCGTCTTCGCGGTCGCCCTGGCCGCTGCGATCAACTTGCGCTGAGGTGCCGCGGTCAGGGCTCCTCGGGTATCTCGGTTCCGGGCCTGACCCTGTCGCCGGGCTCGAGATGGATCAGGACGTCGGCGCCGCGCAGGCGCCCGCCGATCTCGTCCTGGAGCGCGTGCGCGGTGGCGTGCGCGGTCTCGAGCGTCGTGCCGGGACGGAACTGCACGTGGAGGTCGATGTAGCGCCGCGCCCCCGCGCGGCGCGTTCGCAGCTTGTGATAGCCCGCCACCCCGCGCCCGCCGAAGGAGACGACGGCCTGGCGGATCTGCTCGACCTCGGCCGGGGGCAGCGTCTCGTCGACCAGCACCCGCGAGGAGCGCAGGAGGATCCGCGCGCCCGACCCGACGATCGCGACGGCGACGAGCAGCGCCACGACCGGATCGAGCCAGTTCGCGCCCGTCGCCTGCACGAGCAGCAGACCAACCAGCACCCCGGCCGAGGTCATCGCGTCGGTGCGCAGGTGGGCGGCGTCTCCCTCGAGCGCCGCGGACTCGGTCTCGCGCGCGCGGCGCGAAACGAACGTCGACACCCCGAGGTTGGCCACCGCCGAGAAGGCGATCACGGCGATCCCGACTCCGAGGTGGTCGACCGGCGCGTCGTTGAGCAACCGCCGCACTGACTCGTACACGATCACGCCCGAGCCGACGAGGATCAGCATTCCCTCGATCGCGGCCGCGAGGTTCTCGACCTTCTCGTGACCGTAGCGGTGGTCCTCGTCGGCCGGCTCCTCCGCCTTGCGCACGGAGAAGTAGGCGACGATGGACGCGATCAGGTCGATCGCCGAGTGCAGCGCCTCGGTGAGGATCGCCACCGAGCCGGTGATCGACCCCGCCACGAACTTGAGCAGGATCAGCGCTGTGTTGGAGGCGATCGAGAGCGCGGCCGCGGGCGTGCGCGCGGGAGGCCGCGGCTCGGCCTGGATCATGGGCGCGACGGCGGGGCGGCGGGGCCTCATCGCTCCAGCCACTCCAGCAGCGCCCGCGCCGCGCGGCCGCGGTGGCTGATCGCGTCCTTGTCGGCATCCTCGAGCTCGGCCATCGTGCGCCCGTCGTCGCGATCGTCGGGCACGAACACCGGGTCGTACCCGAAACCGCGCTCCCCCCTCGCGTGGCCGGCGGTGGTGCCCTCGCACCGCCCGACCAGGACCTGCTCGCGTTCGGCGTCGACGTAGGCCAGCGCGCAGACGTAGGCCAGCCCGCTCCCCGGCGGCGCCATCGCGCGCAGCTTGGCCAGGTTCTCGGCGTCGCCGGCGGCCTCGCCGGCGAAGCGGGCCGAGCGCACCCCGGGCGCCCCGTCCAGCGCGGCGGCCTCGATGCCCGAGTCGTCGGCGATCGCCGGCGCGCCCGTAGCCGCCGCGGCCGCGCGCGCCTTGGCCAGCGCGTTGTCGGCGAACGTCTCGCCGGTCTCGGGCGGGAGGGTCACGTCGTCGGGCAGCGCGATCACCTCATGGCCCGCCAGCAGGCGCGCGAACTCGCGCCGCTTGTGGTCGTTGCGCGTGGCCAGGACCAGTCTCACGGCCGCGCGGCGTCGAGCGTTCGCTCCTGCACCGCGCGCAGCGCCTCGATGCCCTGCGCCGCCAGCGCGAGCAGGTCGTCGAGATGCGCCCGCGACAGCGGCGTGCGCTCGGCGGTGGCCTGCACCTCGACCAGGCCTCCGTCACCGGTCATGACGACGTTCGCGTCGACCTCGGCCGCCGAGTCCTCGGGGTAGTCGAGGTCGAGCAGCGGCTCGCCCTCCACCACGCCGCAGGAGACCGCGGCGACCGACCCGTTGAGCGGGACGCGCTCGAGCCTGCCCTCGTCGACGAGGCGCGCGCAGGCGAGCGCCAGCGCGACGTAGGCGCCCGTGATCGACGCGCAGCGCGTCCCCCCGTCGGCCTGGAGCACGTCGCAGTCGAGGTAGACCGTGCGCTCGCCGAGCGCGGCGAAGTCGACGACCCCGCGCACGGAGCGCCCGATCAGCCGCTGGATCTCGACGGTGCGCCCGTCCGGTCGCCCGCGTGAGACGTCGCGCTGCCTGCGCTCACCCGTGGAAGCGGGAAGCATCCCGTACTCCGCCGTGAGCCATCCGCGGCCCTGGCCCGACAGCCACTTCGGCACGCTCTCCTGGACCGAGGCGGTGCAGATGACGCGCGTCTCCCCCGCGGAGATCAGCGCCGACCCCGTGGCCGGCCGCACGAACCCCGGCTCGATCACGATCGGCCGCAGCTCGTCGTGCCCGCGCCCGTCGCTGCGCCGGCGGCTCATGACGCCACCGTCGCCGGCAGGTCGACGTGACGCACGTCACCGAGCGGCATCTGGAGGAAGCGCGTCCCGAGCGTGCGGAAGGTCTCCACGTCGTCCGTGCACAGGAAGCGGTACTCGCCCTCGTCCGTCGCCGGGCTCTCGAGCCCGCGCACGGCCAGCGCGCGCTCGACGCGATGGGCGACGGCGGCGCCGGAGTTGATCAGCGTCACGTCCCGGCCGAGCGCGCGCTGGAGCATCGGGCCCACGAGCGGATAGTGGGTGCAGCCGAGGATCACCGTGTCCACGCGCGCCGCCCGCAGCGGCTCGCAATAGGCGTGGACCGTGTCGACCACCCCCTGGTCGAACGGGAACCCGCTCTGGATGATCGGCGCGAGGTCGGGACACGCGACGCTGACGAGCTCGACGTTGGGATCGGCCGCGGCCACCGCACGCGCGTAGGCGCCGCTGGTCACTGTGGCCGGCGTGGCCAGCAGCCCGACGCGGCCGTTGTGCGTCGCCTCGACGGCCAGCTGGGACTCGGGGGTAACCACGCCCACGACCTCGCCGGGATGTCCGCGGTCGGCCATGTGGGTCTCCAGTGCGGGGAGCGCGGCTGCCGTGGCGGAGTTGCAGGCGACCACAAGCAGCTTGGCGCCCTCGCCGAGCAGCAGACCGGCGATCTCCAGCGCGAAGCGCTCCAGCTCCGCCGGCTCGCGCTCGCCGTAGGGGAAGCGCGCGGTGTCGCCGAGGTAGACGAAGTCCTCGTGCGGCAGCGAGACCAGCAGCTCGTGCAGAACGGTCAGCCCGCCCACGCCCGAGTCGAAGACGGCGATCGGTCGCGAGGCGGCCTCTGTCGCGGGCCCCGGCACGCGCGCCATGTTCTCAGACGCGCGGCCGGCGATCCGTGTCCCCTCGGCTCACCTCACGGAGTCGAGCGCCGCCTTGAGCTTCTGCACGATCGTCGCCCCGATCTGGCCGGTGCCGATGCTCGTCTTGCGCGTCGCCGCCACGACCCCGGCGAGGACGACCGCCACCAGCAGGATCAGGGCGACGTACTCGACGGTTCCCTGACCGGCGGACGGCCGCATCAGGCCGGCGTGCAGGCGACCCATCATCCGGTATCCCATCTCCGCTTCCTCCCTGTCGTTTGACCCGGGCGACACGGCCCGGTGACGGGCCCGCGGGCCCGGGAGGAAGCTTGCGCGGCGCCATGTTGCGCATCCACGCGCAGACGTTGCACAACGGCGCAGGAGCTGCGCCGGAGCTGCGGACCAGGGCTCAGCGGCCTCTCTATACTCGCCGCCTCGGCGCCGCCTTCGGCGCCGGCGACCGATGAGCGGCCTCTTGTCACGCACCGTCCGCCGGCGCGCCGCCCCGCCGGAACCGGATCCCGCCCAGGCCGTGCAGGACGGCCAGCGATCGGTCCGCGGGGAGGCGTCCGGCACCCAGAGTCGTCGCGAGCGCGGCCGGCTCCGCCGCCGCGTGCGCCACGTGCGCCGGCTGCGCGAGCTCCAGCTGCGCGACCTCGGGGGCCTGGTCTTCGACCTCTACCGCTTCGGGGAGCAGCGCGACCCGCTCGTGCGCCAGAAGCTCGACGCCGTCCTGGCCACCGACCGCGAGGTCCGCCAGCTCGACCGGCTGCTCGACGAGCGCCGCTCGCTGCGCGAGGTGCGCCAGCCGGGCCTGAAGGCCTGCCCGGAGTGCGGGGCCCTGCTCGAGAGCGTCGCGCGTTTCTGCTCGGACTGCGGGACCGAGCAGGGCCGCCGCGCGGCGGCGGGCGATCGGCCCGCCGCGCCCGGCTACGCGTCGGGCGGGGAGGCCTCGCTCCCCCACGAAACCGCGGTCGAGTCGCCGAAACGCCCGCCCGAGGCACCCGACGCCGCGACCACTCAGGACACCGAGGAGGGCTGGGACGCCGCGCACGAGCCGGCCCCCGTGGCGCCCGCCGGCGACGCCGAGGAGTACGCGCCCCTGCCGCCCGACCCCGGCGACGGCGACGGCGACGGCGAACGCGAAAACGACGGCGAACGCGACCGCGAAGGCGAGATCGATGGCCACGACGGCGAGCGCGACGACGGCGACGACGGCCAAGACGAGGACGCCGCCGCGGTGCCGCCCGCCCCCGAGCCCGCCGGGCCCGAGCCGCCGGCGGCCGCCCCGCCCGAGGAGCAGCGATGAGCTCGGTCGACACCGCTCCCCCCGACACGGGCCGCGAGTGCCCGCGCTGCGGCGCCGCGATGGCCCCCGAGCAGGACTGGTGCCTGAGCTGCGGCGAGCCGGCGACCACGCGCGTCCTGCCTCCTCCCTCGTGGCGCGCGCCGGTGCTGGTGATGCTCGCGGTGGTCGCACTCGTGGGAGCGATCACCGCGATCGCCCTCTCCTCGCTCGCCGGAGACGCCGAGCGAGACGTGTCCGACGAGCCGCGACAGGGTGCCGCCACGCCGGCCGCGACGCAGCCCGCCCCGAGCGCGACCACCGCTCCCGCGCGCACGGAGACGGTCCCCGGCGCCGACGAGGTGACCGGCGCCGGCGTCCCCCTGTGGCCCGCGGACCAGAGCGCCTACACGGTCGTCATCCTCACCACACCCCAGCGGGCGACGGCCGAGCAGCGGGCGCGCGCACTCGTGGACGGCGGGGCCGACGCCGGCATCCTCGAGACCAGCCGCTACGAGACCTTCGAGCCGGGACAGTGGGCGGTGTGGCGCGGGCGCTACGAGATCGCCGAGAAGGACAAGGCCGACGCGGCGGCGGCGAAGTTCTCGAGCGCGGGAGAGGACGTCTCCGTCACGCTCGTGCGGCGCCGGAGCTGACTCCGGGCCAGTGACGCTCGACCCGGGCGGCCGCCGGAGCCGTCACGGGGCTCACCGGCGGCGGGTCGAGCGCGGGTGGCGCTTCGGAGGTAAGCGCGTCGAGGGTGACCGCCACCGACCGGGCCAGTGCGCCGAGCGCGTACCCGCCCTCCAGGACCATCCCGAGCGGGACGTCGCCCAGGCCGGCGCAGGCGCGGCGCAGCGCCGCCGTCATCGCCGCGTAGCCGGCCTCGGTCACCGCGCACGAGGCCAGCGGGTCTTCGCGGTGGGCGTCGTAGCCCGCCGAGACGAGGACCAGACCGGGCTGGTAGGCGTGGGCAAGCGGAACGACGAGATGCTCCACCAGCGACACGAAGGTCTCGTCGCCGGAACCGGGAGGGACCGGGAGGTTGACGGTGTAGCCGAGCCCCGGGCCGCTTCCGGCATCGGTCGCAGCGCCGGTGCCGGGGTACAGCGGCCACTGGTGGATCGAGACGAAGAGCACGCCATCGTCGGCGTGGAAGATGTCGTTGGTCCCGTTGCCGTGATGGACGTCCCAGTCGAGCACGAGGACCCGGCGACAGCCGTGCTCGTCGCGTGCGCGCCGTGCGGCGACCGCGACGTTGTTGAACAGGCAGAAGCCCATCGCCCGCGCGGCCTCGGCGTGGTGCCCCGGCGGGCGCAGCCCGCAGAACGCCGCGCGCGCCCGGCCGCCCAGCAGCAGGTCGACCATGTGCGCCGCCCCGCCGGCCGCGTGCAGCGCCGCCTCGTAGGAGTCCGGCCCGGTCAGCGTGTCGGCGTCGATGAAGCCGCCGCCGCGCGCGCACAGGCCCTCGATCGCCTCGACGTGCTCGCGCGGATGGACTGCCAGCAGCGCCGCCATCTCCACGGCCGGCGCCTCGACGCGCTCGAGGCCGCGCCAGCCGCGATCGGCCAGCTCGCGCTCGATCGCCGGTATGCGCGCCGCGTTCTCGGGGTGGTCGCCGGTGTCGTGGCGCACCGAGGACGCGTGGCGGAGATAGGGGACCGCGACCACGGCAGTACGGTAGTCCGATGCCGGGGGCGTCGCTCATCGAGGCAGACCTGGCGGTCGTCGGGGCGGGCGCCGCGGGCCTCTTCACCGCGCTCGACGCGGCACGGCGCGGCGCGCGCGTGGCGCTCGTCTCCGCCACCCCGCTCGCCCAGTCCGCCTCCTACTGGGCGCAGGGCGGGCTCGCGGCGGCGCTGGCCTTCGACGACTCGCCCGCGCTTCACCTGAAGGACACCGTCGCGGCGGGCCGGGGCGCCGTGCGGCCGTCGGCCGCCGAGGTCCTGTGCGCCGAGTCGCCCGCGCGGGTGCGCGACCTCGAGTCGCTGGGCGTGCGCTTCGATGCCGATCGCCGCGGTCGCCTCGCACTCGGGCTCGAGGGCGGCCACAGCGCGCGGCGCATCGCCCACGCCGGCGGCAGCGTCACAGGGCGGCGCATCACGCGCCAGCTGTCGGCGGTGGTCGCAGCGGAGCCGCGGGTAGAGGTGTTGGAGCGCCGGCGCGCGACGCTCCTGTGGATCGCGGAGGGGCGCTGCGCGGGGCTGGTCTGCGACGACGGCCGCGCGGTGACCAGCCGCGCCGTGGTGCTCGCCACCGGGGGCGCGGCTGCGCTGTGGGCGCGCACGACGAACCCCGCCGGCGCGGTGGGCATGGGCCTGCTCGTCGCCCATGCGGCCGGCGCCGCGCTGGCCGATCTCGAGCTGATGCAGTTCCACCCCACCGCGGTGGCCGCGGCAGGCGCGGGCGGGCGGCTCGGCGAGGCCGACGGCTTCCTGGTCACGGAGGCGATCCGCGGGGAGGGCGCGACCCTGCACGACAGCGCGGGCGAGCGCTTCGTCGACGAGCTCGCGCCGCGCGACGAGGTCGCCCGCGCGATCGACCTGCGGCTGCGCCAGACGGGCGAGGACGCCGTGCTGCTCGACATGCGCAAGGTCGATCCCGCGCGCTTCCCCAACGTGGTCAACGCCCTGCGCCGGGCGGGGCTCGACCCCACCGCCGACCTGATCCCCGTCGCCCCGGCCGCCCACTACCTGATGGGCGGGATCGCGACGGACCTGCACGCGCGCGCGACGCTCCCCGGGCTCTATGCCGTCGGCGAGTGCGCCTGCACGGGCCTGCACGGTGCCAACCGGCTCGCCTCCAACTCGCTCAGCGAGTGCTTCGTGTTCGGCCACCGCGCCGCCGTGGCGGGCCTCGAGGAGCCCCCGGCCGGCCGCGGCGCACCGCCGCGGCCCGACCCGGCCGACGCGCCGCGCCGTCCGTCGCCGCAGACGCGCGCCGCGCTGTGGCGCCACGCGGGCCTCGAGCGCAGCCCCGACGGGCTGGAAAAGCTGCTCACCGACCAGCACGCCCTCGCGAGGCTGATCGCCGCCTGCGGCCTGGCCCGAGCCGAGAGCCGCGGCGCGCATCGCCGCACCGACAGGCCGGACGTGGATCCGGCGCTGGACCTCCATCACGCGGTGGTGGCGGCTGGGGATGAGCCGCGGATGGAGCGGTGGGAGTAACGGACCTCCTTAACGCTCCCTTAACAAATCAGACGTTCTGACTTCACAGGGCCGTCGCATACTGCGACGTGAGGCAGGAAGTCCACCGGACAGAGGGAGCCGATGTACCAGTACAGCCGCGCGATCTACCGTGAGCTCGCTCCCGAGATCCTGCCCGCTGAGACCGGCCGCACCGAGAATCACGCCCACGTGGTGCGCGCGTGCGAGACCACCGTCGAGCGCATGGCAGCGGACCGCCACTACTTCGCCCGGCCGGCGCGGACCCTCTTCCAGGACATCCGCATCTACTTCCCGATGTGCTCCCAGCATCGCGTCTACCGGGTGGTCGAGCGCTACATCGGCTTCGCCGACGAGTTCCTCGCCCGCCAGCCTCGTCAGGGCTACGACGCCGACGGCAACCCGCTCCAGTGCCGCGCCACCACGCGCAGGGGCACGCCCTGCCAGCGCATGCCGCTCCCCGTCAACGGCTACTGCCCCTCGCACCAGCACCTGGCCGAGACGGAGGACATGCCCCGCCCGGCCGAGCTGACGCTCGCGGCCTAGCAGGTTCGCGCGGCGGCTCGCCGCCCGCGGCTAGAGTCGCGCCGTGCTGCTCGGGGTCGACGTCGGCGGGACGTTCACCGACGCGGTGCTCGCGGTCGACGGCCGCCTCGTGACGGCCAAGGCGCCGACGACGCCGGGCGACCAGTCCGAGGGCGTGATCGCGGCGGTCGATGCGGCCCTTGAGCGAGCGGGGCACTCGGGCGACCGGGTCGAGCGGTTCGCACACGGGATGACCGTGGCCACGAACGCGCTGCTCGAAGGCCGCGGCGCGCGAACCGCCCTGGTGGCGACGGAGGGCTTCACCGACGTGGTAGAGCTGGGGCGCCAGGCCCGGGCGCACCTCTACCGCCTGTGCGCCGCCCGACCACCGCCGCTGGTTGCGCCCGAGCTGCGCTTCGGCGCTCCGGAGCGGATGGGCCCGGAGGGCGTGGTGCGCCCGCTCGAGGCCTCCGGCGCCGACGCGCTGTGCGACGCGATCGCCGCGGCCGAGCCCGAGGCGATCGCCGTGGTCCTCCTCCATGCCTACCGGCATCCCGAGCACGAGCGCGCGCTCGCCGACCGGCTCGCGGAGCGGCTCCCCGGCGTGCACGTCTCGGTCTCCCACGATGTGGTCGGCACGTTTCGCGAGTACGAGCGTGCGGCGACAACCGAGATCGACGCCGCGCTGTCGCCCCTGCTCGGCGGCTACCTCCGGCGGCTGGTGGGAAGGGCGGTGGAGGCCGGGCTGCCCGAGCCGGCGATCATGCAGTCGAGTGGCGGGCTCACATCCGCCGGGCGGGCGGCGGACCACGCGGCGCTGACGGTGCTGTCCGGGCCGGCCGCCGGCGCGGCGGGGGCGGCCTACGCCGCGGTGGCGGCCGGCGAGCCGGATGCGCTGTGCTTCGACATGGGCGGCACCTCCTGCGACGTGTGCGTGGTCGACTCCGGCCGCGCGCGGGAGACCCCGGGCCGCGAGGTCGGCGAGCGCCCCCTTGCCCTCCCGATGCTCGACGTCCACACGGTCGGGGCCGGTGGGGGCTCGATCGCGTGGGTCGACCCCGGCGGCGCGCTGAGGGTGGGTCCTCGATCGGCCGGTGCCGAGCCGGGCCCGGCGTGCTACGGACGCGGCGGCGAGGAGCCCACCGTGACCGACGCCAACCTGCTGCTCGGCTACCTCGGCGAGGAGGGTGGCCTGGCGGGCGGGGTGCGGCTCGACGGCGCCGCGGCGGAGCGTGCCGTGGCCGGCCTGGCGCGCGAGCTGAGGCTGGCGCCGGCGGAGTGCGCCGAGGGGATCGTGCGCGTGGCGAGCGCCGAGATGGCGCGCGCGCTGCGTGTGGTGACAGTGGAGCGCGGCGTCGATCCGCGCCGCTACGCCCTGCTGGCCTTCGGCGGCGCCGGACCGATGCACGCCACGACCGTCGCGGCGGAGCTGGGGATGGCTCGCATCGTTTGCCCCCCGGCATCGGGAGTGCTGGCCGCGCTGGGCCTCGTCGTCTCCGAGCGCCGCCGTGATGCCCAGCGCAGCGTGCTGCTGGCGGCCGATCACCTCGACCAGGCGGCGATCGCCGACCCCTGGCGCGAGCTGGCCGAGCTGGCGCGCGCGGGCCTGGGCGATCCCGGCGCGTCGCTGCGCTCGGTCTACGAGCTGCGCTATCGCGGGCAGGCCTTCGAGCTGGCGATCGAGCGCGAAGGGGGTCCCGCCGAACCAGCGGAGCTGGAGGACGCGTTCGCGCGCGCCCACGAGGAGCGCTACGGCTACGCGGACCCGGATGGCGTCGTGGAGCTGGTGACGATCCGCGTGACCGCGGCCGTCCCCGGGCCGGACCTCGACCTCGCGGCATCGGCCGCGGGCGCAGAGCCGGCGCGCACGGCGGCGAGCCGCGCCGCCACCTTCGACGGCGAGCGCCACGACGCGGCGGTGCTGCGCGGGGCGGCGACCCCCGGCGTCGAGCTCGCCGGCCCCGCGGTGTGGGAGCTGCCCGACTCCACGCTGGTGCTCCCGCCGGGGTGGCGCGCGCGCGTCCACGAGACCGGCGCCGTGATCCTCGACCGCGACGAGCCGGCGTGAGCGAGCTCGACTCGATCACCCTGCAGGTGATCGCCGGCGCGCTGCGCGCCGGCTGCGAGGAGATGGGCGCCGTGCTCGTGCGCGCGGCGCACTCGGCCAACATCAAGGAGCGCCGCGATGCCTCCACCGCGCTCTTCGACGCCCGGGGGGAGATGGTCATGCAGGCCGAGCACATCCCGGTCCACCTCGGGGCGATGCCCGCGGCGCTCGCCGCCGTGCTCGACGCCGACCATGCGCCCGGGCGCGCATGGATCCTCAACGACCCCTACCGCGGCGGGACGCACCTGCCCGACATCACGGTGATCACGCCCGCCTTCGTGGACGGGGCGCTGCTGGGCTTCGCGGCCTCGCGCGCTCACCACGCCGACGTCGGCGGCAGCGTTCCGGGCTCGATGCCGGCCGACTCGCGCCGGCTGGAGGACGAGGGGGTGGTGATCGAGCCCCAGCCGCTGGACGAGCGCGCGCTGGACCGCCTGCCCGAGCGCATGCGCCAGCCCGACCAGCGCCGTGCCGACCTGCGCGCGCAGCTGGCGGCCAACGCCGCGGGCGTGCGCCGGCTTGTCGAGCTGGCCGGGAGCGAGGGCCGCGAGCGCCTCGGCGAGGCGATGGCCGCCGTGCTGGACTACGCCGAGCGGCGCACCCGGGCCTGCCTGGCCGACCTGCCCGATGGCACGCGCACCGCGGTGGACGTGCTCGAGGCGGCGGACGGCGACCTCGAGCTGCGCGTCGCCGCCACCGTCTCGGGCGACTCGCTGCGGGTGGACTTCTCAGGGTCGGCCGGCGAGGACGAGGGCAACCTGAACTGCCCGCTGGCGGTCACGCGCTCGGCCGTCTACTTCGCGGTCCGCGTGCTCACCGATCCCGACATCCCGCCCAGCGCCGGCGCCTACCGCCCGATCGAGGTCCTCGCCCCCGAGGGCGGCCTGCTCAACGCGCGCGCGCCCCACGCCGTCGTCGCGGGCAACGTCGAGACGTCGTCGCGCGTGGCGGACCTGGTGCTGGCCGCGTTCGGGCGCGCGCTCGGGCAGGGGACGATGAACAACCTCACGCTCGGCGGCGAGGACTTCACCTACTACGAGACGCTCGGCGGCGGCCAGGGAGCGTGCCCGGACGCCGACGGGCCCAGCGGTGTGCACGTGGCCATGAGCAACACGCTCAACACGCCCGTCGAGGCGCTCGAGCTGGAGTTCCCCCTGCGCGTGACCGAGTACGCGTTGCGGCGAGGGTCGGGCGGCGCCGGGCGCCATCGCGGCGGGGACGGGGTCGTGCGCGAGCTCGAGGCGCTGGCGCCGATGGAGTTCTCGCTGCTCACGGAGCGCCGGCGCCATCGCCCGCCGGGAGCCGACGGGGGGGAACCCGGGGCGCTCGGACACAACCGCCTCGACGGCGACGAGCTGCCGCCGAAGGCGCGCGGGTCCCTGCGGCCGGGTCAGCGGCTGCGGATCGAGACCCCGGGCGGCGGCGGTCACGGCTCCGGGGCGTAGGGTTCATCGCCGTGGATAAGCGCCCCCGCGTCGGCTTCATCGGGCTCGGGATCATGGGCTCGCGAATGGCCGTCAACCTGCGGCGCGCCGGCTTCGAGCTGACTGTCTTCAACCGCACCGCGGCGACGGCGCGAACGTGGGCCGACGCCCATGGCGCGGCGATGGCGCGCACGCCGGCCGAGGCGGCGGGCGCCAGCGACGTCGTGATCACGATGGTCGTCGACGGACCGCAGGTCGAGGCCGTCCTGCTCGGCGAGGACGGCGCGGCGCAGGGCGCCCGCGACGGGCTCCTGTGCGTCGACATGTCGACGATCGCGCCGACGGACACGCGCCGGATCGGCGCGGCGCTCGCCGAGCGCGGCGCACGCTTCATGGACGCCCCCGTGACCGGTTCCTCCCCGAAGGCCGAGGACGCCACGCTGACGATCATGGCCGGCGGGGAGCAGGCGGACTTCGCCCGCGCGCGCCCGCTGTTCGAGGCGATGGGCGAGCTGATCGTGCACGTGGGCCCGCTCGGGCACGGCCAGACGATCAAGCTGATCAACAACGCGGTCGCCGCCGCCAACGCCGCGGCGGTGGGCGAGGCGCTGCTCCTGGGCGCGGCAGCCGGCGTCGACCTGGACGCGCTCGAGCGGGTGATGGCGGCCGGCTCCGGCGCGTCCGCGATGCTCGCGCTGAAGGCGCAGCCGATGCGAGCGCACGACTACACGACGCTCTTCAAGCTCGACCACATGCTCAAGGACGTCGCGCTGTGCCTGGAGGAGGCACAAGCGGCGGGCGTCCCATTCCGTGCCGCCGAGGCGGCACGGGAGCTGCTAGCCGCCGGGGCCGAGATGGGCCTGGGCGAGGCGGACTTCGCCGCGCTGATCGAGGTGCTCGAGCAGCGCTCGGGACGCCGTCTCCAGGCCGCTTTGAGCGCTGGCTCCCGCGAGCAGGGCTCTCGATAACATCCCTATTTCCAGGGATATTTTGCCATCCGCGAGCGATTGCGTAGAATCCTTTCTCCCGCGGCGGATGCGTCCTTTGCCCCCGGGCCCAAATCGCAGGTCCCCTCGAAGTCCTGTATGCCAATCGCTTTCAAAGAATGGGCTGTCACCGTGCGCGCTCTCGCCGAGGGCGAGCAGCTGCTGACCCTGCGCAAGGGGGGCATCCGGGAGCCCGAGAAGCACTTCGAGGTCGAGCACGAGCGGTTCTTCCTCTACCCGACCTTCGACCACCAGCGGATCGACCTGGTGCGCGAGTCCCACCGGCCGGAGCTGCGGCGCGCCCTCGAGGAGGGCGTCTGGGCCGACGGTGAGCCATCGGTCCACGCGTGGACCGTCGACGGCGGCATCGCCCAGCCCGATCGTGTCCGGATCCGTGCCTGGGCCGAGGTTCATTCGCATTACACGATCACCGACCCGCGCTCCGTGGACGCGCTGTCCCCCTTCTACGTGTGGACGACGGACTACGCCGAGAAGCGCCTGGCGTGGAAGCGCCGGCATCCCCTGCACGTGCTGCTCCTGCGCACGTACCGCATCCCCCGCCCCGTCACCGTGAAGGTGCGCGACGAGTACGGCGGCTGCCGCTCCTGGCTGGAGCTCCAGCGCGAGCTGCCGTTCGAGGGCACCCCGGTCCTCTCCGACGAGGAGTTCGACCGCGCTGCCGAGGCGATCGAGTCGATCGCCTCCGACGCCACGCCGGTCCTCGCCTAGCACCGGCGGGCCGACCGGCCCTCGGACCGGCCCTTTCCCGTTAGGTCATCGCCGCACGGAGGGCGATCGGAGGGTTCCACTGGTGCGTAGGGCAACCGTCGTCGTCGGGCTCGCGGCCGCGGTCCTGCTGGCCTCGGCCCCGGGCGCCGCCGCGCAGGTCCAGCCCTTCCGGGCCGACGACGCCGGCGGCTTCCACGACGTGCTGCCGCCCGGCACCAACGGCTTCTCCAACGCCGCGGAGCTCGGCGCGTTCGTCGCCGCCGACGCCGCCGGCGATCCCGATCCGCCGCGGCCGGCGCACAACAACGACCAGCTCGGGATGTACGAGAACCTCGTGGTCGGAGCCGCCCTCGCCGCGCGCGGATCCCTGTACTTCGGCGACGCCGCGTGCCGCAGCGCGGGACGCGATGGCGATCAGGACTGCTGGGACGCCGTGGTGTTCCGCCCCGTGAGGGGCATCTCGCAGCCATTGATCCACTGGATCAACCGTCCCACCTACCAGCAGGCCGTCGAGGTCGAGGGGACCGTCCCGCGCTGACCCGCTCTGGGACCGGCCGCACGTAAGCTGGCGGCGTGGCCTGGGTCGAGTCGATCTCGCCGTCCTTCCGGGCGCGGCACGAGTCCGAGGACGCCGACGACGCGGCGCGCGTGCTCGAGCGCCTCGAGCAGGCGCGCGACCACCTGGGCGAGCTCTTCCCCCGCACGGTCGGGGACCTCACGGTGGTCATCCACGGCTCGGTCGGGGCGCTGTGGCTCGCCCAGCCCTACCTCCCGCTGGCCGCCGCCGTCACAGCTCCGGCCGGGCGGCGCTACCTGGTCGGGTGGTTTGGCTCGCGCGAGATCCACGTGCTGGCACCACGGGTGCTCGAGCGCCGGGCGTCCAACGTGCCCGGATCGCGCGAGCTGCTGATGCTCGCACCCGCCGCGCTCTACGCCGGCGCGGTGGTGGGCGCCAACAACCCCGACCTGCCGCCGCCGTTCAGCCCCGCCTCGTTCGTGCGCTACCTGCGCTGGGCGTGGCTGGGCCAGGGCGCGGCGCAGTACCTCGCCGGCCAGGTCGCCCACCTGCGCCCGGCGATAACGCGGCGCCTGCACGAGGGCGGCACGCCCGCCTTTCCCCCGAGCGTGCGCGACGCCACGGTCCTCGGCGGCACGGTGTTCGACCTGCTCGCCCGCGAGGAGGGACCGCAGGCGGCCGTGCAGCTCGCCAGCCGGCTGCACCCGGACGGGCCCGAGGCGGCACTGGTCAAGGCCTTCCGCGGCCGTGAGCTCTCCTACACGGAGGGCAACTGGCGCGCGCACCTCGCGCGGCTGGCCAGCGCCTGACGCCGGCCGTCCTAGGCGATCAGCTCGGTCCCCGCCCAGGCGACCACGGCGATCAGCGCCGCGCCGCCGAGCAGGCCGGTCATCACCCGGGCCGGGCGGGCCGGCGGGTCACCGCCGGTGGCGGCCATGTCGGCCTGGAGCAGCACCTCGCGCGCGACCGGCGCGCCGGCCTGCGGCACCAGCACGTCGCGCGGACCCGCAGCGAGGTAGTCGGGCACGTCGAAGCCGCGGCTGCGACGCAGCAGGCTCGGCACGCCCTCCTCCAGCAGCAGCGCCTGGATGAACTCCGCCTCGGCCTGGTTGCGACCGCCGGCCACGCGCACGAGATCGCCGTCCGCGTACTGCGGCTTGATCTTGCGGATGCGCTCGTGGCGCTCGGTCACCGGCTTTTGCAGGCCGGAGGCGCCGGCGTAGACCAGCGGCATCCGGCAGACCGGGCAGAAGCGCTCCTCGAGCGGGTGCGTGGTCGCGCAGGACGGGCAGGCGAGCGGTCCGGCGGCCATCAGCCGGCCACCTCCAGCTCGACCTCCTGGACGGAGCGCGGGTCCGGCATCGCGAACGCGCGCACGTCGGGCGCCTCCCCCGTCACGCCGACGATCAGGTAGAGGGCGCCCGGCCAGGCCGGCATCTCCGATCCCGGCCAGAAGGCGAGGTTGACGTCGGTCTGCGACGGATAGGGCTCCGATCGCGTGTGGGAGTGGTAGATCGCCCCCAGCTCGCAGCCCGACTCCTCGATCGCGTCGTGGATGCGCTTCTCGTCGGCGCTGGAGATCCTGTAACGCAGGGGACTCGCCTCCGCGTTCTCGGCGCGGTAGACCTGGACCGCCTCCCCGTCCCGGGCGGCCACCATCCCGCAGCACTCGTTGGGCGCGTCCTGGAGGGCATGCGCCACGATCTCGTCGAGCAGCTCACGCGCGATCCGCACGTGGCCGAGGCTAGCGAACGCGAAGCGGCGGCCCGGAGGGCCGCCGCGGCGCTACTTGGACTCGATCTTGGCGATCTCGGGATCCTCGTCGTGCGAGGTTCCCGTGAGGGAGTCCTTGAACTCCCTCATTCCACGCCCGACGGCGCGACCGGCCTCCGGCAGCTTCTTGGGGCCGAGGACGATCAGGGCGATGGCCAGCACGAGGATCAGTTCCATGGGTCCGACGTTCGGCATGTCAGTCCTTACTCGACTACGACCTTCCCCACCATGAAGCGGTGGAAGACGCAGTAGTAATTGTAGGTGCCGGGCTCACTCACCTTAACGGTCTTCGCCCGGCCGGTCTTGAGCGTGTCGGTGTTGAAGACGCTGCCGTCCCGGCCCGCGCCACCGCCGTCCGACGTGGCGGTATGCGGCGCGACGTCCTGGTTGGTCCAGGTGATGCTGCCGCCGGCCTTGACGCGGATCGTCTCGGGGACGTACTTGAAGGACGCGATCTGGACTTTGGCCGCCTGCACGGCCGCCGGGCCGGCGGGCTTCGCGGAAGTCGCGCTCTCGTCACCGCCGTCGTCGGAGCCGCAGGCGGCGACGAGGAACGCGATCGCGACGAGCCACGCGGCGCAGAACGCCGACCTCGAGGGGGATGAGGTGCTCATCGGATCGCGCTCCCGTGCCGTTCGGCGTCCTACCGGGTCTCGCCGGTCTCGAAGGCGTACGGGACCGGGTTCTGCTTGGCCACCGTTCGCAGGACGACGAGGTGCTGGCCCTCGTTGGCCATGATGGAGGCGCCCGTCTGCAGGAGCTTGGCGTCCCTGAGCTTCTGCTGGGCGTCGTAGTAGGCGGCGACCGCCATCGTCTCGAGCTCGATCGCGAACTTCACGATCCCCGCGGCGCTCGTTGCCGCCTGGGCGAGCCCCTTGACCTGGTCGGGCCTGGTGGGCTTGGGCGGCGGGGTGCCGTTGAGGGCCTGGAGCGCCGTGGTCAGCCCGTCGGCGTGCTCCTGCTCCTGCTTGGCGAAGTGCTTGGCCGCCGCGGTGCTACCCCTGTCGAGCTTGCCGCTGGCGGCCGCCGCCGTGTAGGCGAAGACCGCGGTCTGCTCCAGCCCGATCGCGGCCTCGAGGATCTGTGCGTCGGTTTCCCCCTGGGCGAAGGCATTGCGGACGTTCAGGAGCGTGGGGATGCTGGAGGCTGCGAGCACCGTCCCGCCGACGACCAGCCCGCGACGCATCAGATCGCGCCGGGTGGCCTCGTACTCGGCGACGACCGGCGTGTCGACGTCGCCGTCGCGGATGATCGTTCGATCCGACATCGGAGTTCCCCTCTGCATCGGCTCGGCTACTTCTCGCCGACGACGAAGGCGTCGGGCGTCTGGCCGATCGGGTCCTCGCCGAGCGCCCCGAGCAACACCGAGATGTGCTCGGCCTCGTTGGTGACGATCGCCGCCGCGGTCCCGCGCAGCTTCGGAGTGGTCAGCTTGGGGATCGCGTCGATGTAGGCCGCGACCGCCGTGTTCTCGAGGTCGTTGGCGAACCGCAGGACGTCGGTCTGGCTGTTGAGCTGCGGGAAGTCATAGGTCGGCTTGGGCCTGCTCGGCGTCCCGTGGAGGTCCCTGATGGCCTGGGAGAGCGCATCGGCGTGCTCCTGCTCCTGCTCGAGGAACCGCCTGCCGACGGCGAGCACGGAGCCCTTGAGCAGCACAGCGCCGGCCCTGTAGGCGGCTACGGCGGTGAACTCAAGGTCCAGCGCGCTGTTGAGGATCTCCACGTCGGGGTTGCGAAACTCGCCGCCAGCGGCGGCGCCGTCTGCGGCATCCCCGTCGTCGTCGCCGCATGCTGCCAGCAGGACCGTCGAGCCACCGGCGAGGGCGACACCGGAGCCGCGGAAGAACAGCCTGCGTGAAACGGGGTCGCGCAGGAAGCTGTCTACGTCCATGCTGGCTCCTCCTCTCGACGGTTGTACTACCACCTCTGCGCGGCGCCCGGGCGGATGGATCACTCGCACACGGGCCCGCGCGGCCGCCAGGGCGCGAGTTTCCTTCAGAGCGGACGCGTTGCCGCTGGCGGGCGATGGCGCCCGGCTCCTACCACCAGACCGTGTCCTCGAGCCCCTCGATCTCGTCCACCGGCCGCGTGTAGATCCCGGACGAGAGGTACTTCCAGCCGTCGTCGCACACGATGAAGACGATGTTGCCCTCGTCGAGCTCGTTGGCGATGCGCACGGCGATCGACGCGATCGCGCCCGACGAGACGCCGGCGAAGATCCCCTCCTCGTCGAGCAGGCGTCGCGTCCACACGATCGCGTCGCTGTTGGTGACGAAGATCTTGCGGTCGAGCAGGGCGATGTCGATGATCGGCGGGATGAACCCGTCGTCGAGCGAGCGCAGGCCCTGGACGGGCTCGCCCTGCATCGGCTCGGCGGCGACGATCCTGACCGCGTCGCCCAGCTCCTCCTTGAGACGGCGCCCGACGCCCATCAGCGTCCCGCCCGTCCCGAGACCGGCGACGAAGGCGCTCACCTCGTCGAGCTCCTCGAGTATCTCGGGCGCCGTGCCGTTGTAGTGGGCCAGCGGGTTGGCCTGGTTGCCGTACTGATAGGGCATATAGAAGCTCGCGTCGGACTCGGCCAGCTCCAGCGCCTTCTCGACAGCTCCGTTGGAGCCCTTGGAGCCCTCCGAGTAGACGATCTTGGCGCCGTACATCTCCAGCAGTTGCGTGCGCTCGGGCGTCACGTTCTCGGGCATCACGACCTGCAGCGGGTAGCCCTTGCGCGAGCAGATCATCGCCAGCGAGATGCCGGTGTTGCCCGAGGTGGGCTCGAGGATCGTCTGCCCCGGCCGGATCGCCCCGCGCTCCTCGGCGTCCTCGATCATCGCCCGCGCCACGCGGTCCTTGACCGAGCCGGTGGGGTTCTGGGACTCGAGCTTGGCCCAGATGCGCACGCCCGGCTTGGGCGACAGGCGCCGCAGCTCGACCAGCGGCGTGTTCCCGATCGCCTGGACGATGTCGCCGTAGCGCCCGCCGCAGGGGCGGTTGTCGAGGCGCGGCTCGGCCATTACTTCAGGAAGTGTAGCCAGGCGCTGGTCGGGGTCCAGCTAGCACCCGCCGGCCATCGCCGGCAGGATCACCAGGGTGTCGCCGTCGGCGACCGGCGTGTCGAGCCCGTCGAGCACGCGCACGTCCTCGTCGTTGAGATAGACGTTGACGTAGCGGTTGAGCTCGCCCTCGCCCGAGAAGAGCTGCGCGTGCGTCTGCGGATGCGACTCGGCCAGCGAGCGCAGAACCTCGCCCACCGACGCGCCGGAGGCGTCTACCTCCTTGTCGCCGCCCACGGACGGGCGCAGCACGGGTGGGACCTTGACCGTGGCCATCGAAGGCGCGGAACGCTAGCGCCTAGCCGGCGGCGGCGCAGAACGCCTCGTAGTCCGGGAAGACGCCCATCTCCTCGTCGGAGATCGACTCCGGATCGCGCGAGCAGATCGGGCACTCGGGGTCGCGCTTGACCTTCACCGTGGTGAACGTGGCGCCGAGGGCGTCGTAGAGCAGCAGGCGCCCGATCAGCGGATCGCCCTGCCCGATGATCAGCTTGACCGCCTCCGTCGCCTGGAGCAGGCCCATCGTCCCGGGCAGCACGCCCAGCACGCCGTTGGCGCCGCAGGACGGGGCGAGCTCGGCCGGCGGCGGCTCGCGGAACAGGCAGCGGTAGCACGGGCCCTCGTAGGGCGCGAACACGGAGAGCTGGCCGTCGAAGCCGAGGATGGCCGCGGAGACGACGGGGATCTTCAGCCGCACGGAGGCGTCGTTGAGCAGGTAGCGCGTGGGGAAGTTGTCGAGCCCGTCGACGACGACGTCGTAGCCCTCGATGATCTCGAGGATGTTGGACGCATCGAGCCGCACGGGGTACTTGACCACCTCGACGTCCGGGTTGATCGCATTGATCGAGTGCTCGGCCGAGTCCACCTTGGCCACGCCGATCCGATCCGTCGTGTGGATCACCTGGCGCTGGAGGTTGGACAGGTCGACCTCGTCATCGTCGACGATGCCCAGCGTCCCGACGCCGGCCGCCGCCAGATAGAGGGCCGCCGGCGAGCCGAGCCCGCCGGCGCCGAGCAGCAGGACCCTGGCCTCCAGCAGCTTCTGCTGGCCCTCGATCCCGACCTCGGGCACGAGCAGGTGACGCGAGTAGCGCTCGCGCTGCTCGCGCGAGAGCGTCCTGGGCGCCTCGACCTCGTAGCCGCGGTCCTTCCACAGCGTGATCCCGCCCGTCATCGACTCCACGTTGCGATAGCCGAGCAGCTCGCGCAGCGTGTGCGCGGCCAGCGCCGAGCGGTTGCCCGACGCGCAGTACAGGACGACGTGCGCGTCACGGTCCGGCACTGCGGTCTCGATGCGCGACTCGAGGTGACCGCGAGGGACGTGCCTCGCCCCCGGCAGATGGCCCTGCTCGAACTCCTCCGTCTCGCGCACGTCGACGAGGACGGCGCCGTTGCCGAGCTGGCGATGGACCTCGGAGGGGTCGACCTCCGCGATCTGCGCCTTGATCTGCTTGATCACCTCGGGCCCGGACGGGGTCATCGGGAAAACTCCTGAATCACGGTCGGGATTGACACTTTCATAAGTGTAGCGCCGTCCGCCTGCCCGCTAGGGACCTCGCCGCGTCCACCGCTTAACGGGCTGAGGCGCCCGCTCCCGTGGGCGCCTCAGCAATTCCAGGCCCTATGCTGCGTCGCAAGCCGGCTCCCGCGCTAGGCGAAAGATTTCAATGGGACCTGCGCGCATCATCAATATCGCCCCGGCCCCTCGCGGCCTATATCGGGTCTTCACCCCATTTGAGCGCGAGCTCCGCGCGGCCGATGCACCCTTGGGCCCATGAAGCGAATTCCCCTGCTCTCACAGATCATCGCGATCAACGCGCTGCTGGTGCTCGCGACGGTGTTCGTCGCAGCGGTGACCACGAACCTCGACCTGTCCGTGTCCTCGGACCGCAGCCAGTTCCTCGTGCTCTTCGTCGGAGTGCTCGGCATCCTGCTCGCCAACGCGCTGCTGCTGCGCCGGCGCTTCCGGCCGCTCGAGCGGCTGATCGAGACGATGGAGCACGTCGACCTCTCCCAGCGCGGGCCGCGGGTCGAGCCGCGCGACACCGACTCCCAGGAGGTCGACCGGCTCCACGCCGCGTTCAACCGCATGCTCGAGCGCCTCGAGGACGAGCGGCGCAAGGCCGCCCGCGCGGTCGTCGCGGCACAAGAGCAGGAGCGCCGGCGGCTGGCCCAGGACCTCCACGACGAGGTCAACCAGGCGCTCACCGCGATCGTGCTGCGCCTCGAGGCCCTGCGCCAGAAGGCGCCCTCACCCGAGCTGGACCGCGAGCTCAAGGAGACCAAGCGCCTGGCCTCGCAGGCGATGGAGGAGCTGCTGCGGCTGGCGCGCGAGCTGCGGCCGACCGCGCTCGACGACCACGGCCTGCTCGCGGCGCTGCGCGGCCAGGTGCACCTGTTCGGCGAGCAGACGGGGATCCGGGCCGACTTCCGCGCCCGCGGCCACGTCCCGCCGCTGTCCGACGACCAGCAGCTGGTGATCTACCGCGTAACGCAGGAGAGCCTGTCCAACGTCGCACAGCACGCGGGCGCCGAGCACGTGACGGTCGAGCTCTCCTTCGTCGGGCGCACGGTGCTGCGGATCTCCGACGACGGCGGGGGCCTCGTGGCGCGCCCCCCCAGCGAGGCCGCCAGCCGCAACGGCGGGCTAGGGCTCTCGGGCATGCGCGAGCGCGCGCTGCTCGTGGGCGGAGACCTCGACATCGACTCGGCGCAGGGCCGCGGGACGACCGTCACCCTGACGATGACCCAGTGACCATGCGGATCCTGATCGCCGACGACCACGGAATCGTGCGCAGCGGACTGCGCTTGCTGCTGGAGACCCAGCCCGACATGGAGGTCGTGGCCGAGGCCTCCGACGGCGTCGAGGCGGTGGAGATCGCGTTGCGCGAGCGCCCCGACATCTGCATCCTCGACGTGGCGATGCCGCGGATGACGGGGCTCCAGGCGACTCGCGAGATCAAGGCCCATTCCCCCGACATCACGGTGCTGATGCTGTCCATGCACTCCGACGAGCGCTACCTCTTCGAGGCGCTCAAGGCCGGGGCGTCGGGCTACGTGCTCAAGGCCGAGGCCGACCAGGCCCTGGTCGAGGCCACCCGGGCCATCGGGCGCGGCGAGGCCTTCCTCACCAACGCCGCCGAGCGGTCGATGATCCGCGCGTGGATGGAGGACGGCTCCCAGGGCCCGCGCGAGCCGCTCACGCCGCGCGAGCAGGAGGTGGTCAAGCTGATCGCAGAGGCGCACACCAACGTCCAGATCGCGGAGATCCTGCATCTCTCCGAGAAGACAGTCGAGTCCCACCGGGCCAACGTCCTGCGCAAGCTCGGGATGCGCGATCGCGTGGAGCTCGTGCGCTACGCGATCCGCCGCGGGCTGGTCGAGCCCTAGCCTTCCGCCCGGCGGCTGCTCGGAATCGGCGCGGGGCGCGCGCGCACTACGCTCTGGCCATGTGCGGCATCGCCGGCATCCACGCGCCGGGAGGGGAGGCCGACCGCCGGCTGGTCGCCGCGATGACGCGCTCGCTCGAGCACCGCGGGCCCGACGGAGACGGCTTCCACGACGCGCCGGGCATCGCCCTCGGGATGCGACGCCTGGCGATCATCGACCCCGCCCACGGCGAGCAGCCGCTCTACGACGAGCAGCGCGAGGTGATCGCCGTGTTCAACGGCGAGATCTACAACCACGCCGAGCTGCGCGCGGGCCTCGAGCGGCGCGGACACCGGATGCGCTCGGGCTCCGACGGCGAGGTGATCCCGCACCTCTACGAGGAGCACGGGATCGACTTCGTGCGGCAGCTCAACGGGATCTTCGCGATCGCGCTGTGGGACGCGCGCGCGCACACGCTGCACCTGATGCGCGACCGCTTCGGCGTGAAGCCGCTCTACTACGCGCCAGGCGACCGGCGCCTCGCATTCGCCTCGGAGGTCCGCGCGCTGCTGTGCGACGACGCGCTGGGGCGCGAGCTCGACGAGGTGGCCCTCGACCACTTCCTCACCTTCCGCTTCGTGCCCTCGCCGCGCACGCTGCTGCGCGGGGTGCGCAAGCTGGCGCCCGCGACGATCGTCTCGTCGGGGCCCGACGGCGTGAGCCGGCGCGAGTACGCACCCGAGCCGGGGACGGCGAGCCGGTCGGACCGCCGCGAGCTCGTGGCCGAGTACCAGGAGGCCTTCGAGCGCGCAGTCGTGCGCCAGATGATGAGCGACGTCCCGATCGGCGTCATGCTCAGCGGCGGCGTGGACTCCGGCGCCGTCGCCGCGGTGATGGCGCGCCATTCCTCCCGCGTGCGCGCCTACACCGTCGGCTTCGAGGGCGGCGGCGAGCGCACTGACGAGATCGCCGCCGCGCGGCGCACCGCCGAGCGCCTCGGCGCGAGCCACGAGTCGGTGCTGATCTCCGAGCGCGAATACCTCGACGCCCTGCCCGGGTCGCTGCTCACGCTGGAGGAGCCGGTTGGTTCGACCAGCGCGCTGGCCGTCCGCTACGTCGCCGCGCTGATGCGTCCCGAGGTGCCCGTCGCGCTGTGCGGCCAGGGGGCGGACGAGCCGCTGGGCGGATACGGGCGCCACCGCGGCGCCAAGCTGGTGGGATTGCTGCGCCGGGCGCCGGGTGCCCGCGCGCTCGCGGGGCGACTGCCCCGTCCGCCGCGGCGCGAGACGCTCGCGCGCGGTCTGGACGCGCTGGCCGCAGGCAGCGACCTCGACCTGCTGATGGGCGCCTACCGCGTGATCGGCGAGCGCGAGAAGAGCGCCCTTTACTCGCCCGCGCTCGCCGAGCGGCTGCGCGGCGCCGAGCCCGCGGATGCGATGGTCGAGCGGCTGCGCAGGCAGGTCGCCGACCGCGACCCGCTGGGGCAGATGCTCCACGTCGACACGCGCCTGGGGCTGCCCGACGAGCTGCTCCTGATCGCCGACAAGATGTCGATGGCCGAGTCGGTCGAGCTGCGCGTGCCGATGCTCGACCCCGACCTGGTCTCGCTCGCCGAGTCCGCGCGCCCCTCGGAGCACGTGCGCCGGCTCGAGGGCAAGGCGCTGCACAAGGAGGCGATGCTCGGACTGCTGCCGGAGGAGATCGTCCACCGGCCCAAGCTCGGCTGGAACACCCCGGTGGACCGGTGGCTGAGGTCGCAGCTGCGCCCGCTGACCGAGGAGGTCCTGCTGGGCGACGGCGAGGTGTGCCGCGAGCTCTTCGAGGAGCGCGAGCTGCGCCGGCTCCTCGATGCCCACGCCGCCGGGCGCGCCGATCATGCGCGCGAGCTCTTCTGCCTGCTGTCGCTCGGCCTCTGGCACCGCGGATTCATCGCCGCGCGCCCCAACGCGGTCTCGGCCCGGACCGGGGCCTAGGAGGGTCTAGCGAAACTCGCTAGACCAGTCGTAGTGCGGGATTGCGAGCGTGGCTTCATGGCCGGTACCTCAGATTCGCGGGTTGATTACCCC
>Ga0208612_1000266_pt1 | contig 25488 bp, 19 predicted proteins | sample AntDryMetagUQ889_FD_188089 | JGI IMG/M metagenome (GOLD analysis project Ga0208612, IMG submission 188089) | Polar desert microbial communities from Antarctic Dry Valleys - UQ889 (SPAdes) | ecosystem: Environmental > Terrestrial > Soil > Desert | place: Antarctic Dry Valleys | collected 2008-12-31 | reverse complement strand
GTGCACCGAGTCCAGTTTGCCAACATCCCCGCCACTCGTCGCCTCGTCGCGGGTCCCGTAAGCCACGATGATGTTGACCAGATCCTCATAGGGAGAGCCAGGAAGCCTGAACTCCCTCTCCGCCATCCCGACACCTCCTCCCACCCAAGACGTTTCCCACCAAACACACTCGGACCATTATAGAGCATGGCGCTTCGCGCCTTTCAGCACGCTCCCTTCGGTCGCTTGTCAGCAACTCAGCACTTCAGCTTGTCAGCTTTTTCGTTGAACGGCGTCGCTTGCGCTCGCGAAGCGAAATGCCACAGCGAGAGCCTCGTCTTGCGGACGGTGGCTACTGTCCGCACGCCCTTGCTGAAATGCTGAGGAGCTGAAGTGCTGACAAGCCGGCGCAGCCGGCGTGCTGACCAGCTGACACCTAAATTTTGCGCCAAAAGAGCAGGTTCGCATTCGGGAGCAAGACAACACAATGCTGGCGATCTATCCTAGCTTTCGGCCCCACCATGGTCGAAATAAAGGAGGATCGCCAGCCATGTTCGAGTGTAAACTCGTCTCCTCAAAGAGGCAAACCGCCTTCGGTCCCTTGTGCCTTTTGGGACACTATCTCAGCCAAGAGGGAGTGCTTGAGCCTCTGTGTGGCGTTCATATCGCCCAGAAGAGCATAAAACACTCTCCCCAACAGAAGATGATCGACGCCCTCATGAGCATCCTTTCGGGCTGTAAGGCTCTCTACGAGATCGATGTTCGGGTGCGCCCTGATGTGCCGCTTCAGAAGGCCTTCGGAAGGGATCGCTGTGCCGACCAATCCACCATCCAGAGGACCCTAAACGCCTTCACGCCCGAGAACGTTCACCAACTCAGAGAGGCCGTTGAGGCCATAGGACGCCGCTATTCGGCCGTGTTCAGCCACGACTTCGAAGAGCAGATGCTCATCTTGGAGGTGGATCTGACCGGTTTGAGGGCTTCCCGGCAAGCCGAGGGTTCGACGAAGGGGTATTTCTCCGGCGAGCGCAACGCGACGGGCAGGCAGCTCGTTAGGGTAAGCGCTCCCCAATACAAGGAGGTCCTCTTCGAGAAGCTCTATGCGGGCAACACCACCTCCTGTGAGGTCCTCAAAGGGACCATGAAGGAGGTCGAGCGCATCCTGAGCCTGGCAGAAGATCGCCAAAAGCGCAGGCGAATCCTGGTGCGCCTAGACGGAGGTTTTGGCACCGATGCCAACCTCAACTGGCTGATGTGGCGCGGCTACGAGTTCATCGCCAAAGGCTACGGGGGAAAGCGGGCCAAAAAGCTGGCCTCTAGCGTAGCAGAGGATGGCTGGCAGGAGGGACCAACAAAGAGCCAAAAGCTGGGAGTTCCCTCCAGCCCGCATCGTTACGCTCGTAAGAGTAAGAGCGTGGTGAGGCACTGGGTAGATGAGAAGGGTAAACCTTACCAGGACTATCTTGTATGCACCCTTTTCTGGCTCGGTAGCTCCCAGATAGCCACCCTCTACGACGCCAGAGGGGCAATGGAAGTGGACATAAAGGGGGACAAACGGGGTTTGGGGATAGAGAACAGGAGGAAGAAGAGCTTTCATGCCCAGGAGGCACTGGTTTTGTTGGCGCAGCTCTCTCACAACCTGCTTGTGTACTTCAAGAGATGGTTTTTGGAAGGGACTGCAGCGGCGAAGCTGGGAGTGGAGCGGCTGGTAAGGGAAGTATTGGCGATAGGGGGGGAGGTAAGGGTGGGAAGGATCTCGGGGAAGGTCCGGTTGAAGTTACCGCACCTTCATCCGTGGGCGAAAGCCGTAGCGGTGGGCGTACAGGCACACCGTTCCCGAAATGGATGGCGTACTATTTGGCGCAAAATTTAGGTGACAAGCTATCAGGCGACGAACCGCCAGCTCACGAAAAGCGCGCACAGGACAAGGGATACGAGGCCGCTCAGGACCAGCCATCCGCCGAAGAGAACTCTGTTCCTGAACAAGAGCCCGAGCACGATGAAGAGGGGGAAAGCGACGAGCACGTAACGCGGGGTACCCATCAGCGGGCTCTCGGGCGTCCCGAAGAGCGTGGCGGGGGCGACGAGCAGCAGGCCGTAGACCGTCAGGGATAAGGGTAGTTCTTTCAACCCCGCCAGCAACACGACCCCGGCGAAGACGAAGAAGACCAGGTTGAAGAAGTTGCCTGCCCCGGCGAGGTGGTCAGCCACGTTCCCGAGAGTGGGATCGGACCAGAGTCCAGGGTCGATGAGCCTGCCCGCTGCTTCGGCCGCCGACCCCAGGGCTCTACTCGCGGTGTCGAGCGGCCCTGTGGCTTGCCTGCCCCAACTCTCCTGCGCGGAGTAGAAGAGCAGAGGGTCACCGAATCGCACCCATAGATATCCCATGTACGCGACCAGCCCCCCCGGCGCCAGCAACAGATAGATCCCGCGCCAACGAAAACTCTCTATGTCCTTTATCCACTCATACATTAGAGGCACCATCAGAAACACCCCCACGTTGCGCGTAGCCCCCGCAAGAGCGGCCAGAACACACGCGAGCAGCAAATCCTTCCTAACCCTCACAGCCCACAGCGCCCCGGCGGACAGAGCAAGGAACAGGCTCTCCGTATACGCGGCGTTGAGGAAGAAGGTCGTCGGGAAGAAGGCGAGGATAAGGACGGCACTCTTAGCCACCCTCTCATCGAATTCATCCAGGGCTATCTGGTAGATGAAGTAGAGGGCGAAGGGCAGAAAGAGGAGGGAGAGGAGAGGACCCCAGACGGAGAGCGCCTCCTTCGAGATAGGACCGCCGAAGAGCTCAGCGAAGGACCTCATGAGCAGCGGGTACAGTGGGAAGAAAGCCGGGGAGACACTGTCCGGGGGGTTGAGGTACCCGCCCATGGCCAGTGCCACGTAGTGCTCGCCGTCCCAGTGCGACCAGATGTTCATACTCCCGGAAGGCACATCCATGGTTATCCTCTGGAAGCTGGAAATCGGCACGACGGAGGCGAGCAGGGAGCCGGAGATCAGGTACAGCAGGCGGCTCGCTGCGTAGGCCGCGAGCACGAAAGCCAGACCATTGCTCTTCCTGTTCTCTTTCTCGTACTCCATCGACGGTCCTGGATCTCCTGCGAAGTTGCGGAGGGGATTATAGCGGGGACTGCTTCATATCTGGAAGATCAGCGCCTCTCGACGATCAGCACGTCCCTATTTGGGCGGGCGATCCGGCCTCAGCAGTCGTTAGTTCCGGCGGGGCGCGAAGATGATGACGCTGTCGTTCTCGTAGACCGGCCTGTAGAGGTCTCTCTGCAGCGCGAACGGGCGCCAGTCTATCCACGGATAACGCTTGTGGAACACGACGTAGCGTACGTCGTTCTTCTCTAGAAGCTGTGCGGTACGTTCGCCCTCAGGGTGCTGGAGCATCCACAGCGCGTCCCACAGCGGAGGGGCTCCGAAGGGCGGGAGGTCCCTCGCGCGCCTTATCCTGGCCGCGTCGTAGGACTGCATCCGCGTGTACCCGCCCATCGCGAGCATAGCCCGGCTCGGGACGTAATCGAGGTAAGGGGTTGCGACTATGCTTCCTCCGTCATTGTTTTGCCCGAGCCACTCACCGGCGGCGACGACCTCGGCCGGAGGCGGACTGTCTTTGAGGCGCGTGCTCGGTCCTGCGGCTTGCTCCAGGCTCAGGACGGATTGCGCACCCACGAGGGTAACGGAGAGGGCGACAGCGAGCAGGGCCGCCACGTCGACGGCCCTTCCGCCCGACCGGGGTGACGACCGCAGCAAGGTCACGAGGGCGAGGGCTGCGAGCAGCGCCAGGGGAACGCCGAGGTCGCGTTCGAAGCGGTCGGGGAAGCCGCTGTAGGAAGTCAGGCTGCCGAAGAACAGCAACAGGGTCCACACCAGCAGGGTGAGGCGCGCAAGGATGTCGGGCTTACCCCTCGCGTCCTTACCTCCAGCCAGCATGAGCAGCAGGCCGAGCAGGCCGATCCACAGAACGGGCTGTGACATCGTTGTAAGGAAGTGTAAGGGTCCGTTCGCCGGCTTGGTTCCGATCGCCATAGCCACGGCCTCCCCTCCTCTCCCCGTCTCCGACCCGCCGAGCATTCCTGCTACGAGGCTGGGCAAGTCGTAGGTGTCCCAGGCGTAGATAACGGAGAGGAGGCCGAGGAGCGCGAGCGCGAGCGTGAGGGATACCCCTTTCTTGCGGTCCCTCAGGAGCAGGTAAGGCAGGAAAAGAACGCATACGCATCCGAGCAGCACGGCGAGGCTGTAGCCCGCTATCTGATGGTAGAGGACCGTCGAGGAGCCAAGTAGTGCCAGCAGCAGTCCATTACGCGCCGATGGCGTAGCGTACATCCCGACCAGGGCGGCGACGGCTAGTACGATCAGGAAATACTCCCCTATGAAGTTAGGGTAGCGGGCCTCCTCGAAGTGCAGGTACGTACCGCCGAGGAGCAGCCCCGAGGTCAGGGCCGCGGCCACCCCGTACTCCCAGCCCCAGAGGCGTTTCGCGAGCGCGTAACACGCCAGAGCGCCCATCAAGGGGAGCGTGGGGGCGAAGATCGGGAAGAGCTCCAGCGGCTCGAAGCCGCTGAGGCGCGAGATCACGGCGGTAAGAAGGTGGAAGCCGGGTGGGTATAGCATGAACGACTCGTTGGACCCCTCCCTCATCATCATCCCTGCCATCACCGCGTGCTCGTAGCGGTCAACGCCCCTGGGGAATGGCCAGCCGTTTACGATCGGGCCGAGGTAGCCGCGCGCTAGCACGAGCACTAGCACCAACGAGAGCAGCGCGTAGCGCGCCGCCGCGGGTACGCGTCTGCTAGCTTCGGGCTGGCCCGCCGGGGACGCCTCAGGCGTCGCCCAGTAGGCGATCCCCGCGGCGATGACAAGGACCGCTATCGGGATCATCAACCACCCGCCGGGCGCCACCCCGAGAAACATCCAGAGAGCCAGCGCGAGGGCGGCGGCGAACGGTAGGAGCGTGGGAAGGCCGGGGGACGAAGGGGGGCGGCATTTGGGCTCTTCGGGTCCTTTGGCCGGCCCGAACATCAGGTAGGCGGCCAGACCCGCCAGGAATACCAGCGCAACCGAGACGAGGGTAGCCGCGAGAGTGACGCCCGTCGCGAAGAGGTAGGTCTGCGCGAGCGCGACCGCGGGTACGAGCGTGATGGAGAGCGCTATGGTGTAGACGAACTGCTCGGCGCGGTCTTCCGATGCCAGCAGGCACCGCGTCCAGAACCACCCTGGCAGAACCCCGATCAGGAAAGCCGCCGGGAGAGCCTGGAGCAGGTCAGAGGTCAAACGCCGCTCCACAAGAGCCGGTCCATCGGGCCCTGTTCTTATCAGGCTCCGGGCGGCCTCCAGGGGTGCCGGGGACCTGCTCTCGCCCCGGCTCCGCGCGCCGCGCCGGTCTTCTGGTAGTGGACTCGCTCATCGCGGGAATGTATAACACTTAACCTGAAGGAAACACAGACCAGGAAGGTCGAGCGACTCGAAGATGCTTCCGAGGACCCTCTTTAGGGTATAGCTAGATGATGTCGAGACGGCGCACTGAGGGGCGCCTTCTGGCAGTGCGGACGTGATGGCAGTGGATCAGACCAGAAGAATATTCGCAGCAGCGAGCTACGCGCTCCTCGGGCTGGCCATGGTCTTGGCCCTCTCCGGCTGCTTCCCCTCGGCCGAGGGGAAGCAGCCGGAGGAGCGAGAGCGGGAGCCGAAACCCTCGAACGTGATCGTAGTCCTCACCGACGACCTGGTGGTTGACGATTTGAACCAGGACACGCTGCAACACATGCCCAACATAAAGTCGCTGCTAATAGAGAAGGGCACGACCTTCGAAAACGCGTTCGTGACCAACTCCCTGTGCTGTCCCAGCAGGGCCACCATCCTGCGCGGCCAGTACACCCACAACCACCAGATCCTGAGTAACGAGCCGCCGCTCGGAGGGGCGGAGAAGTTCCGCTTCCTGGGACACGAGAACTCGACGATGGCGACCTGGGTCAAGGAGCAGGGTTACAGGACGGCCTTCTTCGGGAAGTATCTCAACGGCTACGACGAGACCTACATCCCTCCAGGGTGGGACGAATGGTACGCGGTGACCGGCAACTACCTTAGCCACACGTTCAACGAGAACGGCCATCTCGTCGACTACGACCCCGAGTCCTACTACGCGACCGACGTGATCTCGGAGAAGGCCACCGACTACATCACGCGCACGGCCGGGGCCGACCCGCCGTTCTTCACGGCAGACAGGCCTTTTCTGATGTGGATCGGCACGAAGGCCCCCCACCAGCCGGCCACCCCGGCCCCCAGGGATGAGAACGCCTACCCCGACGTCTCGCTGCCGCATCCGCCTTCGTTCGACGAGAAGGACGTTTCAGACAAGCCAGGTTGGGTGAGCGACAACCCCCCGTTGAGCCTGGAGCAGAAGAAATACATGGAAGAGCTCCACCGTAAGAGGTTGCAGTCCATGCTCGCCGTGGACGACATGGTGGGGGACCTCGTCAAAGCGCTGCACGACAGCGGCGAGTTGGATAATACGTACATAGTGTTTACCTCGGACAACGGCTTCCACCTTGGCCAGCACAGACTGGGTGCAGGAAAGTGGACGCCCTACGAAGAGGACATCCGTGTACCGCTCATCGTACGCGGCCCCGGCGTGCCCGAAGGCAGGGCCCTCCAACACATGGTGCTCAACAATGACCTCGCGCCGACCTTCGCCGACCTCGCGGGGGCCAGGACGCCGTCCTTCGTCGACGGACGCTCCTTCGCGCCGTTGCTAACGGACGACCCCACGCCCCTGCAAGACTGGCGTAAGCGCTTCGTCATCGAGTCCGTCGCCGAGCGGAGCGGGGTGCCACACCCCCCCTTTATCAACGAGAGCACGGTGGCGCCGCTGCTTACGGGCGATCCACTGCCGAATAACTGGCGGCGGACCTCGGCCGCGAGCGCCCAGTTGAGCGAGGAGTGGGGCAGGCCCTGGCTCAAGGGTCTCAGGACGAAGAACTACCTCTACGTCGAATACAAGACCGGCGAACACGAACTATACGACTTGAGGATAGACCCTCACCAACTGCGCAACAGGTACGCGACAGCCTCACCTGAGCTCAAGCAGCGACTCGAGGAGCAACTGGAGCCGCTCAGACACTGCACCGCCGCGGAATGTCGCCTGGCAGAGGGCGGGGAATCGGAGACCGGCAAACCGGAGGGTGGCTAACCGTCGGTCTGCGCGTAGGGCTCTCTGCCCGAAGGCACCAGCTCGTAGAGGAGGCCCTCTCTTACAGGGACCACCTCGAAGCCGGCGTTCTGGAAGCGCCCAGGGTTCGTTGCCCCCTGGTCGAGGACGTAGACACGACCCCCTTTCGCGGCCTCCCTGGCCGTGGTTGCCCCGGAGAGATCGTCGGTCCCGTAGCGGCGGTCCGTGGTCGCGAGGTCTATATCGTCGGGCCAGACTATGTCGGCGTAGGAGACCTCTTTGTTGTGGTCGAACGGGTCGACTATGGTCAGGTCCCTGCGGCGCCTCTCGACGAGCACCATGTACCACATGCTGCTCCTGTGGTGCAGGATCGTCGCTTTCGGCGCCGCGTTATCGGCGACGGCTTCGATCTCTTTGCGGCCCCTGTAGACGCCGCTCATGTCGACCTTCGCGTAGGTCCCGGCTACGCCGAGCAGCGGCAAGAGCAGCAACATAGCCGAGAGCGCGCCGAGGATAGCCCCCTTCGTCAGCCTGGGTAAGCCTGAGACTAGAGATTCGATTTCGGCGAGCAGCATCCCGAACCCGGCAGCGGCCCACAGCGAGAGTACGAGGTAGGTAGGGATGAAGTAGAGGTCGACGTCGGGGATGTCATTCTCGACGGCGTGAAAGAGCCAGCCGAAGAACAGAAACCCGAGGAAGATTCCCACGGCGCGGTCCTTCTTGAGTATGACGACGGCGCCCGTCAACGCGACCATAGCCACGAGAAAGTGCGTGTTGTCGAGCAGGTGCTCCAGGTAGAATATCATCCTTCCAGGCAACTCCGCTGGCCCGAAGGAGAAGAACGAGCCGGTCAGGTTCCCCCCGCTGAGCACGTACCAGAAGCGCTCGAAGTTGGTGGGATTGTTAGCGTCCATCGGCGGGTCCATCGCTGCCCTGATGGGCAGGTACAGGTAGGGTGTGAGCCCGAGCAGGAAGAGTCCTGCTCCCTTCAGAACCAGCCTGACGTCGACCAGTCTGCGCCAGTCCACGAGGGCGACGAAGAGAAGGCTTGCGGGCAAGAGCAGTCCGCTCGTGAGGTGGTTTGTCGGGCAGAGTCCTACCAGGAAGGCCGAGAGCAGCAGGTAGCGGTCTTGGCGGTACTCGCGCCAGAGCAGCAGAGCAACGATGGTGACGGACACGAGCAGGGCGTTCAGGGTGTAGACCTCCGCGATAACAGCCTGGGACCAGAGGGCCGCCCCGAGACCGAAGGCCAGAGATCCGGACGCAGCGGCGACTACCCGCCGGCTGAGCAGGAGGCCGGCGGCGTAGACCGCCACCACGGCCAGCGCCGCGTAGACGGCGGAACCGAGGTTCACGCGGTAGGCTGGGTCCCCGAACGGCAGGTAGGTGAAGAAGTGCGTCAGCATCAGGTAGGTCGGGTAGCCTGTAGGGTGCGTGATGCCTAGCACCGAGACCTGCATCTGCAACATCACCGCGTCGAGCAGCCTGGGGCCCTTGAGGTAGAGGACCGTAGGAGCCAGGGTCCCGACGTAGAGGACCAGGACGAGCACGAAGACCCCGAGCCCGGCGAGCAAGCTACCAGCCCTCTTGCGTAGACGTCCCTCCCCTCCGGAAGATGCACTCGCAGATGGAGAAGTCGTCCTTTCCTGCTCCAGTGACACGTTCTAAAGACGTCCTTTGCCGATCTTCCGGGCGAGGGCTATTGTACCCAGATGGGGCCACTGATGTTAATTTGCATTAATCTGCGTTAATATAGCGTCCGCTGAGCCGTCGGAGCCATGCCCGGAGGTGAGCCCGCGGGGCTGGCGCGCCGGACCACGGGAGAAACGGAACGGGACGTTTACGTTGATTTAGTACTCGTTTGACCGTTTTCCGCTACAATCGCTGGCTGGCATATTCGGTTCGGGTTGGACTCTGAACGATAAAATAGGCGTAGCGTAGAGCAAGAAGGGAGCGCGTGTAATGAAGGTACTCGTTCTAGGCGGCGACGGCTTCTGCGGCTGGCCCACCTCGCTGCACCTCTCGGCGCAAGGATACGAGGTGGCCATAGTCGACAACCTCTCCCGGCGCAAGATAGACGTCGAGTTGGAATGCGAGTCCCTCACCCCGATCCGCCCCATGGGCGAGCGCCTTGGCGTCTGGGAGGAGCTGACCGGCGACCGGATAGACTTCCACAACATCAACGTCGCCGAGAACTACCGCCGGCTTCTGGACTTGCTCCTCGAGTGGCGGCCCGACGCGGTCATCCATTTCGCCGAACAACGGGCGGCGCCCTACTCGATGAAGTCCAGCTACCATAAGCGCTACACCGTGGACAACAACCTCAACGCGACCAACAACCTGCTGGCGGCGATCACCGAGAGCGGGCTCGACATCCACGTGGTGCATCTGGGGACCATGGGCGTCTACGGTTACGGCACGGCCGGGATGCAGATACCCGAGGGGTATCTGACGGTCAAAGTCGAGACCGAAGGGGGCGAGCTTGTAGAGCAAGAGATCCTCTACCCGCCGAACCCGGGCAGCATCTACCACATGACCAAGACCCAGGATCAGCTCTTGTTCGCCTACTACAATAAGAACGACCTGACGCGCGTCACCGACCTGCACCAGGGCATCGTGTGGGGGACCCAGACTGCGGAGACCAGGCTGGACGAGCGCCTCATAAACCGCTTCGACTACGACGGCGACTACGGCACCGTCCTCAACCGCTTCCTGATGCAGGCCGCCGTAGGCTACCCGCTAACCGTCCACGGTACGGGCGGCCAGACCCGCGCTTTCATCCACATCCAGGACACCGTGCGCTGCATACAGCTCGCCCTGGAGAACCCGCCCGAGAGGGGCGACCGCGTCAACGTCTACAACCAGATGACCGAGACCCACCGTTTGCGCGACCTTGCCAGGCTAGTCTCCGAGCGCACGGGCGCAGAGATAGACTACGTGCAGAACCCGCGCAACGAGGCCGCCGAGAACGATTTGCACGTCCGCAACGATCGCTTCCTGGAGCTGGGCCTGCAACCGACAACCCTGAGCGACGGGCTGCTAGGGGAGGTCACCGAGATAGCAAGTAAGTACGTCCACCGCTGCGACATCTCGAAGATTCCCGCCACTTCGCTGTGGCGGCCGCAGCAGGAGAGCGTACACCAGCAGGAGGGCGCATCGTGAACCTACCTTTGTACTACGCGGCTCTGGAGCATCATGACAGAATAGACCAGGACGTGGTGATGCCGAGCGTGAGCTGGCGGACGGCCAGGCGGCACGTCCACAAGGCGCCCGTGGAGCCTTCCACGCTGTGAGCTTCGTCGCCGGACACGTGAGCATCGCGGGCCTCGTCATCGCCGCGCTCTTCGCGGCGTACGGCGTCTACAGGTACCGCGGAGGGGGGAGCAGGCTCGACCTGGTCCTCTCCCTCCTCATAGCACTCGGCGTCGTCCTTGTCTCGGTCGTACCGCAGATATTCGGGATCTTTACCCGCCTTCTCGGGCTCGAGGATCGCGGTTTCGCGCTGCTCTCGATCTCCGTGTTGCTGCTCTTCGGGCTCTTCTTGAACCTGCTTGGCCGCGTGCGGGAGGCCGGTCGTCGCAACGGCGAGATCGTCACCGGCCTCGCCGTGAAGGAGTACTCGGAGAGATATCTCTCCTCCGAGGAGAGGGCCGAGGGGCACCCTGGCGAGGTGCTCATAATCGTGCCGGCCTTCGACGAGGAGGGCGGCATCAAGGAGGTCTTGCGCCGTATCCCGGACGAGGTGCTCGGCCACGAGGTCAAGACGGTCGTCGTCGACGACGGTTCGGCCGACAGGACGGCCGACATCGCCAGGGCCGAGGGCTTGCCCGTGGTTACGCACGTGGTCAACCGGGGCCAGGGCGACGCCCTGAGGACGGGCTTCGCCATAGCGCAGGCCGAAAAATCCGAAGTCGTCGTCAACCTGGATGCGGACGGGCAGTACAAGCCGGAGGAACTCGAGCGCCTCGTGAAGCCAGTATTAGAGGGCAAGGCGGACTTCGTGCTCGGCTCCCGCTTCATGGGCTTCTACGAAGAATCAGGGAGCGTCCGTCACCTCGGGGTGATCTTCTTCTCGCGCATGATCTCGCTGCTCACCGGCGTGAAGGTCTCCGATTGCACCAACGGCTACCGCGCTATCAGGGTCTCGGAGCTCCACAAGCTCAACCTGCGCGAGGACCGCTTCAACGCCAACGAGATCATCCTCGAAGCCCTCAAGCACAAGCTGCGTTTCGAGCAGGTCCCCGTCTCGATGATGAGCCGCGCCGCCGGCGAGACCAAGAAGCCACCAAAGCTGGCCTACCCGTTGGGGGTCTTCAGGGTAATAATCTCGACGTGGCTCAGATAGAGGCTTCAGGTATCGTAGGCGGCTGATGCCATCCGGCGAGTACGCTTCCTTCGTTCGACCGGTACGAAACGAATTAGACTTCTGCTCGTGAAAGTAGACCTGAAACCTGTAGCCTGAAACCTGATGCCTAACTTCTTCAGAGGTCGGCAGGGCGCGGGTGCGGGAAGCATCCACATCGTGGGGTCTTTCTTCGTCGCCGGGGTACTGACCTACGCTTTCCAGAGCATCTACTTCCACGTTCTAGGGAAGGCTGGTTCGGCGCCGCTCACGCTGCTCTGGTCAGCGACTTTCCTTACGGTGCAGGTGCTCTGGATCGGTGGCACGCAGACCCTGGGACGCTACATCGCCGAGAGGGAGGCGCGGGGCAGGGACTGGGGACCAGTAGTCTCCTCCGTGCGGCGCTGGCAGATCGGACTGGCCGTGGCGTTCGCCGGCGTGGCTTTGGTCGCCAGTCCGCTGCTCACCGAGGAGCTCTTCGGTGACGCGTGGCTCACGGCGGCATTCATTCTGGCCGTGCTCTTCTACGCGCCGGAATACTTCCGGCGGGGGATCTTCAACGGGCACAGGCAGTCTCTTCGCCTCGGCGCGCAGATCGTCGCCGAGTCGGCGGCCCGGCTGCTCCTCGCCGCCGGGCTGCTCGCGTTCGGGTGGGGCGTCTTCGGGCCTGCGATCGCCATCGTGATCGCACCCGTCGTCGGGGTGCTGGCCGTCAGGCCTGCGCCCGTGACCGCGCCCGAACGAGCGGGCGACGATTTCTCTACAGGCAAGGCTCTCGGGTTCGCAGGGCCCGTGCTCCTTTGCATGGCTTTCGCCCAGGCGCTTATGAACGGGGGCCCGATCATCGCGCGCCTCCTCGACGGCACCGACGCCCAGGTCGGCCTGTTCGCGGCGGCGCTCACCCTGACCCGCATCCCCCAGTATGTGTTCAGCCCAGCCATAGGCGCGCTCCTGCCCCGCGCGAGCCGCGTGCTCTCGACCGAAGGTAGGGGGGGCTTCGATCGCTTTGTGGCGAGGGCGCTCGGGGTCGTCGGCCTCGTCGGAGTCCTCATGGTGGCAGGCACCTGGGTGTTCGGCGGGTGGGGGCTCAGGCTCTTCGCCGGCGCAGAGTTCGACGCGAGCCGGGCCGTGCTCGTCGCCCTGGCGACGATGGCCGCTTTCTACCTCCTCTCCGACGCGCTCAATCAGGGGCTCTTCGCCCTGGGGCAAGGCCGGCTCGCCGCGCTAGGATGGTTCGTCGGCCTGCTCGCTTCCGCCGTCTGCCTGGCGACCCTGGGCATCGGTGTCGTCGAGAGGGTCGCCTACTCCCTGGCCCTAGGCACCTTCGTCGCCACCGTGGCGCAGGGAGCGTTCTATCTTCTGACGTGGATGCGGCCAGGAGCCGCAAGCCGCTAGCCGCCCACGAACCAGTCTACGGTGCGTCTGAGGCCTTCGTCGAGACCTACTTCGGCCTTCCAGCCGAGCATGCGCCGTGCCTTCGAGGTGTCGGCGTAGTTGCGGCGCACCTCGCCGCGGCGGGCGGCCGTATTGCGGACCTCGATTCCATCTATACCTGCGGCGGCGAGGGCGGGGAGGAGCCTGTCCGTCAGCTCCTGCACCGTCGTCTCGGCGCTCGTGGCGATCTGGAAGACCTCGCCGCCGACGCCATCCACGGTGGCCGAGAGCCTTACGGCCCGGATCAGGTCGTCCACGTAGATGAAGTCGCGGGTCTGGGTGCCGTCGCCGTAGATCTCCAGCACTTCCCCTTCCACGGCCCTCTTGATAAAGCGAGCGACGACGCTGTTCTTGTGGCCCGAAAGGGGGCCGTAGACGTTCCCGAAGCGCAGCGCCACGCTCTCGACGCCGAAGGTACGGAAGTATGCCGAGCAATAGCCCTCGCCAGCCAACTTGCTCGCCCCGTAGGGCGCGACGGGATGCGGGGGCATCTCTTCGTGGATGGGTGGCTCGGCCTCGCCGATGATGGTCCCGCCGCTGGAGGCGAAGATAAAGCGTCCTGCGCCGGCGTGCCTGGCCGCCTCGAGGTAGTTGAGCGTCCCGACGACGTTGCTCATGCAGTCACCCCGAGGGTCCTCGACCGAGGGCATGACCCCGGTGTTCGCCGCGAAGTGAACGATGACGTCGGCGCCCCTGGCCGCGCGCAGCGCGAGGTCCTCATCCGTTATGTCGCCCGCGACGAGCTCGAGGTGCTCGCCGGAGACCATAGGACCGATCTCCCCTGACGATACTTCGACGAAGTCCCCGGCGGCGGCCAGGTCCTCTCGCGTCCCCACAGTGAGGTTGTCGACGACCCTGACGGCGTGGCCGCCTTCCTCCGTCAGAGACCGGACCAGGGCCGTCCCGATAAAACCGCAGCCGCCCGTGACCAGCCAGTTCACGAGGCCAGCTCCAGGGAGAGAAGGCCTTCCACGCTTCTTGTGTCTGAGTGCATGCCCATCCTTGCCAAGAGTTGTTTGCCGCGCATACATTAGACCAACCGCCGGTCCGGCGCGAGTCCCGTGACGAAAGTGAGTGTGGTGGCCATGCTCTTCGAGAGGAGCGTCCTGCGGAAGGGGGCGCTATTCGCTACAATCTTCGACGGTTGGGTTGATCTAGTAGGGAAGGCCCTTGTATTTGGACGCGAAGACGCTCTTTGCTGTAGAGAAGTACGCCGGGCGCGGCGCCAGGGAGAAGCCCGAAGCCTTCGCTTGCCTGCTTGTACCAGGGGGCGGGGGGTGAAGGAGCGTACCTTCACGCGCAGGGACTTTCTCAAGGTGGCCGGTGCTGGGGCCGCCGGTGCTACCATGCTCGGCGCCGCCGGGTGCGGCAGCCTGGCCAACAGCTTTACACAAGTGCCCGACGAGTACCTTCCGAGCGGGGGATCTAGAATGAACGTGATACTGGTGATCATAGACAGCCTGAGAAGAGACCACCTGGGCGTCTACGGCAACGACTGGATAAAGACCCCCAACCTCGACGCCCTCGCCAAAGAGAGCCTGCGTTTCGACCGTTCCTACCCCGAGTCCCTGCCGACCATCCTGGCGCGGCGTGCGATCCACACGGGGATAAGGACGTTCCCTTTCAGGGACTGGCAGAAGTGGTACGACGAGGACGTCAACCTCTGGGGCTGGCAGCCGATCCCGAGAGGGCAGGTTACCCTCGCCGAGATCCTCCTCGGTGAAGGCTTCTACAACCTGATGGTCACAGACACGCTGCACCAGTTCAGGCCCTTCTACGACATGCACCGCGGCTTCCACGCCTTCGACTTCATCAGGGGCCAGGAGAGAGACCTCTTCAGGCCTCCATCGCCGGCCTCCGAGAAGAAGATGGAGAACACCCTGATCGGCGGCCCGAGCGCTGCGCACTCCGCGGAGATCATGCGCCAGTACTGGGCGAACACCATGGACCGCCAGACCGAGGAGGACTGGTTCGCCCCGCAGGTGTTCACCAAGGCGGCGGAATACCTCGAGATGGCGAAGGAGAGCCAGCCTTTCTTCATGTTCGTCGACAACTACGACCCGCACGAGCCGTGGGACCCGCCGCAGAAGTACATCGACCTCTACAGCGACGGCTACGACGGCCCCGAGCCTGTCACCTCCAGCAGCGGACCCTCGGACTGGCTCACGGAGCGCCAGCTCGAGCGGATGCACGCGCGCTACTCCGCCGAGGTGACGATGACCGACCACTGGCTCGGCCACTTCCTGGACAAGGCACAGGGGCTTGGGATCCTGGACAACACCATGCTGATCCTGCTCTCGGACCACGGCCACGCTTTCGGGGAGCACGGTTACGCCGGAAAGGTCGCAGGGGCGCTCTACCCCGAGCTCACCGACACCATCTTCTTTGTAAGGCATCCTGGAGGCAAGGGCGCAGGGACTACCAGCGACCACTACGCCTCAACCCACGACGTGGCGCCAACGATCCTTGGCTCGATGGGCCTCGAGCCCCACCCGCAGATGGGGGGACAGGATCTCTCCGTAATGCTGGACGGAAAGGAACCTGGTCCGAGGCCCCACTTTACCGCCGGCTACCACGACCACGTCTGGTCCCGCGACGAGAAGTACGCCATGTTCAGCCTCTACAACGGCTCGGACCCCCACCTCTTCGACCTGGAAAACGACCCGAAGATGGACAAGAACATCGCCTCGTCACACCCCGCCGTGGTGAAGAAGATGTTCGACGAGTACATAATCAAGGACGCCGGCGGCCCCCTGCCCCACTATTAGTCGGGGGCGCCTCGATGCTATCGTACCGGAGAGGGAAGAGTAGTCTTGCGTAGGCTGTTGTCATTCCTCCTCAAGTGGAGCGGCATACTGTGCGTGCCAGGTGGCGTGCTTTGGGCGCTCACTCCCACGGGCGTCTACATCTCCAATCTCGCTTTCCACACCCCCAACGTCTTCTGGAAGTTGTTCTGGCCGGCCCCGCTGCTCATCCTCCTTGGCTTGGTCGGTCTTCAGTTGCGGCAGTCGGGACGTTCCGGCCTGTTGGAGAAACTCGGGTTCTTCGTGGCCATCCTGGGGCTTGTCATGGTCATAGCGGGCGACGTCGGCCTGTACTGGCTCGGGGTAGACGACCGCTTTATCGTCACCGCGCCCGCTTACAGTGCCTTCCGGCTAGGGCTGCTCGTTCTGGCCGTGGGATCGATCCTCTTCGGCGTCACATCCCCCCGCGACGGCGCTTTGCCGACCTGGGGCCTGCTGCCCTTCGTCGTCGGGTCTCTGTGCGGTTTGATCTCTTTTTCGCGGGACCTCGGCTCCTTCGGCGCCGTGCTTTGGATCCTGTTCGGTGTCGGGTGGGCGTGGTTGGGTCTCTCGCTCGTGGTCGAGGGCTTCTCCTCCTTCCTGCGAACCAGACGTGCCACCCGCGGCGGTGTCGCCGCAAAAAAGTGACAGAGGATACGGCCCGAGACCTTCGAGACTACCCGCCGAACTCGCCCAACCGTCTGGTATGCTGGCGGTTTTTCGGGCGACGTAGAAGGCAGGAACAGTGGACATAGAGGCCGTCCTGAAGAGTGGCGAGGGCGTCGGCAAGAACCTCGGCATCGAGTTCGAGGAGCTCACCCCCGAGCGGGTGGTGGCGACGATGCCTGTGGACGAGAGGCACCACCAGCCGTTCGGATACCTGCACGGCGGGGTGAGCGTGGTGCTGGCGGAGAGCGTGGCGAGCACAGGAGCATTCCTGAACTGTCCGCCGGGGAAGGTGGCTTTCGGCTCGGAGATCAACGCGAGCCACGTCAGGCCCAAGCGCGCCGGCAAGCTAACGGCGGTCGGGGTGCCGGCTCACGTGGGGCGCAGGAGCCAGGTGTGGGAGGTTCGTATCACCGATGAAGATGACAAGACGGTGTGTGTCTCGCGTTGCACCGTCGCCGTAGTGGACGCGGAATGAAGAAGGACGGGATCATTGGAGCAGGAACGTCCTGACCTCTTCGTTGAATGTCCTGGCACGCTCGTCGTGTGGCAAGAGGCCGGCGACCTTGAAGATGCGGGGCTCGGACCGGGGGTTATTCTGCACGAAACGCTGCGCTTCGCTGACGGGGGCCGTACGCGCTTCGAGGCCCCAGCAGATCAGAGTCCTTTGCGGCACCCGCGGCCAGAGGTCGGCGACTCCTAGGTTGAGCTTGCCAGAGACGAAGGCTGCGGGGAAGTACCTGGCCCCGGGCTGGTGGCTCGTGCTGTAGTAATCCTCTACCAGCTCTTCTGTTACGAGATCAGGATCGTGGTAAGCCATGCTCCCGAGGTAGTAGCGGATTCCCCGCAAGGAGACGATGGCGTGGTAGAGCGTGTTCCCGAGGACCGGCGCCAGGAAGAGGCCGTAGATCACATCTCCCAGCCGTCCCGAGGGACGGTCGAGGGTCCCGTAGCCCGTAGGACAGATCAGGACGAGCTTCTTGAAGAGCCTCGGGCTCCGCACGGCCGCTGGCACGACTAGCGCCGCCGTGAGCGAGCTGGCTACGAGGTGGGCTGAACCCCCGATCTCGTCCCGCGCGAAGTCCTCGACCTGCGACGCAACGTCCTCAGGCCCGTAGCGCCGCGAAGGCCTCTCCGACATACCGCACCCAAGGAGGTCCAGAGCGTATACCCTGAAGCTCTTCGATAACTCTTCGAAGTTCCTGCGGAACTCGAAGGAGGAAGCCCCGGCGTAGACGCCGTGCACCAACACCAACGCCTCACCCTCCCCCGCCACCGAGTAAGCGAGATCCCCACCCCGCCACCGGTAGTAGCGCGTCTCGCCGCCGAGCCGGTTCCGAAGTCGCCCGCCACCTCTCTCCAACCGCAGGTTGTTGAGCGCTAGACCCCCGCTTATGCCCCCGACCGCCACGAGCGCCGTCCTCAGCTTCATCCCGCCTCCTCAGAAACCATCGTCGCCAAAATCGTACCCGAAAGCGCCAGCCAGATTCCTCGTTGACAAACCCAGAGCCTAGGATAACATTTAAGCGAGTTATATAAGTAACTTAAATGTATGAGAGAGCTCACATGGACAGGGAACGGCTCGTCGACGAGACCTTGATGTTGCTACCGACTTTGATGCGCCTGGTCGAGCGGCCCAGTCCGGTTGAGATGGGTGAGATCGCAAGCCGTGGGTTGGCGACGGACGTTCAGGTCTCGCCGGGGCACATTCAGGTGTTGATAGCGTTGACGCGTGGGCCGCGGTCTGTCGGGCAGCTCGCCGAGGAGTTGGAGGTTTCGCCGCCGGCTGCCACGCAGCTTGTGGACAAGCTGGCCGAGCATGGGATGGTAGACCGCCACAACGATCCTGCGGACCGGCGGGTCGTCCTCGTAGATTATGTGGCTGGCATGCGCGAGGTAGCCAGGCGGATCGTTGGGGAACGTCGGCGCCCGCTCCAAGACGCCATGAGCAAGATGACGGACATGGAGGCTCTGGCCTTCGTCAAGGGCCTCAGGCTGTTGGCCAGGAGCTTCGGCGCTGCGGCGGGGGAGGTCTGATGCAGAGGATCGTTCGTTGGAGTCTCGAGAACAAGTCCGTCGTCATCCTGGCGACGATCTTGCTCATCGGGAGCGGAGCTTATGCCACGACGCGCCTCAACCAGGAGCTCTTGCCCGACATCTCATTCCCGATCATAACCATCTCGACCCCCGTGGCCGGCGCAGGACCCGACCTGGTCGACGAGCAGGTCACGCAGCCTGTCGAGGATGCCATAGACGGGGTGGAGGGGATAGAGTCTGTCCGGTCCACCTCCTCTGAGGGGTTCTCCGTCGTGCTCGTCGAGTTCGACCTCGACGCCGACACCGAGGAGGCCGAGTCAGACCTCCAGGCTGCTATCGACGGCATACAGCTACCTTCGCAGGCCGGTGATCCCGAGGTCAGGAGCCAGTCGGCTTCGCAGTTCCCTATCATGTCACTCTCGCTGGCAGCCAAGGACCAGGATCTCGCCGACCTCACGGAATACGCCGAGGACGACGTCGTCTCCGCCATCGAAGAGGTCGACGGCGTGGCGAGCGTCGATGTGATCGGGGGCGCCGAGAGACGCATCCAGGTGGATCTCGACCCCGACGAACTAAAGGAGAAGGGCCTCTCGACCGACGCCGTGGTCGGCGCGATAAGCGGGGCTAGAGTGGATGCTCCCGTGGGCAGTGTCTCCGTGAACGGCCGTGAGACCCCCGTCAACACAACCAGCGAGCTCGGAGGGATAAGTGCCCTCGAAGACCTTCCCGTCGGGGTGGACGGCGGTGATACTGGCGGGGCCCCTCCGGCCGCGTCCGGAGATGTCCCAGAAGGCGCCGTCCCCGGTACTGGATCTCCTCCAGGTGGCGCCCCTGGCGGCGCTTCCGCCCCTGGCGGCGCTTCCGCCCCTGGCGGTGCTTCCGCCCCTCCGACCGGTGCTTCCCCTCCTCCCGCAGGCAGCGCCGCTGGTGCGACTACGGCTCCCGCTGCGGCTGGGGAGCCGGTTTTGCTTGGTGACGTGGCAGAGGTGCGCGAGGTTGGCTCGGACCTATCGGGGATCTCGCGCACCAACGGGGAGCCGAGCGTCGGCCTGAACGTGATCAAGGAGACCGACACCAACACCGTCGAGGTCGCCGCCGAGGTCGAGAGAGTACTCGACGGCGTGAGGGAGGAGATCGGGCGGGATCAGGTCGTGGTCGTGGCCAACACTGCTACCGATGTGGAGGAGTCGGTGAGCGGGCTCGTCGAGGAGGCGCTCGTCGGGGCCGTCCTCGCGATACTCGTGATCTTCGCCTTCCTGCGATCCGTGCGCGCAACGCTGGTCACCGCTGTCTCTCTGCCTACGTCTGTGCTCGCCGCACTCCTCTTCTCCTGGGTAGATAATCTGACGCTGAACGTCATCACCCTCGCCGGCCTGACAATAGCGGTTGGCAGGGTGGTCGACGACGCTATTGTGGTGCTGGAGAACTCCTACCGTTACGTGCAGAATGGCTACGAGCCTGAGGAGGCTGCCCTCAAGGGGACCACAGAGGTGGCCAGCGCCATCACCTCATCGACGCTGACGACGATCGCCGTCTTCGCCCCGCTCGCCCTCGTCGGCGGCATAGTCTCCAGATTCTTCGTCCCGCTCTCGCTGACGGTCGCCCTCGCGCTAATCGCCTCGCTGGTCGTGGCCGTGACCATAATCCCCGTGCTCGTCAGCATCTTCCTCAGGCGCCGTACCACAGACCGCGCGCCGCACACGACGGAAGAGAGCGAGGATTCCGAGGATGAGAGCACGCAAAGGCCCGGGCTGCTCGTGCGGCTCTACACCCCGATGTTGCGCTGGAGTCTGCGCCACAGGCTGGCCGTGTTGCTGCTCGCGCTCCTGGCTTTTGGCGGGGGGCTCGGACTCGTGCGGTTACTGCCCGTCACCTTCTTTCCGCCGAGTGAGGAGCGTCTCCTCATCGCTGACGTGGAGTTGCCGGCCGGCACGGCCCTCGGCCAGACGAGCGACGGGCTGCGCCCGTTCGAAGACTTCCTGCAACAGGACGCCGGCATAAAGAATTACCAGGTCTCCGTCGGTGGTGAGGACACCCAGGACCCAGAGTCCCCGTTCAGGCCGGCCAACAGAGCCCAAGCCTTTATCAACGTGAGAGAGAGCTCCGACGTCAGTCGGACCCTGGATCGGGTGGATAGAGAGGGCGACGAGCTCTACGGGGATAATTTCCAGGTCCAGATCCTCTCCAACGGCCCACCGCAGGGTGGGCTCGAGGCTGTGCTCACCGGTGGTTCCAAAGAAGACCTCGCAAGGGCGGCGGATCTCGTCACAGAAGAGTTCCGCGAACTCGACGACGTGAACAACGTCGAGAGCGACCTCTCGGGCGGCAACCCCGAGATCGAGATCGAAGTCGACCCCGAGAAGGCCGCGAAAGCAGGGCTCTCGCCCGGTGTGGTCTCGGGCTCGCTCGCCTCCCTTCTCGGCGACAGCACCGTGACTACGCTCGGGGATGCGCCGGTCGTGGTCGGCGTGCCCGCAAGTTCCGTCGATTCGCTGGATGAGGTGCGAGGATTGCCGGTCGGGAGCGGCATCACCGTCGGAGACGTCGCCGAGGTCAGGGAGGTAGAGTCTCCAGCGGCCGTCAGCCGCACCGAAGGGGAGCGCGCAGTCACGGTCACCGGTGCGATCACCTCCACAGACACCCAGACGGTCTCGACGGAGGCCCAGAGGGCGATCGCCGATCTGGATCTGCCGGCGAACGTAGCGGCGCAGGTCGGCGGCGAGAACGAGGACATAGACGAGAGCTTCAGGAACCTCTTCCTCTCGATAATCGTGGCGCTCGTGCTCGTCTTTCTGTTGCTCGTGGTGTTTTTCGGCTCGCTACGCGTCCCGTTGGTCATACTGCTCGCCGTGCCCCTAACGACGGTCGGGGTCTTCGGCGCGCTCTACCTGACGAATACCGCGATCTCCGTGCCCTCGCTGCTCGGCATCCTGCTGCTTATCGGGATCGTGGTCTCCAACGCCATCCTGCTCGTCGACTTCGCCATCAAAGCGCAGGACCGTTACGAGAGCTCAGACGAGGCTATCCTGGCGGCCGGTAAGGCGCGACTGAGGCCCATCTTGATGACCGCCTTCGCCACCATTTTCGCCCTGCTGCCGCTCGCCCTCGGGCTCTCCGGCGGTGGTAACGGCCTGATCTCCTCGAGCCTCGCCATAACGGTCGTCGGAGGCCTCGCGACCTCGACGTTCCTGACCCTGCTCGTCGTGCCTGTCGGCTACTCACTGCTTGGGAGCGGCCGGAAGAGGAAAGCTTAGAAGAGTGGAGCTAACATTTGTCCGCTGATCGGCCGAACATAGACCTTACGTAGTGTTTTATACGACAGTTTCGTTCCTGGGGGAGGGGCAGACTGTCGCGTATCAGAAGAGGAGGTCGGCCATCAGAGAGGGCAGATACCGGACCCCCGACAGGCAGCAGCAGATCAGGATGCGCGAGGTCATAAAGGACAGGTTCGAGAGCATCCCGGTCCAGGTCCCGAGAAGCGAGATCGAAGCTATGGGCGTCGAGATCGGGCTCGACGACCCCGTCGAAGCAGCCAGGATCTTCGACAGGCTAAAGGGCATCTCGTGGAGGGGCGACTACGTGAGGTCGGAAGAAGGCTGGGTCGCCGCCTGGGTCAAAGAAGTGATCTGCTGAAGTACTTGACGAGCCACTAAATGTGGCACGCGCGATTGACATGATCCAGCATGTTGGGTAACGTCATAGTCGCCCTCTTGTAGTGTACCTTGGGTGTCCTCGGGCAGATATACTTATTGCATTCCAAGGTCCTTGCGGTCGAAGGTGGTAAGAGGCTGGAAACGTCGGTTGGAACGGTCCTCGCGGGACGTTACAGGGTAGAGAGCACGCTCGGTTCGGGTGGGATGGCGGTCGTCTACAGGGCTGAAGACGACATCCTCGGCCGTGCCGTCGCGCTGAAGACCCTCCATCACCAGTACGCCGAGATGCCCTCATTCCGGCGGCGTTTCAGGCAGGAAGCCCGCGCGATGGCCTCCCTCGATCACGAGAACATCGTGAAGGTCTACGACATCTCTCAGAATGGCGAGGTGCCATTCATCGTCGTCGAGTGTATCTCGGGCAGGGATATCGGGGACCTCCTCGGAAGCCGCCAAGGCGGCCGCCGCAGCGGCCGCCTCAACGAGCAGTTCGTAAGGAGGATGGCGATACAGCTCTTGCACGCGCTCTCCTACGCCCACGGGCACGGCATCATACACAGGGACATCAAGCCTTCCAACATACTCCTTACGTCGAAGGGAACCGTCAAGGTCGCAGACTTCGGCATAGCCCGCATCGTCGAAGAAGAAGATGTCGCGATGGGCGAGCCCGGTGAGATCGTCGGCAGCGCCCGCTACATGTCCCCCGAGCAGCTCAGGGGCGAGGAAGCGACCCCGAGGAGCGACGTCTACTCCGTGGGTGTCCTCCTCTACCACTGTCTGACGGGAAAGCCGCCGTTCTCGGGCGACGTCAAGAGCCTGGCCAGGCAGCACATACACAAAGACCCGATGCCTCCGCGCAGGCTGAACAAGCGGATCACGCCAGGCATGGAGGCGGTGATCATGAAGGCCCTCTCGAAAAAGCCCAGGGACCGATACTTCTCGGCCAACGCGATGCTCGACGACCTGGAGATAGAAGCCCAGCCGAGGTCGGCGGGGACGAGGGAGGAGACGTTAAGACCAGCGCGCCGCAAGGTTCGTGGTGGCGGGCTCGTTCTGGTCTCGGTGGCCGTTCTGCTCCTCCTCCTTGGCGGAGGAGCGGCACTGGCTTCGGGGCTCGTCGGCCTTCCACAGGATGGCGGCGTGGAGAACGCCCTGAGCCGGATGAACCCCGTCGAGACGAAACCCCCGGCTCCGCCACAGAGCGCGCAGGAGGAAGCCAACCCTGAGGCCGCCGGGGATACGGCGAGCGGGCTCTCGGGCCAGTCCGGTAGCCAGAACGTCGCGTCCGTGACGGAGGCGGCATCCTCCCAGGACAGGACGCCGGCCAGGCGGGAGCTGATCCCTGTCCCGAACGTAACGGCCTACTACGACTACTACGCGGAGAACGCCCTGACCAGAAGAGGCTTCGAAGTGAGGTTCGTCTACGATTACCAGGACGGTTTCGCACCGCGCGGGGTGACGTGGGCCACGGACCCGGCCGCGGGGACGCTGGCCCCCGAGGGCTCCACCGTGACCGTCTACGCAACGCCCAAGGACCTCCCGCTGCCCAAACGGCTCCGCTGAAGCGATTCACTTGTAGTGGCGGTTCGCGAACCGCCCTCACTGCGCCTTCAGCTTCTTCTGGCACCTGTAAGGTAGGCCTCGCGTCTGAGTGCGACGGTAAGGTAGAGTAGGAAGAAGGCGACAGGTAAGGAGCCTAAGTCGCCGGCGTCGAAGACGGCCTCGTAGTTTCGGTTCGTGAGGCCCCCTGTAATGCGCACCTTCGGTTCGTCCCCAGCCTGGCTTGCCTCGGCCGTGTTGCGCAGGAGCGACAGCCGGCCCTGGTAGAGACGGCCTGAGCACCTGATCTCGGGCGTACTCAGGGATCCCACAGCCCCCGCAGCGAGAATCTTCGTGCCGCCGGCGAGCATCGTGTAGACGGCCGGGGCTGAGCGTTCGATGCGAGCCTGCAGGTCCCCGCTCCTGAGTTCGGCGCCCTCGGGTCCGTAGATCTCTAGGCGTCCGATCCGCCCTCCCTCCCTGCCCTGGATGGCGAACTCAGGAGCCCGGATGAGGCTCCCTCGTCCGCGGGCCGCGAAGGAGCCTGCCAGAGTCTCTCCTAGCCCCCTCCAGGGGGCGAGATCGGGGTCTTCCTGCATGAGACTCATGATACCCTCCCCATACGCCGGGGAAGCGGTAGAGTTTCCGGGTGGAAGAGGGTAAATTACGCGAAAACGGAAGAGAGCGCATGGAGCTTAGTAACAAAGAGGAGCTAAGGAACGAGATCCTTCAGTACTGGTTGCGAAGCGCCTGGGTCTATCCTTTCGAGGGGCCTGACGAGCGCACCTACCTGCGCCTCACGCCGGGCGGCAGGCTCAAGATGCGGCGCAGGATCGGGGAGCTTGAGAGGACCCTTGGCGTCGAGGGCGCGGAGCTAGCCAGGCAGGAGGAGGCAGGCACCCTTCCCGTCGAGCGCGACAGGCTCGAGCTCGCCATGATGGTCCATGCATACGACTCCGAGCGGCGTCTGATCCAGAGCCAGGGCGCCACCCTTGGAACCCCCGCGGTGACGCTGGAGGACCAGGAGGAAGGGGCAGGCCAGGATGCGACTTCCTGATCCGGCGGTCCAGATGTTGTGCCTAGGCGCACGAGCTCGTACTCCCCCTGGTGGCGGCCTGCTCCTGCAAACAGCGGCAAAAAAGGTGGCGTACCCACCCCTGCCGTGTTAGGCTTTCCGGGCGGCGCTCGTTCGGGCCTGGGCGAGGGGTCGCCAGCCTAAAGAGAGAGGGGGGACCTCTCCAGGATCTGTCGTTCGGGCGCGTGGAAGGCCGCACGCGGAGGGTGGATAGTTGAGTCTCAAAAACCAGAGAAAGCGGAACAGGCGTGGTGACGGAGATGAGGGTGCGTCTCCCGGCTATTACTCATCCGGCCTGAACCCTTTGGACTCGGGCAAGCACAGTAGCCGGCGTCGGGGGATAGCCGGACCGGTAATCATCATCTGCGCCGTCGTCGCCGTGCTCGTTGCTGCTGACTTCTGGCTGAACTCGGGCAAGATACACCGCGGCGTGGAGGTCGGCAGCGTCTCTTTGGGCGGCGAGACACCGCAAGAAGCGCGCCAGGTCGTCAGGGACCACGTCATGGGTCCCCTCAAAGATATCGACTTCGACGGCCCAGCCCATTTCACCCGCGGAGCCGGCGCGATGGGCATGAGCTTCAACATAGACGAAACGGTGGATGAAGCCTACGCCGTCGGGCGCGAAGGGAACGTCCTTGACCGCCTCTCCGAGCGTCTACGCGCCTCCTTCGGCGGGGCGACGATACCTCCTGACATCGACTACGAGCCTGCGAAAGCGCGGGGCGAGGTCAGGGAGATCGCCTCCAGGGTCAACCAACCCCCGAGAGAGGCCAACGTGAAGGTCTACGGCTCGGAGGTCG
>Ga0208612_1000265_pt1 | contig 25545 bp, 32 predicted proteins | sample AntDryMetagUQ889_FD_188089 | JGI IMG/M metagenome (GOLD analysis project Ga0208612, IMG submission 188089) | Polar desert microbial communities from Antarctic Dry Valleys - UQ889 (SPAdes) | ecosystem: Environmental > Terrestrial > Soil > Desert | place: Antarctic Dry Valleys | collected 2008-12-31 | reverse complement strand
TCGACGTCCTCTGGCGGATCTCCCTGCTCTCCGTCTTTGAGCGCGGCTCGGGCTCAGGACCGTATGCCCGCGATCGTCATGCCAGCCGCATCGCTCGCAGGGTCCCAATCCCCGCCCCGAGCTCACCGCTCCTGGCCGCAATAAAGACTGGTTGTGGGCCGCAACCCGAAATAGGTGGTGGGCCGCAACCTAAAGACATAGGTGGTGGGCCGCAACCACATATAGGTGGACTCCGAGAGGAGGTCGCGTGAACGAAGACCTCCGCGACCTGATCGAGCGGGCTAGGCGGGCGCAACGTCCGCGGTCGGACATAGTTGCCTGGCCGGTCAACTCCGGCCTCGATCCCGAGGCTGCGATCGTCGCCGACTGTGAGGCGCTCGTGGATGCCGGTCATGCGGCGTGGGTCGTGTCGAATGGAACTTGTCCGCCAGAGGACATCGACCCGTGTTAGACGCCGAGCGCATCTCGCGCCGCCTGGGGGAGCCAGCCGGGCTCGCACGCGACGATGACCGCCGCCGCGTCCTCGACGCACGTCGAGCCCTCGCCAAGAAGCAACCTGCCGAGAACGCTGGGAGTATCCGGGTCACCCGTCCTCCCGCGGGCCTTCACGTGGACGACCTCTCCGCGGAGTTCCGTGAGGCGCTTGAACCGCGGCCAAGGCTCGCGGCCCTTTATCGACGACCGCCCCGACACGCGCGGGACGACGAGGTCGAGCTTCTCCTCAAGGCGCAGTCTCAGCACCAGATCCGCGTGCGAGATCTCGGCCAGCTCACCACCTCGTTTGACCGTGACCGTCTCGTGGCCCGGGAGGCGGTCGATTGCCTCGTTCGCATACGCCTCGATCGCCGCCGCTGCGAGGATCACAGCCGAGCCAAGCTTTCCGACGGCGTCTATCACGAGCGAGTCGTTCGAGACGTTGACGTCCGCGTACCCGGCAGGGTCGACATCGGGGACCAGCGATCGCATCACGCGCTGCCGCTCCTTCTCACCGACGTCTCGCAGCTCCTTCGCCGTGACGAGGTAGAAGGCAGGCATCAGCGGGGCGTGAAACGCGAGAACCCGGCCGTCGGGCAGCCGGAGGCGATCGACCGGGAAGATGTACGTCCCCTCCTCGACCGGGACACCCCCCATCGCGGTCACCTGAACCGTGAGAAGCCGCGGGTCCGGAAACCTTTGGGATCTCGGGTTAGGCCGCCCCTGCGCACGCTTCCCTCGGCGCTTCCGGCTCATGGCCGTCGAGGCTACATCGCGACGCACCGCGCTCCTCCGCTCGCCCAGGCGAATGCTCCAGAAACGAGGCGGTCGTGACCGACCGGCTCCTCACCGCGGCGGAGGTCGCCGAGATCCTCTCCGTCCCGGAGCGGTGGGTCCGAGACGCGAGCCGCGAGGGTCGGATCCCGACCGTGAAGCTCGGCCGCTACCGGCGCTTCCGACGAGACGCCGTGTTCGCCTGGATCGAGGCGCGCGAGGTAGAAGGCGGAGGTAGAAAGTGACCGCCCGGCCGCATGGCTCCTCGACATACGAGCGGTTCTCGTCACCGCCCGGCGGATCAGGTAGGCTCGGCTCACCGGCAGCCGTGATTGAGCCACGAGCAGTCGGAAGCAACGAGCTAGATTCCGTCCCGCCCTCCGGGGAACGCGGGCGGCTCAATCGCCTGGCGACCCGGGGGGCACTCACCGGAGGTGGACAACATGCCTAGCGGTTCGGCAGTCATCCGCTACGCGGGCAAACGCGGCGTCTCGTGGCGGATCAAGTACCGGGACGCGAGCGGGCAACAGATCATGGAGACGCTCGGGCGGTCCCCCGAGTGGACGCGGCGGAAGTCGGAGGCGGCGCTACGGCACCGGCTGGCCGACGTCGAGCGCGAGGGGTTCACGCGCCCGAGGCCGCTCGACTTCGCGACCTTCGCCGACGCGTGGCTCGACGAGTATCCCGAGGCTCGCGGGCTGAAGCACTCGACCCGACGCGGGTACGAGATCATCCTCGACCTGCACCTGAAGCCCGCGCTCGGACGGCACCGGCTCGCCGAGATCGACGTCGAGGCGATCGAACGCTTCGTCGTCGCCAAGCGGCGAGCCGGACTGAGCCCGGCGACTGTGAACCGGGCACTCAACGTCCTGAGCCTCGTCCTCAACGCGGCGATTAGGCGCGGGCTCCTCCGCGTCAACGCCGTCTCCCTCATCGATCGGCCAAGGGAGCTGCGCCGCCGCTGGCGGATCCTCTCGCCGGTCGAGGTTCGAAGGGTCGAGGCGGAGTTCTCGACGCTTATCGAGGAGACCGGGACGGAGCGCGATCGCGACGACCTGATCGTGACCCGGCGTCTGTTCGTCCTCCACATGGGCACCGCTCTCCGGCGAGGAGAGGCGGCCGGGCTGCGCTGGCGGTCGGTGTTCCTCGCCGATCCGAGCGGGCCTGTTCTCCGCGTCGAGGAGACGTGGGTCCGGCATCGGACGGAGACGCCGAAGTCGGACGCAGGGAGACGGACGATCTCGCTCGGGGAGAAGGTCGCCGCCGAGCTATGGGATCACCGGCAGTGGTCGCAGTACCGGGCCGAGGACGACTACGTTCTCCCGAACCCGCGGACGGGTCGCCCTCTCGACGCCAACCGCTACGGCGAGGTACTTCGGCTCGCGCTCCGGCGGGCAGGGATCGAGGAGAACATTCGGCCGAGTCACGAGCTTCGGCACTCCTCGATCACGAACGCGGCAGCGGCCGGAACCTCGCCCGAGGCGCTCATGTCGAGGGCCGGGCACTCGTCCTACGCGACGACCCGGCGCTACATCGACCTAGCGGGCGAGCGGTTCCGCGCAGAGGCCGACCGGCTTGAAGATCGGCTCTGGGGCGGAGCGGTAGAAAAAGCCGGTAGAAACTCTGACGCCGAGGGTGCCGACTCCGAGCCAGAATCGGCAGAGGTAAGCGGAGGGGCAGGGATTTGAACCCTGGAGGCGCTTACACGCCTAACGGCTTTCGAGACCGCCCCGTTCGACCGCTCCGGCACCCCTCCGAGCCGACAGCGTAACGGCCTCGATCGCGCGGCGGGCTCGTGGTTCTCTCCAGACCGTCCGATATCCTGAGCGACCGCACGGAGAAGTGGCCGAGTGGCTGAAGGCGGCGCCCTGCTAAGGCGTTAGGTGGGGAAAACCCTGCCTCGAGGGTTCGAATCCCTCCTTCTCCGCCTCTACTCCCCGTCCGCGCTCGAGTCAGTCGTGGATGCGGGCGATCAGGTCCTCGCGCTTCAGGACCTTGACCTCGATGCCGCCGAGGCGGACGTCGTAGCCCGCGTCGCGCGGGTACAGCACCTTGTCGCCTGCCTCCACGCCCGTCGCATCGCTGCCGACCGCGGTCACGATGCCGGTTCTGCAGGGCGCGGTCTCGGTCGCGGAGGCGGGGAGGATGAGCCCCGCGCGCGTCTGCGTCTCGTCCGAGACGGGCTGGACGACGACGAACTCGTCGAGCGGCTCGAGCGTGACGTCGATGCTGCGGGATTCCTCGATCACGGCCTAACGATAGTCGAGCGGGGGTCCGGCTAAAGCCTGACCCCGAGTCCTACAGACGCCCGGCGTCGACGATCCGCTGCAGGAACCGCTGCGTACGAGGCTGGTTCGGCGCGCTGAAGATCTGCTCCGGGATTCCCTGCTCCAGGATCACGCCTTCGTCGAGGAAGCAGACCCGGTGGGCGACGTCGCGGGCGAAGCTCATCTCGTGCGTGGCGATCAGCATCGTCATTCCCTCCGCCGCGAGCTCGCGCACGACCTCCAGCACCTCGGCCACGAGCTCGGGATCGAGCGCGCTCGTGACCTCGTCGAGCAGAAGCAGCCCCGGCTGCATCGCCAGCGCGCGGACGATGGCGACGCGTTGTTGCTGCCCGCCCGAGAGCCGGTCGGGGTACTCCTCGCGCTTGTCCGCGAGCCCGAAGCGGCTGAGAAGCTCGGTTGCGCGTGCCGCCGCCTCTGCCTTCCCGAGCCGCAGCGCCTTCCGCGGCCCGAGCGTGACGTTCTCGAGCACGGACATGTGCGGAAAGAGATTGAAGGCCTGAAAGACGATCCCGATCCCGCTCCGGACGCGATCGACGTCGACGCGGGCCGCCGTGATCTCGTCGCCACGTAGCACGATGCGACCCGCGTCGATCGGCTCGAGCAGGTTGATGCAACGAAGGAGCGTCGACTTGCCCGAGCCGGACGCGCCGATGAGGCACACCACCTCGTGCTCGGCCAGCTCGAGATCGATTCCACGCAGCACTTCCAGCTTGCCGAATGACTTGTGCAGGCCGGCGATCGCGAGCGCCGGCGTGCTCACGTCGCCACCCCGGCGGCTTGCCGTCGTCGCCGGTCGCGGGCGACGAGCCAGTCGGTGAAGCGGGCGAGCGGGATCGTGATCGCGACGAAGAGGGTTGCGGCGACGAGGTAGTGGGTGCCGTTGAAGTCCGCGGCCTCGTTGATCCCAGCCTGATTGAGAACCTCGACGACGCCGAGGACACTCACGAGCGCCGTGTCCTTCTGCAGGCCGATGAAGTCGTTCAGAAGGGGTGGGATGACCCGGCGCACTGCCTGCGGGAGCACGACGTGACGCAGGGACTGGAAACGTGTCAGGCCGAGAGAGCGGGCGGCAGCGTCCTGGCTCGGATGCACGGACTCGATGCCCGCGCGGTAGACCTCGGACACGTACGCGGTGTAGACGAGGACGAGCGAAACCGTCGCCCAGAAGATCTCCGACTTGGGGACGCCCTCGAGCTGGAGGGCGGGCATTCCCACTCCGAGCATCAGGATGACGAGGATCGTCGGCACGCCCCGGAAGAAGTCCGCGTAGACGATCGCGAGCACCCGCACGGGGAAGAACACCGGACCGGGAAGGCTCCGCAGGACGGCGAGGCCGAGCGCGGTCACGAGAATGATCCCCTCGGCGATCAGGAAGATCCGGACGTTGATGAGGAAGGCATCCGCGATCTCCGGGAGAGACTCGCGGTAGAGGCCCCAGTCGAAGAAATACGCTTTGAATCGGTCCCACCCGGGCGCACGAGTGACGAGAAACGCGAGCGCGCCGAAGAAGACGAGCGTGCTCGCAACCGCGATGAGCCCGCCCCGGCCCGTGCCGGAGCGGGGAGTCGCGGTGCTCAGGATCCGTGAGCGGCGATCGCCGTCCAGGTTTATGAGCTCTACCTGATGACGGGCGCGCCGGCGGCCCGCGAGAGCCAGCGGGTCTGTATTCCCTTGATGGTCCCGTTCGCCCAGAGCCTGTTGAGCGCGCGGTTGACGCAGCGCCTGAGCGAGTTGCCCTGCTCGAAGACCATTCCGAACCGCTCCCTGCCGCCGCGGTTCGGGAACTGGCCCACGATGACGCCGTCCTCCACCTGCACCGCGGTCACGAAGAACGCGGTCGGGAGGTCGACGACGATGCCGTCGATCTGGCCGTTCTTCAGCGCCTGCACCGCGAGGTCGTTCGAGCGATACGCGAGCGGCCGCGAGGAAGGTCGGATGTGGTCGACGATGTACTGGTAGCTCGTCGTCCCGAGCTGCGCGCCGAGGCGGTAGGGCCGAAGTGCTCCACGCGTCTTCGCGTTCGCGATCGCGGTTCCCTCGCGGCCGACGAGCGCCTGGTTCACGAAGTAGTAGGCGTTCGAGAAGTCGACCACCTTGTGGCGCGCGGGCGTGTACGAGACCTGCGCCAGGTAGAAGTCGAAGTCCTTGTCCCCGGGCCGGTACGACTGCGCGAACGGGACATGCCTCCAGCCCACCTGGGCCTTGCCGAAGCCAAGCTGCTTCGCGACCGCGTAGGCGACGGCGGACTCGTAGCCCTTGCCCGAGTACGGATTCGAGATCTTCCACGGCTTCCGCGTCTCACCGCCGCCCCACCAGGGCGGGAACGCCGGATTGTCCGTGCCGAGAGTCAGGCGTCCGTCCTCGAGCAGGTTGAGGTCGGCCTTCGCGCAGGCACTTGCCTGGGCCTGCGTGTCCGGGCTCCCCGTCGCAGTTGCCGCGAGCGCGAGAGCGAGGGTTGTGAGGGCGAGACCGAACAGAGCCGTGCGCATCGCGGATTCATCCTCCTAGTCCGGGGAAATCGCGGCGAGCCTACCACCACCGCGCGGGGGGTCAGGCTGCAGCCTGACCCCGGTGGCTTTGTCGGGTAGACCGAGACGGGGCAGGGCTTCAGCCTCGCCCCGACTGGTTCGAGGACGCGCCTCGATCGTCTAGCGTGATCCCCGTGGCGAGCCCATTCGTCGAGCTCGAGGTGGGGGAGCGGGTCGTCAAGGTGACGAACCCGGACAAGGTGCTCTTCCCGAAGGCCAAGAAGACCAAGCGCGACCTCGTCGACTACTACGTGGCGGTCGGAGACGGCATCGTGCGCGCGCTGTACGAACGCCCGACCCAGCTGCGGCGCTTCCCGGACGGGATCGACGGCGAGCAGATCTACCAGAAGCGGGTGCCGGAGAAGCGACCCGAGTGGGTGGAGGCGGCGCGCGTCACATTCCCGTCGGGGCGGCACGCGGACGAGCTCTGCGTCACGGAGCTCGCGCAGGTGGTCTGGGCGGCGAACCTCGCTGTCGTCGACTTCCATCCCTGGCCCTCCCGCCGACGCGATACCGAGCACCCGGACGAGCTCCGCATCGACATCGACCCTCAGCCGGGGACGACGTTCAAGGACGCGAAGCGGGTCGGCGTGCTCGTGCGCGAGGTGCTCGACGAGATCGGCTACGTCGGCTGGCCCAAGACGTCCGGCAACCGCGGTGTGCACGTCTTCTGCCGGATCGAGCCGAACTGGGAGTTCCCGGTGGTGCGCCGGGCTGCGCTCGCGTTCGCGCGCGAGGTCGAGCGGCGCCTGCCGAAGAAGGTGACGACCGCCTGGTGGAAGGAGGAGCGCGGCAAGCGCGTCTTCATCGACTTCAACCAGAACGCGCGCGACCGAACCGTGGCGTCGGCCTATTCGGTGCGGGCCCGTCCGGACGCAGCGGTTTCGGCGCCCGTCACCTGGGAGGAGCTGCCGGACGTCGAGACGGAGGACTTCACGATGACCACGATGCCCGAGCGATTCGGTCGCATCGGAGACGTTCACGGTGGGATGGACGGGGCGGTCTGCGACCTCCGCGTCCTGCTCGAGTGGGTCGAGCGCGAGGAGAAGGAAGGGCTCGGGGAGGCACCGTACCCGCCGAACTTCCCCAAGATGCCGGGCGAGCCGGCGCGCGTTCAACCGTCGCGGGCCCGAAAACCCGACTGAGGACGAACGTGCAAGCCGTCCACGTCGATCACTCGGACACCGACGTTGCGACCGTGCTCATCGAGCTCCAACGCCGGGCTTACGAGGTGGAGGCGGCTCTGATCGGTTCGCGCGCCATTCCGCCGCTGACGGAGACGCTCGAGGAGCTCCGGGGCTCGAGCGAGACGTTCCTCGCGGTGTTCGTCGAGGGCGTCATCGTGGGTGTGGTGTCGTATCGCGTGTTCGGGGGCACGATCGACATCCATCGACTGGCTGTCGATCCGACGTGCTTCCGCGCTGGTATCGGCGCCACCCTCGTACGGGCGGCTCTGGCCGCCGAGCCTTCGGCCACGCGTGCGATCGTCCAGACCGGCGCCGACAACGACCCCGCCAGGTCGCTCTATCTCCGCGAGGGCTTCGAGCAGACCGACGAGCTCGAGGTGGCGCCGGGCGTGCGTGTTGCCCGTTATCGCAAGCGCCTTCGCTAACTCAGGTCGTGTCGAGCAGGGAAGCAACCGTCACGCCGCGGGGGCGGGCGGGCCGAAGCTCGTGCCAGGTGCATTGCGCGGGATCCTTGTCGTCACGAAAGCGGATGAGCTTCGTGCCGTGGCGGAAGCGGTTCGACTGCACCTTGTCGTAGCGCACCTCGACCACGAGCTCCGGCCTGACCGGCGATTCCTCGAGCTCGCCGCCGCCCCACCGGTTCGGCTCGGAGAAGCGGCGCTCGGGCGCGTTCTCGAGGAGCGGGAGGACGCGTTCGGCGATCTGCGCATGCTTTGCCGGGGCGACTGCCGCCGAGCCGACGTAGTCGATGTCGCCTTCGGCGTCGTACAATCCGAGGAGAAGCGTGGCGATCCGGTCCGGCCGCGATTTCCAGCGCAGCCCGACGACGACGCAGTCGGCCGTCTTCTCGGGCTTCACCTTGACGACGCCTTCTCGCGAGCCCGGCAGGTAGGGAGCGTCGACACGCTTCGCGACGACGCCGTCGAGGCCGATCGCCTCGAAGCGGTCGAGCCACGCGAGCGCCTCGTCCCGATCGGTGGAAGCGGGGGAGAGACCGAACCGCTTGGCTTTCTGCTCGAGCGCTTTCCGCCGCCCGCTGAGCGGTTCGCGCCAGACTTCGTCGCCTTTCCAGACGAGGATGTCGAATGCGACGAAGCCCGCCGGGATCTCTCCCGAGAGCCTGGTGATCCGCGACTCCGCCGGGTGCAGGCGGGTCTGCATCGCGTCGAAGTCGAGGACGCCGTCCCGCTCGATGACGATCTCTCCGTCGAGCGCCGAGCGCTCCGGCAGAAGCTTCTCGAGCGGCCGAAGCTCGGGAAAATACCGTAGGAGCGGCCGCGCGTTTCGTGACCACAGCCGGAGCTCACCGGACACGTTCTCGAGGATTCCTCTGAAGCCGTCCCACTTCGGCTCGTACTGCCAGCCGTCGGCCTCGGGCAGCTCGCGCACGAGCTCCGCCTCCATCGGTGGAAAAGGGATCGAGGCGTCCAGCTCGTCCGGCCGCTCGACGGGCTCGCGGCTGGGGAGTCGGCGACGGGGGCGGGCCACCGCCGCAAGCTACTACGCTCTCCCTCTCATGCGTCGCGTCGTCGTAACGGGGCTCGGAGCGGTAACCCCGCTCGGGCACGATGCGCCCTCGACCTGGGAGGCAGCGGTCGCCGGGCAGAGCGGGGTGGACTGGATCCGCGCATTCGACGCGACCGGCTACCCGGTTCGCATCGCCTCGGAGGTGAAGGACTTCGAGCCGGAGGCGGTCGTCGGGCCCAAGGACGCTCGCCGGCTCGAGCGAAACGTCGTGCTCGCGGTCGCCGCCGCACGGGAGGCGTGGGCCGATGCGGGCGTGGACGGGGTGGATCCTGCTCGCGCCGGCATCCTCGTGGGCTCCGCAATCGGGGGAGTCATGGGCGTCCTCGCGCAGAACGAGGTGCTGAAGGAGCGCGGGTACACCCGCGTGTCGCCGTGGTTCCTGCCCAACGTGCTCGTCGACTCGGCAAGTGGCCAGATCGCCATCGATCTCGGACTGCGCGGCCCCAACTACGCCCCGGTCTCGGCGTGCGCGACCGGGTCACATGCGGTGGGCGAGGGCGCCGAGCTGATCCGCCGCGGCGACGCCGACGTCGTCCTGGCGGGTGGCACCGAGTCCTGCATGCATCCGGTGATCCTGGCCGGGTTCACGGCGATGCGAGGCCTCGTCGCCGAGGAGGACGACCCGACGCGCGCTTCTCGGCCGTTCGACGCCACTCGCGCCGGGTTCGTCATGGGCGAGGGCGCCTGCGTGCTCCTGCTCGAGGACTTCGAGCACGCCGAGGCACGAGGGGCGCGGATGTACGCGGAGGTGCTCGGGTACGGAACCTCGAACGATGCTCACCACATGGCGCAGCCCGATCCCGCGTCGGTCGGGGTCGCGGAGATGATGCGCGCGGCGTTGGCCCGCGCAGAGGTCGAGCCGGAGCGCGTCGGTTACATCAATGCGCACGGAACGTCGACGCCTCAAGGAGATCTCGCGGAGACGAAGGCGATCAAGGAGGTCTTCGGCGATCATGCGCACGAGCTGGCCGTCTCCTCGACGAAGTCGGTGCTCGGGCACCTCTTCGGGGCAGCGGGCGCGGTCGAGGCGATGATGTGCGTCAACGCGGTGCACGAGGGCGTGCTTCCGCCGACGATCAACTACCGCAACCCCGATCCTGCCTGCGACCTCGACTACGTGCCGAACGAGGCGCGCAGCGTGCAGGTCGACGTCGCGCTGTCGAACGCGATGGGGCTCGGCGGGCACAACGCCTGCGTTCTCATCGGTCGTATCTAGGCGGTCTCTCCCGCCACCACCGCAGTCGTCAGGTCTGCGAGCGAGTCGAGAACGGCGTCGGCGAGCGCGAGCGTTTCGGCAGACGGCGGGTAGCGCCGGTTCGGGATCGCGACGACGCGTAAGCCGGCCGCGTGCGCTGCGCGGATCCCGTTCGCCGAGTCCTCGATCGCCGCGCACCGCCGGGGCTCGAGGCCCAGGCGCCGTGCAGCCTCGATGAAGACGTCGGGTGCGGGCTTGCCGCGTTCACCTCCTCGGACGAAACGGTCGCCTCGAACAGGGTGTCCAAGCCCGTGCTCGACAGCACCACGTCGATCAGCGGTCGGTTGGACGACGATGCGAGCGCGAGCCGGAACTCCTGTGCGAGCCTTCTCGACGCCTCGACGGCTCCGTCGATCAGCGGCAGACGCTCTGCGTAGCGTGCCTGCATCCGCCGGACGACTTCGGCGTTGAGCTCCTCGGGCGGGTCCTCGAGCCCGATGACGTCGTGCAGGTAGCGCGACCACTCGGTCGAGCTCATGCCCATCATGTCCGCCTGGGCCCGCTCGTGCCAGCGACCGCCCCGCTCGCGCGCGAGCTGCTCACGAACCTCGTCCCACACCTGCTCCGAGTCGATCAGGACGCCGTCCAGGTCGAAGACGATCGCTTCCACGACCCTCATGCGCTTGCGTACTCGCCGCGGACGCGAACGAGCGCCATGGCATCGACGCCGATCTCGACCCGGCGAACCTCACAGACGAAGAAGGTGTGCGTGCCGGCACTCACCTCCTCGCGGATCCGGCACTCGAGCCAGCCCAGAGCGCCGACGAGGAGCGGAGCGCCGTTCGCGCCCTCCGAGCTTGCGATTCCATGCCACATAGCGATAGGGGGGACTCCGCGTGCGAAGTGCCCTGCCAGCCACTCCTGACCGGCGGCGAGCAGCGACAGCGCGCAGCCGCCCGCCTCGCGCAGAAGCTCGTGCATCGCCGCCTGCCGGGACACCGCGAACCCGACCAGCGGAGGATCCAGCGAGAGCGAGACGACGGATCCGACGGTGAGCCCGAGCCTCTGCCCTCCGGCAGCCACGGTGAGGACGCACGCGCCGGCGGGAAACCGGGCGAGGAGAGTCCGTAGTTCTTCTCCCCCGACGTCAGCAGCCATTGCCCGCACCCTAGACACTGCAGGTCACATGAACCGATCCGGGAATTCCGAGCTCATGAGCTCGGACGCCGTGCCCTATCCCCTCGCGAAGAAGGTCACGGACAAGGGGATCTCGAGCCTCTTGCTCGTCGCCTTCGGCCCCGTCTTCGTGGTCGCGTACGTGGCGATCGGGATCGACAGCGTGCTCGTTCCACAGGATCGTGGGCCCTGGCTCTATCGGGAGCGCCGCATCTCCCGTGGCCGCGAGTTCGATCTCCTCAAGTTCCGGACGTTGCGCCGACAAGCGCTCGAGCGTCAGCGTCACGGCGAAGCACATGCCCGACTGCTCGAGAACGACCACGAGAACCTGACCTGGGCGGGACGCCGGATCCTCAAGCCCTGGTACCTGGATGAGCTCCCGCAGCTCTTCAACATCCTTCGCGGGGACATGAGCCTGGTCGGGCCGCGCCCGTGGCCTCCGTCGATGGTGCGGGACCAGGTAGCGGCAGGGCTGGACTACCGAAACCGGGTACTGCCGGGATGGACGGGGCCTGTCCAGGTGCAGAAGGGTGTCGTCGAGCCCGCCGGCTACACGAGCCTCGACCTGGCATACGTCGACGCCAGCCGGAGGTGGAGCGGTCTGCGGCTCGCACGCTACGACCTCGGGATCCTGTGGCAAACGGTCAAGGTGCTTGCAAGGGGGGAGGGCCTGACGTACTGAGGAGCCGTGGGGGTGGGATTCGAGCCCACGACCGCTTCAGTCCGCTCAGATGGAGTCGGGTACGGGCGGGCCGGTACCAAGTTCGGTACGGGTTTTGGTTCTCCGAGTCAGCGAGCGCAGGTTTCCGAGCGTCGGTCGAACTGACGCGCAAACTGGAACCGCCTAGCGGTCTGCCTCGGCGGACGTTCGCACCGCCAGAGCCTCGTCGTCGCGAGCGTCCGCGGACGCCTTGCTCTCGGGGCGTGGAGCCTCGACCTCCTCGAGTGAGTCGGCCAGGAAGCCGGAGAGCCTCGTCCGTGTCTCCTCCAACACCGAACGCTCGCGCGCCAGCTCCTCCACCAGCCGTGCGCGCTCGTGGATGGCGTCGACGGCGATCCTCCCAGCCTCGCGCTCGGCCTCCCCCAGCAACTCCCGCGCCCGCCGCTCTGCATCCCCGGTGATCTCGGCGACTTTGCGTTGCGCTTCGGCCTCGGCCTTGCGCACCAGGCTCGTGCACTGCTGCTTGGCCGCGACGAGCAGCTCCTCTGCCTGGCGCGCGGCCTCCTGGACCGTCGACTGCGCGCCGAGTCTCGTTCGTCTCTCCAGGTCTGCACGCTCCTGCGCCAGCTCATCCACGAGCCTTGCGCGCTCCCGGCCGGCTGCGACGACGATTCTTTCTGCCTGGAGCTCGGCTTCCTCCAGCAGCTCGTTCGCCCGCCGGCGCGCGTCCTCGACGATGCGCGCTGCTTCTGTTTCGCTTGCCCGTCGGACGCCGTCCGACTGCCGCTCGGCGACGACGCGCGAGGTAGCTACCCCGGACTCGACTACTTCGATGACCGCCGGCGAGCGCTCTGCGCCTGCGTTCGGTCGCCCCACGCCTGTCTCTTCCTCGGCCCATGGGTTGGCGGACGTTTCCGCCGGCTGCTCACCCCGTGCCTGAGGCAAATAGATCCAGTCGTCACTCGTGGTCGCGTTCTCCGACATCCGGCTGTGACGTCTCAGTCGAAACAGCTCGATCGGTCGCCGTAGGGCAGGGGCGACCCCGAGCAGGAACAGCAGCAAGCCTGCCGCGAGGAGGCCGATGATCAGTGCTGCGTCGTTCAGACTCATGTAGGCGTCGGTGGTCGTGACCCACCGCTGTAGCGTCGGTCATCGACTTCTCCCTGCTCGGTTGGCGTTGGCACCGACGTCGATGCCAGCCGCTCCTGGAGCGTGTCCTTGAGGTCGCCGAGCGTGGGACTCGGGTTGTCGTCCTCGGCTACACGCCGGCTGCTGAGTACTTGCAGCCCGGCTTCGAGGTAGGCGGAGACTCGTTCACGCGTCTCATCAGTCAACGCCTGCAGGCGAGCGAGCTCATCCTTGAGGCGCGCGAGCTCATCTTCAGTCCGTTCCAGCTCACGCGCTGCTCTCTCGAGCTTCTGCACCTTCGCCCTCGCCTTGCGCAGGGCGACCTCGGCATCGCGTCGCGCATTCTCTCGAACCCAGTCGGCGTAGTTCGTCGCAGAGAGAAACAGCCTGCTTGTTCGCTGGGCGTGCTCACGGTAGCGTTCCAGCTCAACCTCGAGCCGTCGCACCTTGGCGAGCAGCTCCGCGTCCCCGGCCATCGGCGTCACTTGCTCGTTCACCGACCCAGCCGCTCGTGCGGCGATTCCCCGCCTGCGTACCGCGGCTCGTCACAACTGGTTTGGACGGCCTTCGAGAGCGAATCTCCTCGCAGCTCGTCCACAACCGAAACCTCGTCTATCTTCGTGACGCGGAACCGCAGCACTGGAACCTCCTGTCGGCCACCAACTGTAGAGGTGTGGATCTTTGCTCAAATGGGCTGCTCCGCGGCGGCCATCCGATCTGACGTCCCCGCGCGGGAGATTCACTACGTGCAAACCCCGGTCGGGAATTGCCTGCTTGGCTGCCTACATGGACGCGCTGGCTGCCAAGCTGTAGCCTTCGATTCGGTGGGGGTGGGATTCGAACCCACGAGGCGCTTGCACGCCCAACGGTTTTCAAGACCGCCCCGTTCGACCGCTCCGGCACCCCACCGACGCGCATTGTGACCGAGCCGCGCGGCTAGGAGCGGATCTCTGCGGGCGCGCCGAATTCCTGCAGCACGTCCGGAACGCCGCCCTGGAAGTTCTCGAGGACGGCGAGCGCCATGCGGTCGACGACCGCAGTCCCGTTCAGCGTGTGCACGGGCTCCGGCCCGTGTTCGCCGCGGAAGCGCGTGCCGAGCCGTCGGGCCTGGAAGTCGGTCGTGTTCGAGATGGACGCTGTCTCCCGATAGCGGTCCTGGGACGGGAACCAGATCTCGACGTCGTAGGTCTTCGCGGATGCCTTCGACATGTCACCCGTCGGCAGCACGACGATGCGATACGGAACCTCGAGCTCGGCGACGATCTCTTCCGTGTTGGAAAGCAGGCGCTCGTGCTCTTCCCAGGAGTCCTCCGGGCGCGTGAACGCGAACTGCTCGACCTTGTTGAACTGGTGCACGCGGAACATGCCGCGCGTGTCCCTTCCGGCGGCGCCGGCTTCGCTGCGAAAGCAGGGCGAGAAGCCGACGTAGCGGAGCGGGAGCTCGTCCGCCTGCAGGAGCTCGCCGAGATGGAGACCGCCCACGGGAATCTCGGCCGTGCCTGCGAGATACAGGTCTTCGCCTTCGACCGCGTAGACGTTCGGATCGTCGGACGGGAGCCAGCCGGTGCCGACGAGAGCCTCCTCGCGGACGAGAACGGGCGGCAGTACCGGCACGAATCCCTTCGCGACGAGACGGTCGAGGGCGAGGCGGTACATGGCCAGAGCAAGCAACGCCGCGTCGCCGATCCAGTAGCCGAAGCGGGACCCGGCGATGCGCGCTGCACGCTCCATGTCGAAGCGCCCGATCTCCGTGTGCTCCTTCGCGTCGTCCATGATCGGCGGCTCGCCGACCCGGCGGATCTCGAGAGCGTCGTCCTCGGTGGCGCCCTCCGGAACCGAGTCGTGCGGAGGGTTCGGGACGAGAAGGCCCAGGCGGTCGCGCTCGGATTCCGCGTCGGCCAGCTCGCCTTCCAGCCGCCGGAGATCCTCCTTCGCGACCTTCACCTGCTCGAGCTCCTCGGGCGTCGGCTTCCCCTTGAGGTTCGTCCGCGTCCGCAGCTCGTCGACCTGGGGGATCAGGCCGCGCCAGCGCTCATCGGCGCCGAGCAGCGCATCGAACGCGTCGGCTGCACCTTTGCGTGCGAGCGCAGCACGCCAGCGATCGCTGTCCGAACGCGCGGCCCTCAGGTCGATCACAGAGGAGAGTCTAGGAGGGTTTAGCGGAACGTTGCTCGTCGCAGGGGTGCGATGCTGGTTCCGAGGCAAGGACGCAGGGAGTGCCGATAGTTGTGACTATCGGCGCGACCGAGGACGCAGCATTCGGGACGAGCATCGCGGCCCTGCGGCACAGACCACGTTTCGCCAAACCTTCCTCGGCGGCCGCGAGCGGGGCTCAGGCGCCGGAGACGTACGCTGCGACGTCGGCGATCTGCTGCTCGGTCAGCTGGCCCGAGAACGAGGGCATTGCCCCCTGCCCGTTCGTGATCCGGTCGAGAGCGAGGTCGAGGCTCGGCGCGGAGTCATCGAGATTCGGGCCGATGGAGCCGCTGGTTCCAGCGTCCGCGAACGTATGGCAGGAGCCGCAACCGCCGGCACCGAGGAAGACCTCCTTGCCCGCAGCCGTGTCGCCACCACCGGCCGGCTCGGTATCCGTCGTTTCGGTCTCGGTCGTCTCGGTGGTGTCCGTCTCGGTCGTCTCGGTCGTCTCCGTCTCGGTCGTGTCCGTGGTGACCGTGCCGGTGATCGTGTCGGGAGTCGGTGCCGCCTCGTCCTCGCCGCCGCAGCCCGCAGCGACGCCGACGGCGAGCACGAGCATGAGGGCGAGGAGTACGAGAACTGACCGACGCATCCGGATCTCGATCCTAACCAAAACGCTCTAGACCGTCTCGAGGTACGTTCGCAGGCTCCTGAGCTTGAAGGCGAGGAAGAGCTCGGTCACTCCCTTGGAGAGCGCGACGAGGCCCGTGTACACGAGGAGCAGCGTGGCCTTCTGCTCGAAGTTTCCGGCCACCCAGAACGCGAGCGCGATCTCGAGGATGCCGGCGAGGAGCTGGAGCCACCAGAGGTCGAACTCGCCCTTGGTGGTGATCGCGACAGCGATGTCGAAGACTCCCTTGAACAAGAAGTAGAAGCCGATCACCGAGGCCAGCGCAGCGAATGCGCTGCCAGGCTCGATGAACGCGAAGAGCCCGATCACGATGAACGCCACGCCCATGATCCCGTGCACGAACTTCCAGCCGATGGTCGAGACGACGAGGGCGAGGAACTCGTTTGCGCCGGCGGCGATCGCCAGCGCGCCGAAGAGGATGCCGATCGACCTCACGCTCGTGATGTCGAAGCGGAACACGATCACCGAGAGCACGAGCCACGCGAGCCCCGTGAGGAGGAAGAGCCACCACGCGCCGGAGGCCGAGCGCAGCACCTCCCGATCCTCGAACACCGTGTCGACGGTGCTCATGTGACTTCCGCTCATCCGACCTCCTTCGACCGACCTCGTAGTAGGGGCATGTTCGATTCTCTCATGCCCACGCGGTCGTCTCCCGTACGATCCGTCGCATGCGCGTCGAACGCAGCATGCATCCGTCGTGGCTCTCGAATGCGTATCTGCTCGCGGACGAGAGCGGAAGCGCCGTGTTCGTCGACTCGGGCGCGCCGCTCGAGCCCCTCGTCTCCGCCGTCGAGCGCGATGGCCTGCGGCCCACCCATTTGCTGATCACGCACGACCACGCCGACCACGTCGCGGGAAACGACGAGCTCGTCCGCAGGTTCGGGCTCGAGGTGACGACGGGCGCGGTCGAGACCGGCGACCTGCGGATCGAGGTGGTGGCGACTCCCGGGCACTCCGAGGACGGGGTCTCGTTCGTCCTCGGAAACGAGCTGTGCTTCACGGGTGACACGTTGTTCAAGGACTCGGTCGGCGGCGGCGCGGCCGACGAGGTCAGACGTTCGGTGATGGACGTGCTGATGGCGCTGCCGCACGAGGTCCGCGTGCTCCCGGGGCACACCGACGAGACGACGATCGGCCGGGAGTGGGAGAAGAATCCGTTCGTCCGCTTCTGGCGTGGCCTCGACCCCGAGGACGGGCGTGCGTGCCTGGTGCACGGAGAGGACGCGACTCTCGTCGTCTGGTCGCCGGACTACGACGGCAAGGGGAAGGCGCTCGTCCGTCTTTCCGACGGGGACGAGGCCATCGTCGGCGCCAGCCGGATCGAAGGTCTCTGATCGCGGTCAAGTTCCATCGCTGCAGGTTCGTCAAGGTCAAGATCGGGGCTTGCTGGACGGTTCAGCATGCGCTCGACGAGCAGGGGATCGAGTACGAGAACGTGATCGAGCCGACATATCCCCGCGGCAAGCGCAAGGACGTCATCGAGCACACCGGACAGCACTACCTCCCTGCGATCGAGTTCGAGGACGGCAGCTGGTACCGCGAGGAGTCGAAAGCGATGGCCGAGAAGATTCGCTCCGGACGGCTTTTCGAAACGGCTGGATCGACTATACCCTGATGGGGTATACTCCTCTCTCAGCAATCGATCTGAGAGGAGCATGGGTGGACATCACATACAGCGTTCCCGCGATCCACTGCGCACATTGCGCGATGTCGATTCGCGAGGAGGTCTCCGAGGTCCCCGGCGTCGACGAGGTGGACGTCGACCTGGAGGCCAAGAGGGTCGTCGTCCGCGGCGACGCGCTCGACGACGCCGCACTGCGCGCGGCCATCGCGGAAGCGGGGTACGCCGTAGCGTGACGCAGGCCCAGTCACCGGAAGCACGGGTCGAGCTCGCGCTCGAGGGCATGACCTGCGCGGCGTGCGCGACGCGGATCGAGCGCAAGCTGAACAAGCTCGAGGGCGTCGAGGCGTCCGTCAACTACGCGACCGAGCAGGCCGCCGTCCGCTACGACTCCGATCGCGTCGCGATCGGAGATCTCGTCGAGGCGGTCGAGGCCGCGGGCTACCACGCTCGCATGTCGGCCGACGCCGGCCCCGCCGAGGATCGAGCGGGTGCGCTGCGAACACGGCTCGCCGTCGCGATCGGGCTGACCGCTCCGCTGACGGCGGTCGCGATGATTCCGCCGCTCCAGTTCGAGGGGTGGGAGTGGCTTGCGTTCGCGCTGGCCACACCGGTCGTCCTCTGGGCGGGGTTCGGGTTCCACCGCGCCGCGGCGCTGAACGCACGGCATCTCGCGGCGACGATGGACACGCTCATCTCGATCGGGACGCTGGCCGCCTGGGGCTGGTCGGCGGTTGCCCTTCTCTTCCTGGACGACGCACACACCTACTTCGAGGTCGCCGCCGTCATCACGACCCTGATCCTCGTCGGCCGCTATCTCGAGGCACGCGCCAAGCGACGCTCGGGTGCGGCGATCCGCGCGCTGCTCGATCTCGGCGCCAAGGAGGCGCACGTGCTCCGCGACGGGGTGGAAGTCGCCGTCGCGATCGATGACGTGGCGCCCGGCGATCTGCTGGTCGTCCGGCCCGGAGAGAAGATCCCCACGGACGGAGTGGTCGTCGAAGGCGACTCGGCCGTCGATCAGTCGATGCTCACCGGCGAGCCCGTGCCGGTGGACGTGGGGCCGGGATCCGACGTCGCCGGCGCGACCATCAACACCTTCGGCCGCCTAGTCGTCCGTGCGACGAAGGTCGGTGAGGAGACCGCGCTCGCGCAGATCGCGCGCCTCGTCGCGGAAGCGCAGTCCGGGAAGGCGCCCATCCAGCGTCTCGTCGACCGCGTCTCGGCCGTCTTCGTCCCGATCGTGCTCGTGCTCGCCCTTGCCACCCTGGCCGGGTGGATTCTCGTCACCGGCGACGCTACGGCGGCCTTCTCCGCCGCGGTCGCCGTGCTGATCATCGCCTGTCCGTGCGCGCTCGGTCTGGCGACGCCGACGGCGCTCATGGTCGGCACCGGGCGCGGCGCCCAGCTCGGCATTCTCATAAAGGGCCCGGAGACGCTCGAGCGCACGCGCCGGATCACGACGGTCGTCCTCGACAAGACGGGAACCGTCACCGAGGGGAAGGTGGAGCTGACGGGTGTGACGACGCTCGACGGCGCCTCCCGGTCCGAGGTGCTGTCGCTGGCAGGCGCCGTCGAAGCGGCGTCCGAGCACCCGATCGCCCAGGCCGTGGCCACCGCCGCGCGAGCGGAGACCGGGGATCTGGCGCCAGTGACCGAGTTTCGCAACGTCCCCGGTGTGGGTGTCTCCGGGGTCGTCGCGGGGCATCGCGTCGAGGTAGGAAGGAGTGACGGCGCAATCACGGTGTCCTGGGACGGACAGCCGAGGGCGACGCTCGAGGTCCGCGACACGGTCAAGCCGACGAGCGCGGAGGCAGTCGCGGAGCTGAAGCAGCTCGGCCTGACTCCGGTTCTGCTCACCGGCGACGGCAGGGAGAACGCGGAGCGCATCGCGCGCGAGGTCGGGATAGAGCGCGTGCTCGCCGAGGTCTATCCCGACGAGAAGGTGGCCGAGATACGCCGCCTGCAGGAGGAGAACGAGGTCGTGGCGATGGTCGGGGACGGGATCAACGACGCTCCCGCGCTCGCGCAGGCCGATCTCGGGCTCGCGATCGGCACCGGCACCGACGTCGCGATCGAAGCGTCCGACATCACCCTTGTCTCGGGCGACCTCCGGGCGGCCGCGGATGCGATCGCGCTCGCGCGAAGAACGCTGCGGACGATCAAGGGGAACCTCTTCTGGGCATTCGCCTACAACGTGGCCGCGATCCCGCTGGCAATGGCGGGACTCCTCAATCCGATCGTCGCGGCGGCTGCGATGGCATTTTCGAGCGTGTTCGTGGTCACGAACTCGCTCCGGCTACGGGGCTTCCGCTCTTCCCGGGAAGGGGTTGCGGCATGAGCGAGGTGGGCTACGTCGCCGACAAGGACGCGCTCGCCCGCCGACTGCACCGGATCGAAGGACAGGTGCGCGGAATCGAGCGCATGGTCGACGACGATCGCTACTGCATCGACATCCTGACCCAGATCTCCGCGGTGACGACGGCGCTCGAGAGCGTCGCGTTCCGCATCCTCGACGACCACGTCAACCACTGCGTCGCGGGAGCGCTCGCGTCAGGAGATCCCGCGGAAGCCGGCGCAAAGAGCAAGGAGCTCCTCGAGGCCGTGCACCGCTTCGCACGGGCGCGTTAGCGGAGCGAGGGGCTAGCCGGCGCTCGCGTCGACTTCGTCGCCGCGCCGTTCCTCGACGATCTCCCGGAGGCCGTCGATGCCGCCGAATCCCCGATACTCGAGCACCTGATCGATCTTCTCGCCGATCGCTCGAGCAGGCTCGGCGCCGTGGCCGAGCAGGCCGTAGCGCTGAGGGTTCGCATCGGCGAGCTGCGCGAGGCGGGTGAGGCCGCGGTCGATCAGGTCGATCTCCCACGGCTGGAAGGCGATGAGGACCGCCTCGCCGTTCCATTGGTCACGGTTGTGGCCCATTGAACGGTTCTCATCGGCCGGATCGGTGTCGGAGAAAACCCCTTAGATTGGCCTCTTGTACGCGACTTCCGGGCGCACGCTCACGCAGCGCGAGCTGAACCGCGCACTCCTGGCGCGTCAGCTCCTCCTCGAACGGGCGCGGCTGCCGATTCCGCGGGCACTCGAGCGGATCGGCGGCGTCCAGAATCAGTACGCGCCGAGTGCGTACATCCGGCTCTGGTCCTGTCTCGAGGATTTCCGCCGCGACGATCTGACGCGCGCGCTCGAGCGGCGGAGCGTCGTCCAGGGCACGCTCATGCGCGAGACGATCCACGTCGTTTCGAAGCGGGATTACGCGCTTCTCGCTGCCGGGATCCGCGTGTCCGGCCAGGAGTGGTGGCGTCGGGCGAACAAGGTCCCGGCCGAGGTGGACATGCGGGTCTTCGCTCGGCGTGTCCGCAGGTTCCTGCAGGGATCCGTCCGAAGCCGTGCGGAGATCGAGACGTTCCTGCACGCGAACGACTTTCCCCGCGCGAGCCTCTGGGGGTTCGGGCACTGGCTCGACCTGATTCGGGTGCCGCCGTCGGGTACCTGGGAGCAGCGCCGCGCGAGCCTGTTCGCCCTGGCCGAGGAGTGGGTCGGTGCGCTCGACGCGACCGAGGAGGCCGGGATCGAGCACCTCGCGCGCCGGTACCTCGGCGGCTTCGGGCCGGCGGCGAAGAACGACATCGCGAGCTGGTCGAAAGTGCCCGCATCAAAGCTCGATCCCGTGCTGTCGCACATGACCCTCCGCCGCTTCCGCGATGAGCAGGGGAAGGAGCTCCTCGATCTCCCGCGGGCTCCCCTTCCGGATCCCGAGACGCCTGCTCCGGTGCGCTTCCTGCCGACGTGGGACGCGACGCTGCTCGTCCATGCCAGGCGAACGGGGATCCTTCCGGAGAGGTATCGCGCGCTCGTGTTCTCGACGAAGGTCCCGCACTCGGTCGGAACCTTTCTCGTCGACGGCGCGGTGGCGGGAACCTGGCGGTACGAGACAGGTCGCGTCGAGACGACGCCCTTCGAACGACTCGACCGCGCCGTGAAGCGCGAGCTACGGGGCGAGGCGGATCGGCTCGCCGCTTTCCACGAGTGAGTGAGACACTCGAAGCATGAGAATCCTCGTCACCGGCAGCTCCGGGCATCTCGGCGAGGCGCTCGTCCGCGTGCTCGGCTCGGAGGGAGACGAAACTGTCGGCCTGGACATCCTCGACTCGCCGTTCACGACGGTGGTCGGATCGATCGCGGACCGCGACTTCGTGCGGCGCTGCGTCGGGGGCGTCGACGCGGTCGTGCACGCCGCGACGCTCCACAAGCCGCACGTCGCCTCCCACGGCCGGCAGTCCTTCGTGGACACGAACGTCAGGGGCACGCTGAACCTGCTCGAGGAGGCCGTGGCCGCGGGCGTCAGCCGTTTCGTATTCACGAGCACGACGAGCGCCTTCGGCCGGGCGCTCACCCCAGTCGCCGGCGCACCGGCGGCGTGGATCACCGAGGACGTCTCACCCATACCGAGGAATGTCTACGGCGTCACGAAGACGGCGGCCGAGGATCTCTGCGAGCTCGTCCATCGTGATCACGGGCTGCCCTGCCTGATCCTCCGCACTTCGCGCTTCTTCCCGGAGGCGGACGACCGCGACGACGTGCGAAACGCCTACGACGACAGCAACCTCAAGGTCAACGAGCTCCTCTACCGCAGGGTCGACATCGAGGACGTCGTCAGCGCGCACCGGCTCGCACTGGAGCACGCGCCCGATCTCGGGTTCGGTCGGTACATCATCAGCGCCACGACGCCCTTTACGCCGGACGACCTCCCTGAGCTCGCCATCGACGCACCCTCGGTCGTGCGACGGCTGTTTCCCGAATACGAGGACGTCTATGCCCGCCACGGCTGGAGGATGTTCCCGAGCATCGACCGCGTGTACGTCAATGCGCGTGCCCGAAGCGATCTCGGGTGGATTCCGCGCTACGACTTCCGCCATGCTCTCGACTCACTGGCCGCGGGCGATGATCCTCGCAGCGCGTTGGCACTTCGGTCGGCGCAAAGGGCTACCACGCGGTCTCAACGGGGCCATATACCGTGCGCTGAGCACCTCCCGCGGCGACGTTCTGATATAGCCGACCTGTGAACAGCGTCACGAGCGCTGCCCATTGCGTGCTTGCGTTGGTGCGGATTCATCGAGGCGCGGCGTGACGGGCGGGCAGTGTTCAACCGGATAGCCGATCCGCGCGTGGCCACGATGGTCGATCTAGCTGCGTCGCTATTGGCCGACAATGCGGAGCACGTCGCCGCCTGTTGCGAGATCGAGGGCCCGACCCGATGAGGCGGCCGCTGGTGGAGATTCTGTACTTCGAGGGCTGCCCGAACCACGAGCCGGCCCGCGCACTCGTCGAGCGCATCGCCGCGGAGCTGCGAGTCGAGCCCCGGATCGAGCTCCTGGAGGTCGTGGATGTCGGCGCCGCGATCGAAGAGCGGTTCCTCGGCTCGCCAACGGTTCGAGTAGACGGCCGGGATGTGGAGCCGGGGGCCGATGAGCGGCGTGACTTTGTCTTCGCGTGTCGCGTCTACCGGAGCGAGCGTGGTCTCGCTGGGCACCCGGACCCCTCCTGGATTCGCGATGCGCTGGGCGAGGCTGCGGGGTGAGTACTGATGGTGACCGGCTGCCACCCCGCGTCGCCGGAGCGACCGGATCGAGTCGCAGCGTCCATCTGACGAACTCGGAGCGCGATCACCCCAGCTTCGGCGATGTTCTCACGGGTGGCTGATGGGGGCAGCTCCGGACCACGACGCGTACGTCGAACGCGATGACGGCTCGTCCACTTCGCCCATTGGGACGGCGTGCTCCCACGGCTGGACAACAAAAGGTGCCTCTGAGCAGCCGCATTGATTCGCAGCGCGGGATGGAGCTAGGCGGGCTCGAACCGCCGACCTCCTGGGTGCGATCCGTGAGCGGGTGGGGACTCAGGGAGACGAATGGGGACGGTTGAGCCATTTCCGCCCGCTACCGGCAGGTGGGATTCCCCCTCGTTCCCCGGCTCTACTCACCAAAACTCACCAAGTCGCCCCGATGCTTCCTCGGAGCCGGGCGTCGACGCGCTGCGGTGGTCTGGAACCGGGTATCCGTCGCTCTTTGGCGGAACTGCGACAGCGACCTCGACCCGGCGCGCGCCCAGGCGAACGACTCCGCCAGTCCGCCGACTCCGCCATCGTGGCGGAGTGGCGGAGTAGAAAGAGAGTCTCATGGCCGGCCTTCGCAAGAAAAGGAGGAAAGACCCTTGCCGCCGTTGGGACGTGCCATCACTGCGGCGCCGGCCTCTGCCTCGAGCACGCGCGTGAGGCGGCCGGATACACGGTGGGCGGCACGCGCTACAGCTGCCCCCACGACTTCCGAGTACCGCAGTCCGCGCGCGCGGCGCCCGCGGGCGTCGCGAGGGACAGCGGGCGCTCGCGCGGGGCAGCCGGCTTGCACTGATCCTCGGTCTCGCCGGTTTGACCGGTGTCTGCACGTTCGTGATCGACTACGAAGAGGCGCTGCACCGCTTCTCGAAGCGCTGCGCAATGCCAGCATGATGGTGGGCGTGGTCGCGGCGTCGTTCTTCGCCACGCTGGGCGTCGCGCTGATCGTCGTTCTCGTGCACTGGGCCTGAGAGCCGCAGACCGATCTCCGTTCCCCTGCGGGGGTAGTGGCCCAGACCGATCCCGGGAGCGGAAGTCCGGCCTCAGGCGCACACACGCAGCCGCTTCATCGTGTCCTGCCCCAACGTCCGTGCGGCGCGGGCAGCCGGTGCTCGCGGCGGTGCTCCCGCATCTCGTCGCTCGCGTGCGTGCGAAGCCGCAGGTTGGACAGCGGTTTCGCCGTGCAGATCAGCGCGAAGCGGGCCTGCTCGTCCTCCGAGTAGTAGCGGCGAGCATCGGACTGATCGACCCGCCCCTCGAGCACCCGTACGGCGCAGGCGAGGTCCCAGCCCTGCTCGCAGGAGGAGGGAAGCTGCAGCCCGTACCGGCGGGCAGCGTCGAGAACGTGCTCCTCGGCGCCGCACCGCACGGTCCGGGTCGAGCCGTCCGGCAACTCGAACACCACCTCGAACTCGCGCTCGGCTCCCAGGGCTACGGGTTGTAGAAGCCGGCGTTCTTCGAGTAGGGCGCCTCGCCGGGGGCGCCGCGGCGGAAGTGCCCAGACGGGCGCACGACCCCGTCGCGCTCCATCGAGACCAGCTCGATGAACCAGGCCTCGTGCTCGACCTCCTCGTTCAGGATCCGCGCAGCCATGTCGTAGGTGCGAGGGTCCTTACCGAAGGTGAGGTCGCAGACCTCCGACCAGGTGCGGATCGCGCAGCGCTCTGCCTCGAGCAGCACCTCAAGAATCGAGGCAGCAGTCGGCCCCTGGCCGGTCCCTTCGCCCGGTGCGCGCTTGCCGTCGCCGGTGCCCGGCAAATAGGCGTCCGGGCAGCCGGCGCGGTCGGCGAACTCGCGGATGTCATAGGGGATCGAGCCGCCCAGCTCGTAGATGCGCGGCGTGATCAACTCGAAGTGCGCACGGTCCTCCAGCCGGGCGTCCTCGCAGATCTCCTTGTAGTCCTCGTTTCCCGCGAGGTACATGCGCAGGATCGTGTAGTAGTAGTAGGTGGTGAACTCGGCGCCGGCGGCGTCGATCAGCTTCTCGATCAGTTCCTGAACATTCACGCCTCGCGCCTCAAGCTGCTCGACCCCAACGCGCTGCGTCACGTCTCCGGCCTTCACCTTTCCGGTCGCGTGCGGCTTCTGGCGGATCGCCACGATACCCTCCTTCCGGAAACAATACGATCGAGTCCTAGATTAGACCTTGGCGAGAGCGAGGACGACCCGAGGTAGTTCTACGCGACCTCTGCAGCCCGCAGCGCGAATGGCATCGAGGAGACGCCAGTCGCCGTCGACGCAGGCCGCCTCCGGGGATTCCTCGCGCCCCTCGCGTATTCGTATAGCCGTCAGCCGCGGAAGCCGTACAACCTGCGCTCCTCGTCTGCGAGAAGTGTGGCGTCGACCATTTCGCCGCCAGCTCCGATGCGGCCAGCCGTCGCCGGTTCCGCGTCACATTTGTTGGATGCGATTTCGCCCGGATGGCGGGCTGGTTGTTTCTACGACAGAGTTCTGACGCTGGGCCGGCCAAGCGTGATGCTCACATTCTGTAACGCGGGCTCGCAGCGTCCTTTTTGCGGGCGCTGCCGTTAGCGGTCGACGCGTA